>ERZ1090864.1107-NODE-1110-length-13139-cov-7.154846_pt1 | contig 13139 bp, 8 predicted proteins | sample MGYA00478479_ERZ1090864 | MGnify/ENA primary metagenome ERZ1090864 (study PRJEB33644, sample SAMEA5815743) | chicken gut metagenome | biome: Chicken; feature: Gastrointestinal Tract; material: Caecum | place: Ireland | collected 2019-01-01 | study: A study of the... | reverse complement strand
CAGCAGCACACAAACTAATTGCTGTATTTGCAATAAACTTCATATTATCCTCGAAAATATTGTATTAATCGGATAAATTATATAATAATTGGATTGACTTTTCAAGTTACTTGTGGTAATATACCGTTGTTGCGATTCAGTAATACATAGAAACAAAAGTTGATTTTTTATTAAAACGGCTTGAATATTCTATGGATAATGCTGTTCAATCCAAATGATAATAACAGTGTTCTGTTATTATAAATCAGCGGAATAAGTTGAAAAGTAAGTTTTAACTGAAAGTAAACTCCGCCTCGGTCGTCCTCGCCGTGTAAAATGTAGAGGACTAAATTGAATATGCGGAAGTGGCGGAATCGGCAGACGCGCTAGATTCAGGTTCTAGTGAATGCAAATTCATGAGGGTTCAAGTCCCTTCTTCCGCACCAAAACGGCACGTTTACCGTGCCGTTTTTTGTTGCCGTGAGATAAACATCTTCCCTTGAGTATTATCTGTTCAGTTTCAGGAAAGTCAGATTAATTTCGCCGTCTCTTGCATCTGCTGACCCGGAATAAGTTAGAGAAAACGTGGTTTCACTGGTTGCATTTATAATAAAATGTGCTGATCCTGTCGCACTGGATCCGTTTGTTGCCGTTGCAAAATAAACACCGTATTCCAGATGAGCGGTTCCATTGTAGAACGGGGTTACCTGCATATAATTTGCTGTTGCAAAGATTGCTGAAACTTTATAGGATACAAGGTAATATCCCGGTTGTAAAGTTATCACGTTTTCTGAAGTTTGCTGAATATTTCCAGTCGTATCAATAACATCCGGAAAGATCTGTATCTGTGTGTTCAGTGTCAGAGGCAACTGATATGCTGCGTAGGATGCAAAAGCGTTTAATGCCGGAGCACCTGTTGGCCCCGTCTCTCCTGTAGGGCCTGTGGGTCCTGTTGGACCGATTGCTCCATTTGTACCCGAAACACCGGTAGCCCCTGTGGCGCCGGTTGCGCCCGTAGGGCCGGTTACGCCGTCTGTTCCCGTTGCCCCGGTCGCCCCCGTTGCACCTGTTGGTCCAGTTGCCCCGGTAGGTCCGGTTATTCCCTGCATTCCCGTTACGCCTGTCGCTCCTGTAGCGCCTGTTGGGCCTGTAATGCCCTGCGGTCCTGTTGCACCGGTAGCCCCTGTTTCTCCCATGGGGCCTGTAGCCCCCGTGTCTCCTTTAACCGTTTCTATACATACACACGGTTTATTATTGCACGGATTGCATCCGAGATGATAAGTTTTCATATCGCACAAACTTTCTTTTTCTGTACTTGGTATCTTTTATATTCTATAGTATTCAAAACCGGAAATATCTGTTAATTTATTAAATTTGAAATAAACGCCGATATTTTTATTAAAATATTTACAATCTGTTCATTTTTATTTTTGCTTATTTTGTTTGTTTTTACGATATTTTACCATATTTATTGACAGTAAGTGTTTGTTATTATTATAATATACATCAACTTAAAATTGTTATATGGGTGTCAGTATGAAGAGCCTGCTTGTTTATTTAAAAAACTATAAAAAAGAATCTTTTTTTGCGCCGCTTTTTAAAATGCTGGAGGCAATTTTTGAACTGATCGTTCCGCTGGTTGTTTCATCCGTAATTGATAACGGTATTTTAAGAAACGATTACAGAAAAGTGCTTTACGATGTGGGCATTATGGTAGTGCTTGCTGTTGTAGGCATGTCTGTTTCCGTAACCGCGCAGTATTTTGCTGCAAAAGCTGCTGCCGGTTTTGGAAGGGAATTGCGCTCAGATTTGTTTAAGAAGATACAGTCTCTTTCTTTTTCTGAACTGGACAGCGCCGGAACGTCAACGCTTGTAACCATTATGACGAATGATACGGCACAGGTGCAAAACGGCGTTAATATGGTGCTCCGTTTATTCTTACGGAGCCCGTTTATCGTTTTCGGCGCGCTGGTTATGGCCTTTACCATTGACGTGCAATGCGCACTGATCTTTTTGGTTACAATACCGATTTTGACCGTTGTTATCGTTGCAATCATGAGATATACGATGCCGCGTTACCGATCTATCCAGTTCCACTTAGATGAACTTACGCTGAAAACGCGCGAAAATCTGTCCGGCGCAAGAGTAATACGCGCTTTCACTCGTGAGGCGGAAGAAACGGAAAGTTTTTTTGAGAAAAACAAAGCACTTTCACATCTTCAAAAGGCGGTCGGCAGAATCTCTGCTCTTATGAATCCGCTTACGTATGTGATCATCAATGTTGCTATCATCGTTTTGATTTATGAAGGCGGCGTTCGGGTAGATGCCGGGGATCTTTCACAGGGGCAGGTTGTTGCTCTTTACAATTATATGAGCCAGATCCTTGTTGAACTTATAAAACTTGCAAATCTCATCGTTACGGTTACAAGAAGTTTTGCCTGTGCGTCAAGAATTGAAAACGTGTTTAAACTCCAAAATTCTCTTCAGCACAGCGATAACACAGTGAAAGCAAATGATTATGCAGTTTGCTTTGATCATGTTTCCCTTAAATACAACGGCTCTTCTGAAGAGTCCTTAAAAGATATTGATTTTAGGGCAAATAAAGGAGATATTATCGGTATCATCGGTGGCACGGGCAGTGGTAAAACAAGCCTGGTTTCCCTGATTCCTCACTTTTATGACGCAACAGAGGGCACGGTTTATGTAAACGGCGTTGATGTGAAAGCGCAGGAGGATCATCTTCTCAGAAATAAAATAGGATTTGTGCTTCAAAAAGCTGCACTCTTTAAAGGTACGGTGCGGGATAATCTTTTGTGGGGCAATAAAAATGCAACAGATGATGAAATGCGTGCTGCTCTTAAAGACGCCCAGGTGCTTGATACCATAAACGAAAAAGGCGGACTGGATGCGGAAATTAAGCAAAACGGCGCCAATTTTTCTGGCGGTCAGAAACAGCGGCTTTCCGTTGCAAGGGCACTGGTGCGCAAACCGGAAATACTGATTCTAGACGACAGTTCTTCCGCGCTGGATTTTGCAACCGAGGCTGCAATGAGAAAAGCCATTTTGAATCTAAGTTATAAGCCAACTGTTTTTATTGTCAGTCAAAGGGCGTCTTCCGTTATGTTTGCCGATCAGATCATCGTTTTGGATGACGGCGAATGCGTTGGCTGCGGCACACATGCTGATCTTCTGAATAACTGCGAAGTGTACAGAGAAATCTATGAATCGCAGTTCCAAAAGGAGGCAGCCGCAAAATGACAAAAACAATCATAAAAAAAGTGCTCAGTTATATTGGCAGATATAAGTTTATTCTCATCATCTCAATCTTCTGCGCTGCCGGCTCCTCTTTGCTTACGCTGTATGTACCCATTCTTATCGGCCGCGCGATCGATTATATTGTCGGCCCGGGTAATGTTGATTTTGATTCCATGATCAGCCTGTTTATAAAGATTGCTGTGATCGTTGCGGTAACTGCGCTTTTGCAGTGGCTGATGAATGTTCTTAATAACAGGATCACGTTTAATGTTGTGCGCGATATGCGCAATAAAGCCTTTAAAAAGCTACAGGTACTGCCGTTTCATTTTCTTGACAGCCATTCAAACGGAGAAATCGTCAGCCGCGTGATTACGGATGCGGATCAGTTTGCAGACGGTCTGCTGATGGGGTTCACGCAGCTTTTTACGGGAATCGTAACCATTATCGGCACGCTCGGATTTATGATCTATATTAATTTCTGGATCGCGCTTTTGGTGGTTGTGTTGACGCCAATGTCCTTCCTGCTGGCAAATTTTATTGCCAAAAAAACATATAAGATGTTCAGAAAGCAGAGCGAGGCAAGGGGAGAGCAAACCGCTTTTGTGGACGAAATGATCACCAATCAGAAAGTTACGGAAGCATATGGGCATAAAAAAGAAAATCAGGAAAATTTTGATAAAACAAATAGAGATGTTGCGCTTTACTATTTTAAAGCTACTTTTTATTCCTCTTTTGCGAATCCGGGAACGCGGTTTGTAAATAATATCGTTTACGCAGCGGTCACCCTTTTTGGCGCCATTCTTGCCATAAGAGGGAATATAACCGTTGGCATACTTTCCAGTTTTCTTGCATACGCAACGCAGTATACCAAGCCTTTTAACGAGATCAGCGGCGTTGTTACGGAACTGCAAAACGCAGTTGCCTGTGCCGGCAGACTGATTCATCTAATCGAGGAAGAAGAGGTCGAGCCGGATACGGATCAGAAAAAGACGCTCAGCAACGCCAAAGGAAAGATTGAAGTGCAGCATGTTGACTTCAGTTATTCAGAGGATAAAAAACTTATTGAAGATCTGAATATCAGCGTAAAGCCCGGAATGCGCATTGCAATCGTGGGCCCCACAGGATGCGGTAAAACCACTATTATAAATCTTCTCATGAAGTTTTATAATGTGAAAGGCGGGGTGATTTATGCGGATGATATTCCGTATTCTGAGATCAATGTGAGATCGCTGCGATCTTCGTTTGGTATGGTGCTTCAGGATACTTGGCTGAAGTCCGGCACGATTCTGGAGAATATCACGATGGGCAAACCTGACGCCACGCTGGAAGAGGCAATAGATGCCGCTAAGAAATCGCACGCGCATTCGTTTATCCGGCGTCTCCCGGACGGATACAACACCGTGATCGGCTCTGACGGCGGTAATCTTTCTCAGGGTCAAAAACAGCTTTTATGTATTACCAGGCTGATGCTGGTGAATCCGCCGATGCTGATCCTGGATGAGGCAACATCAAGCATTGATACACGAACGGAGATCAGGATTCAGAAAGCCTTTGATGTTCTGATGAAAGGTAAAACCACTTTTATCGTTGCGCACAGACTTTCAACAATAAGGAATGCGGATCTGATCCTGGTTATGAACAGCGGTAAAGTTATCGAACAGGGCAAACATGATGAATTGCTTGCTAAGCACGGCTTTTATTATCACCTTTATAACAGCCAGTTCGCAGGTTTTGAAAATAAATGATTAAAGGAGTAAACTATGGAAAAGTTAGGCGAAATACTTGATGCGATTGACGGGGTAGTTTGGGGCCCGGTAATGCTTGTTTTTCTGGTTGGTACCGGAATATTCCTCACCTTTAAGCTGAATTTTCTGCCTTGGCGCAATCTGCCGAAAGCGCTGAAAATGGTTTTCAGCCCGGAATCCAGAAAAACGGATAAAGGGAAAGGGGATATCTCTCCTTTTTCAGCGCTGATGACTGCTCTTGCCGGCACAATCGGAACCGGTAATATCGTTGGTGTAGCAACCGCTATGATAACTGGCGGTCCCGGTGCGCTTGTGTGGATGTGGATCGCGGCAGCGTTTGGCATTTCCACGAAATACGCTGAATGTGCGCTTGCTATAAAATACAGAGAGACCAATTCAAAAGGCGAGATGTGCGGCGGCCCTATGTATACGATCAAAAATGCGTTTAAGCATAAAAAAATTGCGCTGATTCTTGCAGGTGCGTTTGCAGTATTTACCGTGCTCGCGTCTTTCGGAATCGGAAATATGTCTCAGGCAAATTCCATTTCTGCCTCGTTGACGCAAACATTTTCCATTCCTTCCTGGATCACCGGTATTGTGCTTGCCGTTTTGACCGGTATCATCATTTTCGGCGGTATCAAATCCATTTCCAAAGTATCTTCCGTTTTGGTGCCGGTTATGGCGGTCTTTTACATAATTTCCGGTTTGGTTGTTATTATTGCCAATTATAAAAATATTCCTGCCGGTCTTGGCACCATATGGTCTATGGCTTTCGGAGGAAAAGCTGTTGCCGGAGGTCTTGCCGGCACGCTCACGGTTTCCGTTATGCAGAGCATTCGCTACGGTGTTTCAAGAGGCGTTTTTTCTAATGAAGCCGGTCTTGGCTCTGCGGCGATAACGGCGTCTTCCGTTACAACGGACAGCCATGTTAATCAGGGTTATATCAACATGTGCGGCACGTTTATTGATACAATTGTTGTTTGCTCGATTACCGGCCTTGTTATTGCATCTTCCGGCCTTTTGGGATCAACGGATGCAAACGGGGTACTTCTTGACGGTGCGGATCTCACCCTTGCCTGCTTTGAAAGTGTTTTAGGCAAGCCCGGTGCAGTAGTCGTTTCCATCGGCATTCTTCTGTTTGCGTGGTCCACCATACTCGGTTGGGAATACCAGGGCGAAAAGGCGCTGGAATACCTCTTTAAAAACAGAGCGATCTGCTATATTTACAGGATCGTGTTTGCCGTTATGGTGTTTTTCGGTTCGGTTGCAGCTCTTGATGTGGCATGGTCTTTCAGTGATATTGCGAACGGACTTATGGCAGTGCCAAACCTGATTTCGCTGATTGTTTTATCCGGAGTTCTGCGCAAAGATACGATCTCACACCATAAACTGACTAAACAAAGCAAACAAAAGTAACGCTCTTATTTTTAATATTGACTTTTTATTACAAACATTATAAAATATTAGGTAGTATTTTTGATAAGAGGTGTCACGATGGCAACTTGCCCCAACTGCGGAAAGAAGATTCCATGGTGGAATATTAAGGCGGAATGCAAATATTGCGGCGTTTCCATTCCCAACTATAATTGGATGGAACGGCTGGAAGAGGATAATCAAAAAGCAGAAGCGGCTTTCACCGTGTTCTACAGAACGATGAACCGAGTCCGTTATTCTCTTTTCGGCACAAAACTCAGGATCGTCAGATTTATACTTACATTCCTGCCCGCTGTTGCGTTTATTATTCCTTGGTCGGCTGTCAACAGCGCCGGCGAGAATTTTCAGCTTACACTGTTTTCTTTTACAGGTGCAAAATCCGCGCTGGATATCTTTCTTCAGTTCTTTAATAATTTTTCGCTGATTTGGGAAAATCTGAAGTTTGAAAACTTCTTCGGCCCAACAACATTCCTTGTTGTAGGTACGGTTTTTTATTTCCTTGCCGCTTTGTTTATTGTTATTGCGTTTTTTATGAACATTATCAAGTGCAAAAAGCCGAAAACCAAGTCTGCGATCACGTTTGATATTATCACGATTGCGTTTTCCATAGTGGCTGTTTCTTTGTTTTCATCTGCTGCCGGAATCGGCGCGGACGCTAAGGCGTTTTCGGTTGGTGAATTTGCCGTATATGACGTCAGCGGAGGATTTTTCTGGGGTTATATCATCGCGCTTGTGCTGTTTCTTGTTGCTTTGGGCATCAATATTGCGGTTGTTATCGCTCCTGCAAAATCAGATGAAACGCTTGAGCAGGAACGCCTTGCAAAGGCGGAAGCAAAGGCTGCCAAAGAACGCGAGAACGAGCTGAAAAAAGAGAAAGAACGCGAAGAGGCTGCAAAAGCGCACGAAGAAGAACAAAAACGTATTATTGAAGAGGCAAAACGTAAAGTTGCGGAGAAAAAGGCCCGGGATGAGGCTAAGAAGAAAAAGAAAAAATAAAGTTCTTGTTTAATTTTGGTAAAAGCGTCGTTTTACGGCGCTTTTTTATTGATTTCATACCGTATAAATGGTATACTTTTTATATTACATGAAAGCGGTGATTCCTATTTCCTACGATATGCTTTTCAGCCCTATGAAGATAGGCAGCCTCGAAATAAAAAACAGAGTTGTGATGGCGCCCATGCTTATGGGATTCGGCACCTTTAACGGTGATGCTACTGATCAAATGATCGATTATTATGAAGAACGTGCCAAGGGTGGTACGGGTTTGATCATTACGGAGATTACAAGGGTAAATGACCTCACCGGTGCGTCTTCCTTTGGCCAGCTTTCCGCTTCTAAAGACCGTAATATTCCGTCTATCAAACGCTTGGCGGACAGAATACATAAATACGGTGCAAAACTTTTTGTGGAACTTCACCATCCGGGAAGGCAGAATGTTAATCTTATGATCAATACCGTCCCGATTTCCGTTGCAATGGATAAGATCCTGCCCGGCAATGCTTATTCAAAACTTTTGTATGGCAAAATCGTTCCGCTCGGAAAGAAAATGGTTGAAAAGGATCTGTTTTTTAAAACCGTTGCACCCAGTAAAACAGAGAAAAGCAAATTTTCTGAAAGTGCAAATAAGGCATTGACTGTAAAACAGATCAAAAAGATCATATCCCAGTTTGGAGATGCCGCGCTGAGAGTGAAAAAAGCCGGATGCGACGGTGTTGAACTGCATGCAAGCCACGGCTATCTGATTCAGCAGTTTCTTTCGCCCGCAACCAATCACCGAACCGATCAATACGGCGGATCTCTTGAAAACAGGATGCGGTTTTTAAATGAGATTATAGATGATGTGCGTGCGAAATGCGGGCGCGATTTTCCATTAATCGTTCGCCTTACTGTTGATGAAATGTATGACCGGATTGGTCAGAAAGGCAGAGGATACGGGCTGAATGAAGGCTTGAAAATGGCAAAAATGCTGGACGAAAAGGGCATAGATGCCATTGATGTTTCCTCCGGTGCGTACGATACTTTCAACTATTGGCTGGAACCGGCAACTTTTGAATGCGGCTGGCGTAAAAATTTGGCGCAGGAAGTCAAAAAAGTTGTTAGCGTTCCCGTTATCGCGGCAAATCTGATTCGTTCACCGAAACAGGCTGAAGAACAGTTAGAGGCAAGGATTCAGGATTTTGTTTCCCTTGGCCGTCCGCATATTGCAGATCCGCACTGGGTGCAAAAGGTGCAAAACGGAAAAGAAAAAGAAATCAAACGCTGCATTTGCTGTTTGTATTGCTTTGAGAGCATGATGAACGGTGCCTATACCGGTACGCATGGTCATTGCTCTGTCAATCCGTTTGTTGGCAGGGAAAAGGAAAAACTGAAACAAAACGGAAACGGAAGAAAAGTATTGATCATTGGTGCAGGCGTTGCGGGTTTATGTGCTGCAGAACTTCTTGCGCGGCGCGGTTTCAGCGTTACTGTTCTCGAGAAAGAAAATTCAGCCGGCGGTCAGATTAATCTTGCGGATAAACCGCCGCATAAGGCAAAACTGCACTGGTGTGTTGAGGATCTTGAAACAAATTGCCTTTCAAACGGTGTGGATATTCAATACGGTGTAAATGCAGATCAGAATGTTATAGATTCTTATTCTCCTGAATATATTATTTTTGCAACAGGCGCAAATGCGGTTCATCCCAAAGCCTTTTCCGGTGATCATGTTGTAACAGTTACCGATGTTTTGAACGGGACCGTCCAATACAGCGGCAAAAAGATCTGTGTTATCGGTTCCGGTATGACCGGTCTGGAGACTTCGGAACTGCTTGTGGAACAGGGAAATCAAGTTTCTGTTATTGAAATGGCAGATCAGATCGCACCCGGCGCGTGGTTTCAGCAGCTTGATGACGCTATGCCGAAACTTGTGCAGGCAGATACGCAGTTTTATACTTCCACAAAACTTGCGGATATTCTTCCGAGCGGAATCGCGGTTGAAGATACAAAAACCGGGAAAAAATACACAATAGAATGTGACGGCGTTGTGCTTTCCATGGGTGTAAGGCCGGATAATACACTTTACAATGAACTGAAAGACAGGTATAATAATGTTTATGCGATCGGTGACTGCTTAAAATCCGGCAGGATCTATAACGCCACTGAGGACGCATATCATCTTGCAATAACTTTATAGGAGAAATCGTATGAACAGCGAAAAAAATGACATTCAAAATGCGGAAAATAAAAAAAGATCCGGCGTAGGAGAGATCATTATGCGCCTGATCCATGGTTCAATTATTGGTTTGGGTGCTGTTTTGCCCGGAATTTCCGGAGGCGTTTTATGTGTTGTTTTCGGCGTGTATAAGCCGATTATGGAACTGCTTTCTCATCCTTTCAAAGCAATCAAGAAATATGCCAAACTGCTTATACCCATCGTAATCGGCATCGGAATCGGTTTTTTGGCCATATCCAAACTTCTCGGATTTCTGCTGAATAAATATCCGGATCCCTCGGTTTGCTTATTTGTTGGGCTGATCGCGGGAATGCTTCCTTCTTTGTTTAGAGAGGCGGGCGAAAAGGGCAGAAGTAAAGGCTCTTTCATCTCACTCGGTATTTGTTTCGTTGTTGTGCTTGCCCTGCTTCTCGGATTAAATGCCATTCATGTAACCATTGTTCCGAATTTTGGGTGGTATCTGTTCTGCGGTTTCTGCATTGCACTCAGCGTTATCGCGCCCGGTATGAGCTTTTCTACACTGTTAATGCCGCTTGGTCTGTATACGCCGCTTGTGGAAGGCATCGGCAATCTGGATTTCAGTGTCCTGATACCGGCGGGTATCGGTGCTTTGATTACAGTTATTTTGCTTGCCAAGGCTATAGATACGCTGATGAACCGGCATTACAGTATCGTGTTCCACGGAATTATCGGAATCGTTATCGCTGCAACAATCGTGATTATACCGTTTAAAAGTTTTACAGTCGGCATCAAGGAAGCGGTGATTAATATTGTCTGCATAGCAGCCGGTATTATTATTGCGCTTGTGCTTGATAAATTTAACAGCAAAGTAAATGTTCCTGAAAAATAAATTTTGCCTTCGCTTTAGCGAAGGCTTTTTTATGGGTTGACAAATACCCTAATGGGGTATATAATAATGATACCCCATGAGGGTATAGAGGGAGGAACTATGAAAGATTGTAATTGTACGCATAAAACCAAAGAACGCGGCGAAACTGAATATAAATCTCTTATCAATCGGCTGAACCGCATAGAAGGTCAGATACGGGGTATTAAAAGAATGGTTGAAAATAATGCTTATTGCACAGATATTATCAACCAGGCAGTTGCCGCTTCTTCGGCGCTGAATGCATTTAACCGCGAACTGCTTTCAAACCATATTAAGACCTGCGTGGAACAGGATATAAAAGACGGAAAGTATGAAACGGTTGACGATCTGATCTCTACTTTGCAAAAATTGTTAAAATAAAAGAAGGGATACTATGGCAAAATATGATGTTACCGGCATGACCTGCGCCGCATGCTCGGCACGGGTGGAAAAAGCGGTCTCCTCACTGGATGATGTTCGTTCCTGTTCTGTGAATCTGCTTACCAATTCCATGATTGTGGAAGGAACAGCAACAGATGCGGAAATTGTGAAAGCTGTGGAAGATGCCGGTTACGGTGCATCCCGTCAGGGGGCCAATCCGGATCATGCAAAAGAAAAAACAGATGCGTTAAAAGACAGTGAAACACCAAAAATGCTCAAACGCCTTGTAGCGAGCGTTGTTTTGCTTTTACCGCTCATGTATGTGTCCATGGGGCATATGATGTGGGGCTGGCCTGTTCCGGCATTTTTAGATGGAAATATAATGGGCATAGCGCTGTTTCAGTTGTTGTTTACCATTGCGGTAATGATCATAAATAAACGGTTTTTCATCAGCGGATTTAAAGGGCTTTTGCACCGTGCCCCGAATATGGATACGCTCGTGGCACTCGGCAGCGGCGCCGCATTCGTTTACAGCACGGTTGTTATGTTCATTATGAGTTATGAGATCACATTGGGCAACACTGCAGCGGCGCACGAATATATGCACGGAAATCTGTATTTTGAGTCTTCAGCCATGATTTTAACACTGATTACTGTTGGTAAAACACTTGAGGCGTATTCCAAAGGCAGAACAACTGATGCGTTAAAGAGCCTTATGAAGCTTGCGCCGGATACAGCTGTCCTTTTAAAGGATGGTAAAGAAGTCAGAGTCAGTGTGGATGATGTTCAGGTTGGCGATATTTTTGTTGTCCGCGCAGGAGAGAGCATACCGGTGGACGGCGTTATCTTAAAAGGGGAGAGCGCTGTGGATGAATCTGCCTTGACCGGTGAAAGTATTCCTGTTGACCGAACGGTGGGAGACAGCGTTTCTGCCGCCACGATTAATCAGTCCGGGTTTATAGAGTGCAAGGCAACTTCTGTTGGTGAAGATACCGCACTTTCCAAGATCATCCAAATGGTGTCTGATGCCTCTGCAACAAAGGCACCGATCGCTAAAATTGCGGATAAAGTTTCCGGTGTATTTGTGCCTGCCGTTATTGCAATCAGCCTAATCACCATGATCGGATGGATGATTGCAGGGCAGAGTGCCGGATTTATACTTTCAAGAGGAATCTCTGTACTGGTTATCAGTTGCCCGTGTGCACTGGGGCTGGCAACGCCTGTTGCCATTATGGTCGGCAGCGGGAAAGGTGCAAAAAACGGCATATTATTCAAAACTGCGGAAAGTTTGGAAGTGTGCGGAAAAACGGATATTGTCTGCCTGGATAAAACGGGAACGGTCACAGAAGGGGATCCTTCAGTTACGGATATTCTTTCCGACAACACGGATAAACTGTTAAAATTTGCTTATGCTCTGGAAAGCAAAAGTGAGCATCCACTTTCCAAAGCGGTTATTTCTTACTGCAATGACAACCATATTGATCTTCTGGAATGCGAAAACGCGGCAACTGTTGCCGGAAACGGGCTCCATGGAACCGTAAACGGTTATGAGGTATATGGCGGAAATGATAAATATATTTCTGAATTCTGCGAGATTCCGGAAAACTATATTTCTAAAGCAACCGAGCTTTCCGAAAATGGCAAAACGCCACTGTATTTTGCCGTAAACGGTGAATTTGCAGGACTGATCGCGGTTGCGGATACGGTTAAGAAAACAAGCATGCAAGCTGTGGCAGATCTTAAGAAAATGGGCATAACACCGGTTATGATAACAGGAGATAATGAACGGACGGCAAATGCCATCGCACATGAAGTCGGTATTGATCATGTGATCGCAAAAGTGTTGCCGGATGGTAAAGAGGAAAAAGTACGCGTGTTGTCCGAATTAGGAAATGTTGCCATGGTAGGGGACGGCATTAATGACGCACCGGCGCTTACAAGGGCAGCAACCGGCATCGCGATCGGTGCGGGCACGGACGTTGCAATTGACGCAGCAGACGTTGTTCTCATGAAAAGCGATCCGCATGACATTCCAAAAGCAGTTTCCCTTTCACGGCGAGTGATTCTGAATATTAAGGAAAACCTGTTCTGGGCATTTATTTATAACGTGATCGGTATACCGATCGCCGCAGGTGTGCTTGAACCGGCGTTCGGTATTACTCTGAATCCTATGATCGCTGCTGCTGCGATGAGTCTTTCCAGCTTTTGTGTGGTCATGAATGCTTTAAGGCTGAATCTTGTAAATATAGATAAAGCTGTATATAAA
>ERZ1090864.1104-NODE-1107-length-13161-cov-6.037082_pt1 | contig 13161 bp, 18 predicted proteins | sample MGYA00478479_ERZ1090864 | MGnify/ENA primary metagenome ERZ1090864 (study PRJEB33644, sample SAMEA5815743) | chicken gut metagenome | biome: Chicken; feature: Gastrointestinal Tract; material: Caecum | place: Ireland | collected 2019-01-01 | study: A study of... | reverse complement strand
TCAGGTCCTTTGCCGTGACCTTCAGCCCGTCCACGCTGGCCGAGATCTCCAGCAGTTTCCCCTGCAGGTTGGTGTACTTCTGCTGGTTGACGGCGGCCGTCCCGTCCCGGCTTGCGTTGCCGGTAGACTCCACCGAGATCTGCCCGCCCTGCTGCTGCACCGTCATGACATAGGTCTGCAACGCATTGCCCCACGGGTCCGTGGCGGTAATGATTTGGCCAGGCAGAAAGGCGCGGCCGTCCGAAAACAGCGACGCCTTGAGCGGCGTGTAGGAGACGTTTTGCATCGTCTCATAGATGGCCTGCGCAATCGGGCTTAGGCTCGCGGCACTGGTGGGCGCCAGCAACAGATTGCCCTGGATTACCAGGGCATTGGTGCCGGTAGCGTCCGGGGGATAGATCACGCCCACGTCGTCGTCGCTCTGCTTGAGCTGCACCTTGTCGATGGTGGCGGTCTGGTACTCCTCATAGCTGAGGCCATCCCGCCGATATGCCGCCGTGTTCTGGCTGTAGGTCCAGACGCTGCCGTCTGCACAGGTGTAGACCTGCCCGGCCAGGTTGAGCGCCGTCCAGTGCTCGGTGGCCTCGGGAAAAATGCCGGTGGCCGCGTTTTCGGTATACCAGGCAAACTCCATCTGGCCGTCCGGCGTCGCACGCAGGAAAGTGCATGCCGCTTGCGCCACCCAGGACAGCAGCTGCCGACCGGTCAGGTCATCGGCGTAAAATGCCTGCACCTGGTAGTCTCCGGCCCGGGGCAAGCTGTCATTTGCAATGGCGATGCCGCACCGCTGCGCGACGGCCTGGGCAAATGCCCACAGGCTCATGGGGAAATCATCCTGGATGGACTGCAGCCAGGCGGACTGGATGCTATCCAGCTTGCTCACAGCGTCGTAAGCGTACACCTTGTACGTGTTTCGGGACTGCTTTGTGGGCTTAACGGCCCAGAACGTCCCGATAAGCTCCTGGGCGCCGGTGTCGTCCTGCTGATAGTAGCGGATTCGTGTGCCTGACGTAAAAACCAGGTTTGTGCCGGGCTGCACCCAGACGACAAACTCAATTTTTCCGGCGCACGCGGCGCCTGGCGTCAGGTCCGTCTCGCTCTCTACCGTTGAGGTGTAGATGATGCTCTGGATGGCAGACCCGCCGGGACCGGCCCGGATCTGGGTTCCATCATCCAGCATCAAAATGTTTTGATACATAATCGACCTCCTACAGCTCTTGAATCTCGATGCTGACATCCCGCCAGCAGCTGTCCCCCGTCAGATAGCGCAAAAACGACAACGCCGGCAGGTTTTTACAGTAGCATGTGCGGGTTGTGGTCTGCGGATCCTGGCCAGTGCCAGGCATCGGACAGGTAAAGGAAAAGCTCTCGGCACTCAGCAGCTGGATCAGATAGGCAGCATCGGCATTGCTAAGGTAGCTGTATTGGAGCGTACAGCTCAGCACGTTTGTCCGGATGATTTCGCGGTGGTAATAGCCGCCCTCATCCTGGCCGCTGTCGCTGCTTTCTATGTTGGTCTGCTGGATGCTGGGAGAGTCTGTCGGCGTCGGCAGCGGCTGGCCATCAATCTGCAGCAAGGTCGTCCTTGTCAGGTTAATCAAAATACTGCACCCCCTGTCACAATGGCCTGAGACTGCCGCGCTCTGTTATAAGCGCGATAGATCACATCGTCACCGATCACCACGTCGCCGCTGGTTTCTCGGATTACGGAAATAAGAGCTGCAAACAGCGCCTGCATCTGCTCAAAGGAAATCCCGCCTTGCTGAGCCGGTGCCTGCACCATCTGCGGCGGATTTGCCGCGGTGCTCTTGAGCGTTCCGACCATGCGCTGAGTGGGGATGGCGGCCAGGTCGTCCATGGCATCACGCACCAGGTCCGCGTTGTCCTCGATACCGAGAGCCCAGCCCTCTGGGATATATGGGCCGACTTCTCGGCGCATGAGTTTAGACGGACTCGCGATGCCGAAAAACTCCTTGGCGGCGTTGAATGCATCGCTGGCCACGCCTACAATAGCATCCACAATACTGCCCGCAGCGCTCAAAATGCCATTTATAATACCGCCGATCAGGTCAACGCCCAGGCCCAGCCAGTCAAAGCTTAGGAATGTATCCACGATCCCGGAAATGATGGACGGGATGGACGCAATCACGTCGGGGATTGCCCCGATCAGGCCGGCGATCAGCTCTCCGATCAGCGAGATGCCAGCCTCCAGCAGGTCCGGCAAATGTGTCAGGATGCCCTGCAAAAACTGCATGACGGTCGAAAATGCGGTATTGACAATTTCCGGAAGATTTTGAACAATGCCCTGGATGATGCTCATAAGCATCTGCCCGCCAGACTCCAGGATGGACGGCAGCTGAGACAGCAAGGAACTGACAAAACTGGTAATAAGCGTGCCGGCCGTGGAAATCAGAGACGGCAACGACTGTAGCACACCCGTCGATATTGTGGGCACAATTTGAGCAGCTGCAGATGATGCCTGCGAAAATGCGGACATTAACGTAGTTACAAACTGAGACCCGATAGACGTAACGGACTCCAAAAGGCTTGGCAACCCTGTCACGATCCCGGTGACAATCTGCTGCACCATCTGCACCCCAGAATTGAGCAGGTTTGGCAAGTAGGTGGTGACCGCCGTTTGAAAATTGGTCAGCATCGTCTGGGCGGCCGTTGTCATTTGCGGACCGGCTTGTGTAAAGCTGGCCATAATTTGAGGGACAAGCCCCTGCAGCGCTGTCAAAAGCTGAGGCGCCAGCGACTGGATAAAGGTTACCAAAGCCCCCGGAAGCGCGGAAAGGATATTCCAGACCGCCGGCAGCAGATTACCCACCAGAAAGGTGGTCACACTTGTCGCCAGGCCGTTCAGCGCAGGCTGGATGTCCTGCCCCAGAGTCAGCGCCCCCAAAACATTGGTGGCCGCTGCTTGCATAGAGGCAAAGCTGCCGCTGAGCGTTGTGGCCGCCTCCTTGGCGGTTGTTCCGGTAATGCCCAGATTGTCCTGGATCACCCCGATGGCATCAATAACCTTGTCAAACGGCACGTCTTTTACCGTCTCCGCGGTTACCTTTACGGCATCGCCCAGGACTCCGCTGTCGTTGATAAGTCTGGCCATCTCAGACTGAGTACCGCCATACCCCAACTTTAAGTTGTCCAGCATGGTATAGTTGTCTTTTGCGAATCCCTGGTATGCATACTGGATTGAGCCAATATCAGTGCCCATTTTGTTGGCGTTATCAGACATCTGGACAATGGCCTGGTTGGCGTATTTTGCCGCGGCTTCAGTGTCTCCTCCCAGGCCCTGTAGCAGCGTGGCCGAGAAACTCGTCACCTGCTCCATGTAGCTATTGGCGGAGACTCCGGCGGTAGTGTAGGCCTCCGCAGCGTATTGTTTTATGGTGTCGGCGCTGTCCTTGAAAAGGGTCTCCACGCCGCCGATCGACTGCTCCAGGGCCGCCCCCTCGGTCAGCGTTTTACCGAGTAGGGCGCCGATTCCTGCCGCTGCGATAACGCCCTTGATGGAGCCCACCAGCTGGCTGCCGATACTTTTCCCGGCGTCTCCTGCGTCTCCACCCAGCGCTTCACCGATTCCTCCCTTGATTCCCTTGGCGGATGGGACGATCTGCACATAGGCAGACGCAACAGTGTTACCCTCCGGCATTGGTTGTCACCCCCTCCAGCAGCATACGGCGCGCTGCCTCATAATCCGATGCGCTGGCAAAGCTCTGGGCCTTGACAGTAACATCTGCTTCGTTTTCGCCCTTGTCGACGCCCAGGAGCACGGAGAGCAGGCTCTTGGGGGGTGGTGTGCCTTTTTTCTCGTGCACATGGACCAGCAATGCCAGCTTGTCAAAAATTGCAGCGTGAAGCATCAAATCAAGCGGCACTTTTACCCCGTCGGCTTTTCTGCCCAGTCTGGAATTAGGCCCCAAACCACAAAAAAGCGTTACCAGCAGGGTAGCGGGTAACGCTTTGTAATCGTAAATGTGGTAAGTCTCGGCCATGTCGCAGATCAGGAGATCTTCATCGTCTCTGATGGCGTGGGCAAGGGCCATTATTTTTTTGCGTTCTGCGCAGCCAGGAAAATGTCGTTGATTTCAGCGACAAGCGCGTCAGCAGGCTGGCGGCCGTCCTCAGTCTCGATATGGGCCAGCAGTTCGGCATACTTTTTCTCACCCAGGAGCTTTTTGCCCAGGTATTCTGCCGACATGACATTGCCAGACTGAAGATCAGCCAGGGCGCGTAATGTGCGCATATCATTTATATCGTCCTGCTAATAACAGAACTAAAACCCCGTTTTGGTTTTTCCGTTTACCATCTCTGCCTCCTTTATGCCTGGGCAGCTGCGGGGGATGCTGCAGCTGCAGCAGTCGGGTCAACCATGTACTCATAGTGCGTGTTGCCAGCCGCGTCAGGAGAGGCCGCCAGCGTGGTCTGATAGCCCACAGCGTCGCTGTCGGTATAGGTGATTTCGCCGACCTCGCTCACAGCAGCCGACGGCAGCACAATGCGCTTGAGCACGCCCCCGCGCATAATCATGTCGATCACCAGGCAGCTGTCCTCCTGCTGCTTGTCGTTGGCCTGGATAGTGATTCCCGTGTCCAGAGTGCCGGAAACGTTGGAATCACCGTAGACCAACTTGAGGGGCGCGATGCTCAGCGCCTCGATCAGCGTAAACTGGAAAGTATCCTCTTTTCCGGTCTGCGTGGTCAGCACGGTGGAGCCGCCCCAGGCCTTGATGGAGTCGCTTTCCGGGCTGTTGTTGTTGACCACGCCATCCTCGGAAATGTACCCCAGATTGACAAACGCCTCATCGAGAGCCGTCTTTGCATCAGTAGGCAACGCAGTGCCCAGAGGGGCACGGAAAATTGCACCGCCGACCTTGGGCTTGCCGACGCTGACATGGGCGCTGTTGTTGGGAGTGTTTGCCATTTGTCAAACCTCGCTTTCATAGTAGGTTACATAGAAAATCGCCTGATACCTGGGAGACTTAACCTCGGTATCCGGAGACGAAAAATCTGTAAACAGCTTGACACTGCAGATTTCCGGCTTTTCAGCCATTGCCAGCATCTGCCCGATCACTTGCTGGTTCATGTTGGCCGCGGCGTATTCCGTCGCGGCATAACTGTAAACGGAAATGGTGGCGGTCCGGATCATGTTGCGCGTCTCGCTGTCGGTCTTAGAGATAGCATAATATTCCGGGGGCATAGAAACGGGACGCCCGACAAAAACGGGATTTTCCATGGATCCGGAAAGATACTGCAGAATAAAAGCCTCGATCACTTGCCGGTCACCGCCTTCCAGATGCTGCCATACTTGAGCGCGTCCCGTCTGGCCTGGCGGGTGGTCGCTTTAATTCCAGCATTGACTCGGGTGCGGCCGGTGTAGGTGTTGGTTTCGTACCCATCGCCCAGGTGCGCGACGGCAGCCCGGGCGCGTTCGGCGCACACGTTTCGGATGTCGTCAGATTTCAGCAGTGCCCGCACTCCCTTGCTTTTGAGCTTGACCGTCACTTTTGCCAAACCGTTCGCACCTCACTTTCTTGTTCCATTCCAGCGGGACCATGCTCTCGATCCACTGCTCAGGCGGCGTGTAGACTCTCCAGCTCTGGCCGAAAAAGTCAACGCGGCAGCCTGTCCACTCGTTGGTGTCTCCCTTGGGGATGCACAGCTCATAAGCCCCGCGGATCCCGTAGAGTTGCAGATCAGAGGTCAAGTCCTCGGCAGCAATAGGCTGTACCAGGACATTGTTGATTGTGGTTGGCGTTTCCGTATAAATAGGATTTCCGAACCCATCCACCTGGTCAGTCTTGGTCTGCAGGTAGAGCACAACCGGGATTCCCTGTAGCAGGCCCATAAAAGTCAATCACTCCGATCCGCTGCCGGCGCAAGCCCAGGCGGGCCAGTTCCGACTTTTTGATATAGACACCACCGCCTGGCACCAGATAGGTGCCGGAGGCCGAGTATCCGCCTGCGCTCTGCGTCAACTGGGTCATGGGCTCGCTGTCCGTGGAGGTCATGAGATCCCGCCCGACCACATCCACCGTCACGCTGGTGGCGACGGTCGCAAGGGCAGGGCTTTGCTGGATCATACAGTCCAGATCCTTGCCCACCTGAGCGGCGGCAACTCGCAGAGAGTCAGACACAACGGTCAGCAATGCAGTGGCCTTGTCAATCTCGCCAGGCTGCAGCGGCCGAAAAAGGGTTGTGATGTCGTCCAGCGTGGCAAATGGCTGCAATCCGCGGCTTTTCATGGTTACGCCCTCTTTCCGGTGGGCTTTTTGGCGGCTGCCACAGTGGCCTTTTTCTTGGCCGCCGTAGCAGTAGTAGCAGGCTTTTCCTCCGGGTCGCTGTCGGTGACGGCTGCGGGGTCCAGCGATGCAGCAGAGACCGAGTCAGAGGCATCCTGCTTTTTCTCCTCCGGGTCGCTGTCGGCAGGCTTGGTGTGGTCCTCGATCATCTCCCAGTCCTTGGAGGTAATCACGCTGCGGGTGAGGATCACATTCCCGGTCTGCTTATGCTTGTACGCATAGAGGTATTTCATGTCGCGCATGGTATCGCCTCCTTATCAGCCGCCGGCAACGTTGACGATCTTGGAGAAGGAGGCCGGATCCAGGATGCCCCAGCCGATGTAGGCCTCCAGACGCAGCATCACCTGATTGTGTCCCTTGAGGTCTCCAGCAGTCTGGTCATTGTCGGGGTTGCCGTACTGGATAATCTCGACCGGCATGTCGGTGGCATAGCCCCAGCGGAACATGTTGGCAAAGTCGCCCACGTATGCCATGGCCGTATTGCTTACGCTCTGGGGCATCTTGCTGACCGTGCCATTGATATCGATGGCCATGCCGGCCAACCGCTCAGGCTGTCCGCCAAAGCGGAACTCGGGATACTGGCGGACGCCGTTGACCTCCACCTTACTCATGGCGCTCGCCATAGCGGGAGCCATTGCGATGCCATTGAACTCCTTGTCGGCACCGGTAATGGCCGCGATGGCATCGTCCAGGTTGTCGTCCGGGGTTGCGGATGCGTAGGTAATCTGACTGGTTACCGCGGTGTCGAAGGTGTTGGAGCCCACCACAGAGCTGGCCTGGTTGGTGCGGGGGTTGACGCCGTGGAACGCGGCCAGATCCAGAGCGCGGGCAAACTTGCGGGCCGCACCGTCGCCGAACTCCTCCAGGACCTTGAGCTGGTACTCCTCATCGGCGCGCATGAACTCATCAGAGACGCGGGCAGAGTACTCGAACTTGATGGGCGTAATGGTCACGTTTCCGACGGTGGCACCGCCGGCGCTTTTTGCGCCGTTCTCGGCGACGATGTCGGCCTCCTTATCCAGGCTGAACGTGAACAGCTTTTCACCCGTGAACGGGATGGGCTTGCGCGCGCTGAGCTTTGCCAGCGCGGATTTGCCGGTCACCATGTTAATCATCCCCGCCACAAGCTCAGGGGGGAAGTTGGTACCCATTGCAACAGCTGCCATAATTTTTATCCTCCTATCTGTCAGTCGGTAACGCTCAGCTGCTTTGCCAGGCTCTTCCAGGCTGCAGCCTTGCTGTCATTGGTGGAGCTGCCGGACGCCCCGGCAGCAGCAGGCTCTGCATTGGCCAGGGGAGAGCTACCAGCTCCGCCCTTGCCTTTTCCCAGCAGCTTGACCAGGCTCTCAGCATCTGCCTTGAGTGCGGCCTCATCATCCCCGGAAAGACGACCCGCCAGCTCATAGGGGAGGCCCGCCTCACGGGCGATCTTCTCCTTGAGCTGGCGGGATTCGTACCCCTTGACCTTGCTCTGCAGGTCCTGGATGGTGGTGTTCTGCTGTTCGTAGGTTTTCTCTTTGTCGGCGGCCGTTTTCTGCGCGGTGCTCAGCTGTTTGGCCAGATCCGCGGCCGTCCCGCCGTACTTCTTCTTTTCGGCATCATGCTCGGCCTGGACCGCTGCAGCGATGGCCGCGTCCAGGGCTTCCTGTGTAGTGATAGGCTCAAAGGCCATGCGATCACTCCTTTTCTCAGTAATAGACTTTTTGCGTGCGGGCAGGTCTGGCCGTCTGGCAGAGCCAGTGCGCCAGGATAATGCTGTCCAGGATCTCGACAGACACGTCCGGCTTTATACTCCGGTAGCCAAAACCACCGTGACCGCCTATGGCGCGGGTGTCGCAGTTGGTGGCAATCTGCACCACACTGGGCTGCCCCATGTGGCAGAGGGTTTCATCGTTGACGGCATCGGCAAAGGCGGCATTTGCCGCGATAACCTGGGCGACAGTCGGCAGCACCTGGAGCGGCCGGCGCAATTTCTTGCGTTTCATGGCCTCCACCAGTGTGTCCGCATGCCCGGCGCCGTCGATGGCCACCCTGGCCACATCCGCAGCCTCCAAAAATTTGACGATCCAGGCGTTTCCGGCTTTGATGGGGCGGCAGTCGATACACTCGACGAAAACATTGCCCTCGGTGGTCTTTACAGCGATGGACATGGCCACGGTCTGGCCGTCCTGGCCATACTTGACACCGGCATAGAGCTTGCCGCGCAGCTTGGGCAATGCCTGCAGCTGCAGGCGCTTCCATTCGTTTGCCGAGATTGCCGACTTGATGTTATAGCTGACCCAGTATCCAAGGCGCTGGATGCAAAAATCTAGGGTGTCTTTACCGATCTCACCGCGGATGGTACGCTCTGAGATCAGCACCCCCAGGCTGGGGTTTGTCTCATACCAGGCATCTACATCATGCGGGTCGCATTGGAATTCGATGGACCATTCAGCCCATCCGGAGTCAAAGGCCTCGCCTTTCATTACGCTGGTACGGAAATCCGAGAAAACGGTACCGCTGCTGGCCAGCGTGGGCGGTGTTCCGCAAAAGATGGTTTGCGGGTTGCGGCTGGCGCCGACCACGTAGGTTAATGCGCTGGCCTCGGCGTCGGTGTATTCCTGGGCCTCATCAACGACCAGCAGGTCAAAGCCCTCTCCCAGACCGCCGGTGGATGTCCGGGTGCGGTAGTCGATACGGCCGCCGGTCTCCGGCACCTCGATCCGCTCCGCGCCTTTTGCCTTGACTGAGCTGTACACGATTTTTGCGGCGTCCAGTACGCTGCAGAGCCGCTCCCATGCTGAGTGAGAGGTGCTGGTTCGATGAGCCGTGTGCAGGATCTTCTCCCCGTGCATCAGGCCCCACAGCTCGCGGATAATAAAAAGCTCAGTTTTGCCATTTCGGCGGGGTAGGGATATGCCGAACTTGGTGTGTGTCCAGAGGCCGTCCTCATTGGTGGCCATAATGTCATAGCTCAGCAGTGTTTGCCACTCCATGGCATGCCGGCCACCCTGCTCGTATAGATCCACCGCCTCAGAGCCGTGGGTCTCTTGATACGGCAGAATGTAAGCCAAAGTCGGGGTTTGACGCCCCAGACGGACAGCCTGATTTGTGTCTGCCACCTGTTGCGCCTCCCCTTAATACATCGTGGTAACCCCATAGAGCCCTCCTATTCGTTGTTTTGCATCGGGCTGAGATCCAGGCCGGTGTAGTCTTTGCGGGCCTGCAGGACGTCTGCAGACTCGCTCCAGGACTTTGTCCACACGTTTTGCCGGCGCTTGCCGCTGCCGGGATCATAGGTCACATCGCACCGGCAATGCTCATGCCGCCGGTATACATCCTGGGGCACGTTGGGGTAATCATAGGACCCATCCAGCGCGCTGCACCATGCACAGCAGTGCAGCTCTGCACGCCGGACCACTCTGGGGCGCAACCCAGCGCCTCCCTGTGCCTCCACGTTGAGCCGGATGCTGTCATCCACCACCGACTGCGAAAAGTTGACGACCGGCTCGCCCAGGATCCAGGCCACATCGTCATAACTCAGCTCAGAGCTGAGCCGATCAAGAAAGCCCTGTACTCTGGATTCGTTCAGCGGCGCCGGCTGTGCGGCCAGACCGATGCCGGCCGCCTCGTTGAGCGTCTCTTGGACCTGCAAAGCTGCTGCGGATACAAGCTCATGGTCGGCCTCCAGCAGGGGGCGGATGACCCGGTCCGCAATGTTGTAGTACAGGCGCCCATCCGGCAGCACATCGCTGCTCAGGTTCGCGTGGAACGCCTCAGAGAGGGCCTCTCCGACCTGCTTGCTGTAGTCGTTGGCGGTCTGGTATGTGCCAGTTCCGCCCTGGATCAGCTCCAGCAGCTCAGTGGCTCGCTTGCGCCCGCCCAGCCGCCTGGTAAAGTCCGCGCGGATTTTCTCCAGCAGCGCGGGCGCGATGTCCTCAGCCATTGGTCATGCCTCCGCCGGTGGTTGTACCGTTGCTCATATCGGGGCCGATGCCCACCAGGTCCTCGATATTGTCCGGGCCAAAGTACCCAGGCACGCTCTGATTGATTTTGTTCACGCCGTCGCCGATGCCGGCCATGGTTGCAGCGTCGGGGCGGAAAATCGGCCGCCATGCCGGCACCGTGGTGGCCAGCTGATTGCGTCTGTACGGGAAATCATCCCGGAGACATGCGGCCAGATATCCGGCGTTTACCAGGGCATTGCCGAAAGTGCCCTGTGCAGCCTCTGCAGTCAGCCGGAGATTTTCGTGAGCGGCCTGGATGGCCTCCTGGCTGCTGGGGTTGTCGCTCGCGAAGCCCAGGTCGTCCAGCGTCATGCCGGTTTCACCGGCGAAAAGGGATGTATACATCCGCAGCATGTCGGAGTAAGGCTGCATAGACTGCTGCTGGAACTGCCCCAGCGTAGGGGCGTCGCCGTTTTCGTCCCGGGTAAACTGCAGAAAACTGGAAATTGTGGCCCTCTGGCTGTCCAACTCTGCGTCGTCAGAGGTACCGGAGGCGTATTTTTGCGGGAAAGCATAAAAGTCAGCGCTCACCTCGCTGCGGATCAGCGTGCGGAGAGCGGCCTTAACCAGCGACATGCAGGCGCGGGAGATCCGAGAGCGGCCAAACGGCCGCCGGGCATCCGGATTGAATACCATGGGCACCAGCAAAGGGTAGGGCGCCGAGTTTTCGACGACCTGAGGAGCCATGCGCGGCCGGTAAAAGGTGGTAGATCCCGGCAGAAAATACGCCTCAAGCACCGGCCTGTCGTTTTTGTCGCGCTGCAGAACCGCATACCCCTCCAGCAGCATCCCCGTAGTGGTATCCATGATGCCGGTGGCGTCGCCGCCGTCCAGCGCCTGGATCCGCGGGAAACCGTCGTCGCCGAGCGAAACGTACAAAAAAGAGCAAGAGCAGATCAGGGCCGATTTGATGGCCGACGGGATCAGCACCTGCCTGTTATTCATGGCGTAAATGGTGTTGAGCGCATACAGGTCATCTTTGAACGTCCGAAAAACCAGGCGCGCAGACAGGTTGTCAACGGCCTTTTCGCACCAGCCCAGCACGGTCTCGAACTGCACCCAGATGTGCTTTGGGATGATGTCACTGACATAACGCAGGTGATTTTTCATCTCATAGTAGCGGTATCGGGTGAGGATCCGGACACGCCGGTCGGCCAGCTTTTTGCGCAGGTATCCCGGGCCGTAGTAGTCAGGCACAGCAGGCGCCTCCTTTCAATTCGTGTGAAAATTTTCCCAGTGACGGCGGTGAAGTCCGGAGGCCCCGGGGGGAGGGGGGTACACCCCCCGTCCTCAGTGCGCGCGGTAAGCGGTCCAGTCGCAGGACTGCGGCAGCACTCTATTGCTGAGTTGCTCAGTTTGCATCGACACTTTGGGCCATCTGAGCTTGTCCGATTTCTGCCGATTGCAGCACCAGTGCGCCAGCTGCAAGTTGCTGATGTCGCTGGGGTGGCCACCCTTGGAAATCGGAATGATATGGTCAATGCATGCGCTCATGGGGTGGGGATATTTGAGAGAGAAGTCGACCGGCTTGCCACAGATCCCGCAGACGCTGCAGGTAGCAAGGATTTTTTTCTTGTTCCGTTCAAACGCCCCCCGGTGGGTTCCATCGTGGTCGGGGCGGTTGCGCTTGGTGGGGGGCATCAATCCACCCCCCGGGGGGTGTTTTTACGGCGCATTATTTGCACATCTCCGATAACAAAAAAATCCCCCCAGCATCGCAACGCTGAGGGGTGGCCACATTCCAGTGACCGGCGGGGCTTGACGGATATGCTCATGCAACATGAGCACAGCCCCCGTGCCTGAGGTGAAATGAGAGATAGAGAAGATTGTGGAGCTGTAAGCGGGGCTTGAACCCGCGGCATCCTGCTTGGAGGGCAGGAGCTCTACCAGCTGAGCTATTACAGCAGATTCCCCGGCTTATTTTGTGGGCTGAGGCCATGCAGCAGGCCCAGCCGGGGATGCGCCCTAAAGGAGACCCGACCGCAAGAGGAAGAAACCGAGAACGCAACCAGCTGCCCTATCTCGCTGCGTCTACTCTATCAATTTACCATGGATGAATGGGGCTTTAGGGGGTCAATTTTCAGATTTCGCACTGCCCGGTTATGGCAGCGTCTAACCCAGCGGTAGTCCAGCAGCATCCGGCATGCAATCTGCTCGAATTTTTCGCCCAGGATGTAACGGCGGTACAGGATCTGGCGATCCCTTGCATTACAGACCGTGTCAATGGCATTGACGACCTCAGCACAGATCCTGCTGCACTGCGTGGACTGCTCAGCGAGTTGCTGCTCGGTAGAGATCAACGCTTCCACGGCTCTGGCGATAGCCTGTCCATCTCCGGCTCCGCCAGGCGTGGGCGAGATGTTGGGGGTAATACGTTCGGCGATGCTGCGCAGCTCTGCGATGTGCTGCTGCAGAATGGTCTCTTTGTTGAGGGCATCCCGGTAACGCCAAAGCCATGCCACCTTGTCCTGATAGAGCATCTCAGACATCCGGAACACCACCCTCAAGGAATTGGCCAACGTCAAAGTTGGATGGATCAGAGAGAATCGTGGCCATGTGTAAAGCTGCCGCCTCTATCAGTGTACAGGCATCGGACAGTTCAAATACGACGTTTCGGACGGAATGAGCGATGCTAACGCTAATAGCGTCCAGGGGTAGTGCTCTCCGGTCAATCTGGATATTTCGCTGCCGGCCAAACACCGTCAACTGTTCTGCCAGGTTCCGCTGGATCCCGGTAGACATGAGCAGCTTTTTATACCGTTTCTTTGTCATGGCTTTCCTCCTCTCTCTTGTTTGGCTCCGGCCGGAAACACCGCGGCAGCACGCAGGCCGCGCCGGTCGTGTGCCACGGGCAGTGCAGGCAGGCGC
>ERZ1090864.1103-NODE-1106-length-13164-cov-16.238310_pt1 | contig 13164 bp, 11 predicted proteins | sample MGYA00478479_ERZ1090864 | MGnify/ENA primary metagenome ERZ1090864 (study PRJEB33644, sample SAMEA5815743) | chicken gut metagenome | biome: Chicken; feature: Gastrointestinal Tract; material: Caecum | place: Ireland | collected 2019-01-01 | study: A study of... | reverse complement strand
AGAGGCCTGGAATGGAGCGTTTATATCCGCGCTGCCTGAGCTTCACCCAGAAAACAACCAGTCCGGCATGGGGATTACGTCTGCGCATATCCTGGATCAGCTTGATCTCTTCAGGAGTATGCTGATTTGGATGGGAATGAGGACGTTTGGAACGATCGCGCAGGGAATCCCAGGAACCATCGTAACGGTTTTTCCAACGATAAATATACTGACGGTTGGTTTTATATTTTACCGCAGCTTTGGAAACCCCATAACGGTTTGCGTAGTTAATAAGTGATAGACGGTATCTCATATCTTGTGTTATACTTGCCATGCGAGGAACTCCTTTGTTAGTATTTTGGGTTTGGCGATTCAAATATAACACAAAAGAGGCTATCCTCGCTTTATAAATATTCAGTTGTAACACATGTATTGTAATCCTACAAGAAAAAGCAGGGTGGATGGGAAGAAATTCCTTGTCAACCCTGTTTTTCTGTGATATACTACAAACGTTGCAAAAAAACACGCATGCGGATTTTTCTGAAGGTGCCTAAGCCGGTATCCCGGACGGTCTCAGAAAAAATAAAACATGCGGAAGTACAAAACCAATGGAGGAAAGAAACATGAGTGTTATTTCAATGAAACAGCTTTTAGAAGCAGGTGTTCATTTCGGACATCAGACAAGAAGATGGAACCCTAAGATGGCTCCGTACATCTATACAGAGAGAAACGGTATCTACATCATTGACCTGCAGAAATCCGTAGGCATGGTAGACGATGCATATAATGCCGTTTCTGACATCGCTGCTGAAGGCGGCACGGTCCTTTTCGTTGGAACAAAGAAGCAGGCTCAGGATGCGATCAAGACAGAGGCAGAGCGCTGCGGGATGTTCTATGTAAATGAGAGATGGCTGGGCGGTATGCTCACAAACTTCAAGACGATCCAGAGCCGTGTAAAACGTCTGAAAGAGATCGAGGCAATGTCAGAGGACGGAACATTTGACGTGCTTCCGAAGAAGGAAGTCATCGCACTGAAAAAAGAGTGGGCAAAACTGGAGAAGAACCTGGGCGGAATCAAAGAAATGAAGAGACTGCCGGATGCCATCTTCGTAGTTGACCCGAAGAAGGAGAGAATCTGTGTACAGGAAGCTCACACACTGGGAATCCCGCTGATCGGCATCTGTGACACAAACTGCGATCCGGAAGAGCTTGACTATGTGATCCCGGGTAATGATGACGCGATCAGAGCAGTCAAGCTGATCGTTTCCAAGATGGCAGACGCTGTCATTGAGGCGAACCAGGGAGCGACAGCAGAAGAAGATTACTATGAGGAAGAAGCTGTGTACGAGGCAGCAGAAGAAGCTGAAGAGGCTGTTGAAGTGTAAGAAACTATGAAAGCTTCAGCCTGGACAGACAGGCTGGAGCTTTTGCTTCATTATAAGAAACCTATCAATAATTATTTAATGGAGGAATTTATCATGGCAATCACAGCAGGAATGGTAAAAGAATTAAGAGAAATGACAGGCGCAGGAATGATGGACTGCAAGAAAGCTCTTACAGAGACAAACGGCGATATGGACGCTGCTGTTGAGTTCTTGAGGAAGAACGGACAGGCAAAGGCTGAGAAGAAAGCTGGAAGGATCGCGGCAGAAGGTATTGTTAAGACTGTCGTAAGAGATGACAAGGTTGCAGCCATTGTGGAAGTAAACTCTGAGACAGACTTTGTCGCAAAGAACGATGAGTTCCAGGGATTTGTAGATGCAGTTGTAAATCAGGTTGCAGATAATGCTCCGGCTGACATGGATGCATTCATGGCAGAGGCCTGGGCTGCAGATACATCCAAGACAGTAAAAGACGCTCTTGTGGAAAAGATCGCGGTGATCGGCGAGAACCTGAACATCAGAAGATTCGAGAGAGTAGAAGCAGAGAACGGATGTGTTGTATCTTACATCCATGGCGGCGGACGTATTGGCGTTCTTGTAGTGGCTGATACAGATGTTGTAAATGACGAGATCAAGGCATGTTTAAAGAATGTGGCTATGCAGGTTGCGGCTATGTCTCCGAAGTATGTATCCCGCGACGAAGTTTCTCAGGAGTACATGGATCACGAGAAAGAGATCCTTCTTGCGCAGGCTAAGAAAGAGAATCCGGAGAAGCCGGATAATATCATCGAGAAGATGATCATCGGACGTCTCAACAAAGAGATGAAGGAGATCTGCCTTCTGGATCAGGTATACGTTCAGGACGGTGACCTTACAGTTGCAAAATATGTCGACAAGGTGGCGAAAAAGAACGGTGCTAACATGACAGTTAAGAGATTTGTACGCTTTGAGACCGGCGAAGGAATCGAGAAGAAACAGGAGAACTTCGCTGAGGAAGTAGCGGCGCAGATGGCTGGAAATTAAGCGTTTAGAGCAAGGATAACAGAGAGTTACAAATGGAAGGTAAGAGCCGGTGCAGATTTATGGTGCGTATCCATAATCTGCTGCCGGCTCTTTTGACGTTTATTTTTATCTCTACAGGAAATGGGAGTATCGATTGTCTGTTTTGGATGTTGAAAAAATAAAAAAATAATGGTATATCTAATATAAAAGACGACAAAGGAGAAGATAAAAATGAGTATACGAATTGGGATTTTAGGCTATGGAAATCTTGGAAAAGGCGTGGAATGCGCCATAAAGCAGAATCCGGATATGGAGCTTGCAGCAGTCTTTACACGCAGGGATCCGCAGAGTGTAAGCATTCTGACAGAAGGAGTGCCGGTATGCCGGATTGCGGACGCAGAGGAATGGAAAGATAAGATCGATGTGATGATCCTGTGTGGAGGAAGCGCAACAGACCTTCCGGTCCAGACTCCGGAGTTTGCCCGCATGTTCAATGTGGTCGACAGCTTTGACACTCATGCAAAGATTCCGCAGCATTATGCGAATGTAGATGCAGCTGCAAAGGAAGGTAAAAAAGTGGGGATCATCTCCGTGGGCTGGGATCCGGGCATGTTCTCCCTGAACAGGCTGTATGCGAACGCGATCCTTCCGGATGGAAAAGATTATACATTCTGGGGCAAGGGAGTAAGCCAGGGGCATTCTGACGCAATCCGCAGGGTGGAAGGCGTGAAGGATGCAAAACAGTATACGATCCCGGTTGACGCGGCGCTGGAAGCAGTGAGAAACGGAGAGAACCCGGAGCTGACGACAAGAGAGAAGCACACGCGAGAATGTTTTGTTGTTCTTGAAGAAGGGGCGGACGCGAAAAGAGTAGAAGAAGAAATCAAGACAATGCCGAACTACTTCTCTGACTATGATACAACTGTGCATTTTATCAGCGAGGAAGAGTTAAAAAGGGATCACAGCGGGATCCCCCACGGCGGGTTTGTCTTAAGAAGCGGTAAGACCGGCTGGGAAGGTGAGCACAGCCATCTGATCGAGTACAGCTTAAAGCTGGATTCCAATCCGGAATTCACATCTTCTGTCCTTGCGGCATATGCCCGGGCAGCGTACAGGCTGTCACAGGAAGGAGCGTCAGGCTGTAAGACAGTCTTTGATATCGCTCCGGCATACTTAAGCGCGAAGAGCGGAGAAGAGCTGAGAAAGATGATGCTGTAACTCTGAATTTGCCTGTTGAACTGCCTATACTTAAAATATCCGAAAGCCGTCAGCTTTTTAAGACGTATTCGCGGCGGGCGGGGATATGGCTGGCTGAGGTGACTTCGGAATGGGGCTTAGAAGAACTTAAAATCTGCAAGTACGCGCTAAACTGCGCATCGGAATTGTCTGAGACGAAGTCGAGTTGTCCGATGCACAGTTTTGCTTTTAGCGTACTTGCAGATTTTCTAGTTCTTATTGACCCATGGAGCGGAGCTGAAGCCAGCCATACCCCCGCGCTGAATATGTTTTCGTCATATCGCTCGGGCGTTTTCGGACGCTTGGGTCAGGTAAAAGGTTCCCGGAAATAAAGTTTTATTCAGCCAGTGTCTCCCACATCTCATACAGTTCCTCCAGCCGTTCTTCATTTGCTGTCCGTTCTGTGGACAGTTCCTGGCATTTCACGGAGTTGGAGTACACTTCTTCCAGCGTCAGCTCATGGTCAATCGCTGCGTTGCGTTCTTCCAGCCGGCTGATCTCTTCTTCAGTCCGTTTCAGGTCGTTTTTCCGTTTTCGATCTTTTGCCTGCTGTTCTTTCTGCTCCTGCCAGCTCAGCGCAGATGTTCCGGATGATGATGCGGAAGCGGTATTCGCCGGACTGCCCGCAGTGTTTCCAGCATTTCCAACGGAATGGCCGGGTGAGGATGCGTAGGCGCGGGTGAGTTCATCCTTTTTCTCCAGATAGTAGTCATAATTGCCGATGTAATTCACAAAGGTCTGGTTGACCAGTTCCAGTATCCGGGTTGCGGTCTGGTTGATAAAATAACGGTCATGGGACACATAGAGCACAGTCCCTCTGTAATTATTGAGAGCCTCCTCCAGGATTTCCTTGGACATGATATCCAAATGGTTGGTAGGCTCGTCCAATATCAGGAAGTTGGCTTCGGAGAGCATGAGCTTCGCAAGGGAAACACGTCCCTTTTCCCCGCCGCTCAATGTGGAGATCTCCTGGAACACTTCATCTCCTGTGAACTGGAACGCGGCGAGAGTGTTGCGTATCTGGGTGTTGTTCAGCGATGGATAGTCATCGGATATTTCATCAAAAATGGTTTTGTTGTCATGGAGCACATGATGCTCCTGATCGTAATATCCGATCTGCACCTTTGCGCCGAGGGTAAAGGAACCGGCGTCTGCCTTCTGTACCTGGTTGAGTATCTTGAGGAGAGTGGTCTTTCCTGTGCCGTTATCTCCGATGACAGCGACGTGTTCGCCTCGCTTGATCTCAAAATTTGCATCGTGGAACAGAATCTGGCTGCCGAACTGCTTGGAAAGTCCTTCCACGGAGAGAACGTCATTTCCGCTGACACAGGACGGCTCCAGTGCAAAATGCATTTCTCTGGGTGCGTCCTGCGGTTTTTCTACAGGCGTCATCTTTTCAAGCATCTTTTCCCGGCTTTCAGCGCGCCGGATCGATTTCTCACGGTTAAAGGAGCGGAGTTTTTCGATTACTGCCTGCTGGTGTCTGATCTCCCTCTGCTGGTTCAGATATTCTTTGAGCCGTGCGTCGCGTATCTGCTGTTTCTTCTCGGAATATGCCTGGTAATTCCCCATATACATACGAAGCTCGCCGTTTTCGATCTCAACGACTTTTGTCACCACCCGGTTCAGGAAGAAACGGTCATGGGAAACGATGAACACTGCTCCCTGATAATTGCTCAGAAAGGTTTCCAGCCACGCGATAGAATTCAGGTCCAGGTGGTTGGTAGGCTCGTCAAGGAGCAGGATGTCCGGATTCGTGAGCAGCAGCTTTCCAAGTGCGACACGAGTTTTCTGTCCGCCGGAAAGAGTATCTGTTTTTTTAGAAAACTCTTCTTCTGTAAAGCCCAGTCCTTTCAGGACTCCTGTGATCTCGCTTTCGCAGGCATAGCCGTTCCTTGCCTCGAACTCTGACTGGAGGCGGTTGTATGTATCCAGTCTGCTCTCCAGGGCATTCCCGGACAGGCTTTTCAACTCATGTTCAATTGAGCGGAGCCGCTGTTCCATCTCTATGATGTCTGCTTTTGCGCTCCGCAGCTCCTCATATATTGTTCCGTGAGGAATGAGATCCTGGTGCTGGGCAAGATATCCGATCGTCTTTCCTTTTGCCAGGATGATATCGCCCTCGTCTGCCGGCTCCTCATTCATGATCATTTTTAATATCGTAGATTTTCCGGCGCCGTTTACACCTACAAGGGCTGCTTTTTCTCTTTCCTCGATGTGAAAAGAGCCGCTTTTCACGAGGATCCGGTCGCCGAAGGATTTGCTGATGTTATGGCATGCGAGTATCATGGTACTCCTCCTCTCAGATAATCATTATAACCGAAACAGGCTAAAATACAAGAAAATTGTGAGAAGGACACAGACAGAAGGAATAAACTAAAAATTGACAGAATATTAACTATTTTATATAATAAAACGTAGTGAAAAATGCGGGCGGCGTTCTGCCTGATCTGGCAGAGAAGAGCGTGCTCCTGCAGTTAGGAGCGGCATGGACGGACAGACGGCCGGGCGATGGAAGGAGATAGAAGTGGAACATAGAAAGATATCCAAGGCAGTGATCTCAAGGCTGCCCAGGTATTACCGGTATCTCGGCGATCTTCTGGAAGCAGGGGTGGAGAGGATCTCTTCGAATGACCTGAGCAAGAAGATGCATGTGACGGCGTCCCAGATCCGGCAGGATTTGAATAATTTTGGCGGTTTCGGACAGCAGGGATATGGGTATAATGTAAAATATCTGTACACAGAGATCGGAAAGATCCTGGGACTTAACAAGACTCACAATTTTATTATCATCGGAGCGGGAAATCTCGGTCAGGCTCTTGCGAATTACGCGTCTTTTGAGCGCAGCGGCTTTGTGCTGAAAAGTCTTTTTGACGTGAACCCCCGTCTGGAAGGAGTGTCCATACGAGGGATCCAGGTACGGATGATGGACGAGCTGGTGGATTTTCTCCAGAATAATGACATAGAGATCGCGGCGCTTACGATCCCGAAATCAAAAGCAGTAGAAGTGGCGGATATCCTCATTGCCAATGGGATCAAGGCGATATGGAATTTTGCCCACACGGATCTGACTCTGCCAAAGGATGTGATCGTAGAGAGCGTACATCTTTCCGACAGCCTTATGAAGCTGTCATACAACATCAGCCAGCATGAGTCAGGGCAAAAAAAATAAAAACAGCATAGTACTGCCCCGCAGCCTGCTGCGGGGTATGTTTCATCCTGATAGACGGCTCGCCAGGCGTGCCGTCTATCATGGCAAACAGGGACGGACAAAAGCTGTCTCAATATAAAGAAAGAAGGTGGCGGCAAATGAGATATCTGCCGGACGGCGCCCAGATGCAGGCAGCCGACATGTATACGATAAAAGAACTGGGAGTACCATCGCTGGTGCTTATGGAGAGGGCGGCGCTTAAGGTAGTAGAAGCCATACACGAGAGAGGGATAGACACTTCAAAGGCTCTTATCGTGTGCGGGAGCGGGAATAACGGCGGAGATGGGTTTGCCGCTGCTCGTCTTCTGACGGAAGAGGGTATGTGTGCAGAAGTGCTTTTTGCGGGAAATGAGGCATCTCTGAGTGAAGAGTGCGCGCTGCAGAAAGGGATTGCCGAACGGATGGGAATCCCTGTATTCACTGACATCCCCGAAAAAGAATATACTGTTATAATAGACGCGGTTTTCGGCGTAGGGCTGAGCAGGGATGTCACAGGCTGGTACAGTGAGATCATCCGGTGGATGAACAGCCAAAACAGCCGGAAAGTGGCAGTGGATATCCCTTCTGGCGTTTGCGCGGGTACAGGACGGATACTGGGGACTGCTTTCCAGGCGGAACTGACGGTTTCAATGGCGTGCGTGAAGGCGGGCTGCGAGCTGTTTCCCGGAAAGTCCTGTGCGGGAGAGACCGTGGCAGCGCCGATCGGGATCAGTCCTGATCTTTTCCGTAAGGACTCCGGAGTGTGTTTTACCTATGACAAAACAGATATCTCCGGACTTCTTCCGGTCCGCAAGGCGGATTCCCACAAGGGGAGCTATGGAAAAGTCCTTATGATCACAGGAAGCCGCGGTATGGCGGGCGCGTGTTATCTGTCGGCAAGGTCAGCCTATGCAGTGGGAGCAGGGCTGGTACAGATCTATACTGAGGAAGACAACCGTGGAGTCATACAGCAGCTCCTTCCGGAAGCGATCGTGTCCAGCTACAGGGATTATGACCGTGAACAACTGACAGCGCTTCTGGAGTGGGCGGATGTAGTGTGTATCGGATGCGGTCTCGGCAGAAGCGAGGTCTCCGAGAAGATCTTGCACCATACATTAAAAGAGACGGATAAACTCTGTATCGTAGACGCGGACGGCCTGAATATCCTGAGCGGGCATATGGAAGCGCTGCGTCACAGCCGGGCTTCTGTTATTGTGACGCCCCACATGAAAGAAATGTCACGGCTTATGGGAAAGAACATGACAGAAATCGCGGAGACGAGGATCCGGACCGCGGAAGAGTTTGCAAAGGCGTATGGGGCAGTGTGCGTGCTCAAAGACAGCCGTACAGTCGTGGCTCAGGAGGGACATCACACGTTCTTAAATCTCGCTGGAAACAGCGCAATGGCAAAAGCCGGTTCAGGGGATGTGCTGGCGGGGGTGATCACGGGGCTGGCGGCTCAGGGAATGACGGCATTTGACAGCGCTGCGGCAGGCGTGTTCCTTCATGCCTGCGGCGGAGATGAGGCCCGCGGGGAAAAGGGCGCGTACAGTGTGCTCGCCGGGGATCTGATCGCGGGGATAGAGAGAGTATTGCTGAAACAGGACAGAGGAGAAGATTAGACAATGAAACAGCATAACAGGGTATATGCAAAGATCGACCTTGATGCGGTCTTATACAATATGGAACAGATGAAAAGAAGGATTGGCGGGGATGCGCGCCTCATCGCTGTGGTGAAGACAGACGGATACGGTCACGGCGCGGTGCCTGTTGCCGGGATGCTGGAAGATATCCCATATATATGGGGGTATGCCGTGGCATGTATCGAAGAAGGCGTCCAGCTCAGAGAATCCGGGATACAGAAGCCGATCCTTGTGCTCGGCTGCGTGTTCCCGGATCAGTATGAAGAGATGATACGCAATGACATCCGCGCTGCAGTCTACACTGAAGAGATGGCAAAAGGCATGTCAGAGGAAGCGCGCAGACAGGGAAAAACCGCGTATTTTCATATTAAGATCGACACAGGCATGGGCAGGATCGGATTTCCGGTAAATGAAGAGAGCGTGGATGCGATCGGAAGTATCAGCTGTCTCCCAAATGTATGTCTGGAAGGGATGTTCACCCATTTTTCAAAAGCAGACGAGAAAGATAAAACATATACGCTGGAGCAGCATGAAAAATTTATGTGGATGAAAAGGCGGATGGAGGAGAGGCGGATCCCGATCCGTTATTACGACTGTGATAACAGCGCCGGTATCATAGACTTTCCGGATATGAAGCATGATCTTGCCAGGGCGGGGATCTCCACTTATGGAATGTATCCGTCAGATGAGGTCAGTAAAGAGGCTGTGGACCTGAAGCCGGCTCTGTCCCTGGTCAGCCATGTGATCTATGTAAAAGACGTAGAGCCTGGCACAGCCATCAGTTACGGAGGCACGTTTGTGGCGGAGAAGAAGATGAGAGTCGCCACGATCCCGGTGGGGTACGGCGATGGCTATCCCAGATCATTGTCCAATAAAGGCTCGGTCCTGATCCGTGGGAAACGCGCGCGGATCCTGGGGAGAGTGTGCATGGATCAGTTCATGGTAGATGTGACAGACATCCCGGAAACAAAGTTCATGGACCGGGCAGTCCTAGTGGGAGAGGACGGCGATGACCGTATCACAGTGGAAGAACTGGCAGAGCTGAGCGGGAGATTCAATTACGAATTTGTGTGCTGCCTCGGCAAACGGATCCCGCGCGTATATGAAAGGAACGGCAGTATCACAGAATAACATCCGGGGAATGATATCCGTCAGGAATACATCCGATGAAATGGGGAATACTGAAGTATGCGGCATGCGGGATATGAGACACAGAAGGCATGCAGGTGCGCATTAGTATGTAAATCGGAGTGTGAGACAGTTTGATGATCAGACGCGGAGATATTTATTATGCCGACTTAAGCCCGGTGGTGGGATCAGAACAGGGAGGGATACGCCCGGTCCTCATCATACAGAATAATGTGGGCAACAGACACAGCCCAACAGTCATCTGTGCGGCGATCACATCAAAGATGAACAAGGCGAAGCTGCCGACCCATATCGAGATCAGCACGAGAGATTATAAGATCGTGAAAAATTCGGTGATCTTGCTGGAGCAGATACGCACGATCGACAAACAGAGGCTGAAGGAATACGTCTGCCATATTGACGGCGGTATGATGAAGAAGATAGACCAGGCGATCAGGGTCAGCCTGGAGCTTCCTACATAGATGGATGCCTTCTTTACAGAATACAAAAAGAGTGATAAAATTGTAAGGCAAAATATGAGAAAAGTACAGATAGAAGAGGAGATTTCATAATATGTCAGGACATTCAAAGTTTGCCAACATCAAACATAAAAAAGAAAAAAATGATGCGGCAAAGGGTAAGATATTTACAAAGATCGGACGCGAGCTCGCGGTGGCGGTAAAGGAAGGCGGCGGAGCGGATCCGGCGAATAACAGCAGGCTGCGCGATATCATTGCCAAGGCAAAGTCTAATAACATGCCAAATGATACGATCGAGCGGAATATAAAAAAGGCGGCAGGCGAGGGTTCTGCTGACAACTATGAGCATATTACATATGAAGGATACGGCCCGAACGGTACGGCCATCATTGTGAAAACGCTGACAGACAATAAGAACAGGACAGCGTCCAACGTGAGAAATGCATTTACAAAAGGAAGCGGAAATGTAGGTACTCCGGGATGTGTCTCCTTCATGTTTGATGAAAAAGGACAGATTTTTGTGGCGAAAGAAGACTGCGATATGGATGCAGACGAGCTGATGATGCTTGCCCTTGATGCGGGAGCGGAGGATTTTGTCGAGGATGAGGAGAGCTATGAGATCCTGACAGCCCCGGATGCATTCAGCGAAGTGCGCCTGAAGCTTGAAGAAGAAGGGATCGCGATGGCGGGGGCAGAAGTGACGATGATCCCGCAGACCTATGTTGAGCTGACCAGCGAAGAGGATATTAAGAATATCCAGAAGACGCTGGATCTGCTGGAAGAGGACGATGATGTTCAGGATGTATACCACAACTGGAACGAATAAGAGGGATGCAGGATGGAGATAAACACACTTCAGAAGAAACTGACGGATCTGTACAGGATGACCATGGATTATGAGTTACAGAAATCCACATACGAGGAACGTATGGAGTCTCTCAGGGAGACATATGCGGAGCTCCTGGCAGAGACAGCCCGGGCCTGTGACGCGTCTGAAGAGGATCTGGAGAGCCTGGCGGAGTGCATCCCGGAATATGTGGCAGGACGGCTTGCCATAGAGCCTTCTAAGCGGAAAAGAGATATAAAGAGTCTTGACCATAAGATGAATATGGTATCCTATTTTGTCCCGCTGATGGGAGAGATGCCGTCTGAAAGGGCACAGGAATTTACAGAGCGGATGGTCGCAGCGTGGAATGGGAAAATGCCCGAGTATAAGATCGGGCATTCCACCTACGAGGGGATCAAGGGCGGTTTCCGTAAGGGGATGTTCTGTTATATCACTACAGCCGTGTGCAGGAGCCTTGATAAGCCGGACGACTGTTATGAACTGACGGCGCTCAGGAGCTACCGGGATGAGTACCTGCTTGCTTCTGAGAGTGGAAAACGTCTTGTAGAAGAATATTACAATATCGCCCCTACGATCGTAAAGCGGATCAACAGACAGGAAAACGCCGGCGAGATATACCGCGGCATATGGGAGACCTATTTAAGTCCTTGTATCCGTCTGATCGAAGAGGACAGGAAAGAAGAGTGCAGGGACGTATACAGCACAATGGTAACAAAGCTTGAGGAAGAATACCTGTATTCCTGACTGCGGAAGAAATAGCGACAAAAAATCAGAAAGACAACAGGAAGGAGACGCAAGATGAGCGATTACAGAATAGAGACAAAGTGCATACAGTCCGGATATGAGCCGGAGAACGGAGAACCGAGGATCGTTCCGATCTATCAGAGCACAACGTTCCGCTATACGAGCAGCGAACAGATGGGGCGTCTATTTGACCTGGAAGAGTCCGGCTATTTCTATACCAGGCTCCAGAATCCCACGAACGACGCGGTGGCGGCGAAGATCTGCGATCTGGAAGGCGGGACAGCGGCGATGCTCACATCTTCCGGGCAGGCGGCGAATTTCTATGCGATCATGAATATTGCCCAGGCGGGGGATCATATTGTATGCGCATCCGCTTTGTACGGCGGTACATATAATCTCTATGCGCATACCATCAGAAAGATGGGCGTAAAGGCAACTTTTGTTGACCCGGACTGCACGCAGGAAGAGCTGGAAGCTGCATTTCAGGACAACACCAAAGCGGTGTTCGGCGAGTCTGTCGCCAATCCGGCGCTTGTTGTGCTTGACTTTGAGAAATTCTCGAAAGCAGCGCACAGACATGGAGTACCCTTTATCGTTGACAATACATTCGCCACACCCATCAACTGCCGTCCCTTTGAATGGGGAGCGGATATCGTGACTCATTCGACGACTAAATATATGGACGGACACGCATCATGCGTGGGCGGGGCGATCGTGGACAGCGGAAACTTTGACTGGATGGCCCATGCGGAGAAATTTCCGGGACTGACAACGCCGGACGAGACATATCATGGGATCGTCTATGCTGAAAAATTCGGGAAAGGCGCCTATATTACCAAGGCCACGGCGCAGCTCATGAGAGACCTGGGATCGATCCAGTCTCCGCAGAACGCGTTTCTCTTGAATATGGGACTTGAGACCCTTCATCTGCGGATGCAGAGACACTGCGAAAACGCTGTGAAGGTGGCAGAGTATCTGAAAGATCATGAAAAGGTGGCATGGGTAAACTGTCCGTCTCTTCCGGGGGATAAATATTATGATCTGGCGCAGAAGTATATGCCGAATGGGACGTGCGGCGTGATCACCTTCGGATTAAAGGGCGGAAGAGAAGCGGCTGTGGAGATGATGGATAAGCTGAAACTGGTGGCCATTGTCACGCATGTGGCTGACGCAAGGAGCTGCGTCCTCCATCCGGCAAGTCATACACACCGCCAGATGAACGAGCAGGAACTTGTGGAGGCAGGAGTACAGCCGGATCTGATCCGGTTCAGCGTGGGGATTGAGAATGTCGAAGACATCATTGCGGATGTGGAGCAGGCACTGAGATAAATTTGGATTTTCATGTGAGGACTGCAATTGAGTAAATCATCCAAAAACCGCAGATATTTTTTGTAAGACATATCCATGGAGGGGGCTGTGGCTCGGCTCCCTCCACGAAAAGTTATTGGAATAGGGCTGTGGTTTTCCAAGTGCATCCACGGCGATGTGAAACTTTTTCTGTAAATATGTCATCAAAGGTTCTTCTATGATAAAA
>ERZ1090864.1091-NODE-1094-length-13328-cov-46.168462_pt1 | contig 13328 bp, 22 predicted proteins | sample MGYA00478479_ERZ1090864 | MGnify/ENA primary metagenome ERZ1090864 (study PRJEB33644, sample SAMEA5815743) | chicken gut metagenome | biome: Chicken; feature: Gastrointestinal Tract; material: Caecum | place: Ireland | collected 2019-01-01 | study: A study of... | reverse complement strand
TATCGCCGGGCAGGATGCGGATGAAGTTGGTCCGCAGCTTGCCGGAGATGTGCGCGAGCAGGGTGTGGCCGCTGGGCGTGAGCTTCCCGGTGGCCTTATCCTCGCTCAGCATTTCCACCTTGAAGATGGCGTTGGGCAATGCCTCGCGCACGATGCCTTCGATCTCGATAACGTCTTCTTTCGACAAGCTAATTGCCTCCTTATGGATCTGCTCAGTTTGTCTTGCACGGACGGGCGGCAGTGAGCGCCACATACTTCCCTCTGCGCGGCACGAAATCCGCCAACAGACAGACTGAGCCTGCCTGCCGAGAAAGCATCTGGCCTCCACAGCTATTATTGGATTATACACCTTTTTTGCAGGAAATGCAAGTGGTTTTTTCGTCTTTCCGATAAAAATTTCCGCCCTTTTTAGGGGGCGGAAATCTTTCGTTTTTGTGCACTTCGCCGGTAAGCCGGCCGCCGCCTCACAGGGTGAAGTCCGGGTCCTCCCAGCCGATGGTCATGATCTCGGTGCGGTCCTTCAAAATGGCCACCGAATGCTCAAAGTGGGCGGCCAGGCCGCCGTCCTTGGTCTTGACGGTCCAGCCGTCGGCCAGGGTCTTGACCTTGGGGCCGTACTGGCAGATCATCGGCTCGATGGCGATGGTCATGCCCGGCACAAGGCGGGGCCCGCGGCCGGCGTGGCCGAAGTTGGGCACCTCGGGGTCCTCGTGCAGCTCGCGGCCGGTGCCGTGGCCCACAAATTCGCGCACCACCGAGAAGCCCGCCTCCTCGCAGTAGGTCTGCACCGCGCAGCTGATGTCGCCGATGCGGTTGCCGGCCTTCGCCTGGGCGATACCCAGGTGCAGCGCCTCTTTGGTCACGTCCAGCAGACGCTGGGCTTCCAGGTCGATCTTGCCCACCGGGTAGGTGCAGGCGTTGTCCCCGTTGAAGCCTTCCACCTTGGCGCCGGTGTCGATGCTGACGATGTCGCCCGGGCGGATGACGATGTCGTGGGAGGGGATGCCGTGGATGACGGTGTCGTTCAGGCTGATGCACGCCGTCCCCGGGAAGCCGTACAGCCCCTTGAAGTTGGGGGTGCCGCCGTGCTTGACGATGAACTCATAGATGAGCTTGTCCAGCTCCCAGGTGGTCATGCCGGCCTCGATGTGTTCGCCGCCATACTTGAGGGCGGCCGCGCTCAGGGCGTTGGCCCGGCGCATCCCTTCCAGTTCTTTTGCGTTCTTGATCTGGATCAATGCTTGTTACGCCTCCAAAGCCTTCAGGACTTCGGCCGTGGTTGCCTCCACGGTCGAGCCGCTCTCCACCACGGCCAGCTTGCCGCGGCTGCGGTAAAACTCGATCAGGGGCTCGGTCTGGGCGTGGTAAGCCTTCAGCCGGTCGCGGACGGTGTCGGGCTCGTCGTCCTTGCGGATGACCAGCTTGCCGCCGCAGGCGTCGCAGACCCCTTCCACCTTGCTGGGCTTGGTGCGGACGTGGTAGCTCGCGCCGCACTTTTCGCAGACGCGGCGGCCGCTCATCCGGTCAAAGATGACGTTCTCGTCCACAGCCAGGTCCAGCACCTTGTCGATGCGGATGCCCATCTTCTCAATGGCCTCGGCCTGGGCGATGGTGCGGGGCACGCCGTCCAGGATGAAGCCCTTTGCGCAGTCGGGCTGGGACAGCCGCTCCTTCAGGATGCCGATGATGACATCGTCCGGCACAAGGCCGCCGGCGTCCATGTAGCTCTTGGCCTTCAGGCCCATCTCGGTGCCCTCCTTGACGGCGGCGCGCAGGATGTTGCCGGTGGAGATGGCCGGGATGCCCAGCTTAGCGGTGAGGATCTCGGCCTGGGTGCCCTTGCCCGCACCCGGGGCGCCTAACAGGATCAAATTCATTTCCATGCTCCTTTCTTGCCAGTTACCTGTCTTACCATATACACAAAGGCACTGAAAAATCGAGGGTGCCTCTCTTTTCCAGTGCCTTTGACGACGGTGTATATTCTGTTTGGGAAAAACTCCCGTCAGGAAATCATCAGCCCAGGAAACCCTTGTGGTTGCGCATGGTCATATAGCTGTCCAGGCTACGGGTGGTATCCAGCGCGACGCCAACGACGATCAGCATACTGGTGCCGCCCAGCTGGATGGCCACGCCGGTCACATTGCCCAGGATGATGGGCAGTACAGCCACGAGCGCCAGGAAGATGCCGCCGATCATGGTGATCTTGCTCAGCGTCTTGATGATGAAATCGCTGGTCGGCTTGCCGGGACGGAAGCCGGGGATCGAGCCGTTGTTGCGGCGCAGATTGTTCGCGATCTCGATCGGGTTGTACTGGATAGAAACGTAGAAATAGTTGAACGCAACGATCAGCAGCACATAGATGACAACGTACAGCCACGAGGTGTAGTTGAAGGTGCTGAACAGCGCGTACAGGATGGGGTGGGCCACCGGGTCGACATTGATGAAACTGCCGATGGTGCCGGGGATGGAGCAGAAGGTGCTGGCGAAAATGATGGGCATGACGCCGCTCATGTTCAGCTTCAGGGGCAGGTAGCTGTTCTGCCCGCCGATCTGCTTGCGGCCCACCACACGCCGCGCATACTGGATGGTGATGCGGCGCTCGGCGTTGGTCATGATGACGATGAACACCACGACGGCCAGTGCCAGGACCACCAGCAGCGGCAGCAGCACGTAGTACAGCGGCTGCCCGCTGGATGCGCGGGTGAGCATGTCGGCGACCATGGTGGTGACCGACGACCAGTTGGAGACGATGGACGCGAAGATGATGAGAGAGACGCCGTTGCCGATGCCCTTGTCATCGATCTGCTCGCCGCACCAGGTGGTCAGCTGCGCGCCCGCGGTAAAGGTCAGGATCACCACGATGGCGGTGAAGATGCCCGCTGCGCCGGCGGTGTACTTCAAGGCGCCCATATTGCGCACCAGGAAGTAGTAGCCGATGCTCAGCACCAGGGCGATGCCTGCACCCACATAGCGGGTAATCTGCCGGATCTTGTTCTGGCCGTCGGATTCCTTGGCCAGGTTCTCCAGATACGGGATGGCAACCGTCAGCAGCTGCACGATAATAGAGGCATTGATATAGGGTGTGACGCCTAACGCGAAAATCGTGCACCGGGACAGCGCGCCGCCGCTCATCATATCCAGATAAGTCAGCATACTGCCGTTTGCGAACATCGCCGTGAGCGCGTCGCCCGACACAAAGGGCACGGGGATCGCGCTGCCAAGACGGTAGACGATCAGAATGCCCAGCGTGAAGAGCAGACGGCTCTTCAGTTCAGGGATTTTCCATGCGTTTCGGAAAGTCTGAAACACCTTACATCACCTCAGCCTTCCCGCCTGCCTTCTCGATTTTCTCTTTGGCAGAAGCAGAAAAGGCTGCGGCCTTGACGGTCAGGGCCTTGGTCAGCTCGCCGTTGCCCAGGATCTTGACGCCGTCCAGGGTCTTCTTGACCAGACCCTTGGCCTTCAGAGCCTCGGTGTCCACCACTGCGCCAGCCTCGAACAGCTTCTCCAGGTCAGCCACGTTCACGATGGCATAACGGGTGGCGAAGATGTTGTTGAAGCCGACCTTAGGCAGACGGCGCTGCAGCGGCATCTGGCCGCCTTCAAAACCGGCGCGCTTGACGCCGGAACGGGCCTTCTGGCCCTTGCTGCCGTAGCCGGCAGTCTTGCCATTGCCCGAGCCAATGCCGCGGCCCTTGCGGGTGCGGGGCTTGTTGGCGCCGGGAATCGCGTGTAATTCATGAAGATTCATTGCGTGTACCCCCTGCTGTTACGCTTCGGTGACGCTGAGCATGAAGCCGATCTTGGCGATCTTGCCCTGCGTAGCGGCATTGTCAGGCTGAACGGTGACGTCGCCCGGCTTTTTCAGGCCCAGGGCCTCGGCAGTCGCGATCTGCTTTTTGCCGCGGCCGATCAGGCTCTTCTTCAGCTCGATCTTGAGCATCTTATCTGCCATGGTGTGTTACCTCCCTCAGCCCAGAATTTCTTTCACGGTCTTGCCGCGCTTCTCAGCGACCGACTCGGCGCTGACCAGGCCGCACAGGCCTGCGAAGGTAGCAGACACAACGTTGATGGGGTTGTTGGAACGCATCGACTTTGCACGGATGTCCTTGATGCCGGCTGCCTCGATGACAGCGCGGACAGGGCCGCCGGCGATCATGCCGGTACCAGGGGCAGCCGGCTTGAGCAGGACGGCGCCAGCGCCGTACTTGCCCACGATCTCGTGCGGGATGGTGGTGCCCTTGGTGGCGATCTTGTGCATATTCTTCTTGGCAGCGGCCTCGCCCTTGCGGATGGCCTCGGGCACTTCGCCCGCCTTGCCGATGCCGTAGCCGATGGTGCCCTTGCCGTCGCCGACGACCACCAGAGCCGCAAACTTCATGATGCGGCCGCCCTTGACGGTCTTGGAAACGCGGTTGATGGAGACCACCTTGGTGATCATGCCGTCGTCTTCACGGTTTCTCATAGCCATAACTGTCTTCCTCCTCTCGTTACAGCTTCAGGCCGCCCTCACGGGCGCCGTCAGCCAGGGCCTTGACACGGCCATGATACACGAAACCGCCGCGGTCGAACACGACCTCAGTGATGCCCTTTTCCAGAGCACGCTCGGCGACCTTTTTGCCAACCTTGGCAGCGGCCTCAACGTTGCCGCCTGCGCCTTCAAAGTCCTTGTCCATGGAGGACGCCGACACCAGAGTCACGCCCTTCTCATCGTCAATGATCTGAGCGTAAATGTGCTTGGCGGAGCGGAAAACATCCAGGCGAGGACGTGCGGCGGTGCCGCTGATCTTGCCGCGAACGCGGCGATGACGACGAAGACGGGCTTCGTTCTTGTCGATCTGCTTAACCATTGTCTTTCACTCCTTACCTTATTTCTTGCCCTTGCCGGCTTTGCCTTCCTTGTGCTTGACGACCTCGCCCTTGTAGCGGATGCCCTTGCCCTTGTACGGCTCGGGCGGCTTCTTGGCGCGGACTTCGGCGGCAAACTGGCCGACCTTCTGCTTGTCGATGCCGGTAATGGTGAAGTTGTTCGGATCCTTCCACTCGATCTTGATGTCGTCGGTGTCCGAAATGATCACCTGGTGCGAAAAGCCCAGGTTCATGACCAGGTTGGAGCCCTGCTTCTGGCAGCGCAGGCCGACGCCCACGATCTCCATATCCTTGGAATAGCCGTTGACCACGCCGTTGACCATGTTGGCGATGTTGCTGCGGGTCAGGCCATGCAGGCTCTTGGCCAGGTTCTCGTCATTGGGGCGGGTAACCAAAACTTCATTGCCCTCGACCTTGACGGTCATCAGGGGATGATAGTTGGAATTCAGGCTGCCCTTGGGGCCCTTGACGGTGACAGTGTGCGCTGCCTCATCGACAGTGACAGTGACGCCGGCAGGAATGACGATGGGTTTTCTTCCAATTCTCGACATTGTCTTTTACCCCTTTCTTACCACACGTAGGCCAGAACCTCGCCGCCGACGTGCGCAGCACGGGCGGCCTTATCGGTCATGATGCCCTTGGAGGTGGAAATAATTGCGATGCCCAGGCCCTTCATGACGCGGGGCATATTCTCGCAGTCGGTGTAGATGCGCAGGCCCGGCTTGGAAATGCGCTTCAGCCCGGCCAGGACCGGCTCGCCGTTGGCCTGGTACTTCAGGTTCAGCACGATGGTGCCCTGAACGGTGTCGTTCTTGACCTGCATGCTCTTGACGTACCCTTCGTCGACCAGGATCTGGCAGATAGCCTTCTTCATGTTAGAAGCCGGGATCTCCACAGAAGGGTGTTTGGCAGTGCTGGCATTGCGGATGCGGGTGAGCAGGTCCGCGATAGGATCGGTGATTTGCATGCCACTAACCTCCTTAGATTAGCTTGTTGTGTTTGTGTTTGTCTTTATAATGATACCGCCCCGAAACCTTGGCCCCGGGGCGGGTATCCGCTTACCTCAAAGCCCCCGGCAATTACCAGGAAGCCTTCTTGACGCCCGGGATCTCGCCCTTGTAGGCCAGCTCACGGAAGCACACACGGCAGATGCCGTACTTGCGCAGCACAGAGTGGGGCCGGCCGCAGATGCGGCAGCGGGTGTATGCGCGGGTGGAGAACTTTGCAGGACGGGCCTGCTTGAGCTTCATAGACAGCTTTGCCATTTTGGTAATCTCCTCCCTTAGTTGTTCTCGAACGGAGCGCCCAGAGCCTTCAGCAGCTCCTTGCCCTCTTCGTCGGTCTTGGCGGTGGTAACGAAGCAGACATCCATGCCGCGGACGGCGTCGACCTTGTCGAAGTCGATCTCGGGGAAGATAATCTGCTCCTTGATGCCGCAGGCAAAGTTGCCGCGGCCGTCGAAAGCGTTGCCGTTGATGCCGCGGAAGTCACGGACACGGGGCAGCGCGACGTTGAAGAAACGGTCGACGAACTCGTACATACGGTCGCCGCGCAGGGTGACCTTGCAGCCGATGGGGGTGCCGGCACGCAGCTTGAAGTTAGCGACGCTCTTCTTGGCGCGGCAGATGACTGCCTTCTGGCCGGTGATCTGGGCCAGGTCCTTCATGACCGACTCCAGGATCTTCTCGTTTTCCTTGGCCTCGCCGCAGGCGACGTTGATGACCACCTTGTCGAGCTTGGGGATCTGCATGACGCTCTTGTAGCCGAACTTCTTGTTCAGAGCAGGAGCAATCTCATTGATATACTGGTCTTTCAGACGAGCCATTGTTCCTTACTCCTTTCCTTACAGCTCAGCGCCGCACTTCTTGCAGACGCGGACCATCTTGCCGTCCTTTTCCACATGGCCGACGCGGACAGCCTTGCCGCACTTGGGGCAGATGGGCATCACCTTGGACGCATACAGAGCGCCCTCAGCCTTGACGATGCCGCCCTGCTCGCCCTGACGGCGGGGCTTGACGTGCTTGGTGACCATGTTCTGGCCTTCCACAATGACCTTGCCTTCCGAGGGGCTGACCTGCAGCACCTTGCCGGTGTGGCCCTTGTCCTTGCCGCTGATGATCATGACGTTGTCGCCGGACTTAACATGAAGATGATTCATAGTCTGAATACCTCCTTACAGCGATTCCGGAGCCAGGCTCAGGATCTTGGTGTAGCCGGCATCACGCAGCTCGCGGGCCACCGGTCCAAAGATGCGGGTGCCCTTGGGGCTCTTGTCGGCCATGACGATGACGGCGGCGTTCTCATCGAAACGGATGTAGGACCCGTCGTCGCGGCGGACGCCGTGCTTGCTGCGCACGATGACAGCCTTCACAACGTCGCCCTTCTTCACGGTGCCGCCGGGGGCTGCCTTCTTGACCGAGCAGACCACGACGTCGCCAATATTTGCATATCTCTTGCGGGTACCGCCCAGCACGCGGAAGCACATCAGCTCTTTGGCACCGGTGTTGTCGGCAACTTTGAGATAAGTTTGCATCTGAATCATATCAGACTTCTCCTTTCAAACTGTTCAAAGCAGCGTGGGCCGAAAAGGCTTACTTCGCCTTCTCGACGATACGGACCAGGCGCCAGCGGACATCCTTGCTCAGGGGGCGGCACTCCATGATCTCAACACGGTCGCCGATGCCGCACTCGTTCTTCTCATCGCGAGCCTTGAACTTGGCGGTACGCTTCAGGATCTTCTTGTACAGGGGGTGCTGCACGCTGTCCTTGACGGCAACCACGATGGTCTTGTCCATCTTGTCGGATACGACCACGCCGACGCGGGTCTTGCGCAGATTACGTTCTTCCATCGTTTAACCTCCTTACTGCTTCTCTGCCAGCACGGTCATCACACGGGCGATGTCGCGCTTGACTGCTTCGATGCGGCCGGGGTTCTCCAGCTGGTTGATGGCATGCTGGAAACGCAGGTTAAACAGCTCGGCCTTCAGGTCTGCCAGCTTGCTGGTCAGCTCTGCGGGCTGCATTTCGCGGAGTTCATTAGCCTTCATTGGTGCCATCCTCCTTCACGGAGTCCTCGCGGACAACAAATTTGCACTTGATGGGCAGCTTGTGCATCGCCAGGCGCAGGGCCTCGCGGGCGGTCGCCTCATCCACGTCCGCCAGCTCAAACAGGACGCGGCCGGGCTTGACCACAGCCACCCAGTACTCGGGCGAGCCCTTACCGGAACCCATGCGGGTCTCGGCCGGCTTTTCGGTGACGGGCTTGTCGGGGAAGATCTTGATCCAGACCTTGCCGCCACGCTTGATATAACGGGTCATGGCAACACGGGCCGCCTCGATCTGGTTGGAGGTGATCCAGGCCGGCTCCAGGGCGACCAGGCCGTACTGGCCCTGGTTGACCTTGTTGCCGCGCATGGCCTTGCCGGTCATGCGGCCGCGCTGAACACGGCGGTATTTAACACGTTTCGGCAGTAACATTACTGTTTGCCTCCTTCCTTCTTGGCGGCCGGCTTGGCGCCCTTCAGGATCTCACCCTTGTAGATCCAGACCTTGACGCCGACCTTGCCGTAAGTGGTGTTGGCCTCGGCAAAACCGTAGTCGATGTCGGCACGCAGGGTCTGCAGGGGGATGGTGCCCTCGTGGTAGCTCTCGGTGCGGGCGATGTCCGCGCCGGCCAGACGGCCGGAGCAGGTGACCTTGATGCCCTTGGCAGGTACGCCGTTGCGGGGCTGCATGGCATTGCGGATGACCTGCTTCATGGCGCGGCGGAAGGCGATGCGGCGCTCCAGCTGGGAGGCGACGTCCTCGGCCACCAGCTGAGCGTTGGTGGTGGTGCCCTTGACCTCGACGATGTTCAGGTTGACGTTCTTGCCGGTCATCTTGCGCAGCTGAGCCTCCAGCTTGGTGCTCTCGGCGCCGCCCTTGCCGATGACGATGCCGGGCTTGGCGCAGAAGACGCTGACCTTGATGCGGGGAGCGCCGGACTGGCTGTCCACGGTGCGCTCGATCTCGATCTTGGGCACGCCGGCAGAGTAGAGCTGCTTTTTCAGGGTCTTGCGGATCTTGTAATCCTCGACCAGGGTGTCGCCGAACTCCTGCTTAGAGGTAAACCAGCGGCTGTCCCAATCTTTGATAACACCCACGCGCATGCCATGGGGATTGACTTTCTGGCCCATTTGTTTACCTCCTTACTCTTTCTCTTTGAGGACGACGGTCATGTGGCTGGTCCGCTTCAGGATGCGGTACGCACGGCCCTGGGCGCGCGGCATGATGCGCTTGAGGGTGGGGCCGGGGCAGACATAGCACTCTGCCACATACAGGTTGTTGCGGTCCATGTTAAAGTTGTTTTCCGCATTCGCGGCAGCAGAATTGACCAGCTTGAGAAGGGGCTCGCAGGCGGCCTTCGGGGTGTACTGCAAAATTGCCAACGCTTCGTCCAAAGGCTTGTTGCGGATGAGATCCATCACGATCGAAACCTTGCGAGGACTGATGCGGGCATAACGGAGAATAGCCCGTGCTTCCATTACTGTGTTCCTCCTCTCTTACTTGCCAGTGGTCTTGCCGCTGGTATGGCCGGTGAATTTGCGGGTGGGCGCAAACTCGCCGAGCTTGTGGCCGACCATATCCTCGGTCACGTACACAGGCACGTGCTTGCGGCCGTCATGCACAGCAAAGGTGTGGCCGACAAAATCCGGGAAAATGGTGGAGGAACGGCTCCAGGTCTTGATGACGCTCTTTTTGCCGCTCTCGTTCATGGCCTCGACTTTCTTCAGCAGAGAAGGCAGGACGTAAGGGCCCTTCTTGGTGCTTCTGGACATAGTTCGTTTCCTCCCTTAACCGTTGGCGCGCTTGACGATGAACTTGTCGGAGCGGGCATGATGTTTGCGAGTCTTGAGGCCCAGTGCCGGCTTGCCCCACGGAGTGCGCGGGCTGGAATGACCGACCGGGGCGCGGCCCTCGCCGCCGCCGTGCGGGTGATCGCAGGGGTTCATGACGGTGCCGCGGCTGCCGGGACGGACGCCCATGTGGCGCTTGCGGCCGGCCTTGCCCAGGTTGACGTTCTCATGATCCAGGTTGGAGACGACGCCGACGGTGGCGATGCAGTTCAGGCGGACGTTGCGCATCTCGCCGGAAGGCAGGCGGACCAGGGCGTAGCCGTTCTCCTTGGCCATCAGCTGAGCCATGACGCCGGCGGAACGGACCAGCTGGCCGCCCTTGCCGGGGTAAAGCTCGATGTTGTGGATCATGGTACCGACGGGGATGTTCTCGAAGGGCAGGGCGTTGCCGGGCTTGATGTCGGCGTTGGGGCCGGCCATGACGGTGTCGCCCACCTTCAGGCCGTCGGGAGCCAGGATGTAGCTCTTGACGCCGTCGGTGTACTCGATCAGGGCGATGAACGCGGAACGGTTGGGATCGTATTCCAGCGTCTTGACGGTGGCGGGAACATCAAACTTGTTGCGCTTGAAGTCAATGACGCGGTACTTGGTGCGGTTGCCGCCGCCGTGGTGACGGACGGTGATGCGGCCGGTGTTGTTGCGGCCGGCATGCTTCTTCATAGGCTCCAGCAGGCTGCGCTCCGGCTCGACCTTGCTCAGCACGCTGTAATCGGTAACAGTCATGCCGCGGCGGCCGGGGGTAGTCGGCTTGTACTTTTTGATAGCCATGGTGTTGCTCCTTTGTAGTATCTTATGAATTTTTGTCGGGGTCATATCCCCATAGCTGAGCCCTCGGCGGGCTCCCAAAGGCAGGGCGTTTTTGCCCCGCCGGGCCGTCAGGCGGCCCTGAACCGATCAGGCGGTGCCCGATCAGGTCATGCTGGTGAAGAACTCGATCTCCTTGGAGTCGGGGGTCAGGGTGACGATCGCCTTTTTGGCAGCGGCGGTGTAGCCGGCGTGCATGCCCTGGCGGCGGTAACGGCCGCGGACGTTCATGGTGTTGACCTTGGCGACCTTGACGCCGAACAGCTCCTCAACGGCCTGGGCGATCTCGATCTTGGTGGCGTCGGTGGCAACCTTGAAGGTGTACTTCTTGTCGGCGACGCCGGCCATGGAGTTCTCGGTGATGACGGGGGCGAGAACGATATCCTGTGCGAATTTCATCAGCCCAGTACCTCCTCAAGTTTCTTGGCGGCCTCCAGGCTGATGATCATCTTGTCGGCGTTGACAACGTCGTAGGTGTTCACGCTGGAAGCGGTGGTGGTTTTGACGCCGGGGATGTTGGCGGCGCTCTTGACGAACTTGGCGTCAACGGCCTCGTTGACGATCAGGTTCTTCTTGCCGGCGCCGACAGCGGTCAGCATGGCAACGACAGCCTTGGTCTTGTACTCCTCGGCGGTCATCTTGTCAACAACGATCATGTTGCCGGAAGCAGCCTTGTCAGACAGAGCGGACAGGACAGCCAGGCGCTTGACCTTCTTGTTGATGCGGTAGCTGTAGTCGCGGGGCTTGGGGCCCAGGGCGACGCCGCCGTGGGTCCACTGCGGAGCGCGGATGGAACCCTGACGGGCGTGGCCGGTGCCCTTCTGACGCCAGGGCTTCTTGCCGCCGCCGCGGACTTCCTTGCGGATCTTGGTGTTCTGGGTGCCCTGGCGCTGGTTGGCCAGGAAGTTGACGACTGCCTCGTGGACGGCCTTCTCGTTCGGGGTGATCCCGAAGACGGCGTCGGAAAGCTCAACGGTGGAAACCTTCTTGCCGTTCATATCGACGACATCAAACTGTGCCATTGTGTTTTCCTCCTTTACGCTTTCACGCTGTCGTGGATGGTCACGACCGAGCCCTTGGCGCCCGGGATCGCACCCTTGATGGCGATCAGATTGTTCTCGGCGTCAACCTTGACGACGATGAGGTTCTGCACGGTGACACGCTCGGCGCCCATGTGGCCGGGCAGCTTTTTGCCCTTAAAGACACGGGACGGGGTGGAGGTGGAACCGTTGGAACCGGCATGGCGGGCCACAGGACCGGTGCCGTGGCTCTCGCGCAGGCGGTGCTGGCCAAAGCGCTTGATAACGCCCTGGTAGCCCTTGCCCTTGCTGACGCCGACCACGTCCACATGGTCGCCGGCGGCAAAGACGTCAGCCTTCAGGATGTCGCCGACGTTGACGCCGGAGATATCCGCCAGGCGGAACTCGCGCAGGGTGCGCTTGGGGGCAACGTCGGCCTTGTCGAAGTGGCCCTTGGCGGCCTTGTTGACCTTCTTGGCAGAGACCTCGCCGAAGCCCAGCTGGACAGCCTGGTAGCCGTCAGACTCTTCGGTCTTTTTCTGCACGACGGTGCAGGGGCCGGCTTCGATGACGGTAACGGGAACGACCTTGCCGTTCTCGTCGAACAGCTGGGTCATGCCCAGCTTCTTGCCGATGATACCTTTTTGCATTGTTGTTTTCCTCCTGTAAAGGTTATTGGTTGGTGGGGAGTGGCCCATCAACATGACCTCTCCGCGGTCGTTGGCATTTTGCCAAACCTGGGCGGCCCTCTACGTTATCTTGCCGGCGGTCAGCGGAACACGGCCGCTCGGACCGGCGTATTATAATGTAAAGGATCGCTTACAGCTTGATCTCGATGTCGACGCCAGCGGGGAGCTGCAGGCTCATCAGAGCCTCGACCGTCTTGTTGGACGGCTTCAGAATGTCGATCAGACGCTTGTGGGTGCGGGACTCGAACTGCTCACGGCTGTCCTTGTACTTGTGGACGGCACGCAGGATCGTGACCACTTCCTTGTCGGTGGGCAGGGGGATCGGGCCGGACACGCGGGCGCCGGTGCGCTTCGCGGTCTCCACGATCTTGGCCGCAGCCGCATCGATCAGGGATGCATCGTAGCTCTTCAGACGGATTCTGATTTTCTCTTTGACTGCCATTACATTCGCCTCCTGAAAATTGTTTGCCTTAGGCGAGCCGATAAACTACACACGCTACCGGGTGTTCAACCCCTTTGCATGAGAAAAGCCGGTGAACCGCAGACGCAGTTCTCCCGGAAAGAATCTCCCGCAAAGCTGATCGGACATTGGTCCGTGCCGCAGAATGCAGCGCCGTACATATCCCTTCGCATTCGTAATTCTTTCGCCCGGTTCTAAGATCGGACATACTCCGCGGAAAAACCCGTGCTCAGCGCACGGCAACCTCCCGCATCAACGCATATCGTGGCCTGTGTGGAACGGATGTTCTACACACGCCGTTCGCAGCCGTGTATTATATTACCACACGCCGCCCGGCGTTGCAAGTGTTTTTTTGCATTTTAGCAAAATTTTTTTCGCAATTTTTGGTGATGCAGGCAATTGACAGGCGGGCGGCTCAGTTTTTGCCGCCAAAAGGCGTCAGCCCGGTGCGGCCTCGTTGTCCGCGCGGGCAACATAGCGGATCAGATCCCCCGCGCCGCACCCCAAAACAAAGCACAGCCTTGCCAGGATATCGGCGTCGATGACCTCGTACCGCACGTCGATCATGCGCGCCATCCGGTTGCGGGTGATC
>ERZ1090864.1089-NODE-1092-length-13335-cov-22.196837_pt1 | contig 13335 bp, 9 predicted proteins | sample MGYA00478479_ERZ1090864 | MGnify/ENA primary metagenome ERZ1090864 (study PRJEB33644, sample SAMEA5815743) | chicken gut metagenome | biome: Chicken; feature: Gastrointestinal Tract; material: Caecum | place: Ireland | collected 2019-01-01 | study: A study of... | reverse complement strand
TGGCAAAAACCGCGGGGGGCAGCGTACAGGCCAGATGGAGGTCCAGCTTGGCCCGCAAAGCCTGCCAGGGGGACACCGGCAGGCTTTGCAGCAGCCAGAGGGTCTTCCCTTCCAGGGACACCGAAGGCGGGGTCAAAAGGTTCATGGAGGCCGCCGCGCACACCCCGGCGCATCCCAGCGCCGGGCCGTATCCTGCCGGCAGCATCGCCAGCATGGCCGACAGCTGTCCCGCTTTCCACAGGGCCGCCGCCCCCATCGCCGGCAGGAACAGGCTTGCCAGCATCCCGTTGACCAGATAGCTGGTGCAGCTGCCCAGTCGCCGGAACTCCCGTTCCAGAAGCGCCTTGCGCAGGCTGTGGGCGCGGATGGCCCCGGCCCGGCTGGCGGAGCGGCGTGCTCCCCGGTGGGTGGTCATCAGCCGCAGATAGCTGCGGCGCAAAACCAGTCCCACGGCGCCCAGGACCGCCAGAGACACCGCTCCCAGAACGGCCAGGGCGGGCAGATCGCCCACCGCAGCCTGCCCCAGCAGATACAGCACCCAGGCGTCGGCCCGCAGGCCTCCGGCAAAGCTGTCCAGATGGGTCATCAGCCAGATCATCCCCTGCTGGATCCCAAGGTGGGCTCCAAAGGCAAACCCCAGCACCAGCACCGCGTACAGCAGGCTGAACAGGGGCTTGAACCGGGTGATCCGCTCCCCCAGCAGGGCCGCAGCCCATCCCGCCAGGCAGGCCGCCGCCAGCACCAGACAGCCCAGGAACACCGTCACCGGCACGAGGGCCAAAGCGGCGCTCCACGGGTGGGCGCCAAACAGCAGGTACACCCCATACGCCGGGACCAGGATCACGGCCAGGTAGCCGGTGCCCGTCAGCCAGACACAGCCCATCCGCACCGCCAGGATCATCCCCGGCGGGATGGGCAGTGAGAGCAGCAGTTCATTGTCCCGGGGGCGGTACAGTTCCCCGTAGGCCGCGAAGGCCCCGCCCATCACCCCCACCAGCCAGGCAGGCACCAGCAAAAGCACAAAATACAGCCAGTCCAGCCCGGCCTGGGTGAGAGGGACGCAGACCAGCCAGGCCAGCAGGCCCACGCTGCCCGCCACGGTGAGCAGCACCAGCACCATCAGCGCCCCAAATCCGATCACACGCCAGCCGGTGCGGCTGCGCCCGGTAGCGGCGTTCCGGCGCAGAAAAGCGGTCATCTCCAGCAGCTGTTTTTTCAGCATGGCCCGCAGCAAGACGTTCATCCCTGCCCCTCCTTTTCCTCGACCAGTTCCAGAAAGACTTCTTCCAGCGAGTCGTCTCCCCGCACTTCCTCCATCGAGCCGGCACGCACCAGTCTGCCGCCCCGGATGATGGCCACTTTGTCACACAGCTTTTCGGCCACCTCCAGCACATGGGTGGAGAAGAAGATCGCCCCGCCCCGGTCGCACAGACGGCGCATCAGCTGCTTGAGCTGGTGGGCCGCCTTGGGGTCAAGACCCACAAAGGGCTCATCCATCAGCAGCAGTTTGGGGTCGTGCAGCAGGGCCGACAGGATGGCCAGCTTCTGCTTCATGCCGTGGGAATAGGCGCTGACCGGCTGGGCCAGGTCCCCTGCCAGCTCAAACAAAGCGCCGTATTCCTCGATCCGCTCTGCCCGCAGCGGCCCCGGCACCCCAAATACATCCCCGATGAAGTTGAGGTACTGGATGCCGGTCATATACTCGTACAGGTCGGGGTTATCGGGAATGTAAGCCATCTGCCGCTTGCAGGCCAGCGGGTCGGTGCGGATGGATATCCCGTCCACCAGGATATCCCCGCCCTCGAACTGCAAGATGCCGCAGCAGCTTTTGAGGGTGGTGGTCTTGCCTGCTCCATTGTGCCCGATGAAGCCGTAGATCTCCCCCGGGCAGATGTGCAAAGACAGGTCATCCACCGCCTTTTTATCCCCATACGTCTTGGTCAGATGCTGGATACGCAGCATAAAGCGCCTCCTGTCCGATGGCAGCTGCCATCATTTAACATTCATGTTAATTGTGAGCCGATTATAACAGAAAGACTCCGCCCTGTCAACGGGCAGCGTACAATCTTTTTGATATCAAAATCATATCATTTTATTCTACATCTGTCAAGAGGGCACAAAAAAGCGGCAGACTGAGCCTGCCGCTTCCCGTCTTTTATTCAGTCGTCACCGCCACCCGGCGGATGCCATAACAGCCAAACAGCTCTGCCGCCGCCGGGCCGATCGTTTCACCGCTGACCGCAATGGGGATAGCGGGCGGGCAGGCCACTGTGGGCAGCGCGCAGACCCGGCCCACCGCCTGCTCCACCGGCACAAGGTCCTGTCGGGCAAACACCGCCTGACGGATGGTGCATTGGGGGCGCGCCTGTTCTTCCAGACGGACCCAGAGGCCGGGGTCCGGCGTATTCCGGCGGAAAGCGCCTTCTGCCGGGGCTTGGGCCGCCGCTTTCATCCCCTGCTCCACCCGCTCATAGTCCAGCGGGCGGTTGCCAGGGGCGAACATCAGCACCACATACTGCCCGTCGGCGTATTCGCATTCCACTTTATGGGCGCGGAGAAGATCCGCCAAAGCCCGGCCGCTGCGGCCCAGGGCGTTGGCATCCAGCACCAGTTTGAGGGGCTCTGCGGGGCGTACCAGACCGGGGGCCAGCCGGGCCAGACGGGCTTTCAGGCCGTCCACCGCTTCCACACAGGCAGCCAGCTCTCCCGGCCATGGCCCTGCCAGCGCACCGGCACACAGGTCCAGTGACTGCATGATCAGATAGGACGGGCTGGTGGAGCCAAACAGGCACATGGCGCCCCGCACTGCCGCCGGTTCAGGCCGCAGCAGGCCGTGCCCCAGGTGCAGATAGGCCCCGCCGGTCAGCACCGGCAGGGTCTTGTGGGCCGAGTCGCAGCACAGGTCCGCCCCCTGATCCAGGGCGTGGCGGCTGCCCCCGGGCAAAAACCGCAGGTAGGCCCCATGGGCGTGATCCACCAGCAGGGGCGTCCGATGGGCATGACAGACAGAGGCCAAAGCCCCTATATCCTGCATCCCGCCCAGGTAGTCGGGGCTGGTCAGGTAGACGCCGAAGGGGTTGTTCCCCGTCTGCTCCAGCCCGGTCAGGGCCGCATCCAGGGCTTCCGGGGACACCGGGCAGGCGCAGAGGCTGCCGCCCTGCCCGTCTGCCGGGGGCCACAGCCAGCGGATATCGAAATCCAGCAAGGCCGCAGCGTACAGCAGAGCCTTGTGGGCATTCCGGGCCGCCAGCAGCACCGGTCTGCCCTGCCCCGCCGGGGCAGCCTGGAGAGCCAGGAACAGCATGGCCCGGATGCACTGGGAAGAACCCTCGGTCCCATAAAAGGTGCCCGCGGAGCCGAACAGCCGGGCGGTATTGGCCTCGCTTTGGGCAATGATCCCCTCCGCCTCATACAGCTCGTCCGCCCCGGCGATTTCGGTCAGATCCCAGGCCTCGCAGCCCAGCGGACCGCGGCCCTTGTGCCCCGGCATATGCAGCCGGGATATCCCCGCTTCGGCATAGGCCCGGACAAAATCCGCAAGAGGGGTGGCGCTCATTCGCACCCCTCGCCGTCGGCGCAGGCGGTGCAGGCGCCGCCCACCTGGATGGGCACCTCGATGCCCTGGGCTGCCAGGTCCTGGTTCTCGGCCACCTGGATCATGATGGCGCATTCGATCCGCTTTTTGAACAGCTCGCAGCCATACTCATACACCCCCGAGATGCTGCCGGTGGCGTGGTAAGCGTTCGCCGCGCAGCCGCCCGAGCAGTACAGCTTGGCCCAGCAGTCCTTGCATTCGGGCCGGGCGTAGGCGTTGCAGTGGCGGAACTCATCCTGAGCGGCGGTGTTGGTGACGCCCTTCCAGATGTCGCCCAGCAGGTACTTGGGATCGCCCACAAACTGGTGGCAGGGGTACAGATCGCCCCAGGGGGTGACGGCCATGTACTCGGTGCCCGAGCCGCAGCCCGAGATCCGCTTGTAGATGCAGGGGCCGCCGGTCAGGTCGATCATATAGTGATAGAAGGTAAAGCCGCGGCCCTCCCGGTCCCGCTTGAGCATCTCCTTGGCCAGGATCTCGTACTGCTCCAGCAGCACGGGCAGGTCCTCCTTGGTCAGGGCGCAGGGGTCGTCGGGTTTCGAGACCACCGGTTCCATGCTCAGCTCGGTAAAGCCCAGGTCGGCCATGTGGAAGATGTCGTTGGTGAAGTCGGTGTTTGCGTGGGTGTAAGTGCCGCGGATGTAATAGTTCTTGTCCCCGCGGGCCTGGACGAACTTCTGGAACTTGGGCACGATGGTGTCGTAGCTGCCGCGGCCGGCGTAGTCCACCCGCAGCCGGTCGTGGACTTCCTTGCGGCCGTCCAGGCTGAGGACCACGTTGCTCATCTCCCGGTTGCAGAAGTCGATGACGTCGTCGTCGATCAGCATCCCGTTGGTGGTCAGGGTAAAGCGGAAGTTCTTGCCCGTCTCTTTTTCGCGGGCGCGGCAGTAAGCCACCAGGTCCTTGACCATCTGCCAGTTCATCAGAGGCTCGCCGCCGAAGAAGTCCACTTCCAGGTTGCGGCGGGTGCCCGAATGCGCGATCAAAAACTCCATGGCCTGCTTGCCCACCTCAAGGCTCATGAGGGCCCGCTCGCCCTGGTAGCGGCCCTGGGCCGCAAAGCAGTAAGAGCAGTTCAGGTTGCAGGTGTGGGCCACATGGAGGCAGAGGGCCTTGACCACGTGATTGCGGTTCTTGAAATCAAAGGCCATGTCCTCGTAGACGTCGGGGCTCCACAGCTTGCCGGCGGCCTCCAGAGACGCGATATCGTCCAGGCACTGTTCCAGGTCGGCGGCGGTGACGTCGGGGCGGCCGGCATACTTTTGCAGCAGCTGGGCCACGATCTCGGCCCGGGGCTTTTCCTTATACAGGGCGATGGCGTCGTAGGCCACGTCGTCCACCAGGTGGACCGAACCGCTGCAGGTGTCAAGTACGATATCGTACCCGTTGAGCTTATACTGGTGTACCATCTTGTCCTCCGTGAAACACAAAAAAATGCCGCCCGGCAAAGGCGGCATCAAGTGGGTCTTTCCTTACTTGTTGCTGTTCTCGCACTTCTGGTTTGCCACGCCGCAGGAAGTCTTGCAGGCAGACTGGCAGGAGGTCTGGCACTCGCCGCAGCCGCCGGTCTGGACGCTCTTGGTCAGGTCGCGGGTCGCAATGGTCTTGATTCTCTCCATGGTATGTACCTCTCTATTCTCTATGGACTACGCCCCGCGCACAGCGCCGGGCAAACGTATCTTGCAAGTATGATAACACGGTTTGGCCCTGCTGTCAAGTGCCGCCCGGCCCCGCTTCGGGGAAAGAGGGCAGGCCGGTCAAAATGGTGTGCAGCCCCAGCTCGCGGGCCCGCTGCAGCAGGTACCGGTAGCGGCACAGCAGGGCCTGCCGCTCATAGATGCGCTGCTCCACCAGGTCCGGGTCCACCTCGAGGTTGAACATCATGGCGTTGCGGTTCAGGCAGTACAGGCATTCTTTGATCTCCTCCTCCAGTTCGGGGTGGTAGCGCTCGTGCTCCATATCCCGCACGACGCGCCGGGACAAAAGGGTCTTACGGGAGCTTGGTTCGGACATAGCGGGGGCCTCCTTTGTTGCTTCTCCTTTGATTGTATGCCCCGCGCCCTGCAAAATATGCCAGATTTTTTATTTTGGGGGTTGACAACCGCCCCCAACCTGAGTATAATAGTCACCGTCGGCAGCGTGCCGGACACAAAACCGAATCCGATGGGGATTTGCATAGTGGTAGTGCGGTAGACTCTGACTCTACTTGTGGGAGTTCGATTCTCTCATCCCCAACCATGCCTCGTCCGATGGGACGGGGCTTTTTTGTCGTCCATGTTTCCGCAGCGCCAAAAAGCCCGCCCCGGCGGGAACGCACGGGGCGGGCAGGAAGGTTTTATGAAATCAGAAGGTATGGGATTTATTCGCAGCGAGAATCTCAGAGCAGGGTGATGCGGCCTGCGCCGTAGGGGTTCTCATAGTCCAGCAGATAGCCGGCATAGTCGGCCAGGGGGCTGTTGGCGCTGGTGATGCTGCCGCCGTTGAACAGCATGGCGTAGCTGGACAGCACCAGGTAGTCCTCCGAGACGTAATCCTTGACCAGGGTAGCGCCGTCGAACATGGCAAAGCCGTCGCCCAGGCTGCGCAGGGTGTAGTTCATGCCGGCCATGTTGTAGGTGCGGTTGGGGTCAAGCGGCTCGTAAGTGCCGGTGGCCTTGTTGTAGATCTTGACGTTCTGGACGCGCGGGGTGCCGGTGGCGGGGCCGCTCCAAACGCCCTGATCGTTGGTCTGGACGGTGTTGGGGATGTCGGTGTGGATCTCGTAGGTCGCGCCGGCCACCTGCAGGAAGCCGCCGTTCTCCTGGCCGGAACCGGCATACCGTGCGCCGAACTCCAGTGCGTTCTGGATCTGTGCGCCGGTGACGCTCATCAGGCAGGCCACGTTGCCGAAGGGGCTGACCGTCTTGCAGGACATATAAGTCCAGTCGCCGGCGGGGATGTCGGCACGGATGCCGCCGCCGTTCATGATGGCGATGTCGCAGTCAAGCTGCTCGATCTCGTTGAAGTAGGCGTAGATGCCGTCGGCCACCAGGTCGCCCATGTTGGTCTCCTCCGAGCGGATGAGGCGGTTGCCGGTGACGGGGTCGTTGATGTAGAAGTTGATGGGGCTCTCGGCGATCTTCTCGCCCAGCATATCGTCCACCGCGTTGATCCAGTCGGTCTGGAGGATCAGCGTCTCGTTGAAGGGGTTGACGTTGCTGGAGGAGATCAGCTCGGTGGTGAAGTTGCGGTCGGTGTCGATGGTCATGCGGCCGATATTGCCCAGATAGCAGCCGGTCTGGGTCAGCAGCACGGGGTTGCCCTCGGCATCCCGGACCGTCTCCCCTGCCATGACGGTGTGGGAGTGGCCGTCAATGAAAGCGTTGAAGCCCACCGTGTGCTGGATGACCTCGCGGCTGGTCCAGGGAGAGGAGGAGCCGTCCACACCCAGATGGCCCAGGCCGATGACAAAGTCGGCATAGAGCCATGCCTCGTCGATGGCCTTCTGCACTGCGTCATAGAGGGCCTGGCCGTCATCGCCGCCGTCGATGCCATAGATGAACTCGTTCTGGCCGGCATCCATAAAGTAGGCCGGGGTGGATTTGGTGATGGTCTCGGGGGTGGTGACGCCGATGAACGCCAGGATGCGGCCGCCGCGCCAGAAGTACTTGATGGAGGGCAGCACCTTCCGGCCGGTGCGCAGGTCCTTGAAGTTGCAGCTGATGTAGGGGAAGTCGGCCTCCTCGTTGACGATGGTCAGGATGCGGTCCATGCCATAGTCGAACTCATGGTTGCCCAGGGTGGCCAGGTCATAGCCCGCCGAGTTCATCAGCTTGATGATGGAAGCGCCTTTGTCCATGGCGCCGTAAGCGGTGCCCTGGATATGGTCGCCGGCATCCACCAGCAGCACGTCCATGTCCGCATCTTCGTAGCTCTTTTTGAGAGCTTCGATGTTGGCATAGGTCAGCTCAGGGGCCTCGTTGTCAATATAGGTATGTACGTCATTGGTATACAGGATGGTGATGGGATGCTTCTCAGGCGCAATGAACAGGCCGTCCGCAGCCAGCGGGGCGCCCGTGAGGCCGAGAGCCGCAGCTGCACCCGTGGCAGCGCCGGCGGTTTTCAGGAAATTACGACGCGATATGTAATTTTTCATCGGAACATCCTCCTCGTTCGGTTGTTTGTGGTTTTGGTCAGCTCTGTGCCGCAGGCTGTAGAAAATACCCGCAGTACCACTGCTATAACAATAGCATAAACGCGGACCTAAAACAAGACCCAAACCGTCAAAAAACGGTACTTTCTGCCAAAATAGGAAAATATCTTGGGCAGTATCGCCAAAACCGGCCAGAGATTTTCCCCGCCCTGCCTCAAATAGAAAAAAGCGCCCCGCCCGCCCGGAAAACCGGGGCAGGCAGAGCGCCATACAGGCACGATTTATGCGTTGGGACGGGCTGGCTCGAAGTCCACCTTGCCCAAGTTGACGTCGGCGCGGACAATGGTGATCATCAGGCTGTCGCCCAGGTTCCAGGACTTGCCCGAGACAGGGTCGGACAGGCGCACGCCTTCGGTCAAAAGCGCGCCGGAGGGGGTCAGGCTGCCCACAGGGACAAAGCCCTCCACGCCGTTGTCCAGCTCCACAAAGACGCCCCGCTGGGTGACGCCCGAGATGGTGCCGGCCCGGTGCTCGCCGATGTGGGCGCGGGCATACTCGGCCTTATAGCAGTCCTCGGCCTTGCGCTCGATCTGCATGGCCACCACTTCCTGGGCGCTGGACTGTTTGCTGACCTTTTCGGCAAAGTCGGTGTAGCTGGCGATGATGGTCTCCTTGTCCATCCCGCCCAGCAGGGCCGTCAGGATGCGGTGGATGGCCAGGTCGGGGTAGCGGCGGATGGGGCTGGTGAAGTGGGCGTAATCCTTCAGCACCAGGCCGTAGTGGCCCTTGGGCACCGGCTGATACTCGGCCTTGGACATACAGCGCAGCAGGCCGGTGTGGATGATCTTTTCGTAGGGGGTGCCGCGGACGCCTTCCAGAATGGCGCTCAGCTCCTTGGGTTCGGGCACTTCCTTGGCAAAGTGGTCGTTGATGCCGCAGGCCTTGAGCAGGGCGTGCAGCCGCTCCAGCTTTTCGCTGTTGGGTTCTTCGTGGACGCGGTAGACGAAGGGAATCTGCTTGGTGCGGGCGAAATGGGCTGCGCACTGGTTGGCCAGCAGCATGAACTCCTCGATCATGGCCTCGCTCTCGCCCTGCACCCGCTTTTTGACGTCGATGCAGTGGCCGTTGTCGTCCAGGATCAGCTTGACCTCGCCGCTCTCGATGTCCATGCAGCCGCGCTCCCGGCGCAGGCCGGCCCGCAGGGTGTACAGGGCCTTCATGGCGGGCAGCTGGCCGGCCACCTCGGCGTACTTATACTGGGTCTCGGTGTCGGCTGTGCCGGCCAGCAGGGCGTTGATCTCGCTGTACACGCCCTTGACCCGGCTGCGGATGACCGACTTGACGAACTTGTAGTTGATGAGCTTGCCCTCTTTATCCAGGTGCATCAGGCAGGAGAAAGCCAGGCGCAGTTCGCCTTCGTTCAGGCTGCAGATGCCGTTGGACAGCTGCTTGGGCAGCATGGGCACCACTTGGTCCGCGTAGTAGACGCTGGTGGCACGGCTGAACGCCTCATTGTCCAGCTCGGTGCCCGGCTTGACATAGTGGGACACGTCCGCGATGTGGACCCCCAGCTCAAAGCCGTCGGGGGTCTGGTTGAGGCTGATGGCGTCGTCGATGTCCTTGGTCTCGGCGCTGTCGATGGTAAAGATGGGCAAGGCCCGCAGGTCCATCCGGCCGGCGGTATCCGCCTCGGAGACCGATGCGCCCTCCAGTTTTTTGGCTTCCTCCCGCACCTTGTCGGGGAAACGGACATGGACATCCCGGTCATACAGCAGGGCTTTGGCGCAGCGCTTGGCCTCCTCGCTGGAACCAAACCGCATGGTGACAGCCACCCGGTGGTCCTCCTGGCGGGTGCCGCGGCTGCGGATCTCCACCGCCACCTTGTCCCCGTCCCGGGCGCCGCCCTCGCCGTCCCGGATGATCTGCATCGAAATGGCAGGGCAGGCATCGGGCACGAACACCAGACGCCCGCTGATCCGGCGGGCGGTGCCCACCAGGTCGTTCTTTTCCTCCAGCACGGCCAGGATCTCGCCCTCGTCGCTGCCCTCCACCCGGGGATGGGCCAGTTTCTCCACCAGCACCCGGTCTCCCGGCATGGCGCCCTTCATCATCCGGCCGGGGATAAAGATGTCCCCTGTGCCGTCCTCCAGCATGGCAAAGCCAAAATTCTTGCCCAGCTTGACCAGGGTGCACACCAGGGCCTTATCCTTCCGGCCCGAACGCACCGTAAAGAACACACCCTCGGTCTGGCAGACCACGGCCTCCCGGACCAGCTGGTCCAGCACCTCCATCACCTTGCGGTCGGCAGCGCGGTCCCCGCCGAATTTGGCTTTCAGGTCCCGCACCGTACAGGGCTGCATCTGGATGGCCCGCTCGATCTTGTCTCTCATTGGCATATCAAATACTCTCCTTCACATCCTTCTGCGTACCGCCTGCTGCTTCGGGCGGACGCGCTGCCAGGCCCGGGGCCGTGCCCGGGCACAAAAACAGCCCCGCTTTTCCTGCGGGGCCTCTCTGGCGTGCCGTGCCGGCACACCTTCGGGGAAGCCAGTTTCTGCGCCCTGTATCCCCTGTTGTGGTTTGTGATCCTCGCTGTTCTGTCCGGGTTGCGGTGCCCTGAATTTCCGGCGCGCATGCAATGCGCTTGAAAATTCAGACCGCGGCCCCTTTGGTTGCTGTTAGCCAAATTTCCATCGCACGTCGCAGCGCGCTCGTAAATTTGGACAGCTGCCCCAACTCCAGCTCGGCTGTATCGTCCGCTGGACGTGCCTCGCTTTCGTTGTGCCTCGCCTGTTTCGTCCGCTGGACGCGGCTCGGCTGCGCAGCCACAGGACGCGGCAAAGAAGCCTGCTCTCTTGCGCTTGGCCGATTTTTCCTGCGCATCCAGGATGATGCTTGTAAAAATCGGAGCGCTGCGCCTGACATGCTTTGCCTGTTTCGTCCGCAGGACGCGGCAAAGCATGTCAGCCCAGGCGGCTGGACAGCACGCAGGCGGCGATCGCCACCACGAAGAAGATCACACCGGCGACGCGGGTCACTTTGGCCAGCATCTGGTCGGCGGGGCTCAGGCGGGTGGTATTGGCGCCCTGCATCCCGCCGCCAATGGCGCTGGACAGGCCCTGGCCGTGGGTGTGCTGCAGCAGGGTCAGCACAATGATCACAAGTGCAACGATCAGCAGAACAACGCCGCCGACAATCTCATAAACCGTCATGTGTAGAACGCTCCTTTAAACTCCCGGGCAGCCCGCTGGGCCAGCCCCCGAATCGATTTGCATGGAAATACCTTTATAGAATAGCACAAGATCCTGTCAAAAGCAAGATGCTTTGGAGCTATTCCTGTTCCAGCAGCCACAAAGCTTCGCACACCTGGGCAAAGATCCGGGCGCTGGAGCACACGGGGTCGGTCTGGCCGTCCTGCAGCACCACCACCGTATACCGGGGGTCCTCCGCCGGGCAGAACCCCGCAAACCACAAATTCATCTTCTCCTCCCCTTCCGCAGTGAACTGGCCGGTCTGGGCGGTGCCGGTCTTGCCGGCGGCACTGCCATGGATGGGCGCGCCCTGCCGGCCGGTGCCCTCTGCCACCACCCCCGTCAGCAGCTGCTGCAGCCGCTGGGCGGTCCGGGCCGAAAACACCTGCCGGGCAGCGGGGATGGCACCGCTCTCCACCACTTCGCCGCTCTCTCCATCCAAAACGGCCAGCACAAAGCTGGGGGTACGGCAGACGCCGCCGGCGGCAATGGTGTTCATCATGGCGGCCACCTGCAGGGGAGTGGCCAGCAGCTGTCCCTGTCCAAAGCTGAAGTTGGCCAGCTGCCCCGAGGTCTCCAGCGTCTCCAGGGCGGGCAGTTCCCCTGCCGCCCCCTGCAAGCTGCCCGCCACCGGCGTGTGCTGGCCAAACCCCAAAGCCCGGGCCGCTTCCAGCACCCGCTCGGCTCCCAGCTGCTGCCCCAGCCGGATGAAATAGCCATTGCAGCTCTGCTCCAGGGCGGCAGCCAAGTCCACCGTGCCATGGGCGGTGCCCGAAGCACAGCGGAACACCTGTCCGTCCACCATGGTATAGCCGGGGCATTCCACCACAAGGCCGTCCAGTCCCGCCTCGATGGCGGCAGCCGTCAGCACCGGCTTGAACACCGAGCCCACCGCATAGGCCGCCAGGGTACGGTCCAGCAGAGGGCTGCCGGGCTGATCCAGGCTGGCGGCCACATGGTCCGGGTCGTAGCCAGGCAGGCTGACGCTGGCCCGCACCTGGGCGGTGTCCACATCCAGCACAAGGATACAGCCGCTGGTCATGGTCTGTGCCGCCACCGCCTCCATCGCCCGCTGCACCGGCCGGGAAATGGTCAGCTGCACATCCACCCCTTCAAAGCCCGCCCGGGTGTAGAGGGGCTGGGTCCCCTCCACCAGACGCCCCTGACCGGTCACCTCGCAGGTGATGGTATCCCGGCTGCCGCTGCCCGCCAGCTGGCGGTCCAGAGCGGCCTCCAGTCCTGCCACGCCCCGCCCTTCCCCGTCCAGATAGCCGATCAGGTGCTGGCACAGGGGCGCCTGGCAATACCGCCGGACCGACGGGTAGGCATAGACCCCCAGCGCGGACACATCCCGGCTGACCTCCAGCAGAAAGGGCGCTGCGGCGTTCCTGCGCTGGTACAGCGCCGCCTGCCCTGCCGGCGTGGCCGCATCGTACAGGCGGACATAGCTGCTCTCACCCGGCAGACAGAGGGCATACCAGCCGGTCTGCAGCCCGGTGAGGGGCAGGCCCTGGCAGTCATAAAATGTGCCCCGCCGGGCGGGCATACTGAGGGTGACGCTGCTCTGCCCCGCAGCGCGGGCTGCATAGCCGGTGTTGCTGGCGGCCAGATACAGCCTGCACAGCACCACTGCAAACAATCCCACCAGCACCCCATACAGGACGGTGATCCTCCGCACAGACAAAAGCCCGCACCCCCTTTGCAGACAGTGTGGGCCGGACAGGGTCCGGTTATTCTTCCCCAGGCTTACAAAAACCCCGGCGCCCTGCTTTTTGGGAGCAGAGCGCCGGGGCGCTATCTTTTATTCAGCCTGCCGGCCGGCGTTTATCAATACATATCGCCGCCTGCGGGTGCAGCGGGAGCTGCGGGAGGCTCGGGCAGATCAGCCACCAGGCTCTCGGTGGTCAGCACCATCTCAGCCACAGAAGCAGCGTTCTCCAGAGCGGAACGGGTCACCTTGGTGGGGTCCACGATGCCTGCGGCGATCATGTCGTCCACATAGACTTCCTTCTGAGCGTCGAAGCCGAAGTTGGGCTTGGCAGCCGAGACGATCTTCTCGATGATGACGCTGCCCTCCAGGCCGGCATTCTTGGCGATCTGGCGCAGAGGAGCCTCCAGAGCCTTCAGCACGATGCTGGCGCCGGTGCGCTCGTCGCCCTCCAGGGTGCCGCACAGCTCACGCACAGCGGGGATGGCGTTGATGGGGGCGGTGCCGCCGCCGGCCACGACGCCCTCTTCCACAGCCGCCTTGGTGGCGTTCAGGGCATCCTCGATGCGCAGCTTCTTGTCCTTCATCTCGACCTCGGTGGCAGCGCCGACCTTGATGACAGCCACGCCGCCGGCCAGCTTGGCCAGGC
>ERZ1090864.1080-NODE-1083-length-13381-cov-9.613012_pt1 | contig 13381 bp, 12 predicted proteins | sample MGYA00478479_ERZ1090864 | MGnify/ENA primary metagenome ERZ1090864 (study PRJEB33644, sample SAMEA5815743) | chicken gut metagenome | biome: Chicken; feature: Gastrointestinal Tract; material: Caecum | place: Ireland | collected 2019-01-01 | study: A study of... | reverse complement strand
CCGGGCGGGCGTGGATGCCCAGCGCATCCTGAACGGTATAGTCAAATTCTTTCATGTGCAGGTCCCCTCTTGCTGTTACAGGCCGGCTTCCGCGGCGGCCTTGCGGGCCAGTTCCATGCAGGCTTTGCCGTCCATGCGGCCGTAGGTCTGCATGGGGATGATGCCAAAGCCCTTGCCTTTTTGGGTGCACAGGGGCTTATACTCCTTTTCCAGGTAACGGACCTGGGGGCCCAGCAGCAAAACGTCCCAGTTATCGATGATATCGGGCACGGTGCGCACGGGGTGGGCCTCGATCACGTCGGCAGGGTCGGCGACCTTTTTCATGTTGGTCACCAGCAGGCTGGTGGACATACCGGCAGAGCAGGCAAGCAAGATTTTCATAATAAATCGTCCTTTCTGTAAAATGCAGCAGACCCGCATCACACACGGGTGCTTTGAACCTTATTTATTTAGAACCAGCTGATACAGGTTGACAAACTGTTCGGCCATGTCGCGCATCATCATTGCCATGGTCAGGTGGTCCTGGGCGTGGACAAGGATGATGTTGACCTTGACAGGGTTGCCCTCCGCTTCCTGCTGGAGCATAGCGGTCTGGGACTCGTGCGCCTGGACCATGGTCTGGTCGGCGGCTTCCAGATGTTTGCGGGCACCCTCGATATCGCCCTGCCTGGCACAGTCGATGGCTGCCATGCTCTCCGCTTTCGAGTCGCCGGCAATGCCGATCAGCGTAAACGCTGCCTCGTAGATCTCGTCAAACTCTTCGTTCATGGGTTTTTCTCCTTTTGCTGGGGCGCACCGGCAGGGGCCGGACGCCCGAAATCAGTAATTTCATTCTAATTGGATTGCGGAAAAAACTCCAGAGAGAGATTTTCCGCAATCGTCCGGAAATCCCTTTTCGTCACGGTTCCGTGTTCGAGCCGCCGCACAGCAGCCGCATGAACCAGGCAAAGTCCCGATAGCGGATCAGGCTTTTGACCCGTTCGGTGTCCTGCATAAAGGAAGTGATGGAAAGATAAAACTTTTGCAGCTCCGGGTTTTCCTTGTCGGCAATGGAGATCAGCAGCAGCACCTGCACGTCGTTCTTGACCCAGTGGATGGGTTCGTCCAGGATACCCACCGCCACAAAGGTCTCGTCACTGAGGACCTTGTAGGCGTGGGGGAACGCCACCATGGGGCAGAAATCGGTGCGGGCCAGCTCCTCGCGTTTAAGCACCGCCGAGTAAAACCCCTGAGGCAGGGGCAGCACCTCGTTGATGAGATTGCACAGGTTAAAGACGGCCTCCTCCTTGGTCTTGCCGGTGATGTGCGGGAAGAACAGGTCCTCGCGGTAGTAGGCCGAGAGGAAACTGGTGGAGCAGCCCTCCAGGATATTGCGCACGATGCGCACGCTGGAGCTGTTGAGGAAATCCTCCACCCGGATGACCGGCACCGTCACCTTTTTGTGGATGGGCACCGAGGTGAAGATATAGTCCACCTTGGACAGATCAAACTGGTCCAGCCGGTAAACATCGCACATATAGACACGGTCGATGTATTTGGCGAACTCTTCCTCGAACCGATAGGCGATCAGTTTGGAACTGGCGATGCCGGCTGCGCAGACGATCAGCACGTTCTTTTTCTTGAACCCGTCCTTCTCCTGCTCCAGCGTCAGCTGGAAAATATAGGCCAGGTAGCCGATCTCATCTTCGGACACCACCGTCTGATAGTAGTGCCGCAGCGGGATGGCCGCCTGCTCGGCCAGGGCGTAGGCCAGCGAGTATTGCAGCTGCACCTCGCCCAGCAGCGGGTTTTCCACCGGCATACCGTAACGCAGGCGGATGTCCAGCGCCACCATGTGCTGGCCCAGGTTCATCCGCAGCAGAAAATTGCGGCGGTAGTCCAGCTTGAAGGACTCGTAGATGGATTCCAGCATGCTGTCCACCAGGTTCATCAGTTCCGGGGCGATCTCGACATTCTCGTCCTCGGCAGGCTCGATGCTGCCGTAGTTGCGCTTTCCGGCGATGTTCAGCGCCAAAAAATCCGTTTCCTGGGCAGGCAGTTCGATATTGAACTCCCGCTCCAGCGCGTCTGCCAGCCATTCGGCCGCCTGGCGCGCCTGCGGGTTCAGGTCCTGGCTCAGTGCCCGGCTCGTCTCGGCCTGGGGCAGCGGGATCAGACGGCGCTGCAGGACCCGGTGGATGATGGCAAAGATCATGTTGACCAGATTGCGGAAGTTGATCTCCGGAAAATGCAGGTCAAATTTCTGCACCACCTCCAGCAGCAGCTGGCTGATGGTTTGGGCCATCTGCCGGTAGCCTGCGCCGCCGTCCGGCATCATGCTGCTGTAATTGGTCAGCGTGTGGGCCATGCAGTTGCGGATGTCCACCTCACGCCCGGTGATTCGGATCCCGTAGTTGGGACGCCGCTGGATGCTCAGGCTGTACTCGGCCAGCATCGCTTCCACCCGGCGCAGGTCGCCGGTGATGGTGTACTTGCTCACATACAGCTCGGCGCTGATGTCGTCCAGTTTGATATACTCCACCTGGCAGAGCAGCAGCACCAGCAGGTAGTAGACCCGCTCCTCGCCGTTGGAGGGGATAAACCGCTTGGGGTGGACCCGGCCTTCGCACAGGGCGTTGAACTTCTGCCGGTCGCTGACCTGCAAAAGATAGCCGTGGTGGGTGCGGGACAGGATGTCGGCCCCGTTTTTGTTCAGCTTGTCTTTCAGGCGGCTGACCATGGTGCGGGCCGTGCGGGAACTGACGCCCATCGCCTTGGCCAGCGTCTCCGAGGTGCAGTATTCGGTTTCAGAAAGCGCCAGCAAAAGCGCGCGCTCTTTGGGTTCTAGCACTTCGGGCCTCCTTTCCCCGTCGGGTCATGGTCAGGCGGCGCCGAAATGACAGGCGGAATCCCATCAGCCGGTGGTGACCTGAAAATAGACGGTGTTCAGTTCCTTGTCGGCCTTGCACAGCTTTTTCAGCTCGGCGGCCTTGGCGGCCTCATCCTCGCCGGCGGGAACGCTGAAAGACATTTTCATGCCAGTCTTGCTGACAAAGGTCAGGCCGATGCCCTCGGCCTTGGTGCGGAACATATCGGCGCGCAGCGGCGCATTGACGATAACCATACAAATACCTCCTTGGGGTGATAAAAGGTGAAGGCAGGCGCCCGCCAGGGGGGTGCCTGGCCGCGGAAACAAAATGGCAGGAAAGGAGCGGCTCCGTCAGATCAGCCCCAGCCGGATGGCGATAAAGCACCCCAGGATCAACGCGCAGACGCAGGTCTGCACAATTTTTTCCCGATGGTTGAAGGGCGATTTTTTGCACCAGATGCGGTACAGCGCATAGGGCTGGAAGAACACCACAAAAATGTATGTGATGATCTTGTACGGGGTAAAGGCGTGCGGGTCCTCCGGGTCGGGCGCATTGAGCTCGTCGCGCATTTTCTGCATGCGCAGCTGCTGCTCGGTCATGGCGTCCGGCGCAATGCGGTAAAACGTCCGTTTGGGTCTTTTGCGGGGCATGGCGTTTGGTCCTTTCCAAATAAAAAGTCAGACAGCAGGGCGAGCCTCTCTGCCGGGGTGCGGCAGCATCGGCCGCTTACTTGTATTCTTCCGCGCTGTCCTCCAGCGTAAACTGCCCGGTCTGGATCGTCTGCCGGTAAAATCCGGCGCTTTTTTTCAGGCGTCGGTCCCGATTGTGCTCCAGGTCGATCTCCACCAGGCCGTAGCGGTTCTTGAAGGCGTTGCGGGGGCTGACGTTGTCGGTAAACGCCCACAGCATATAGCCGTGGCAGTTGCTGCCCTCGTTGGCGGCACGCACCGCGTTGGCCAGATGCTCCTTGATAAAGTCGATGCGGTAGTCGTCCTGGATGGTGCCGCCGGCGTCGCGGTAACGCTGCTCATTCTCGACGCCCATGCCGCTCTCGGCCACGAACCAGTCCAGATTGCCGTATTCGTCCCGCATGCGGACTCCCATGTCGTAGATGATCTCCGGGCCGATCTCCCAGCCGCGGAAGGGGTTCATGCGGCGGCCGGGCATCTCCCACTCCTCGTAATAGAAGTTGGGGTGGAAGGGCGCCTGCGGGTTGACGGCGGTGGTTCGGCCCATGACCCGGTTGGGATGGTAGAGGTTCAGCCCCACCCAGTCCAGCGTGTTCTCGCGGATGTCCTTCAGCTCCTCGGCGGTGGCGTCCACATGGATGCCGTGGGTCCCCAGCAGGTCAAACAGGCCGGCGGGATACTCGCCCTTGATGGCCGGGTCCAGGAAGATCTTGTTGTAGAACAGGTCGTACATCTCGGCGGCCTGGCGGTCATAGGCGGAATCCGAGCGGGGATAGGCCATCTCGATGTTGATGATGGAGCCAAACTTGCCGCCGGGAATGCGGTAGCCGCCCTCCTTGTACACCTTCATGGCACGGTTGGTGGCCAGAGCCTTGTTGTAGTTCCAGTCCATCCAGAGCTGGCTGTCCTGGTGGAAGGGCCAGCGTTCCGAGTCCAGAAAGACGCGGGTCTGCACGACGATGGGCTCGTTGAAGGCAAACCAGTATTTGACCTTTTTGCCAAAGCGCCGGAAAGCGGCCTCGGCATAGCGGACATACAGGTCCACCACATGTTTGGAGCCCCAGCCGCCGTACTTGTAGTACAGCTGGGCGGGCAGCTCGTAGTGTTCCAGGCAGACCATCGGCTCCACGCCGGCGGCGATGCAGGCGTCCAGCATGCGGTCGTAGTAGGCGGCGTATTCCTCGTCCACCACAATGTTTTCGTAGTCGGTCAGGAAACGGGACCAGTTCAGCGAGGTGCGGTAGCACTGCAGGCCGATCTGCTTCATCAGGTCGATGTCTTCCTGGTAACGGTTGTAAAAGTCGGTGGCCACGGCGGGGCCGTAGCCGTTGTGCCAGGCGGACTTATGGTTTTTGTACCACAGGTCCATGTAGGAGTCCTGGCCGTCCTTTTTTCCGGACCAGCCCTCGGTCTGCCAGGCACTGGCCGCAGCGCCAAGGAAAAAACCTTCCGGCAGGGTAACGGTTTTCAGCATATAAAAGCTCCTTGCTTGTCAAAACGGGTTGCTTTGGCAGGAAAAGCAAAACGCCGCCCGGCGCACCGGGTACTTGACCGGGGCCGCATGGTGCCGGCCAAGGTCGTTCCGCACCCCGGTTTGTGCACGGGCGGCGTTATGCTTCAGCATTGTGTCTTGTCAGGTAGCGCACCGGGTAGATCCGCAGTCAGCCGCTCAGGCTTCCGCCGGGGCCTCGGCCTCTGTGGCCTGGCGCTCGTGGTTGGCCAGCAGCACAAAGGGGACGTAGATCAGCACTGCGACCACGATACAGATCAGCTGTGTGATCACGGCGCCAATGCTGCCGCCGGTGGAAAGCCAGGCGCTGATGATCGGCGGGGTGGTCCAGGGCATGGCGTACAGTGCGACGCCGGCAAAGCCCGAAACCGTGGCAAAGTAACCGATGGTGCCGGTAATCAGCGGGGTGATGATGAAGGGGATGACCAGGTAGGGGTTCAGAACGATGGGCAGACCGAAGGTCATACATTCGTTGATCTCGAAGATGGCGGGGCCGATGCTCAGCTTGCCAATGGCCTTGTAATCTTCACGCTTGGAGAAGATGAAGATGGCGATGATCAGGCCCAGCGTGCAGCCGGAGCCGCCCAGGGACATGTAAGTGTCCCAGAAGCTCATGTTGATGACGTTGTACTGGCTCATATCGGTGACGCCCTGGGCGACCAGGTCGGTATTGGCCAGGATGGCGGCGTTCAGCAGCGGGTCGCGCACTGCCTTGATGATCTGGTTGCCGTGGATACCGATGCACCAGAACAGCTGGGCGACCAGCATCAGGATCAGCAGTCCGGGCAGGCCCTGCATGACGCTCTCCAGCGGGCCCTGCAGGAAGGTGTACACGATCTGGTACAGGCTCAGGCCGAAGATCTTGTTGGTGGCAAAGTTGACGGCGCCGCAGATCAGCACGGTGAAGGCGAAAGGCAGCAGCGCGCTGAAGCTCTTGGTGACGTTGGCAGGCACCGAGTCCGGCATTTTGAAGTCGAACACATGGCTCTTGGTGATGGCGCTGTAAATTTCCACCGAGACCAGAGCAATGATCATGCCCAGGAACAAGCCGCGGGAGGCGGTGTAGTCGCTGCTGATGACGTTGGTGACGGTGACCTCCACATCGTCCACGGTGGTGGTGACGCGGGTGGACAGGGTGGCGACGTAGGAGCAGACGGCGACCACACCGGAGTCAGGGCTGTCGCCCATGCCGTTCTGCTTGGCCAGCTCCATGCCGATCAAAAAGACGGCCGCGATGGTAAAGAAGTTCAGCGTTGCGTAGTTGCAGGCGGTGAACAGGTCGGTAAAGATCCCCAGCCAGGACATGCCGGGCAGCTTGGCCAGGCTGATGCCCTCCGTCGTCGTGGAGCAGACGACGTTGGAGATCAGAGTGCAGAAAGCGCCGGTGAGGATGACGGGCATCAAGGTGTAGAACGCATTCTTGATGGACGCCATGTGCTTTTGGTTGCTGATCTTGCCAGCAATCACAAGCAGCTTTTCACTGGCAGTGTCAATGAATTTGCTCATGAGACTCTCCTCTTTCTAAAGATTATGGGGTGCAGCAGGCAAGACACAAACCTGCCGCCCTTCCCCTGCCCTATTGCGCATCGGGCACGGGTCCGGGCTGAATCTACGTTTTTATTTTAGTATGGCGCTTCCCCCTAACTCAACGGAGAAATTTGCCGCAATGCTTGCCGCAGCTTTGTTGCGTTTGCCTGCAGGGCCGCTTGCTTTTGGGCGGGATTGCGCGCTTTTTCTTTTGCCTGGCGCGCCGTCTTATGCGGCAATCCCGCCTGTTCGCTTTGCCGCATTTCCGCGGCGGCGGACAAAAAAGCAGCCAGGGCCACCCCGCGCTACGCGGGGTGGCCCTGGACGGTTAAGTTTGTCTGGCCCTTACGGGCGGTTTGATGCGGTTACTGCTGACGGCGCTTGCGCAGCACCAGAAGCAGGGCGATGGCGGCTGCCGCGATGGCAGCGGTGCCGGCCAGCAGGCCGATGGGCATGCTGTCGCTGGTCTGGGGGACGGTGCTGGTGGCAGATGCCGCCGGGGTGGGCGTGGGCGTGCCCCAAGTGCCGTTGGCAATGGCCTCGCCAACCTCAGGATGCTCGTCCTTGGGGGTGTCGCCGCCGGAAACGGTGGTCCAGCTGCAAGTGACATTGAAGGTCACCTGCTGGACATCCGGCGTCCAGACGCCATTTGTATAGTACATGCGGAAAGTCTGGTTGCCCTGGCCGGATACCAGCGTATGGTTCACTCCGGTGGCCTGGGAGAACAGTTCCACATAGCGGCCGGGCTCAACGGTAACCTCAACGTAATAGCCGTTGTCCGCATCCTGGCGCACTTCCGTAAAGCTGAAGTTGCCCTGGTTCAGCCAGTAGTAGGCGCCGCGCAGGCCCCTGTAATGGTTCGGGTTCTTCTGGTTGCACAGAACGAGAATTTTGCTTCCGAAGGCATCCGTAAGTTCTTCCGCGGTGGGCTCGTCCGGCTTGTCAGTGCCGGGGTCAGTGGTGGTATCGCAGGTTACATCAATGGTAACCGTTGCATTCTCCGGCAAAACCCACTCGTTGCCATTGTAAAGCAATGTTGCAGTTACGACAGTTGTATCGTCTACTAGAGAGTGAACCGTGCCAACTTCCTCATTGTAAAGGTCACGATACGGCGCTTTGGCAATGTTTACGGTAGCAATATAAGTGCCATTTTCAAAAGCGACAGAAGCAACTTCGAATGTTTCATCCTGCAGTGCGAAAGTGTGAGCATCGTGAGACGCGCTTTCGTTGATACACTTCACCTGCAAAGTAGTGTCGCCGAACAGGATTTTGATCTCGTCGTCGGTGGGGTCATCCGGCTTGCAGGTGGCCTGGAACTCGACCATAGATTTTTCGCCACCACCCAGCTGCCATTTCCAAACATTATCCACTTTAGTGGCCACAAGGGTAACTTTTTCCGATTCGGTGGCGCAGGTATGCTGCATACCACTAGCATCGTTAAAGTCTGCAATATAATTGGCCGAAGGAATGGTCACAACGCAAGTGTAAGTATTTCCATTATCGCTGGAAGTAACCTCACCAAGCGTATAATAGTTCACACTATAAATCGTTTCTTTATGGGTAGGAACATTGTTTGCGCAGGTGACCTTTACGTCCAAAAGGGTATCAATTTCAGTGCTGGTAGGTTCATCCGGCCCCTCATCGCCAGGCTGACCACCGCCGTTGTCACAGGTCACATTGATGGTAACCGGATAGCCTTCAGCAGTCCACTGCCCAGCCACATAGCGCAGAGTAATGGTCTTGTCGCCTTCGTTTTCAGCAAGGGCATGGTCTGCGTTTCCTTCATTATACTTTGCCAAATAAGTGTTGGCGTTAATGGTGACCGTCACCGTGTAATCGCTGACCGAATCGCCGCCCAGCGCCTGATTAACATCGTAGCTCCAGCCGCCATCCAGCAAACTATAGGTAACGGCTGCATGGTCACTGGTCCCGACACAATCTACCTTAACGAGATTTTCACCAATATCAGTGAGAATATCCTTTACCTTATCTTCAGAAGGAGCACTTACCGCCTCCTGATCTCTGATGACTATCTCATTTACCGGCCGGCCATCATTATTAATGTAGTTTAAGTCCAGCGTTACAGTATTACCATATACTGAACCAGTCCCATTTCTACCTTCATCCCCGTTAAAATCACAAAGATTACTAGCTTCAAGGGCCTTATCCCACTCTGCAATCTCGTAATAGGGATTGCAGACACCGGTAAGTGTAACCCTTGTATTGTTAGGAACAATCTGACGTTCAGCTACGCCAAATGCAGTTGCATCGTATGTAAAAATCTCCCTTGCGTTAGTGACAGGATTGATTGCTTCAAAAGAGATCTGGTATCCTGTCACATCATCATTGTCGTTAATAAGCCCCTTACGCACAGTAAGCGTTGACCAAGCTTCAAAAGTCCACAATCTGATTTGCAAAACATTGTCCGTTCCATTGGGACTACCGCCATTTATGTCCAAATGTCCTGTTAAGTTGTCTCAAGAATGATTGGTAGTGCCATCCATCTGGAAGGTATAAGCATTTGTCGTATCTTCACCTAAGGTATGATAGTAATAACCAGCAGCAGGCTCTATAAACAAAGCACCATGTCTACGGTTATTGAGAGTCAATGCGTCCGTCTTTACTTCCAGCTGTCCGTTTACATACAACTCTACAGAAATCTTATAATACGGATTCAAACCGCCTTCAGGATCCTCTGTAGTATTCGTATCGTAAATAATCGTTCCGATACTGGTCGCAATACGACCGTCACCATCTGCATCCTTAACCGTAATATACTGTCCATCATTCAAGACAATCGATTGATTTTCGGTATTATCCGTTTCGCCCTCGTTCATCGGGACAACGGTTCTGGCAGTTTGAACGGCTTCTTCCTCCGTTTCAGGTTCGTCAGTCACCGCGGGTTCTTCATCCGTGACTTCAGGCTCCTGTTCAACGGTCACCGTTTTTTCCGATGTTTCATCCGCACCATCGCCAACCGTCTCAGCAGGCTCTTCCTCCGGCTCCTCGGCAGGCTCTTCGGTTTCCTCCTCGACTTTCTCCTCAGTCTCAGTTTCCTCGGCGGGCTGCTCGGCTTCGGCTGCCGGTTGCTCGGTCTTTTCTTCCTCAGCCGGCTCCGTCGCTGTCACAACCTGGCTGGACGGGCTCTCATTGCCGTCCGTGTTGTTCGCCAGCGCGCCGGCCGGCAGCAGGCTGGCACACAGTGCCAGGGCGCAGACCATTGCAGCGATGCGGCGGAACCTTGTTTTCCATGTTTGCATCTCAGGATTCCTCCCTTAGTATCAATTGCGTTCTTCTTTGGTGTATGCCCGGCGTGCCGGGCGCGGTCATTCAGTGGATGCTACCCCATCTACGCCCCCTCCTTCCATCCTGCGGCCGTTTGTTCGGCCTGCAAAAGCTGGTCGTAAGCCTGTTGGAGCATCTGCTCCAGGTTGGCGTAGATGTCGTTTTGGGTCGCCTGGTACAGGTTGCGCAGGCAGCGGGGGCTGCCCTTTTGCTCCGGCACGCCGGCAGCGCGGCAGAGCTCCTGCATCTCCCGGCACAGGTTGGAGCGGTTGATGGGCCGCCCGCCGCGGGTGATGAACACCGGGCCGGATGCCGGGCCGTGCTCGGCGATATAATCCAGCAGTTCCTGGCGCAGCGCCGCCGGCAGATGGAACTCCAGCGGGCTGCCGCGGCAGTCCAGCACGGCGCCGCCGTCCTGCACCACCTGCACGGTGATCTGCTCCAGGCACTGCAGAGGCAGGTCAGTGGTGGCAAACAGCTTGATCAGCAGGTACAGCCGGTGCTTGTTCTGGCCGCGGGCCGTCTGCAGCAGGCGCAGATATTCGGCACGGGTCAGTTCCGGCACCGGCACAGAGTTCGGGCGGCTGTGGTGCATCAGCAGGTCGTGCCTGCCGCACCGGCGGAAGTAGTTGTTGGCTGCCGAGATGCGCATGTTGACGCTGCGCTGCCGGTACCCCTGCCGGTGCAGGTCCGCCTGCCAGGCTTCCAGCAGCTGGGGCGTGGGCAGGCCCTTGCCGGCCAGGAAATGCTGCAGCTCGTACAGGGCGCGGCGGTAGCTGCGGCATGTGTCCCGGTTCCAGGCCGCGCTGTCCGGCCCCTGCAGGAACGCCTCCAGCGGGAAGCCGGGCAAAATTTCCAGATCGCGTTCTTCCACAAGTCCGCCCCCTTTCTGCAAGGTTTCCAGCAAAGCCGCAAAATCCCGACGGAGAAGCGGCATCCGCCGCATGATCGGGCTTTGCATCTGCCGCCTTTCAACGGTTTTTGTGCTGCCGTGCCGTCCGCAGAACCTTTGTTTCCTGCGTTACACGCGCTTTTCCCGCCAAGAGATCGGCAAACGAAAATGCAGTCTCGATCATTTTAGCATCAAAATAAATATTTTGTTGCTAAAATGGTTATAAACCACCTGTTTTCATAGGAATCAATATTTTCATTTATGATATCACACCGTCTGCGAAAAATCAAGCGCCCGGGCGCCAATTCAGCAGTTTTGACCAAAATTAGTGCGAAAAATCCGTTGGAGGAACTAAAAATCCGCCCCGCAGTCTTTTTGCGCGTTTTCCGGTCATTTTGACCGTCCCGCCGCCGCAAAAGCGCCCTGGTGCTTTCGGGCATGGGGTCGGCGCCCGATCAATATTTTGCATAATATAATTTATGTTGTATTTTGGAGCAGTCGATCGTCGTTCCGGCCCATACTGCTCTCCCGGCCGGATCGGTTTGCCGGGGCGCCCTGGCAAACCGGTCCGGCGGACGCCGGCGCCGTTGGGGGATCGCCCGCAGGCGGCGCCTTCCCCGCCGGAAAGACGCCGCCTGCAAAATACGTCCAGAACTTATTCTACTTGTACTCTCTCTGCCGCTGCCCGCCGGCCGGGCACGGCGGCGTGGCTCAGACCCGGCCCATGCTCAGCGCCAGAAGCAGCATGCCGCCATAGTAGGCCGTCAAATTGGCAATATGCAGCATCCGGCCGCCCCGCCGCGGCGAGAAATACAGGAACAGCAAAATCAGGTCGGACAGCCAGAACAGCGCCGCGCCTGCGGCAAACAGCGCCGTGCCTGTGCCGGGCGCGGCCAGGGCCAGCGCGGCGCTTTGGCCGGCCATCAGGCTGACGGCAAAGCAGTAGGCCGCGCCGCAGCCGCCCAGCCTGCCCATATCCAGCAGGCGGCGGTGCAGCAGCCAGGCCAGCACCGCGGCGGCCGATGCGGCAAAGGCCAGCGCCCCGGCCGTGGGGGACAGCCGCCGCCACAGCCCGGCCAAAAAGCACAAATGCCCGCCTGCAAACAGCCCTACGCCCCACAACAGCGCCGCCGGGCGCCGGCGCAGGTTGTACAGGCCCATGGCCACATCCCCCGCCGCGCACAGTACAAAGCCGGCCGGCAGCGGCCAGGGCCAGGGGCTGCCGCCCGTCTGCCAGGCACAGACCGCCGCCAGCGCGCAGAACCCCGCCCCGGCCAGCGCCTTGGCGGCCGGGTAGGCGGGACGGCCCCGCAGCGCCGCCACCGCGGCGGCCAGGGCCAGATAGATGATACAAACCAAAAGCTGCATGGGCTTTCCTTTCTTGGCGTCCGGGCACGGCCGCCCCCGGCACAAAGCCGCGGCGATTGCCAAGCCGGGGCAAACCTGATACAATCGGGGCAGAAGGCTGCGCTTGTCCCTTCCAGTATACCCAATGCAGCGGGCTGCGGCAAGCCCCGTTGCCGCGGCAACGGACAAGACCGGCCAAAACGGGGAGACTATACTTATTATAAAGGAAAGCAGAATACGACCGGGCGGGGCATCCCGCCAAAGGAGGCTTTTTATGGCAGAATACAGGGATATTGTTGTGATCGGCGCGGGCATTGCGGGCATGACGGCGGCCATCTATGCCGCGCGGGCCGGCAAGAGCGTGCAGGTGCTGGAATGCGAGGGCTTTGGCGGGCAGATCGCCTCTTCCCCCCAGGTGGAAAACTACCCCGGCATCGCGTCGGTGTCCGGCGCGGCGCTGTCCGACGCCATGTACAGCCAGGCGTCGGCGCTGGGGGTGCAGTTCAGCTTTGCCAGGGCGGCGGGCGTGCAGCCCCAGCCAGACGGCGGCTTTGTGGTGCCCAGCGACGGCGGGGACTTTGCCTGCCGCAGCGTGGTGCTGGCGGCGGGCGCCCGCCACAAAGGGCTGGGCCTGCCGCGGGAGCAGGAGCTGACCGGCCGGGGCATCAGCTACTGCGCGGTGTGCGACGGCGCGTTTTACCGCGGCAAAACCGCCGCGGTGGTGGGCGGCGGCAGCGCCGCGCTGCAAAGCGCCGAGTACCTGTGCGGCGTGTGCGAAAAGGTCCTGCTGATCCACCGCCGGGACGAGTTCCGCGGCGAGGCCGCCCTGGCCCGCCGGGTGACCGCCAACCCCAACCTGCAGCTGATGCTGGACAGCGTGGTGACCGGATATCTGGGCCAGGACCGGCTGACCGGCCTGGCGGTGGAAAACAAAAAGACCGGCGCCCGCACCCAGGTACCGGTGGACGGCGTGTTTTTGTGCGTGGGGCAGGCGCCGGGCAACGGCCCCTTTGCCCCGCCGGTGGAGCTGGACGAGGCCGGCTACGTAAAAGCCGGCGAGGACTGCCGCACCAGCGTGCCCGGCCTGTTTGCCGCCGGGGACTGCCGCGCCAAGGCGGTGCGCCAGCTGACCACCGCCGCGGCCGACGGCACCGTGGCCGCGGTGGCGGCCTGCAGCTGGGCGGACGCCCACCCCGCCCCGTAAACCCGGCCGCGGGTGCATCTGGTTCGCTGGTGAACCATTTGTAAACAAATCGAAAACTTTTCCCCCGCCCTATTGCAT
>ERZ1090864.1078-NODE-1081-length-13393-cov-5.924951_pt1 | contig 13393 bp, 10 predicted proteins | sample MGYA00478479_ERZ1090864 | MGnify/ENA primary metagenome ERZ1090864 (study PRJEB33644, sample SAMEA5815743) | chicken gut metagenome | biome: Chicken; feature: Gastrointestinal Tract; material: Caecum | place: Ireland | collected 2019-01-01 | study: A study of... | reverse complement strand
TAAATATGCTTTTTCAATCTGTATCTCAAAAGTATCTCGGTCTGCTTGATCAGAGCGGCGTTTTTGATAACACCGTTTCCACTGCATACCCGCAGATCGCAGTATATCAAATGATAAAAAAACATCTGGAAGAAAAGTCAGGCAAGCGTAAAAAGGTGCTGATTTACGGGCTGGACGGTGCCCGCGCGGATTCTATGTTTTATCTTGTGCAGGGCAATCGGGAAAAGATAACCGGTTATAACTGCAAAAGTCCTTACAGCGCCGTAACGTATCTGAAAGAAAAAGGCGGTCTGTTTTTAAGCTATGCCGGCGGAGACAAAAACCTGCCGGAAACGATACAGGAAACAAGCACCGCGCAGGGCTGGGCGTCCATTTTGACCGGCAAGTGGGGTGTGGAAAACGGCGTGGTCAGGCATGTTACCAAAAAAGATTCCGTTCCCACCATACTGATGCAGGCTGCCCAAAACGGAATCAGCGCTTTGTTTGCCTCCATATGGCCGGATCATTTTACCGTTACGTATAAAAACGAGATCAAAACCGCCAAAGAAAAAAATCTGCCGCTCGTGTTTAAGCAGGTAAACGATGAAGCTGAACTCCAGAATACGGTTTTGACCGCAATAGATAACGGTGTGGATATTTTGTTCGCTATCAATGAATTTCCGGATCATAACGGTCATTCTTTCGGTTTCGGGCCGGAGGACTATAGATATGTTGCCGGCGTTACAAACGCAGACCGATATGCTTATGAACTGATTGCGTATATAGAATTGCGCCCCGAATTTGCGCAGGAGGACTGGCTTTATATTGTTACTTCAGATCACGGCGGGCACGGCAGAAGGCACGGCACCCAGGATGAGCGGGACAGAATGACCTTTATAGCTGCCAACAGACCTGTGCTTACTTGATTTCCTTCGATAAATACCGGCAAAATGCGCTGTGAATCGCAAACTGTAAAAAAATTTAAATTTACTCTTGTTTTGTGAGAAAAAATGTAGTATTATATATAGCGCACGGGCGCGTAGCTCAGTTGGGAGAGTGCTGCATTCGCATTGCAGAGGTCGAGGGTTCGACTCCCTTCGCGTCCACCAAAAATAACGCACGCCATCTTGGTGTGCGTATTTTTTATATAATACCGAAGGGAGTCGAACCCGGGAGGGTCACGGCGAAAGAAAACGGTTCGGTGAACCGTTTTTAGCCGTGAGCGGTGAGACGGGTACTGAAATGCAAAGCATTTCGGTCGGCGAACCATGCTGATGCGGATTTTAAATTGCATCAGCCGAAACCTTCGCGTCCACCAAACAGGTATTGGACGAACACCTACTTTTTCGCAGGCGGCTTCGCCGTGAAATGTTCAATCTGATACCAAAGCAGAAAACGCCGTCTTGGATTTGTTCCAAGACGGCGTTTTGCTATGCCTGCAATCGGCATATTCGTGTTACTCTTTGTCCTCCTGTAAAATGAAAGTACAATAAAAAACAGGAGGATAAACACAATGGAAAAATCATTATTTGAACAAATGGGTGGCACATACACACAGCAAGGAGATTATGTTTTGCCAAATCTCATATTACCTGCCGAAAATCAGCCTATTGGTATATGGGGACAGCGGCACGCACGCTATTTGGAACAGAACCACAAAATTTTATACTATAACCTCTTGACAAGTGGGAAGCTGAACGGATACCTTGCAGACATTGACAAGCAGGCAGAAGAAATGTTTTCTCGGCTCGTAGAGCAGATGGCCGAACTTGAAGGTGTGACCGAGCAGCTTAAGTCGGAAAATCAAATGGAATGGGTTGGTCGGATGAATAATATCCGGAACAGATCGTTAGAGGTGATAAACACTGATCTGATTTTTATATAAAGGTTAAAGGCTATGTAATCCGGCAAGAAATACATAGCCTTTATACTTATCTGCTGGTTACCGAAACAGGCTCTAAATAGAATAGACCGCTATTACTATCAAAGGATACTACTTCAGCAATTATGCGGACGTTTAATCCCACACTAACAGTATCCAAGTTTGTATTCAGATCATAGTAATTTACATCTTCAAATTTGAAGACTGGACCAATTTGGTGATCGGGATCATAATCACCTGCACTTACAAGATAGTCAAATCTTGTGTTATAATTCCCGTGTTTAGTACAATAATCTATTCTGCCATCAAACTCAATAATTCTTCCTTTATATTTTGAGGCAAAATCCGAATACGATTGGTCTATTTCAGCTTTATTGGAAAGAATAGCTGCAAGTTCAGGACAATTATCTATTGTAAGATTTTCTGCGAGCGAATCTGCTTCAGATGTCTCGGGTTTGAATGAGCTATCCGTTTTATTAGGGTCAGAAGTCGGCTCAGTGTTGTCGGGTTCAGTTGTTGTTTCAGAAGCATTTTCATCCTTAACCTCTGTACCGGAAATAAGCTCTGCATTGATCCCAGAACTGGAGCATGAAATTTTAAGTTCGATCGTCTCGTTCTTGGTGATTTCTACTTCGATTTCGCCGTCAAGAGTGTTATCCTCGGCACTTTCAAAAGAAATTGTATGTTTTCCTCTCTTAAGTACAACTTCAAAGGTTTCCTTGTCACCGTGAGGAATAGTACCTTCAAATTCATCATCAATGCTCATGTCAACATTGTATTTACTGAAGATAAGATTTTCAACACATTCAACCTCGATTGTTACATTAAACTCAGGCTCAGCAATGGATATGTAGATTACATTATTGCCTTTGTAATCAACGGAAAGTTTGTAAGAATCTGCATTTTTTGCAGAGAATGTTTTATCTTTCTTTTGGACATCTACGGTAAAGCCTTTTTCCTCGCAAGCTTTTACATAAGCCTTGTAATCGTCAATAGTGGTATCACCAATATATACAGAGAAACTATTTTCATCATTGCTGTAAATCTTCCCGGTTGTAGATTTAGGAACGGGTAGCAACTTAGCCATTTCGCTGTCCGGCCAAGTTATCGTTTCCATTTCCATAGCGGAATCCAAATTTATATGCATTTCGCTGTTGTAGTCATAATGGCTCAATGAGAGTTTATAACCCTTGTCGTTGTATGCATAGAAGAAACTTCCGGTGGTTTCTGTATCAATTGTAAAGCCTTTATTTTTACACGCTTCAATATATTCTTTATACTGCTCTTCGGTAGTCTTAGTAACATCCAAGGAAAGATAATCTTCGGAGTTAGATATAATTTCTCCGTAAGGTGATTCCGGCTGAGGTAGCATATCCGCTAAAACAACAGAACTCCAGTCATATCTCACATAGTCTGCCGAATTGATCTTAAACAAACCGAAATAAGGAATTATCAAAACAAAGGATAATGCCACCGCAACAATGGGAATCCAACTTTTAGGAACTTGTATAATATTCTTCTTCATAAGAATCGCTACAACAACAATAGCAATTTGCACGATTGAAAGAATGCCGGCTACTATTCTTTCGGCAAAAAATGCGACAAGTGCCAAAATAACGAACACAGCAATCCCTATTGTTGCAAGTTTGTCAAATTTACTTAATTTGTTCCAATATTCGAGACATTTTTCTTTAACTTTATTGGGTTTGCTCGCATTTTTTTGTGAAAGTATAGGCTCGGAATAAAAGGAATCCTCGAATCCGACATTTTTAATTATGTTGTTATTTTCTTCTTCTGCTGCTTCAGGAATAGGTGATCTTTCCGTATTTCCTTCAACTTTAGCCCCGCAGTATGAGCAAAATTTTGTATCGTCAGTTAATTCTGCTCCGCATTTCAAACATTTCATAATTGATTCATCCCCTTTATTCTTCGGTTGTTGGTATAGGCGGCATTACATTGTTGAATAAATCTTTTAAGTCCTCAACGGCATCGGCTCTTAACCAAGTTTCCATTCCCGGTTTCCACACCAAGCTATTCGGCTTAAATTGTCCTGCAATTGTCATCTGTTTTAATATGTTAATATCAAACGGTCCTGTTGCTTGACCATTAACCGCAACATTGTAAGTAACTGTTAGAGCGGGTGGTGGGGCAACATTTCCCATAGCGGTTTGGTTTGTGCCCTGCATCATATTGTTCATTGTTCCCGCTATATTCTGTCCTACGGCACCGCCCACAGCCATTCCTGCCATCATAGCAGCCGGGTTAAAGCCTGTGCCGTCGCCGCCTAAGTTTACACTGCCGGCGTCGTTCGCGCCCATTTGACCGAGGGCCTGTGCTCCGGCAACACCAACCTCAGCTTGTTTTTCAACTTGGAAGGCGCCGATATTGGACGACTGCGTTTGCTTATGCATAGCGTATTGCCCTTCCTCACGCTGAATGCGCAGACGTTCTACATAATCCTGTGTTTCTGCTTCTATTTTTGCTGTGGTAATATCCTTTGTGACAGCCATCAACTGGCGGTAACCGGCGCTGGATTTATCAATCTCAATCGCACCGATGTCCACACCGGAAACCTGAACGCCGAAGTTTTCTTTCAGCCGTTCGCTTATATCATACTCAACAGCATCTGTAATTTGCGCCGTTTTCGTTTCGATCTGTATCAACGGGATATTGTTTGCGGCAGGGGCGTTTGCAACGGTATCTTTTACATATCTCGTTACGGCATCTCGAATTTGTGCTTGAAAATCCATGAGATTAAAGGTGTTTAGTCTGTGCAGCTTAATAAACGCGCGGTAATCGCTGATTTTAAAGCTGATCGTTCCTCTTACGGCGACCGGAACACCGAAATCCAAGAAGCGCGGGTCGTATATATCGAAAAACGGCACGCCGAACTTCACCTGAATAATATTGGCGAGATTGATGAAATACACCTCTGCCTGAAACGGCGTTCCACCGTCATAAGCCAGCCCGACAATGCTTGCAAGCACGGGGAAGTTGTTTGTCTTGATCGTTTCATCAAACGGCCCCTCTATGAAATCCTGCATAGTGCCGTCCTTTTGTTTATAAACGAAGACAGCAACCTCTCCATCTTTTACACGCAGAGATGAACCCCAACGAATCGCATTTTCACGGTTGTTGTTTCCCGGCTGCGAGCCTGCCGGGTGCCATTTCCAAATCAGATACGACGGCTCATCACAGCGGATTTCATCCATAAAGCCGCCGGTTTTGTTATTTTTATCAAAGAATGGCATAACTTAATCCTCCTTCTTCAAGTTAATGCATATCATATAATGTCTAATTCCCGTTTGGTATTGTAGCAAGTAGTAAGAATATACCACCAAGCATAACAAAAATACCCACCGTGCATATTGAATATAATGAAGAGTCAGAATCCCCTGTAGATTCCCCTAACATCATACCTAGCATATATAATAGAAGTCCTGCACCTATGAGTATAACACCGCCTATTATCTTGTTTTTCTTTCTCTTTTTCTGATTACCTAACTCTTTTTGCTTGCTATCATAGATGAACTTTACCTGCTTAAATTCATTAGTGTTTCTAATTGTTATTTGTGCCCTTTGATACACTTGCTCAAGTTTCTGTAGCCACGCTTTTGATACTTCATCATTGATGCCTTTTTTGACATCAATATTAGAAGAAGCTAAAATCATAAATTCCAAAATATCTTCCCGTGTATTTGGAACAGAAAAATTGATAATTAAGTTTGCTTTTTGCTGTTTCTTTTGCTCATCAAATTTCTCCTGTGCTTTTTCTTCTTCATCCTCGCCCTTCAAGTCTTTACCTAATACCATCTTCATTAGGGATTTTTTCTCCTCGATCGGAGCCATGCGCTCAGCTTCAATTCGTTCAAGCTTTTGTGCTAACTCTCTGACAGAACTTGAAGAACGTGCATCACGAATTTCATATCCGCAAGAGGGGCAATGACTTCTAAAAGCATCCAACAATTCGCCGCAATTCGGGCACTTATGTAACTGGCCTTCATAAACGGTCTTTCTTTCGGTGTACTGCTTGTGCGAAAAGGTTTCATCTGCTTGCGGTGAAACACATCCGGCGGCAGAATGAACACCTTGATCTATTGGCTTCCCACAACTCTTGCAGAAACGGGCGCCAACATCTAACTTCGTACCACAATATTGACAAAACTTTTTATGACTATTGTTTGAACCAATTGGAGTATCCCACATATATCCATTCTCCTTCGTAATTTATTATAAAATTAGCCTCGTGAAAGCACGGACTATTCATTATCTGTTCTTACCGCATCGCAAATATCGCCTATATTACAATGCAGATATTGGCAAATGCGCAGTAAAACAGATAAAGCAACCTCTTCATTTTTCCGTAATTTTGTCATAGTCCCTGTAGCTATGCTCAAATCCTTTCGTAAAGTTGCAGGCGATATATCTTTTTCAATTAGCAATATCCATAACTTTTTATAACTGATTTTCATAAAACTTACACCTAAACTATAATCCAACAGTTCCGTCCTTGCACTTGCCAATTTATGAGTTGATACAAACTAAAACAAAATTCGCAACATCTTGAGAACTGAAAGTCAAAATAAAAACCGTAATTTTAACGGCGAAAACAATTTTTTCAGATTTCAAAATACACAACATAATCGATATTATGTTGTAATTTACATCAAAGAAAAAACACCCCGATCCGTTCGTGAACGCTGACAACTAAAAATGAGTATAAAAAGCCAAGCCTTTTCATTTTCAGACTTTGAGAAGGCTTATTTGTGTTGTGTTAAATTCGACAATTCTCTTACAAATCATACTTTTCGCCATAAAACATATTGCAAAAAGCCCAATATTATGCTATAATATTTCCTGTAATTTTATGCTATTCTAATTGTTTACAACATAATATCGATTATGTCATTACCGCCGATTTCGGTGGCTTTTTTCATATAATCAGCCGCATATGTTCCATACGCCTGCGGTGTTCATCGCCGGTGGAAATGATATAAATTCTTGTGGTATTGATACTGCTGTGGCCGAGAATATCGGCGAGCTTGGCAATATCCTTTTCAATCCCGTAAAACACCCTTGCGAACAAATGACGAAGGTTATGTGGGAACACCTTCTGCTGATTTACGCCTGCCTGCTCGCAAAGCCCTTTCATTTCCCGCCAAATATTGGTGCGGCTCATCGGTCTGCCCGTTCTTGTAATGAAAATTGTACCTGATGATATCCCTTGCTCCGCCGCATAGCGGAGCAATTTCTTTTGCAGTTCACGGACAATAAATATTGTTCTTGTTTTGCCTTTGAGGGAAACAATCGCTTCGCCACACTTTACCGCTTCCACCGTTATGTATTGCAGTTCGCTTACCCGAATCCCTGTGCCGCAGATGGTTTGTAAAATCAGGTTCAGCCGCTCGTTTCCTTTCTGCTTGGCGGTATTTACCAGCCGCATATACTCCGCTTTTGTGAGTTCTCTTTCTTCGGAACAGTAAATTTGCCGTTGGAGTTTGATGGATTTTACCCTGCAATCTGTCCAACCTAAAAATGCAAACAGGCTGTTGAGGGATGCCAACATGGAGTTGACGCTGCGGACAGCATAATTCATGGAAAGCAGCTTGCTTTTATAAGCGATAACCGCTTCTTTCGTTATCTCATCACCGTTTAGATATACAGAGAACGCTCGCACATCCCGCAGATATTTTTCTATAGTGTTTTCGCTTTTTTCTTCGCTCTTGAGATATGCAGAAAAATCCGCAACCATTTTTTCAGTTAAAATTCGTTCCTTCATCTCTTTTTACCTCCGGATATATTTTACCCGATAAGTCTTTTACAAAGATACGAAGCGGAGGAATGTTCATCCTTGATTATACCGGCTCCACCAAAAATAACGCACACCATTTTGGTGCGCGTTATTTTTTATATATGATGCCGAAGGGAGTCGAACCCGGGAGGGTCACGGCGAAAGAAAATGGTTCGGTGAACCGTTTTCGTTTATTCTTTGCTGAAGAGACAATAAAACAGCCGCCGGAAGCAGATTGTGCTTCCGGCGGTTTTGGTCTGCCCGAGAGGGGTCGAACCTCCAGTCTTTTGAATCGGAATCAAATGCATTAGCCATTGTGCTACGGGCAGGAATATTATTTTGGCTGTTTTTTATTTTACTACGTTAAAAGTATTGTTGTCAATGAAGATTTGTGTTATAATCAAAAAAAATTAGAGAGGGAACTAAAAAAATGATCAATCTTATACCGATGGCTCGTGAAGTTCGGGCTTCAAAGGGCGTGTTCAGGCTGAAAAAGGACAGCGCCGTTTATTCCGAGATTGAATTGCCGCTTGTGAAAAACAAGGGCGATAAGGATTCTCCCGTTAAAATTTTCAGGGAGGAATCGCTGGGCAAAGAGGCATATCGTTTAAAAGTGGATGCAAACGGCGTGGAAATCAAAGCGTCTGACCGTGCCGGCGCGTATTACGCGCTCCAGTCCGTGCGCATGCTCGGCAGATTCGACGAGGGCAAAAACGAGATCCCCTATGTTACGATTCAGGATGCGCCGCAGTTTCAGTGGCGCGGTATCCACTTGGATGAAAGCCGCCATTTCTTCGGTATGGAACACGTTAAGTCTTTGCTGGATGATATGTTCCGTTTAAAACTGAATGTTTTTCACTGGCATTTAACGGACGATCAGGGCTGGCGCGTGGAGATTAAAAAATATCCGCTGTTGACAGAGATTGGTTCCAAGCGCCGTTTTACGCATATCGGCGGCTGGGGATGCGCCAAAACAGACAATACCCCTTACGGCCCGTATTTCTATACGCAGGATCAGATCAAAGAAATTGTGGATTATGCCGCAGAGCGCTGTATTCATATCGTGCCGGAGATTGATGTTCCGGCGCATTTTGCCGCCGCGCTTGCCGCTTATCCGCACCTTGCCTGCCGCAATCTGAAAAGGGAAGTGTTCGGCTGTATGGGCGATATCCTCTTTAAAAAAGAGGGCATAAAGGACTGGAACCGCCCGCTTTGCCTTGGCAAAAAAGAAAGCGTGCAGTTTATCTTTGACGTGTATGATGAAATCTGCGAGCTTTTCCCGTTTTCCTATTTCCATGTTGGCGGCGATGAATGCGATGTTTCCGAGTGGAAGACCTGCCCGGACTGCCAGAAAGCAATGAAGGAATACGGATTCAAAAACGAAAAAGAACTGCAGAAGAAACTGACAAACGAACTCTGTGAATATTTAAAGAAAAAAGGCAAGCATATGATTGCCTGGAACGATGTGCTTAATCAGGGCATAGACCGCCTGGACGGCAGCATGGTGATACAGCAGTGGCTGCCGGGGCAGGATAAAAATACAAAGCATTTTGCCGCGTCCGGCGGAAAGATCATTATGAGCAATCATAAATCATTTTATTTTGATATGTCCTACGCGCAGTATCCGCTTGCCAACACTTATAAATTTGCGCCGGAAAAATACGGCATAACAGATTATGATTCCGTACTTGGTGTGGAGGGTGAGACTTGGACGGAATGGATCGATTCCTTCAGCAAAGTCCAGCTTCACCAGCATCCCAGAATGGAGGCTCTTGCAGAAGTTGCGTGGACCCCTGCAAAAAAAAGGGATTATGCGCAGTTTCTTAAAAGATATAAAGCATACCAAAGCGTGTTTAAGCCGCTCGGCATCAATTTTGCGGTGGATAAAATTGCGATGCCGAAGAATCCGCTCAAGCGCGGTTCGGTGTGCCGTAAATTCCGCTCCGGTGATCCGGATTACGAATTTAACGAAAATAACAGATTAAAGGAGAACGAAACATGAAAATCAGTGACTTCCCGAACGCGGTCATAAAAGAAAATGTGGATTATACCGTGAAAGAAATCACCAATGTAATCAAAAAGTACGGCCCGCGTGAATCCGGCAATGAGGCGTGCTTTGACGCTCAAAAGCATCTGAAAAAAGAACTGGATCAGTTTTGCGACGAGACCCATTTTGAGGAATATAAAATGGCGCCCCGTGCGTTCCTGCATTTCACAAAATTGGTTTCGGCGCTTGTGATTGCCGCTGTTGTAATCGGTTTTGGGCTTGTTTTTGCGCTGAATTTTGAAAATTTCTTTATTGCGCATTGCATCGTGGGCGTCTGCGTTGCCATCGGGCTGTTCATTACGGCAATGGAATTTTTGATGTATAAGCAGTTTATGGACGGTATGTATAAAAAAGTGACCGCCCATAACCTTGTGGCAACCAGAAAACCGCGCAGTGAAGTCAAAAAAAGGATCGTAATCAGCGGCCATATAGACGCTGCTTACGAGTGGCGCCCGATCTATCTGCTTAAGGATAAAGGCATGGGTCTTTGGATGGGGCTTTCTATCGGCACTGCCGTGATCTCGCTGATCATTTCCGTATTAAGTGTGATCGCGAATTTTGTGGATATGGGCGCGTTCGGCGATTTCATGCTGAATTACTCTTTCTATTTTAATGTTCTAACCGCTGTTTCCATGGTGCTGCTCTTTACCTTTGTAAACTTCGGCAGGATCTCGCCCGGCGCAAATGATAACCTTACCGGCACCTATGCCGCGGTATGCGCGCTGCGTATGCTGGATATGGCAGGCGTTGATCTTGAGCATACTGAGGTTGTTGCCATGATTACGGACGGCGAAGAGGCAGGCTTAAGAGGCGCAAAGGCTTTTGCCAAGGCGCATAAAGACGAATATTTAAATGACGGCGTGGAAACTGCCGTGCTTTGTGTAGATACGCTTACGGATCTGGAATACCTGAATGTTTACCATAAGGATATGACGGGAACAGTCAAGAACGATCTTGCGTTTTCCGAGCTCGTTCAGAAGTCTGCCGCAGACGCGGGCTATGATTCCGCACAACTTGCAAATCTGTTCTTCGGCGCATCCGACGCCGCTGCGTTTTCACAGGCAGGCATCAAGGCAACCTGCCTTGCCGCTATGGATCCTGCCCCTGCCGATTATTACCATAACCGCAGAGACAGTTATGACCGCCTGAATCCGCAGGCGATCGAAACCGGTTATAAAACCGTTTTGGCAACCATCTTTAATTTTGACGCGGAATAAAAAATGTAAAAGATAAAGCGGTGCGCCGTTTTGATGCACCGCTTTCGTGCTTTTATACTAAGCATATTTCTATCAGATCGTAAAGGGGTGAGGGCTTTGCAAAAAACAAGGATCGCGTGGCTGGATATTGCAAGATCTTTTGCAATTTTCAGCGTAATCGTGGTTCACTGCACGGAACGCATATACAGTATGGATTTTGATAAACTGCAAACGATGGGTGTGTTTTCCCCCATGTTCCGAAATGTGCTTTTCACGGTTGGCAGAATCGGTGTGCCGCTGTTTTTGATGATCACCGGCTATCTTCTTCTGGACCGGGATTTTTCCTCCTCCAAAAAGATCTTTTCTTTTTACAAGCACAATTTGCTGCCGCTCATCGTTACTGCGGAAATGTGGATCCTGATCTATGCCGCAAGGTATTTTATTACCGGCGAAGGCGGCTATACGGTTGCGGATATGATTGGCGATATGCTGTTTATCCGTCCGCACAATATGGGGCATATGTGGTATGTTCCGCTGATCATCGGCTTTTATATCGCGGTCCCGTTTATTGCAAACGCCATCCGCAATGTTTCGTCTAAAGTGCTTGCCGTTCCGGTTTTGCTGGTGTTTGTAACCGTTTTTCTTTTCCAGTTTTACGGAATTTTTCAAAACGCATTTGATCTTCCGTTTACCGTTACACGGCAGGTGGATGTTTCGTTTTTGGGCGGAACCTACGGCATTTATTTGATTGCCGGCGCGCTGTGCAAAAGGGGTGTGCTCAAAAAAATTCCAACCGCTGTTGTTTTGCTGATCTCCGTTGCCGCGTTTGCCGTAATGGCGCTTTTCATATTCCTTATGATGCGCGCCGGTTACGATTATCACCTTTGGTACGATTTCCCGTTTTTGTTTTTGTGCGCTTTTTGCCTGTTTGAACTTTTCAGCAGAATCAATACAAAACGAGCTCTTGTAAAAAAAGGAATCCCCGTTACCGCGGCAATCTCAAGCGTAAGTTTCGGCATGTATTTTATGCACGTGCCACTTTTAAGGGATATTCTTAAATATTTTGAGGCGATGGATATCAATAATCCGTTAAAGACGCTGATCTATATTGCAGTTGTTTTTACCGTTTCCTTTGTTCTTTCTTTCCTGCTTTCGAAAATACCGGTCGTAAAAAGGCTGTTGTTTAATATCAAAAAATAAATCCGCGTTCCAAGCCGTCTGCTTTTGCAGGCGGCTTTTTGACTGACCCAAAAAGGCCCTGTTGATGCAGGGCGCTTTTTTATTCATCCGACTCGTATTCCAGAGCCTTTCGGGTGATTTGAATGGCTTGTTCAACGATTTTGAGTTGTTCTTCATTTAGGCTGCAAAGCAATGACTCTGCCGCTTGCAGCTCTTCGGATTCGTCTTTTTTTCCGAACAGCAAAAAATCACTGGAAGTATGCAGCGTGCGGCAGATCTTTATCAGCGTAGGAATCGAAGTTCTCACTTTGCCCCTCTCCAGATCCGATACATATTGCACGGAAACATTGATCTTTTCCGCCAGTCTTTCTTGCGTTGCGCCGGCAGATAAGCGTGCCTCTTTTATTCTTTCGCCAATTTGCATGTTGATTTCCTTTTTTTGGGGCATAAACTTCACCTCTTACATTTATTATAAGAAAGTGTTGATTTTTTATTAACAATGTGTACTATTAGATAAACTAAGAGCAATACTATTATAATTGCCCATATTGTCTGTTTTGGCAGGAGGTGTTTAAACATTATATAACACAAAGGGAGCATTTTTATTAAGGAGGGAATTATGAAAATATTTAGGGTAAGAATGATCAGCGCGGTGCTTGCTTTCTGCATGCTGCTCTCAGGCACGGTAAGCGTGTTCGCCGCGGAGCCTACGTATACCGCTAAGTATGACTGGAAAGCCACTAAAGAAGTTTATTCAACGATTTTGGCAGATGCTGATAAACTTCTTTCAGACGCGGCTTTTAACGGAAACACCGTGCAGGAAATCTGGAGACTGATGCCGCAAATAAACGAACTGCTTTCTGGCCTTGGCGTGGATTTAGGATCAGGCAAAGCGGAATTTTATACTGCCGCAAATGAGAATCTGTTTGCAGATCTTCCGGCTTATGTTGAAGAAAATTCCGTAGAAACCGTGAACGCGGATGTCCTTTTCGCTTATTTTGCGGAATATCCTGCAAATATTGAGTCAAGTGAGGATTTTAAGAACGCAGTAAAATCTTTTGTGGATTCTTTATTGACTCCGGAAATAGGAACTCTATTGTTTCTTATAATTAGTATGGGTTCTGAAGTTGAATGGTCTGTTGAAGAAAGTTTTCGTTATTTTGAATCTTTCTTTGGCTCGGTAGATGATATTTGTAGTCTGCTGGGCGTAAAACAGAAAATGTCTTTTTATGATGCTTTTGATATGGAAGGCATGTATTCTGGGGAACAGACCGGTACAAATTTGGTGAATATGAAAAATTATTTTTATAATATAATTG
>ERZ1090864.1075-NODE-1078-length-13429-cov-11.754673_pt1 | contig 13429 bp, 5 predicted proteins | sample MGYA00478479_ERZ1090864 | MGnify/ENA primary metagenome ERZ1090864 (study PRJEB33644, sample SAMEA5815743) | chicken gut metagenome | biome: Chicken; feature: Gastrointestinal Tract; material: Caecum | place: Ireland | collected 2019-01-01 | study: A study of... | reverse complement strand
AAGGTGCTCACTTTTTTGGAGCCCTTTTGCAAGACTTTTTTATTGACAAACACAGTCATTGCGCCGTTATTCGGGTATAACTTTGCATAGGCGTTCAGATAAAGATCGCGGTTGAATAAGAGCTTATAAACTCTTTCGATGGGTTTATGCTGTTTTCCACGTTCTTGAATGACTGTTAAAACAGTTTGGGCTGTACGCATCTCACGCACCTACTCCTTTCTAACAAATCGAAATCACCTGCCGTCCTTCGCCATGTGAGCGGCTTTCCCGCTTCCGATTTTACGGCCATCCCTGTTATTTCAGGGTTCTCAGACTACTATGACGGCTCCGTGACCATGGGGGTCGCCCCCTTTAGGCCATCCTGCCATTCGTCAAAAGTGTACGTGTCGAGTGTTCCTTAGGTTCCTCGTTCGTTCCTTTATTCCTGCCCATTGCAGGCTCTTTCACTGCAAAAAGTTACTCACCCAAAATCAACAACAGCGAGCATACAGTGACACCGGTATCAGTCGCTTTCCGGTGGGCGATGCTTTGCACCAAGTCGGAACTGAGGTTCAGGCAGTTTAGCTTTAACCATAGAACACGGAACTTGCGGAGCGTCGAGACCTTGCGGCTAGTCCCTTATCCGCTTTGCCAACATGCGATTGTCCCCTTTGAGTTTCCTCGCCAGGTAGGTTGGTTGTTCCCATTATTTACTTTTAATAATGTCCCCTGTAGGGGAAATACACTTTTGCGCTTAGCAGCGCACGATCTTGAGCATATTGTCCTGGGAGGGGTCCACCGTGCCGCTGTGAACCAGAGAGGCACGTTCAGAGAGTGCCTTCACCATTTCCTGCTGCTGCTCGGTGGGCTGGGCCACCACGTTGTGGTACTCCACTTCCGGCGTGGGCAGATGGAGCTGGTCGGCGGTTTTGATATCGGCAACTTCCCGGAACAGGTTCATCAGCTCGGGAAGGTTGAAGAACTTGCTGAATCTCGTTCTCGCTCGGTATCCAGTTCCTTCAGGGGCAAGCTCCAAAGCTGTGACAGTCTCCCCAAATCGGCTGGCCCAACAGTCAAAGTGGGTCATGTTCAGCTCCTGCAGGCGGTCATACTGGAGATACCGCTGCATGGTGTAAAGCTCCGTCATGCTGTTGGACACAGGGGTGCCGGTGGCAAAGACCACGCCCCGGCTGCCGGTGATCTCATCCATATAGCGGCATTTGGCAAACATATCGCTGGATTTTTGGGCGTCACTGGCGGAAAGGCCGGCCACGTTCCGCATTTTCGTGTATAAAAAGAGGTTTTTATAATTGTGCGCCTCATCGACGAATAGTCGGTCCACGCCCAGCTGTTCAAAGGTCACCACATCATCCTTGCGGCCTTCGGCCTGGAGCTTTTCCAGTCGGGCTTCCAGAGATTTTCTGGTACGTTCCAGCTGCTTGATGGTGAAACGCTCGCCGCCGTTGGATTTCACCTCTGCGATGCCCTCGGTGATCTCATCAATCTGCTCCTGAAGCAGCCGCTCCTGCCGTTCCTGGCTGATGGGGATACGCTCAAACTGGCTGTGGCCGATGATAACGGCATCGTAGTCGCCGGTGGCAATCCGGCTGCAAAACTTTTTCCGGTTGTGGGATTCAAAATCCTTCTTGGTTGTCACCAGAATCTTTGCAGAGGGATAGAGCCGCAGGAACTCGGAAGCCCACTGTTCCGTCAGGTGGTTGGGCACCACAAAGAGGGATTTCTGACACAAGCCCAGGCGCTTACTCTCCATGGCGGCGGCCACCATCTCGAAGGTCTTGCCCGCACCCACTTCGTGGGCCAGCAGGGTATTCCCGCCGTACAGCACATGGGCAATCGCCCCCAGCTGGTGTTCCCGCAGGGTGATGGCAGGGTTCATGCCGCCGAAAGTGATATGGGAGCCGTCATATTCACGGGGACGGGTGGCGTTCATCTCCTCGTTGTACTGCCGCACCAGGGCCTGGCGGCGGGTCGGGTCCTGCCAAATCCAGTCCTTGAAGGCATCCCGGATGGCCTGCTGCTTTTGCGCGGCCAGGGTGGTTTCCTTGGCATTCAGCACACGTTTCTCTCTGCCGTCCACATCCTCAATGGTGTCGTAGATGCGGATGTCCCGCAGATTCAGCGCATCCTCCAGCAGCCGATAAGCATTGGCCCGGTCGGTGCCGTAGGTGGTGTAGGCAGCCACATCATTCTTGGACAGGTAGGTTTTCCCCGTGATCTGCCACTCCGCGGTGTACGAAGAATAGTTCACCTGAATACTACCGTGCCGCATATAAAACGGTGTGTCAAACGTCTCGTACATGAACTGCTGGATATACTTTTTGTCAATCCAGGTAGCGCCCAGGCGCACCTCGATCTCCGAGGCATCCAGGTCCTTGGGCTGGGCAGCGGCCAAGGCTTCCACGTTGATGCCAAAGGACGGGTTCTGCTGTGCTGCCAGCTGCGCCTGCCGCAGTTTCTTGCGCACATTGCCGGACAGATACTCGTCAGCGGTCACATAGCGGGGCTGTTCTCCCTCCGGCACCGGCTCGGGCAGACGGAAGATCACGCCTTTCAGCTCCTCAGCCAGCTCGTCACGGGGCTTGCCGGTGAGCTGCTCCATATACTCCATATCCACACAGGCTTTTTCGGAAATGGATACGGCCAGCGCCTCGCTGGCCGTGTCCACAGATGTCACAGCCTTGTGAGGCTTGATGGTCCGCTTGGAGAACATATCGGCCTTGCTTTTCAGTTTGCCGTTCTCGTCGATCACTTCCAGTGCGCAGAGCAGGTAGTAGCTGGAATCATCGGCAAAGGCCAGCCGGTTTGCCCGGTCATTGATTAGACCGTACTTGGCAGAGAAGTCATCGTAGAGCCGGTTCAGCTCTGCTTGCTTCTCCTGAATGTCGCTGTCCGGTACAGCGGCATCCATCTGCAGTTCGATCAGCTCCTGAACACAACCCCGCAGGCCGACCATCCCCTTCACACGGGCTTCGGCGGTGGCGTTCAGCTCCGGGCGCACCATCCGACTGTTCTCCCGGAAATAGACCGTTCCATCCACTACCGCGTAGGAGTAGTTTTTCACATTGGGGTCAGCCGGGATAGAGGTTTCAATGGCCTCTCCCTCCCCCAGGTCCGGCAGCTCTGCCTCCTGGTAGGTGCCGTGAATCTGATTCACGGCCTCCTTCAGCTGTTCTCCCAGGTCTGCACCTTCCAGGGGCAGCACGGTACTTTCTTCCCGGCCATATTGGGTGCTCTCGGTGGTCAGTTCTCCCAGAACCATCTCAGGATGGTCCACAAAATACTGGTTGATGGAGATGCCTCTCTTGGTCTGGCCCAGCTGTACCCAGTCAGGTTCCCGGTCGATGGGCCGGTCACGCTTTTGGAGGAAGATGATATCGGACACCACATCGGTGCCGGCATTGGCGCGGAACGCATTGTTGGGCAGCCGGATGGCTCCCAACAGGTCGGCCCGCTCGGCCAAATACTTGCGGGCGGTGGAATCCTTGGAATCCATCGTGTATCGGCTGGTGACAAAGGCCACCACACCGCCCGGCCTCACCTGGTCAAGAGCTTTGGCAAAGAAATAGTTGTGGATGGAGAAACCGAGGTTGTTGTAGGCTTTGTCGTTGACCTTGTAGTTGCCGAAGGGCACATTGCCGATGGCAAGATCATAAAAGTCCTGCTGCTTGGTGGTCTCAAAGCCCGCCACCGTGATGTTGGCTTCCGGGTAGAGCTTTTGGGCGATACGGCCCGAAATGCTGTCCAGCTCCACGCCATACAGCTTGCTTTCCGCCATGCTCTCGGGGAGCATCCCGAAGAAGTTGCCCACGCCGCAGGCGGGTTCCAGGATGTTGCCAGTCTGGAAGCCCATCTTTTCCACTGCGTCATAGATGGCACGGATGACGGTGGGGCTGGTGTAGTGTGCGTTCAGGGTGCTGGCCCGGGCGGCGGCATATTCCTCTTGGGTCAGCAGTTCCTTCAGTTGAGCGTACTCCTTGGCCCAGCTGTCTTTGTCAGGGTCAAAGGCATCTGCCAGGCCGCCCCAGCCAACGTACTGGGACAGGGTTTCCTGTTCTTCCGGGGTGGCGTTCCGGTTTTCAGACTCCAGAGTTTGCAGGGTACGGATGGCTTCCACGTTGCGGGCAAACTTCTGTTTCGGTCCACCCTCGCCCAGATGGCTGTCAGAGATGTGGAAGTTCCGGGCGGGAGGCGCAGGCGCTTCTTGTTCAGGAGGCTCAATGGGCGGCTCGATGTGGAGCTTCTCGACCACTACATCGTAGGGCAGGTGCGTTTCCTCTGCCGGGTAGGCTGCCACTGGTTCCGTCGCAAAGGTGGGCTGGGCGGTCAGCTGCGCCCTGCGGGTCTCAATCTGGCTCCAAAGTGCGTCCTGCTGCTCATCGCTCAGATTCAGGTCTTCTGCCCAGCGGTAGTCCAGAGCCACCACTTCAAGGGCGTCTGTATCCGCTGCGTGTTCGATGGATTTGCTCCAGTAGTCAAACTCCACCGTCTGGGCCAAAATGCCCTCCAGTTTTTCCAGCTCCGGCTGGGACATCTTGTGCCAGATGTCATCTTCCTCGCGTTGGCCGCTTTGGATGGTAAAGCCTTCGCCGTCATCATGCTGGGATACAGTGTAGACCAGCGTATCCGGCACCCCGTTGATCTTGCAGGACAGGTGATACTCCTTTTCCCGAGAGATCGCGGAATAGCTGCTGCTTTCCACCTGGATGTCGGTCACGTCCTCCGCCGTCAGAGGCTTCTCCGGTTTGGCCGGGGCCGCTTCCTGTTCCAGGTACTGCCGGATTAAGGCAATCGGCTCCGAGCGGAAGATGGGGAAACCGGTGGCCTCGGCAAAGGTCACATCCCGCAGGCTGACCCGCTGCGAATCCAGGTCCACCTGGTCCACCACAAACCGACGGTCATCCAGATCAAAGGCGGTTTCTCCCGGGATCAGGCTCCGTCTGGCATACTCTACATCGGACAGGGCTTCCGGTTCCGGCTCCTCCGGTGCTTCGGCGGCGGGTTCTGCGGCTGCCTGCTCGGCGTCCTCGACCACCTGCCGAATAAAGGGATCGTTGTCCAGCTTTTCAGGTTCCACCACCTGGCCGTTTACGATACCTCGATCAGCCAGGGTTTCCCGGATCGAAACAGGGTCCACATCATCCAGATTATCCCTCTCGACCTGGGTATAAAAACGGTCCTCTTTGATGAGCTGTGCAATCCGCCGCTGAACCTTGGGCCAGGGCAGCTCTGTCCTGACCGGACTTCCAGGACGGACTGTAAACGGGGTTTTACCATTACTGCCGTCATACTCATGGGCCAGCCATGCGGCGGTATCTTTCTCCCGTGCATGGTCTCGCATAAAACGTACAACAGCGTGCTTGCTCTCGATTTTGCCATTCCAGCTCTGGATGGCCTTGTCGATGTCTGCATCCGAAAAGGGGTGCAGCAGCTCATAGAGCTTGGGATAGGTCTCGTCAACGACTTCTCGGGTCAGGCGCTGCCGGAACTCGGGGATGTGGGAATAGAGATGGAGCAGTTCCCGGTTGCCAGATGACAAAACAGCCCGCTGGATGGCCGCCCGGCCTTCAATCACCGCGCGTTCTCGGTCGCCGTCGCTGCAAACATTCCCGTATCTGGCATCCCGGGCGACCGCCTCCAGCACAATGGGCTTGTATCGCTCGTGTAATTCCCGGATGGTGGCATTTTGAATTGCTTCCTCATCCGGGAACGCCCGGAATCCATCTGCGCCAAACTCAGCCTCGTGGGCATCAATGGCCTGCTCTGCTTTGTGGTCGATGGAGAGAACGGTATATTCCCGGCGCTGGGCGCTGCCCTCCTGCTGGGTGGAAACCGTCACATCGTGCTTGTCGCGCAACCGTTCCACAGTCTGTTCCAACTGGGTCGCTGGAAATCCGCACATCTCCACCCGGCCTCCGCCCGGAATGGAGCGGCTGAAAAGGTTCAGGTTCAGCTCTGCAGCGGCAGTGCGGGCATCTTCGCCGTACAACTCGAAGAAGTCTCCCATCTGGTAAAGGACCAGATCATCCGGGTGGCGTTCCTTGACGCCGTTGTAGTCCCACACACCTAGGTCAGGCCGTTCCGCTTCGTCCAGATACTTGCCGGCAGCAATCAGCACGCCGATTCTCTTTGCCGCATCAGACCAGGAAAACCGCTGTTCCTGTCCCTCGGGATAGGAGCGCAGCTGGATGCCGCGGGCATTGTATTCCAGAAAACCGTGGCTGCCATCCAGGAAAGTCCAGGTCTGCCCTCCGATGCCGTACTCGTTTTTCAAAAACTCGGCCCGTTCTTTGGGGGTGTGGTTTTCCGCAAAATAAGCCGCAATCCGTTCTTTGCCCTGGGCAAAGCCGCTGCCGCTGGCCAGGGCCAGCGCAATATCCTCCCCAGAAAAAGAAAAAGCGGAGACTTTTTCGGTCTCCGCTCGTCGGTCGATCTGTTCGATTTGCTCCGCTTCACTGGGGAAAAAACTCAGCTGTTGATGAGTTCCGCCATCAGGATTTCCTCGGCCTGTGCCTTGCAGGTGTTCATCAGGCCCACCCACTGCATCGGATCGCGGGCTTTCAGCTCCTCCGTCGCTCCCGCTTCCTTCGCCAGCTGAGGCATCATCTGTTCCAGACGGCTGTTCGCTGTCTTGTCGATCTCCAGCAGGTGCGGGTACAGCTTCTCGCTCATCAGCAGCTGATTGTAAATCAGGGGCCGGTGCTCCTTCAGGTACGCTTTCCGCATCCGTCCGTACTTGCCCAGGGGCTCCGACGGCTGTTCGCTCAAGGTCAGGTTCGGAATCAGGTAGTCGCCGTTGCGGGTGTAAGTCAGATTGTTCTCCATGGTTCATGCTCCTTTCTGCGGTATGCTCTCGCTCATAGTTTCGGATGGTGACGCCAATCTGCCGCAGTACCTGCTCGCTGGACTGGCTGACCGCCTCTCCCAGGGCACCAATGGTGGCCGGACTATTGAAGTCGGAGATTGTGATGAAATCTTCGCGGTCAAAGTAGCGTTCCGGTTCCAGGCCACAGCGGGACATCAGGGCGTAGGAGATGCTGACGGTGGCGGCTGCCTTGAATTGCATCTCGATGTTATAATCATCGTACTCCTCCAGGAACGAATCGTCAACGATGTGGAAGAAGTCCCGCCGATGATCCTCCCAATATGCCCCGGCTAATTTTCCAGCCACGTCGATGATCTGCTGGGGAAGATCGTCTCCAAATGCTCCATAGCTGCGCTCCAGCATGGCGGATACCGGTCCTTTGTGCTGTTCCTCCAGCTGCCACAGCCAAGGGGTGCGGGAATGCTCACGGGTTCCGGTGTCCGAAATGTCGAACACATAGCGCAGCCGGGGACGGTCGCCGGTATCGTCCACCAGGGCAATGCCCTTGGACCCGCGCCGCACATACCGCCCCATCTTGTCATTCCAAAGGTCGTACTCGGCACAGGCGGTGGCGTCCGGCCTCTGGGCATAGATCATCATTTGATCCTGGAACGTGTACTTGTAGAGGCGGGCAGCCGTGGTAAGAAAACCCGTCCACTCCTGCCAGCTATCGGTGAGTTTGGCTGCTACCTGTTCGGCCATCTGCGCATACATTTCCGCTTTGGTCGGCATGATTTTCGGTCCTCCTTTCCTGTTTCATAAAAAATGGAGCGGCCATAAAGCCGCTCCATCTCGTTGTTTGCTACTCATCGAAATCCGGGTACAGCTCCAGTTCTGCAAACTCCTCATCGCTCATGGCACGGAGTTTTTCGAGGGTGTGGTCTGTCAGTTCCCTCAATTCCGTTTCCTCCGGCAAAAGATGGCCGCGCATCTCGGTCAGGACCTGGATCAGCAGTTCCCTGTTGCCTCCGTTGTAAATGCACATGAGATTGGTCTCGTCAAAGGTGAAATCCTGCATATCACATCTCCCTTTCTGCGCTCCTTTTGGGCGCTGTCTTTTTGTGTTTGGTTCTGGGTTTGGCCTGCAGCTGTTCCCTTACGGATTTCTTCTTTTCCTGTTCCTGCGGTTCTTTGGGGCCGTTGTTGATGATGCCGTCAATCATGCCGTAATCATCTTCCACCGACATCTCTGCATTTTTCAGCGGGTTGCCCGGGAGGAACCCGGGGATCTGCTCAAAGCCAATTCTATCGCAGTAATAACATGATAACCTGCCGCCCTGCCTGATTGCAACGATGTCGCTGACACTCATGGACGGGCTGTGAAAGTCTGCCGGCTTTTGCAAATTGAACTGCTCGTACAGCCTGCCCAGCTGCTCCGACGTACTGCCGGGACTGGTCAGCGGAGCCGTGTAAACCAGGTCATAGTTGCTGTGCTGCACTTCCTGCCCGCTGGCTTTGAGCCGTTCCAGCCCTTCATAGCGGATGTCCCTCAGATCGTCTGTTTGTTTGAGTTGGTAGATGGCAAAACAGTCGCCCCCAAAGTCGAGGAAGGCCCGCTCCCGTTCTTCCTGATGGTTCATCCGATCCTGAACCCGGCCATGAAATTCCGAGGTTTTCTCCCATTCATCACGGGACAAGGCAAAGATGCCGTCATGGGCGTCGAGTTCGGCAACATCAAAGGCCATCTCCGGTTTTTCTCCGTCCTGGATGATATACACGGTCAGGTCCCGCTCCATCAGCTCGTTGGCCCGCTCTTTGGACAGGGGCAGAAGGTCGCTGTCCAGGCAGCTGCACTTTGCCAGATCTTCCTCGGACAGCGCCGGGTCCGGCATGGGATACTCGTCCAGTGCCTGTTCCTTGGCACCGGGGAACTGGGCCGTGCTCTGCTGGCTGGCAGCCTCCTGCAGCGTTCCGATCATGGACAGCGGCGCATACCGGATGGACTTGTCGCCCACCCCGAGGTCATTGCAGATATGACCGATGGCTTCGGCCCGGCCCATACTGGGGCTATCCAGCTGGCCGCTGTTCATCGGCTCCATGGTCGCCGCATCGTAGAGCGTATAGTCCCATCCGGCACCGTGGGGCTGAACATGGAGATACGCCGCATCATCCAGGATCAACAGAGCCTCACGGCGTTCAGCCCCAGACGGGGCGTTTTGGACGCTGTGGGCAATCTGCTCTGCTTTTGTTTCCGGCACCAGCTGGTTCAAGCGGTCCAGCAGCTGGGCGGCCTTTTCGGTCATTTCCCCGGGATCGTCCTCATCGACGATGTTCTGGAGCCAGTTCCGCGTCCCGCCGGCTTCCCCGCTGCGCAGTGTGATTGTCAGTTCTTTCAGCGCATCCTCACGGTCATCCACGGTGTCATGATACTCATACGGATCGTAGTCAAAGGCAAACTCGTCGATGTCCTCAGCCAGCACTTCGATGGGGTCACGCTCCTGCTTCGGCGCAGCAGTCAGGTCAATGCCGCGCTCCTTGCAGATCTCCTTGTAGTTGCGCTCGATGTTGTCAATCAGCTCGCCGGAAGTTTTGTTGATGGTTTCCAAGCTGGCCCGCAGCTCTTTCAGCTCCTTGTCCTCGGACCAGGATGCAATATAGCCAAAGCTGTTTTCGCCGGTTTGGATGCCAAAATACTGGCAGACCGCATAGGAGATGCTTTCTGCCTCCACTTCTTCGGTGTTGCGGTTCTTGGCGGCCTGCTTCACTGCCGTCCGATCTTCTTCCACTTCCAACCGCCACTCAAACTGATTCTCGTCCACAAAGCGCCATCCATCTTCGGCGGCGGCCTGTTCCGCCTCTGCTTCGGTGGCAAAGTCCAAACGATAGTCCTTTTTGGTGCCGCCTTCGCTTACCATGACAATCTTCCATGCAGGCTCTGTCTCATACTTTTTGGGGTCATGGAGCTTGCTGTGTGCCACCTCATGGACGGCGGCAGAGATGGTCTGCACCTCGCTCATCCCTTCCCGGATGGCGATTCGCTGCTGATCGGAGGAGAAATAGCCGTCCAGATTGGCATTCAGCGTCTCAAACTCGATGGGGACCGGAGCGGAGCGCCGCAGGGCTTCCAGAAATGCCTCATAGTGCGGCACTGTGCCGGAAAGTTTGGATGCCAGTTCCGGCAGGGGCTTACCGTCTGTCTGGCTTACATCGAACACTTTGACCGGGCGGAACATGGGGATTTCGATTTCCCTTTCCTCCATGACTGCCTTGCCGTCTGCATCCAGGATCGGAGCCTGGGTGTCCGGGTCCCGCTTCATCTCCTCGATCCGCTTTTTATACGGCGTGGGAGCGATGATGGTAATGCCATGCTCTCCCTTTTTCACATGGCGGCCAAACTGATTTTTCCATTTGTTGTACCCTGCCACCAGAGCGGCGTCAGGGCGCTGCATATAAATCAGCATGGTGTTGTTGACGGAATAGCGGTGAAACTTGGACATGACAGACAGATAGTGCGCATATTTCTCACTCTCGAACAGGTTCTTGATGCCCTGCTCGATGCCTGCCGTGATTTCCTGCAGCCTCTCCCGGCTGGTGGGTTTGTCGGCCATGATTTCCACGCTCCTTTCCATAGCTGTGATTTCCGACTGGTGTTCAGCAATCCACAGCTTTTGTTCTTCTTTGCTGTACGCCTGAAAGGTGTCCAGCAGATACCCTACATAGCTTTTCTTTTGAATGGCTTCTGTGAAGCGGGGATGCAGCCGCTCCTCCGGTGTTTTGGGTGGATAGTCTCTTTCCCACCTTTGAAGCAGCTGGTAGTAGTCGGTCAGGACACGAACACTGTGGTCCCGGGCCTCCCTGAATTTCTGCCCCTCCGTTTTTTGCCGGACATACTTTTTTCCAGGGGATGTCTGTCTGTCATGGTTCAACCCAAAGTCCTGGGCCAGTTTTTCTGCTGCTTCCCTCGGGGACAGGTCATAGAGGCGGGCCGTGAAGTCAATCACATCGCCGGTAGCCCCGCAGCCAAAGCAGTAGAAGTAATTCTCATTTACTTTCATGCTGGGGGTATGGTCATCGTGAAACGGACAACAGGCCATACCGTTTCGGTTGACCTCAATTCCGTAAAGTTCTGCTGCCTCCCGGACCAGGATGGATTGCCGGACGGTTGCAAAGATGTTTTCAGCCATGTTCACTCACCGGCGGTCCTTTGAGCAAAAAAGAAGGCAGGGAGCGATGCTTCCCTGCCTTTCGGACGTGATAAAAAGTCACATTTCTTGCTCCTTTGTTTTCCCCCGATGCGGTGCTTTCGGGGTGGGTTCTGTCTTGCTGCCGGTTTCTTTCAGATCTCTCAAGACTGATTTCCTCAGCATCGGTTTGAGCGGGTGTTTCCACCGGGCAAAAGCCATATCTTTAGGACCACAAAAGCCCCCGTAGGCATCTCGTTCATAGCTGCGGACCCGGTCAAAACCCAGGTCCTTCCGCATCTGCTTCAGGATGCCCATAACTTCGGGACTCTGGTTCACGGCATCCATCCGAGTGTAATCGTCCACCAGGTAGTTTTTGCCCTGTCGGACCTGGAGCAGGTCGGCAGCGCTGGGCGGGTCCTCCCGCTGGACGCCAAAGGTCAGACGGGCCGCCGACAGGTCCTCGCTGTTATAGGGTTCAGAGCGCAGCTCCTGAAACCGGGCTGCCGCCTGCTCGTAGGTGTCATAGAACTCGATGGGTGTATGGGGTTTGCTCCCTGCTGCTCCCGTCCAGGTGGCAAGGTCCGGGATGATATAGCACTGCCACTTGCTGTCTTTTTCCTCTGCCATAAGCCCTCCTTAGATAAAATCGGGGTACAGTTCCAGTGCATCGAACTCGGCATCGGTCATGCCGGCCAGCTTATCGAGGGTGCCGTCGGTTAGATCCCGCAGCTCCGTTTCAGAAAGAGTGAGATAGGTCTTCATCTCAGTCAGCACTTCGATCAGCCGTTCCCGGCTGCCAGTGTTATAGAGGGCCATCAAGTTAATCTCCTCATACGAAAAGTTCATCCTTTTCCGCCCCCGTTCTCAAACTCCAGGCTGAACTGTGCCCGCCCATCAGCCTCGGTGGTCATCAGGACGGCGGCGTTGTAGGTCTTGCCGGTGCGCTGGCTCTTGCAGTCCTTGAGCCGGGCACGGCCATCCCGCAGCAGCTTATCCACCAGATTAGCGGAAACGTGCTTGCCCAGCCGCTTGAAAAAGGCGTTGTCCTTCCAAATCACAAACCGGCACTCCCGGTTGGAACAGAACCAGCCCTTATCCCGTTCGGCCACATCGGCACCACAGTGGGGGCAAATACCAACGATCTTACCATTATAATTCATAAGCACATTTGCTCCTTTCACTGCCTCACTGGTTTCGACCAGGGAGGCCACCATCTGTTCGATCTCATTCATAAAAGTTTCGGGTTCTAGTTCGCCCCGTTCGATCTGCAGAAGCTGCTGCTCCCACTCAGCGGTCATGGCGGGTGACTGGATTTCTTCGGGCATGACCGCGATCAGTGCCCGGCCCTTTTCGGTGGGGATCAGGTTCTTGGTTTTGCCGCTGCCCTCACGGGTCAGAAAACCTTTCTTGACCAGCTTCTCGATGATACCCGCCCGGGTGGCAGGGGTTCCAATGCCCTGGCGTTCGGCTTCTTCCGGCATACGCTCTTTCCCGGCCGTTTCCATGGCCGACAAAAGAGTGTCCTCGGTAAAATGCTTGGGCGGGGACGTTTTGCCCTCTTTCAGTTGCGCATCCAGGACAGGCAAGGTTTCCTGCTCCTGCACCTCGGGCAGAAGTTCCAGTTTTTCCTCGTTCTTTTGGGCGGTATCACCAAGGACAGCCCGCTCCACCGCTTTCCAGCCCTCGGCCAGAACAGTCTTGCCTTTGGCAGCGAAAACCTGCCCGGCACACCCCATCTGTACTGTGGTCTCTGCATAGCGGTACGGCTCTCCCACGGCGGCCAGCAGGCGGGCCGCAATCAGCCGAAGGACGTTGGCCTCACCTGCGGGCAAAGAAGAAAGGTCAGCTTTCGCCATGCTCCTGGTGGGCAGGATTGCATGGTGGTCGCTGACCTTTTTGTTGTTGATGACCTGTTTTGCGTGGATGGGGATTTCGCCGGTTACTCCAAAGTGAGCGGCGGTCTGTTGGACCAGCTCCGGCAGGCCCGGCTCCATATCCTCGCTCAGGAACCTGCTGTCGGTGCGGGGGTAGGTCACCAGCTTCTTTTCATAGAGAGATTGGGTGTAGTCGAGAGTTTGCTGTGCTGAATATCCCAGCATCCGGTTGGCATCCCGCTGGAGAGATGTCAAGTCATAGAGGGCGGGCGGACGTTCCGTTTTCTCCTTTCGTTCTGTCTTTTGCAGGACTGCCTGGCTGGCTTTTCGGCACTCTGCCAGCAGCGCCTCGGCCTGGGATTTGTCTTTCATTCTCTCGCTGGATGCCATACAGTCCTCCATCTTGAGAAGCACCGTGTAAAAAGGTTCAGGCCGGAACGCATCAATGGCGGCTTCCCGGCTCACCGTCATGGCAAGCGTCGGGGTCATCACCCGTCCAACATTGAGCGGCTGACCGTACAGGCACGAAAAAAGCCGGGTGGCGTTGATACCGACCAACCAGTCGGCAC
>ERZ1090864.1068-NODE-1071-length-13512-cov-16.151371_pt1 | contig 13512 bp, 15 predicted proteins | sample MGYA00478479_ERZ1090864 | MGnify/ENA primary metagenome ERZ1090864 (study PRJEB33644, sample SAMEA5815743) | chicken gut metagenome | biome: Chicken; feature: Gastrointestinal Tract; material: Caecum | place: Ireland | collected 2019-01-01 | study: A study of... | reverse complement strand
TTTGCGCCGGGGTTATCGTTGCCGTAGCCCTCAAGCAGATTGATTGCACCCCAGATGCCAAGACCTGCGCCCAGAGCGATAACGAGAGTCTGAAGAACGGTTACTGCGCTATTGAAAAATGCCATAATATTTTCCTCCTAAAATTTGAAATTGTTTTGAGAATAGAAAAAGCCCTCCGTACTACCGGCATCAAAACCGGACGGAAGGCTTAGTTTACGAGAATCTTTTCAAGGAACTCCTCGACGGTTATCACGCCAAGTTTCTGTTCCATTCTGCTTCTTGCATATTCAGTTTCACAATCATATATATCACCACCACCTTTCATAAGAAACAGCCAATACATTGACTGCAACAAATCTTCACGAGAAGCACAGATTGTCGGTGAAAAAACGACAGGTGAAACCTTCAGAACCTCTGCGAGTTTCGCTGTGGTTTCTGCATTAGGGGTTCGAGCGTTTTTCTCATACTGAGCAATACGGACATCCGCTGTTTTCTCGGAATACCCCATCAGGAGTCCAAGCTCTTTCTGGGTAAGGCGGCGAAATCGTCTAACGAACTTCAATCGCTGCCCAATAGAGGTATCCGTGATCCACCAAGTCATTTTTTTTACACCTCGCTTTCTGCAAATTCTCGATATACAACCTCATTTTTTGCTCTGCGCTTGCCTACGGCTTCACTGGGAGCAAGGTCAGGGTAGGTTGCCTGCACTTTCTGTCTGCTTCTGCGGACAGTTTCAAACCCCGGAAAGCTGCGTCTATCCAGTTCCTTCAAAAACACAGGAACCGTCATGGCATGAATGTCGATGCCACGCAGACCGGAATAGTGTTCCAGTACCATCAGGTACAAATGATTGTCGGTATTTCTTGCCTTGTGGTCGTGTTCCAAGATGTTCTTAACCAGGGCAGATACCGTTTTCAGATTTTCCAAACAGAAACCTCCTTAATCCGCATCGACTACCACAAACTCATCACCTGCCTTGAGCTTCAACCTTCGACTCAGAAACTGCTCAATGTTGAACTCATTTCTCTTATCAAAGTCTGATGTGTACTTATAATTGGGGTGCTGCGTCAGATCGTACTTGTCAGAAAGAAACGGTCTGACACCACGCAACTGCAAAATACACTTGCTGCCATCCAGAACCGCAAGCTCATCTACGCTCGCAAGGTCTTTGCCTAACTTCTGATAATTCAAGCCGTAAGACGGGCTGTTACCTCTGGTGTTGGAGGTGTTGTAGGTGTCGATAGTTTCTTTTCCCAATGCCTGATTCAGTTCTTTGAGCGTGGTTGGCTCAGAACCACCCAGGAAAATTCGGGAATCCATGTTGCCGATGATGGTATCGGCATTGTCTTTATAAATGGCTTTCAGCTGTGATTGTGCCTGGAGAACAAGGCAAGCCGATATTTCACGGCTTCGGATTGTCGCTACCAGTTTTTCCAGATTGGGAATCTGACCGATGTTTGCCATCTCATCAATCAAGCAGCGCACATGAACCGGCAGTCTGCCGCCGTACACATCATCTGCTTTCTCGCACAACAAGTTGAACAGCTGTGTGTAAATCATGGAGATCAAAAAATTAAACGTCGCATCCGTATCTGACATAATCAGAAAGAGCGCCGTTTTCTTATCTCCGAGAGTATCCAACTGCAACTCGTCATAGGCAGTCACATCTCTGACCTCCTGAATATCAAAAGGAGCCAGACGAGCGCCGCAGGAAATCAAAATCGACTTAGCGGTCTTGCCGGCAGCCAGCTTGTATTTTTTATACTGACGGACTGCAAAGTGATTCGGCTTTTTCTTTTCCAGGGCTTCAAACATCAGATCCACCGGGTTCTGGAACTCCTCATCATCTTCCCGCACCTCCATTGCGTTCAGGAACTCAATCAGGGTGGAGAAATTCTGTTCCTCAACCGGAGCTTCATAGTGGATATATCCGATCAAGGCACAGTAGAGCAGCGTTTCCGCCTTCGTCCAGAACTCATCACCGGCTTTTCCATCACCCTTTGTGTTGGCAATCAGCGTTGTCACCAGTTTCAGAATGTCTTTTTCTGAATGGATATAGGCAAATGGGTTATAGTGCATCGACTTCTGAAAGTTGATGGTGTTGAAAATCTTGATGGTGTAGCCATGCTTCAAAAGGGCGTTGCCGCACTCAATCACGATGCTGCCTTTCGGGTCAGTGACCACATAGGAACTGTGCATCTGGAGAAGGTTTGGCTTCAACCAAAAGCGAGTTTTACCGGAACCCGAACCGCCGATAATCAGAACATTCTTATTTCGGGCATTGGCAGGATTCTTCGGGCGATTGCTCATCATCAGCCGCTCCGTTTTCGTCAGGATCACATTGTCCTCGAACTTTGGTGCAATAAACGGCTCAATATCTTTTGCCGTTCCCCAACGAGCAGAACCGTACTCAACATTGTGTCGGTACTTCTTTGCGTTTTTGCCTTTTAGATAGACAGCCAGCCGAAGTCCTGCGCCGCAGAGAATACCAATCAGCAAATCCAACGGGTGAAAGCTGGGAAACGGATTGTTCAGGGCTATCGGAAGGGCATGAAAAAAGCTGAGGATTTTCGCAGATGAATCTGCCCCCTCAGCCAATCTCCATGCTTCTCCTAAATTCGTAGCGAACAACCCTACCAGAAAATACGGTAAATTCAGAATCAGGAGCTTTTTCATTTTTCTCTTATCCATCACAGATCACGCTCCTGTTTCTTCTCTCGAACCTTCTTCGGAATCGCTGCGACAATTTCCTTGAACTTCTTCAGCTGCGCCAGAACGCTCGGCTTTTCATTCTTGGTTAATGCCCTTGCCTGATGTTCCTTGCAGATTGCATCCAAAGCATCTGCATCTTTAGAACGGACAAAAACAAGAAACCGGGGAGGATCAACGGACTTATCTTTTCTTACGGCAAAGTCCACGCCATACTTCTTGGCGAGCTTTTCAAAATCACGGATACTCTCTTTGTCGATCTCAACATTCGTAGCACCCTGATTCTGTCCCAAAAGCTGTTTCACGGATTGCTTTCCATGAACGGCAGGGTCTCGTGCCTTTTTCATCTTCACTTTTTCCCGGTGCTGCAAATACTTGCGGATACCGGCAATGATAGTGCGCCCCGTCAGCTTGGTTGTGCTGATCGCCAGGTTTACTGTTCTGTTTTCAACTTCTTCCTGCATGATTCATCACCTCCTGCAAGCAGTAGAGTGAACAGATTATCGTGCCATATCTCTGTGGTCGTAATACAGATTGCCCTTGGCAACTGCGGCATGGCTGATAATCTTGATATTGCCAGCTTTCTGGTTATCCAGAGCCTTCTGATAACCCACATCGCTCAAATACAGGCGATTTCTTTCGCCTTTCCAACCGACAGGCGATTCATCGGTCAGCACATCGAAAATAATCATGTGCTTGGTGGCGTCATCAAATCGTGCCAAGTCCATATAGGTATGTCCCTGGTACTCCTTGGCACCATCCTGAATCCGCTTTCGCTCCATCAGCTCTCCAATCGTCGAATTTCTTTGCATAAGAACCTCCTTACAGAACATCTCGGTCAGGGTTACTTTTGTGGGGAACCGAATCAGCTTTGACAGGTGCATCTTCTTTCTTCACCATGTCATCCGGCAGGGGAAGCGCCATAATGCTGCGCCCCATGCGTACAAAAGTCTCAGGCTGATGAAAGTGTTCCTCAAACTGCTTCATCAGTTCCGGGGACAGAGAACAAAAATCATCCTCGCCCAATCCCACAACCAGAAAATCACCGGCGATAATGTCATAAATATCGCCGTCATCATCACGCAGCGCACGGTTCAGTTCTTTGCCTACGAGTTTACCTTCGTCGTGCATCACCAGTGCAACCGGCTCATTGAACGGATAAGTTGCCTCAATATCGCCACCTACGGCTTTCTGCAAATCCTCCAGCTCACAGCCGATCTGCACAGCCTGCGGATACATGAACGGCTTTACCAGCAACACATTCATGGTATCTGCCTGTTCTTTCTGAACCTCCCGTTCCTCGGTCGTGCCGAACGCAACACCGGTAAAGTTTTCGGAGTCCAGAATGTACTCCGAATTGTAATAAGCGGCTCTAACCTGTTCCTCTGCCGCATCGTGAGATTCTGCTTGCACCGTAACCGTTTTCTCCAAGGTTTCGGTGATCTTCACATCGTATTCTTTCAAGTTTCGATACCTCCGTTTCTTTGGAAATAAGAAAAGCGACCATCCATGAACCTGTTACAGTTCATAAATAGTCGCATCCACATCGGCTAAAAGCTCGAACAAGCAAATATCGTCCAGTTCGCAAATCAGGGAACCCATGTCGAAGAAAATATCGTCCTCGCATTCCACCGTAGTAACCACGCTGCGGTGTTCGTTAAGACAAATGGCTTCTTCCTTGTCCATCGTGATCGTAGACATACAGGACACCACATAGAATGTCATATCTTCTGCTAACCACAGCTCCTTGCTCTGAATCGTGCGAACTTTTTCATCGCCGCTCATATCTTCTACATAGGACAGAAGCCGCACGGCTCTGCTGTTCAGAAGTACCTTTCCCTGATAGTCGATACCCTCACCAGCAGAGGACAATACTCGATACTCGCTAATCATCTCGGCATTTTTCTGAAACGACTTTGCCAGAAGCGCAGGAGAAATATCATCGAACTCCTCACTGTAGTTTACGAGCATATCTACCATATAATCAGGATCGCAAAGGTCGTAGAGTTCTTCCAAAGCGCCCTGAATGTTTTTGGGTGTAAACATTTTTTACCTTACCTTTCCATTGATTTTTCTCTTTTTTTCTGCCATTGCTCCAAAAGCTGAATGATTTTATCCTCCATCTGCTTGTTGGTATAGGACTTCGGGAAGTATTTTCGCAACGAATCCGTTTTGAAGGTTACTCTGTCCAGCTCTCCCTTCTTGATTTCATTCATAATCTCGCACATCGCATCCAGCGTACACTCGCCCTCCTGTGCGAGCTTTTTAATTCGCTGTGCTTGCGAAAGGGAAGGAGCTGCTTGAGCATAATCCATTGCAGAAAGAAAATCCTTCTGTTCTTCACTTGCCAGATAGGAAAGCTCCACCGCAGGATTGAATTTGATCTGACCCGTATCTACCATATCCAGCAGTTCCGGAATCAGTTCGGTCAGACGGATATAACGGTGTACCTGATTTCTGCTTTCTCCTGCCTCCTGACCGACTATATCCATTGCCTGCAACTTCATCCCAACTTGGGATGAAGTTAAATCGGTGCGTTGACCTTGATGTTTAATCGCATCCAGCTTCATCTTATAAGCAAATGCTCTTTCACTCGGCAGGATACTCTCCCTCTGCAAATTCGCATCAACCATCAAAATAATGGCTGCATCATCGTCCAGGTCACGAACAATCGCAGGCATGGTTTCCTTACCCGCAAGCTCCGATGCCCGGTGCCGCCTGTGACCAGAAACGATTTCATAACCACCGTCGGGGTCAGGACGGACAATCGCAGGAGTGAGAACTCCGAAATCTCGGACGCTCTCTGCCGTTTTCATCATTTCTTCATCATCAACCACACGGAAGGGGTGTCCCTCAAAGGGGTGTAGCTCAGAAAGCGGAATTTCCTGCACACGCTCCTGCTGGGCTTCAGCTCTGGATTGATCGGTGGAGAAAATATCATCGTACCCCTTCAAGCTGATGTTTGCGCCTTTTTTCTGCATTGTTTAACACCTCCTTCGTCAGAATTTTATAGGCTTCGGCAACTTTGCCTTTGGGATCATGCTTGAAGATACTGGTTCCCTCTGCGCTGATTTCCTCTGCACGGACAGAGCGGGGAATGTCGGTCTTGTAAACCTTCAGCTTTCCGCCGTAGCTCTCCCGAATCAGATTGCTGATGTCTTTGGAGTAGTTGGTGCGGCTGTCCACCATCGTCAGAAGAATCCCTTCAATCCTCAGTTTCGGGTTGATTTGCCTCTTGACCTTGTTGATGGTTCCAAGCAGCTGTTCCAGACCCTTTGCAGGAAGGTATGCTGCCTGAACCGGTATCAGCACATTGTCGGCAGCTGCCAACGCATTGACGGTCAGCATACCCAAAGACGGCATACAGTCAAGAAGAATGTAATCATAATTCTGTTTGACTGTATCCAGGTATTGCCGGAGAATGGTTTCCCGGCTCATGGCATTGACCAGTGCTACCTCCATACCTGAGAGTTCGATGTTGGACGGCACCAAATCAACGCCCTCCGGATGATGAAGAATCCCTTCATCGGGAGTAATAGGGTTTTCCATCATAATCTTTCCCATCAGATCGGAAAGTGTCGGAGACAGATCATCCGGGCAGGGATTGCCCAAACTGACCGTCAGGGAAGCCTGGGGATCGGTGTCTACCAGAAGCACCTTTTTTCCTTCAAGAGCCAAGCCAACGCCCAGATTCTCGGTGGTGGTGGTCTTTCCAGTGCCTCCTTTCTGATTGACCACCGCAATGATGGTTGCTTTTTTCGACATTTATCGTCACTCTCCTTCCTCTCGCTTCATTTTCAATTTCTTAAATCCTCCTTCCAAATATCCGTGTGACATATCGTGCCGAACAAGAGCATCGTAGTAGGTGTCTATTGTCGTCGGCGCATTGTATATCGTAGTCAGCATATACTGACGGATATTTCTAATCTTTGTGGTGTTCTCCTTGAAGCAGTCCATAACATATCGAATGTGTTCGGCATTCAGTTTCATAAACCGACTGCGGACAATTTCTGCCGGACGCTCCTCTGCACCAATGCGAATCAACGGTCGCTTCGTGCAAACTGTTTCAACGATCAACTCCAGAATGTTATCCAGCATTTCGGAATCGTAAGGGTAATCCTTCTTCAACAAATCCATACTGAGCTGATCCGAGAAATAATCAAAGTATTCTTGATACCGGTCATTCTCGTCCATCATTCCACCATTTCCGGAAGGAAAGATAGAATCAGTATCACTAAATTCAGTATTTTTAATATCAGTATTATTACATTGTGATTTCGGAAGTTCTTGAGTTGTGATTTCCATTGTTCCAGAATTGTGATTTTCACAATTCAAGAGTTGTGAATCCACAGCAGAGATAAAGTTCTTCACATAGATCAGGTTGGGCTTTCCCAAACCCTGGCGCTTACGTTCAATCAATCCTGCTTTCTTCTCAAGTTCACTGAGCAGCTTGATAGCCTTTTGTTCAGCACAGTTCAGAGCCATCTTCGCTTCGTCGATTGTAAAAATGATATACACTCTACCGTTTTTATCTATCCAACCATTCTTGGCAGACAGGCTCATGCGGTCAAGCAAAATGCCATACAGCATCTTGGCATCGGCAGAAATATTCCAGAACCTCTCGTTCGTGAACAACACCTTCGGAACTCGATAGAATGTGAATAGATCGGATTGCTGACCGTAAAAATAATCAAAACTCACACGGCTTCACCACCTTCTTTCTGCGGAAAACTTTCTGTTGTCAGCGGAATGCTGCGGAAAGTCGTATCCGTCTTTTCGTAAGGACATCGGGCAAAATAGTAGAAGCGGTATTCCTGTTCATACACATCCATATCAACGAAGCCCCACTTCACGCATAACCTTCTTCGTACACCAACCAATGCACGGGTGATCTCGCCCATAGGGACAGCCATCACATTCCGACTTGGGTTTCGGCGGCAAAGAGATTAAGTAGTAGCAATTATTTCTACCCAGACGGCAGCCCTTTCTGCCATTCGTCCAGAAGTAGCAGTAATGACAGTCGCTCGGCTTGTCTGCGGTATAAACAGGCTTGCTCAAATAAAACACCTCCAATCTCTTGTATTTGCCCATGGGTTTGGGCATAAAAAAAGAGCGCCTATCCATCCCCAATGCGGGGCAAATAGACGCTCTATGTACATAACGATATTTAATTTTATCTGCTATAACTGCATGGTATTCAAAACATCCGCCTTTTTTGATTAGCTGGATTTTTGGCACGATTTTGGGGCTGATTAGCAGGAAGGGCATTTTCATTAGCAAGAACAGCCCGTTTTCTGCTAAAAATTAGCTGGCGATTTTGTCTTATAACAACCGTTCGATTCTGGAGGGGTTGTCAAAAATCAAATTTTGGAGTAGAATTTTATCTCATACAGTGAAAGAGCTTTTTCGTAGCTTTTTATATAAGAAAAGCCGAAAACCCTTGAAAACAAAGGCTTTCGGCGTTGTTCACTGGCGTCCATAAGAGGATTTGAACCTCCGACCCCACGCTTAGGAGGCGTGTGCTCTATCCAGCTGAGCTATATGGACGTGTCTGATATATGATTATAGCCCGATCAAAGTCGAACTGCAATCCCTTATTTAGTTTTTTTTGAGGTGGCCGTTGTAACGCAACCTTAGGAGGCAATCGCTCTATCCTACTGAGCTACAGGAACTTATCTATATTATAACGGTTTTATGCAACCGCTACAACCAAATTATTCAGTTTTGGACTTGAACGGGCTGCCACTTAGGAGGCGGTCGCTCTATCCTGCTGAGCTATATCGACATATATTACAGTTGTGTCCTGGCCAGACACAACTAATAATATACCATATTTTTTCTGTTTTCTCAACCCTTTTTGGTCGTTTCATCAAAGTTCTGCATTTCGCCCGGTTCATGGAAGTTCTGTAATTCTGGATCTGATACTCCGGAAACCTTATCCTAGAAGTTGATGTACCCCTGCAGCCATATGGTTCCCTTAAATCTGCGGCCGATCTCCGGCTCGCCCATCACTTCCTCCGCGGGGACACACACATCGAACTGCATTTCATTTACATTCAGTTTCATCTGATAGAGCTCCACTCCGGTCATTGCGTTCGTTCTGTGCCTTACCGCCAGTATCTCCCCCATGATAGAATACAGATCACACTCCACGCCATATGGCATGAAATAGGTGTCCACGATAGAAAACACATCTTCATTTGCCAGCCGGCGCGACACCTGCGAATAAATGTCAATGTCGTCCAGAGTCAGCGTCTCTATCGCTGTCTGATCTCCGTTCCTGGCCGCGTTAAGAAGCATTTTTCTGTTGTCAGAAGCCTCCTGATCGCTTTTCAGCTGCCTTTCATCCTTTATGACCGGGAGGAGGATCATCCCTGACAACGCCAGACCGGATAAAGTGACCGATGTAGTGGTATCTGACGCAAATCCCGCCTGCCGCTCCCTCATATACTCGATCCCATTCTGAAGGGTGAATATAAGGCTGATGCCGATCTTAGAATCCTCACACATACCGACATATTGTTCTTTTTCTATTTTGCGTTCTACAGCAATCTCCGCGTAGGTGCTAATGCCGCTGCCTTCAAAATAGGGGAAATAGTAATCCGGCTGAAAATTATCCCCATCGTCCAGTGCGCCGCACAACGAGACGCCGATACATTGACCGTATTCTTTTCTCAGCTCACAGAAGTCCTCTCCGGGCCGGTAAGAGACGATGGTCTGATGCGTAAAGCCCGCCTCTACGTCTTCCATTAGCTCTTTTAAGTCGTTTCTCATCTTGATATTATCAAATCCGACTGCTTTCAAATATTGATGCATCTGCTTTTATATCCTCGGTTATTTATTAGGAATGATCCTGTCATTGCCGCCCATATACGGTCTTAATGCCTCGGGAATCCTGACAGATCCGTCCGCCTCAAGATTATTTTCCAGAAACGCGATAAGCATCCTCGGCGGCGCTACCACTGTATTATTCAACGTATGCGCAAAGTAGCTGCCGTTCTCGCCTTTTACCCGGATACCGAGTCTTCTTGCCTGTGCATCTCCCAAATTGGAGCAGCTTCCTACTTCAAAATATTTTTTCTGCCGCGGCGACCATGCCTCTACATCAACGGATTTTACCTTCAGGTCAGCAAGGTCTCCTGAACAGCACTCCAGTGTCCTTACCGGAATATCCATGGACCGGAAAAGATCCACTGTATTTTCCCACAGCTTGTCGTACCATTCCATACTATCTTCCGGTTTACATACAACGATCATTTCCTGCTTCTCAAACTGGTGGATCCTGTACACTCCTCTCTCTTCGATACCATGCGCACCCTTTTCCTTCCGGAAACATGGGGAATAGCTTGTCAGAGTCTGAGGGAGCTGATCTTCCGTGAGCTGTGTGTTGATAAATTTTCCGATCATGGAGTGCTCGCTCGTACCGATCAGATACAGGTCCTCCCCTTCGATCTTATACATCATTGCATCCATTTCGGCGAAGCTCATGACGCCTGTCACCACATTGCTGCGGATCATAAACGGAGGAACACAATATGTGAATTCTCTGTTTATCATGAAATCTCTCGCATATGCGATCACAGCGGAATGGAGGCGCGCGATATCTCCCATGAGATAATAAAATCCGTTTCCTGCGACCTTTCTCGCGCTGTCAAGATCGATCCCATTGAAAGACTCCATGATTTCCGTGTGGTATGGGATCTCAAAGTCCGGTACCACAGGCTCCCCAAACCTCTCAAGCTCTACGTTCTCGCTGTCATCTTTTCCGATCGGCACAGAGGGATCAATAATATTGGGGATTGTCATCATGATCTTTTTGATCTTTTCTTCCACATCCTTTTCTTCTACGGATAATTCATCGATGCGGCCAGCGCTCTCCGCCACCTTCTTCTTAAGCGCTTCCGCTTCCTCCAGCTTTTTCTGAGCCATCATTGCTCCGATCTGCTTGGACGCCTTGTTTTTTTCAGCCCGCAGCGCTTCCACTTCCTGCTTGATCTCACGGTTTCTCTTGTCCAGCCCGATCACTTCATCTACAAGGGGAAGTTTATCATCCTGGAATTTATTTTTGATATTCTGTTTTACTACTTCCGGGTTGCTTCTTAAAAATTTGATATCTAACACTTTTTTATCCTCTCATTCTCTTTATTTTTCTACATCTTTTATATCATATTCTTCCTGATACATCGTTTTTTCAAGGCACTGTCTTTCTTCCTCGGAGAGTTCGATATAGCTCTGGCCCCTTACGATTTCTTTGATATAAGTATAGCAGCCTTCTCTGCTGTGCATTGCGTTGAATATCCATCCATTGTCATTCTCATCCAGCATAGCCAGGGCAAAACTCAGATTGCCTCCCATTTCATGAAATGCATCGTACTTTACAATACCACATTTCTGATAATGACGCTCCATCTTTTTTCTGATATCTTCGATTTCTTTTTCATTTACTTTTACGAGCGCAGAGATTTCGTCCAGCTCCTCGAACTTTTTTAAAATATTCTTTTCAATGCTTTTCCCATTTTTGCCGCGCATAAAAACTGAATATGTTTTCTGCAGCCTTTTGTATTTATCATTTAAGATCACTAACAGTACGATCAATATGATCTGCATGATAAACAGGACAATAAATACATAAAACGGATCTATGCCTAAATTTTCTAATATTCCGTTCATTTGCTGTGCATCTCCTTTTAATTATATATCTCCCCCGCGTTGATCCATATCATTTTTTAAGCGAATTTATTTTTGTCCGAACGTGTTTTATCCGGCTTTACTTTGTTCGGATTGACATGATCAGATCATAGATTCTTTCCAGTTCTTCCTCTGAATAATATTCTATCTCTATTTTCCCCTTTCCATTCGCCTTTGGATTCACGCTCACTTTCGTCCCGATAATATTTTTCATCTGTTCTTCCAGATTATCATATACAAACACATGTTCGATTTTTGCTTTTTTAGTCTCTTTTTTCGGGTTTTTCAAAGCTTTGACCAGCTTTTCTATTTCCCTTACACTGAGCTTTTCATCGAATATTTTGTTTGCAAGCACATATTGCTGTTCTTCATCATCAATTGCCAGAAGAGCTCTTGCGTGTCCCGTACTGATCATATCATCAACTATCATCTGCTGGACCCGGTCACTCAGTTTCAGAAGTCTCATAGAATTAGTGACGGCAGTTCTGCTCTTAGATACTCTTTCGGCAACTTCATCCTGTTTCAGGTTGAATTCTTCCAGAAGGTGTTTATAAGCCATCGCCTCTTCAATAGGATTCAGGTTTTCCCTCTGGATATTTTCTATAAGAGAAATCTCAACAATTTCCTGATCCGTATAATTTTTTACGATGATGGGAACTTCCTTCAACCCTGCCAGTTTTGCAGCTCTCCACCTGCGTTCGCCGGCTATGATTTCATAATAATCCTTCTTTTGCTGTACGAGAAGAGGCTGAAGGATACCAAACTGCTTAATAGAATCAGCCAGCTCCATAAGAGCGTCTTCATCAAAATCTTTTCTCGGCTGTTCCCGGTTAGGCTCAACCTCGTTGATTTTAACCTTGATTTCACCTGTTTTATTTGTATTTTCTTCTTTTTTAGTTCTGCTCTCACTTTTTTCTGAAGCCGCTGGTTTTACTTTTTTATCCGGGATCAAACTGTCCAGTCCCTTTCCCAGTCCATTTCTTTTCACTGCCATATTTAATCTTCTCCTTTATTGATAACTTCTTCCGCCAACAGCATATAACTCTCTGCGCCTGTTGATTTTGGATCATACAGATTGATCGGCATTCCGTAGCTCGGCGCCTCTGCCAGTCTGATGTTTCTGGGAATTATCGTCTTGTATATGTTTTGGTTCAGATTATCCTTTACATTTTCCACTACCTGTAATGACAAATTGGTCCTGGCATCATACATGGTAAACACTACGCCTTCTATCTCAAGATCAGGATTCAGTCTTTCCTGAACAAGCTCGATCGTATGTATCAGCTGGCTCAAGCCTTCCAGCGCATAATACTCACACTGGATCGGAACAAGAACTGAATCGGCAGTTGTCATCGCATTTATTGTAAGCATACTTAGCGCCGGAGGACAGTCGATTACGATAAAATCATAATTATCCTTGATCTTTTCAACTTCACTCCTGAGAATATATTCCTTATTTTCAACACCGATCAATTCTATCTCTGCCGCTGAAAGATTAATGTTCGAAGGAAGTACGTCAAGATTTTCCAATGCTTCTTTACAAATACATTCTTCTATTCCGGCATTTCCTATAATAAGATCATAAACCGTATTCTGCACCTCATCCTTATCTACTCCCAATCCGCTCGTCATGTTTCCCTGAGGATCCATATCGAGCGCCAGTACCTTCTTATCCATACTCGCAAGGGATGCGGAAAGATTAATGGCAGTTGTAGTCTTTCCAACTCCTCCTTTTTGATTGGCAATCGCAATGATTCTCCCCATTTTTGTCTCCTCACAAAACCTCTTTTTCAGATACTTTTCTATTATATCACTTTTCTTTTTATTAATCTATACAATGTTTCACATGAAACATGTTTTTTCACATAAAATATATTTTTCAATGTTTCATGTGAAACATTTTCTTCTTTTATGATTTTCATATTCCATACAAAACATTTTTCTCTGTTTACGCTTTAATGTTTCACATGAAACATTATATATTTATTGACTGCTAAGATTTTTCCTCTGTAGGTTTGTCAAACATATGTTACACCATGCTGAATAAATTCCTTCAGGATAGTCTGTGGAGCTTTCCAGCCCAAAGGTCTCATAGGAAACAGGTTATAGTCCCTG
>ERZ1090864.1066-NODE-1069-length-13515-cov-5.996434_pt1 | contig 13515 bp, 15 predicted proteins | sample MGYA00478479_ERZ1090864 | MGnify/ENA primary metagenome ERZ1090864 (study PRJEB33644, sample SAMEA5815743) | chicken gut metagenome | biome: Chicken; feature: Gastrointestinal Tract; material: Caecum | place: Ireland | collected 2019-01-01 | study: A study of... | reverse complement strand
ATCTTTGATAGTGACGAACTGCTGTTGTCCCCCGGAAACTGTGTACCCCGTTACAACGGTTTTCGATTGCCACCCAGCAATATATTCACCAAGCTGGATATCGTTTTCCGCGTACAATGAGGGACACGAAACTACATCCCCTCTAATCTGAATGTTTTCCCCAACGTATACGACATCGGCATCAAGCTCGTTTATACTTAGAGTTGAACCCTCTAAGTACCCGACTATCGTCTGACCATCAAGGATTATCTTGTTGGAGTTTATTTTTACCTGCTCCGGGGAAAGATTGATTGCAGAAATCACGCCGTTCTTCTCAACCTTCAAATCGAGCGTAGCGTTTATGCCATCAATGGCAATTTCTGCGCTGCTTATCTTCTTTCTATCTTCTTCCACCTGTGCCTTCAAACCTATGGTTGCCCCATCGCCATTGATGTCAATTTCTGCCTGCGTTACTCTTCGTTCTACGGCATCGACATACTCAACGCTTGCTTTTAGCTGGATTTCTGCTTCAAGTCCATCAATGCTTATTTCTGCTTCACTAACTCGCTTGTTTGTGGCTTCCAGCTGTTCAACAGTTGCACGTAGAATGATCTCGTTTTCAAGCTCGGCAATAAGCGTGTTTTTTTCTTTCAGGTCGGCATTGATAGCCCTTATAGACGAACCGTAGCTTCTTGACGTTCTGGACGTACTTTCAGTCTCACGCTTTATGCTTGCAAGGTCACGGGAAAGAGTGCGCGGGCTGGTGGATAGGCTGATGGTCACCTGTTCAGGCATTCCTACAAGGTCAGGGAAATGCACCGACACAATACGCTCGTTCACGGATACCCCATAATCAGGTAGCGTTACTAGGCAAAGCTGCCCGGGCCTGAAAGCGTCAAGCGGTTCTCCCGTAATCTGCGCAAGATAAAGTCCATCAATTTCCACGCATACGCGGGGATTCTTTCTGTCCGCAAGGAATTTCTGCGCATAGTCAAGCACTTCTTCCGGGACAGCATCGTCCTGCACAGGTATTTCCTGCGCAATTACCCCCCATGTGCTGACGGTGTCTGCATCCAGATACCCGCCAGGTAGCGCCGGATGATATGCACGGGTCACAAGGTCGCTGTCCTCATACGCGATTGTAACGCCAGGTGCGTTTCGCGTCATGCGGCATTCGCTGCTAGGCGTGGCTTCTAGCTTTTTTACATTTACCCGCCAAGGCGTTACGCTTGTGTCGGGGAAAATTCCGTACCCCTCCACAAGGTCAAGCGCAGAAATAAGCGCGTCAAGCAACGTTTCCCTGTCCACGGTTAGCGACAAAGTGCTTGTAGTGTCGTCAATATTCCCAACAACCCACCGTGTTGTTGATTGATAGCCAAGGATCGCCGTCACAATCTGCGACAAAGTTCCCTCAATCTTGAAATCAACAACATCATTTTCTTCGTCTCGCGTGCTTCCTGGAGTCAAATCATCCTCGAGTGTACACAAGGCATGCTCAAGGCTCAGCTGCTGGCTGTTCCGGTAGCTTGTACGGGCCGATGCCACACGGAAAACCCCCAAGCTTCCATCAGGCCCGAAAACTTCAACAAAATCATGCACACCAACGGATGGTTCACCTTCCGGAATTTCCATTGTAGATGTGGAAATCGGTGACAAATTGTTTACAGCGGACAAAGCGGAAGGGTGCAGACGCGCCACCTCCTGCAAGTTTCTGTCAAGCAATCTCGGCTGTCTCATCAAATCCACCTTCCATATGCTGAAAATGTCGCGGTGCATGCCTTGTCACATTGCAAAAGAATTTTTGTGTTTTCTCCGGACGGCACAATCAAATCATCCGCGCTGTCTGCCGTACGCTTTGAAAGCACGCTTTTCCCGTCAATGGTCGCAAAAATTCGCCCGTATCCATCATGCCCAATATTTAGCGTTTTGCCAGCAGCAAGCCCCAGCGCATCAAAAATAATTTGCCTGTTATCATCAAGCACAACCTTCACAATGTTGGTTGTCTCTAATGCTGGCGTTATTTCGGCCCGTAATGGCGTTCCCTTCGCGTTCCCGATTGGGTGTATATTTACAATCCCGTATGTGGTCGCAACGGTTATACGGGCCTTTGTGGCCGTTTTCTGCTGCCAATACGGCGCGGCATACGCAACAAACACAACAGACAGGTTTTCCGTCCACCGCTGGCTGCTGCTAATGGTCGGAAGTGTGTCACAGGTTACCCATAGCCGTTGATCTGGCCGCTCGTTGATCTCCAGCCACCCACCAGCAGCACACAGCGTGCGGATTTCGTCCACTATCTGCCGCCGCCGGGTGATGTCGTACTCCCGCACGCAAAAAGTAATAGTCACAGACAGCGCACGGCGGGTCCGGGCCAGGAGGAGGGACCCAGGCGCCGCCGTTGTAGCTGTCTGCTTGTCCTCGTCTGGTGCAGATTCGGCCACGTCAAGCACGAATACGGTTTCATCTATATCTTGCAGGCCCTGCCCGTTAAGCCAGACCGAAAAGCGCCCGTAATTCATCAGCCAAACCTCCCTACATACGCCGCCTGGGCGATGTTTCGGCTCACGCGGTCGGTCACGATGTCACCCACGCGCTGGCCGTCCATGGAAACCTGCATGCCGCTCATGGCGGACACCACCGCAGCGGCAATAGCTTCCGCCAGGTTTGACGATCCCCCGCCAGTGCTTCTCGCCCTGTTGGAATATTCCGCGTTTTCGGCCTTTGTAAGTACGCGCTCGCCTTCATGCAGCCGGGCGACAAAATTATTGTACGGAACGTTCGGAAGGCCCGTTGCGTATCCTCGAAGACCACCAGGGCCCCCGGTAGTATCGTCAAAAGCTGTAAAACTTGCGCCGCTACCGCCTCCGTAGCTCTCGCCGTAGGAAACACGGGTGGAAGAACCGCCGCCGCCTTGAATGCCAAAGAATTCTTTTACAGCCTGTATTGCGTTATTGATTCCACCGGTAATGGAGTTCCACCATCCTGAAACCGTTTCCATTGCGTTTGTCCACGCTTCTGGAATAGTTTCGCTAAAGAATCCAACAATAGCATCCCATGCATCTGAAACAAGTTTTTTCACTTCGTCCCATTTTGCAATAACAATAGCAATGCCGGAAATAACAAGAAGGCCGGGATGCATTGCCGCAAAAAATCCAACAAGCGCACCTGTTGCAATGGTTAAAATTCCACCATCGCCTATAAGCGTACTTATATCTGTTGCAAAGGAAGAAATGTTTGAACCAATTTTCTTTATATTGTTTATTGTTTCTTCGGAAGTCATAGTTTGAAAGAAGCTTATGATTCCATCAAAAGCAGCATCTGCTATTCCGCCAAGAACAAACGAAAATTTTTCAAGATCATCTTGTAAATCTTCGTCATTTAAGAAGTCTGTAATTTTAGAAATGAAATCAGTAAATGCCACTTCTACAGGAGCACCAAGAACACCAATCGTTTGCTTGATGGTCTCCCGAAAATTTCCCATGACATTCTCATAAGCGTCACCTTCACGCGCTGCCTGCCCCATCGCGCCAGACTGCTTATAGATATCCTCCGCGACATCCAGCATCAGCATTTGCTTTTGGGCTTCCGTCAGATTCAGCCAGGAAGCACCGTATTTCTCCATTGCGTAGGTGTTCCGCTGGCTTTCAGACGTGAACAGTCCGATCATGTCACCGGCTTCAGTGTTGCCGCGCAGGAAAGAACGCAGGCGCGTGTCTGCATCCTCCAGAGAAATATCATAGTATGCCGCTGCATCCGCCGCCAGGTTCATGTACCGTTCCATGTTCTCCATGGAATCAGCGGTATCAAGCCCAGCGCCTGCAAACTGTGCAAACGCCTTTGTGCCAACAGTGCGCAGACGTGTTGACAGAATATTGGTGGATTCTCCCACGCGGTCGAAGGCTTCCTCTGCGACTTCAGCAACAGCCCCAAAGGTAGCCTCAAACTGTGCGTTTTCGGCCTGTACTGTCGCGCTTGTTTCCACCATGTTGACGGCAAAAGACTTCAGACCGGATGCAAGTCCAGAAATGCCGCGGGAAATCAGATTACCAAAAGCGACATCAAGAGCGCTTACTCTTGATGTTAGCGTTTTCATAAGCCCGCTTGCTTTATTTGCTGGCCCTTCCAAGCTGTTAAAGGCACGCCCCGCGGAATTTACGCTCTGTGTGAATTTAGTTGTATCAAGAGAAATTGACCCTTGCAGATGAAACACATCCACAGCAACGCACCCCATTTACTTCAAGAATTGAAAAATCCCCTGTTCAGCCGTCAGAATCACCGAACCGCTTTCCGATTTCTCTTGCTTGACTTCCCCGCGTCTGATTTTCTGCACTTCCTCGAAAATATCCGGAAGATTTTTTGCCCCCAGTCCCATGGCAATGCTTGACAGGATCGCCGTCTGATACATCTGTATCGTCTCCTGCGCTTCCCTGTCGCGCATCAATGCCGACAACGCATCAATGGAAAGCGGGACGCTGGAGCTTGCCAAAGCAGCCACCACACGCCCCGCCCCGGCGGCTCTCACGAGAAAAAAAACTGCACAAACTCCCCGTCCAGGCACTCATTGATCCACTTCATGGTGGTGCTGTACGGCTGTTCGTCCACTTCTTCCACCGTCACATCATGCAGAAGGGCCACGATTTGCCGCATCTCCTGGTATTTGCTGGAATGCGCCACTGTCCGAAGTCTTGCTCTCAGCGCGTACATGGTGGTGTCCTTGCCGCCGTCTTTCAGCAGTTCCTCGATCTCCGGGGCCATGATTACGCTTTCCATCAGCGGCGCAATCTGCGCCATCTTCGCGTTACCTTCACGGGTGTTCAATGCAGTCTTTGCCATCTCTGTAAGTCCTCCTGTCGTTCAGTTAAGCAGCAACGCCAAAAAACAGAATCTTGATGGGCAATTCAGTGCTGGACACGTCGTCTGCATGGCCCACAAACTCAAAGGGCAAGGTGCCTACGTCCTTGTCCGTGGTCTGGGTGTTCAGGCCGGTGGTGCAAAGCGCGTTTTTCAGATCAACCAGCACGATACCGTCAGAGCCGTGATTGCCCACCCATACAAGGCTGGGAATGTAATCCCCCGGCTTGATGGAGAATCGCGGCTGCACGGTGATCTTTGCGCCTTCGCCTGTTTTGTCGGCAACGCCCAAAACATCCTTGACATTATCTGGCGTGTATTCCACGAAGCTGCCAGTAATTTTGCGTTCCGCGGTATCTGGGCGCTTAGAACCTACAAAAGGCATGCGCATTCCATCAGCTTCAACGTTCCAGAAAGACGGAACGCTCTGGATATTCACGCCGCCCTTGGTGGCCCCCATCAGGGAAGTTCCTTCTTCCTTTGCCGTTTCAATCAGCTGGGCCAGGGTCGCCGCATCCGTTGCGCTTGCGTAGTTAAAGTTTTTCAGCATCATTCCAGCGCCAAAAATCATCTGCTCGAAGCTCTCCGCCCTGATAGGAGTTATCATTCCAATATCCGCCATGTGTTTTCTCTCCTTTCTGTCAAATAATCGTTAGCCATCTAACGGAAATATTGATGTATCTTCGTCTGATGGAATCGCTTACCTCATCTTTCAGCGGCTGAATGAATGGGCTTCCGGGTAACAGCCAGACGATGCCGTCATCACAAGGAATACCAAGCCCTTTCCCGATCCTATCCGACAGCTCGCGCGCCTTCAAGGCTATGGGCTTTTCGCTGGTACCGTAGTAGTACAGGTTGGCCGTTATGGAAGTTTCCTGCGAGTACCAGTTGCCCATGGGAAGGCTGTATGTTAGATACGGGAAAATCGCATCATCCGGCACAAGATTCTCCGCATAGGCTGGAAGGTCAAACGATTTGAAAAACTGGTATAGCGCCTCGTCCTTGGTCACGTCAGCGCCCACCTTTCAGCCGTGAAGTATTTCAGAGGCAGCGTAGACGACCGGGGCGCAATCTTTTCCTCTGGGTTAGATGTCACACGGTAGGTCTGGCCGGTTTCCGTGTCCTTGAATACGTCGTTGTACTCAATCGGGAAATCCTTGTCTACCAGCGCGGAATAGAGGCTGGTCACGCCCTCTTTTTCGGCAATCCTGGCCTCCATAGAGGTGTCCAGAGCTTGATAGTTGGTAAACTCCGCCCCTTCTTCCCACTGCACCATGTACCCGCCTACGCCGTCCGGGACACGCTTTTTTTCCATCAGCACGCAGGTGCGTGCAAAATCATCAAGCAGAGACATTTTCACTCACCGCCTTTTCAATGCGCTGTTTCGCCATCTCAAAATAGCCGGGGTCTAACTCCATGCCGATAAACTTGCGTCCAGTGTTGACGCAGGCAACGCCTGTGGAGCCGCTGCCCATTGTGTTGTCCAGCACCGTTTCTCCTTTGTTGGTATAGGTGCGTATCAGGTATTCCAGCAAGGTAACGGGTTTTTGTGTGGGGTGAATGGGGTGCGGTTCAGACGGAAAAGCAAGAATGTCTTTCGGATAGTTTTCGTATTCCTGCAATGCGTCCTTATCGCTTTTCCCGTAATTTGTTCCATTGTCCCGCCCAATGCGGATAGTTGGCGTTTCTTTCCTTTTGATTCCCTGCGGATTGTAAGTATTGATTTCCTTGTTTACCGCTTGTCTTTCGGCGTCATATTCTGCCTTGATTTCAGAGTACGGGCGAGAGAAAAATCCGGTTGTCTGCAATCGCTTATAGGCGGATTCTGTCGGTATGGAAAACTGCGTTTTTCTTGTGAAATAGTGGCTTGCCATGTAGGTTCCAAGCAGTTGATAAACAGATTTTGAATCAAGGCCCGCTTTTTCGTATTCGCTTATCATGTAGTCTTTTAGCCCACTGAAATAGTCCGTTGTGTCGTATGTGTCGCTAAACGTTTGGAAAAATACAAGAATATTTTCATGCGCTTTTAGCGGCCTTTTGTTGGCGTTCAAATGCCCTGTGGCCCTCGTTTTGTTCCAGCAAAACTCATAGCGCAGCCATTCGATGTTGCTTGCTCCAAGCACCTTATCAAATGGCGTTTGGGCGAAAAGGGCGACGGCTCCGCCAGTTCTTATAACTCGCTTATATTCGGCCCAAAGCGCAGAGAGAGGTATGCAGCAATCCCATTCATTCTGTGTCGTACCATATGGAAGGTCTGCCAGCACCATATCCACACTACCGTCTGGGATGTCTTTCAGCAGTTCTAGGCAGTCTCCTTGCAAAAGTGTGATTCCTTCCACTCTCTCACCTCCACGGGTTGTCTTTGTGAGGCTCCGGCGGAGTCATATGCGGGTTCGGGTTCGCATATTGCCAACTTCCCGCCGGTTTCTTCCAATGGTCAAGCTGTGCGGCAAACACGTCCCGCCAGCCCACCGCAAGCCCTTTGGAGTTGGTGGCCTTGGAATAGCTGTACCCGCCGAAACTCTCCGCCGTGTACGGGCTTTCCTGCCCGTTCTTGTCCACCCATGCCTTGATCTCATCAGACAGCGCTATTAGTGCCCGAGGAACTGCCATAGCGATTACAACGCCGTCAAAGTCCTCATCCGTCAGGTCAGCAGCGGGATAGACGTGCAGACCGTCGTTGAACACGCTGCCTTTTATCCAGAAGTATTGACCTTCGGCAAGGAAGTCAAGCGCAATGCTGCCGCCTTTGATGCTATACTCCCCGGCATGCCTGCCATCAGGGACCACAAACAGATTGTTGATGTCCATCAAGATTTGCTCCAGCATTGCGCTGACCTCCTTTCTCAATCGGCCTTTTCGGCCTTTTTGATCTTAGTGGGCTTTTCCTTTGGCTCTGTATACTCAACGTATCCTGATGCCTTGTAAGCATCGATCGTTCCCTGATTGTAAAACTCGACAATGTCTTTGTTTTTAATCAGTTTCACCCGGCGGCACCAACCTTGCACTTCAGCACAGCAATAGCCTTTCCGTCGGTCACCTTTGCGCCGTATACATGCAGGCCCTTAACAGCGTCTGCAAAGCGCTTTTCCATGCGGTATGCCTCGGTACTTACAATCTGCTCGGCATAGGTGGTGGAAGATGCAACGGAAGCAGGAATGCTCCAGGTATCCGTAGAAAAAGGAACATTGTTAGACATATAGACGGTGAAACCAGCCGCACTACCAACATTACCATTCAGCAGGGTGTTGTTTGCAGTTCCGCCATCAGTAGCCTTTACAAAACGATCATCCTTCAAAAGAAGTCCATAAACTTCTGGAGGAATCACAATATACCGGCCAGTGTTAGGAACGTTTGCCTTGTCAAGCACGGTGCGAAGGTCAACAATGTTGTTATACACATTGTCGGCAGTAAGACTTACGGCGGCGGAGCTGCCCAGAATATTGCCAGAATTTGCGCCAGCAGCAATCAAACCCAGTAGATAAGAATCAGACACGTCATTCAGCGCATAGGCAGCGCGCCCCATCGCTGTGTCCATCATATTTCCCGCAGCTTGCGCAGCGTCCACATCATCAATCTGGAAATTGAAATACTTCGCCTGATTGATTTCAAGAGTCTGGTCGGTGGTGGTCAGGATTTCCGGGTCTTCAATATCGGTGTTCCGGGTGTAGTCGTTGACGGTGATAGCGCCAATGGTATTGATGTGTACAGTATCGCCCTGCTGCCGAATCGTGCCCTCGTAGTCACGGTTTACAAGGTTCGCCGCAACGTGGGACTTATCCAGCGCATACATCAACCGTGCACTCCAAAGTTCTGGAATAAAAGTGGTAATTGCCATTAGCTTTCTCCTTTCAGCGAAGCCTTGATAGCTTCAAAGTTTGCGTTGATCTCCGCAGGGGTCATTTTTCTGATTTCCTCGCGGGTGTAAAGTTTTGTGTTTGTCGCGGGCGGGTTTGCGGTCGGCGCACCCTGCGTGGTGGTTGTGGGGATGAAGTCCGCCCATTCGGCCTTTGCAGATTCAGTCAAACTGTCCGCGTTTTTTGCCGCCCCGTTTTCGTCCAATTCCACGCTGTCCACGTCATAGACGCGCAGAACGGAAGGGATTCGCTTTTCGGGGATTCCAGCTGCCTTTAGTACGGCAACAACGGCGGTTTCCTTGGCGGCTCTGGTTTCCTTGGCGGTCTGGTCGGCCTTGTAATCGTCAAAGGCCTTTTTCAGGTCTTTGTACTCTTTGCTGTCCGTGACCTTAGGGGCCTCTGCCACCGGGTTTTCTGCCTGATACTCTTGCACCTTCTTTTCCGCGTATGCATTGCGGGAGGAAAGATGCTCCTGTACCAGCGCGTCTTCCAACTCCTTGGGGATTTCCACGCCGCTTTCCTTTGCGACGTTGCGTACAAATTCGCGGGTAAATGCCATGTTTTCAGTCTCCTTTTCATTGGCCCGGTTCTTCGGGGCGACTGTTGTATAAAAACCGCTGTGCGTTGCGGTTGTTATCGTTTTTTGTTGCGGGTTGGGATTTGCACCCAACATGGCGATGTCTCCAAAATGCCAGCACTCTTTCGGCGACGATTCCATCACCTTACGTTTAGCGTCTACTATTTCGATTCAGAATCTATTTGGCTTCCGTCTCGTTTTACCGACCTGCGTGGCACGCTGGCCGTCTATTCCGCCACCGCACACCTCCCTGTGGCCCATTATATCACATTTTCACGGATATGTCTAGCCCTAGCCTCTTTTCATTTCTGATTCTAGTATATTTTTGTACGTGCCTATGTGGTTGGCTATGGCGGGTTTTAGGTAGGGCTGGGCGCGCTGGCCGTGGGTATAATGCCAGTTGCCTTTTGCGTCCTGATATACCCATGGAGTATCACGCCCACCGGGGTAGTATTTTCCCGTGCCGCACTCAACGTAAACTGCGTACTCTATATCGCTTCCCGCGTATACTGTCAACTCTGACGGCACGACCTTGTGGGTCAAGCTGTTTTTTAGCATGCCAGTGTCGACGGGCACCAGATCAATGGCGTACCCTTCTGCCTGCTGGCCCATCCGCTCAAGGGCGCGGAGGCAGGCGGACTGCAATTCCTCAAGTGTCAACTTTGCGTTGTTTGTGACCTCGATTTCAAGCCCCACGGCTTTCCACCCACCTTTTCCATTCAGCGTAGGTCATTTCATTCACAAGCACGTTTCGCCCTGTTTTCGGGTCCCTCACGCGCATCTGGCGCGGTTCTGCCTCGATGTCATCACCCTCAACGGTTCGCAGTCCACACCGACAGTTATATACCTCATTCCCCGGCCCGCCAGGATCGCCGGGGTACATCATGGCATAGCCGCCAATATCAAAAGGCTGGTCAATGGGCACCGTCTGGCCGTCAGCGTCGGCATGGTCTCGGCGCGTGCGCTTGTCCTTGGTCGCGACCCACCTTTTGCGGGCCTTTATTCCCATTTCCGCCGCCCGCTCGAATGCGGCTTGCCTTCCCCCGTTCTCCGCGCTTGTGAACGATGTACGGGCCGCTCTGATAGCGCTAGCGCGTTCCATGGTGGGGATTCGTTCCATCAGGTCGGAAACCATGCCTTTCAGCGATTGCCCGCGCAGTATGGAGCTTGTCACGACGGCCTTGATCTGCTTTTGTCCCCAGGCTAAATCAATCCCACGCTCAATGGCCCGCTCTGGAGGATAGTATGGCATTACCTCCGGGTTTTCTACCGCCAAACGGCGCACGGCTTGCTCGTTCCACAGGGTGAAATCCGTCTGGCCGTAAAGCTGCTCTATGGTGTATGCCGTGTAGTTGGCATTCAGGCTGTAAATGCCTGGCGTGCGGTCGTTAATGTACGCGGCCGCCACCTCGTTGGCGTTGGTCATGCGCTTGGCTATCTTGTCCCGCAGCGCCTCGAACCGCTTTCCCCGGGCTATCTGGTTCAGCCTCCATTGCTTGTAGTATTCCTCGGTGATCTCCCCGGCCTTCAAGCGTGAAAGCATTTCAGCGTCACGCTTTCGGAAGGAATCAAAGTACTCCTTGATGGTCTTTTCCAGCCCGTCCGCCGCTTCCTTGTACAGCGCATAGATTTCACGTTCTAGGGCTTTCAGGCGCTTGTCTGATTCGTCCCGGCCGTAATCAGCTATTGGCATCCTCCGTCACCTCTTGGGGCTGGTTTGCTTGTGTCGTGAAGCGCTCCATGTCGTTCCTGTCAAGGCTCTCAAGGACTTCATCCAACTGGTCAGCGTCACCAAGAATAGTGAGCACCTTCCGCACGGTGTACTCCTGCCCCAGCATTTCCGCAGCCGTCATGACGGTCTGCACTTCTTCTGCCTTGTTCACAATCTGGTTGCGTGTATAGCTCGGTTTGTCATCAATCCCGGCCAGTTCCAGCAAGCCAACAATGCACCGGGTTATTTGCCGTTCAAAATCGTCCGCTTTCAGGTCAAGCGGGACATAGCTTGCCCGGATAGCCGTAGCGCTCTGGTTGGATGCCGTAACGGCGGAAGAATCGAACGCCTGAAAATCTTCATACAGTTGCTTCCTGATAGCGTCAATCGTGGCCTGCGTGCCAGCAAACGGCGCTTCTATGGCGTGCGGCTCCGCATCTACTCCCGCGTCACCGTCAACATGAACGACCTTCAACTGTCGCAGTTGCTGCAAAAACTGTGCGTCGTCCAGATCATCCATGCCGCCGCAGTTTTTCAGCACCCAGTATATCAAATTGCCCTCATCAGTGTTGTTCACAAGCTGGCTGCTGGCCACGTCCAGCGCGTCAACAGTGTTCCGGCGGCCTACAAGCTCCGACTTGCACCGCTCGTTGTTTTTCATCGGGACGATGGGGAATCCTGGATAATTCCAACCGTCAACGATTTGCAGCCCGTCGGCCGTGCTCTGCTGTGCAACCAGCATGTATTTGCGCTTTTGGTTCAGCGTTTCAAGCTGCTGGCCTTTCCGTTGGATGTAGTCCGTAAAGCCGTCAACCTCGTACAGCGTGGCCCGCAGCGGTCGGCCCTCTGACGGGTCCCCCACCTGCCAGTAGCGGATTCCAGCCATCAAAGCGCCTGTTTCTTCGTCATACAGGGGCACAAACTCGGTCAGCTTGAAAACCTCGATGTGGTCATAGTTCAAGAAACAGAACGATACCCCGCAAATCTGCGCATATGTCGCAGCATCCACCATTTCCTCGTCAAAATTTCGGCCCAGCTTTTCCTTGGTGGTGTCCTGCTGAAAGGAAACGCCGTTTGCAAGCAGGTAATTTGACAGTTGCTTGACCACCATCCCGAAGAAGTGACTTGCGATTTTGTGGTTGGGTGACCAGATATCCCTTTGCGCTTTCCCCTTGAAATCATATACCAGCTTTTCATAGCGGTTTATGGTCGGGTTCTCTCCGTAGTAGTACAAAAAAGTGTCTTGGGCATAGATAACCTCTTTTGCGGCGCGGTGTTCAGTGATCGCCGCCAGGATGAACGCCATCCGCGCTTCCTCGCTCTGGCCCACCGCTTGCAAGTCTTGATATGTTTTCATTGCATCAGCTCCTTACCTTGCTACTCTGCGCTCTCCGCGCTTCCATACGCGCTCCAAGCCATAGCGTACTGCGTCGATGTGGTGGTTGTTAGCGTCAGGGTATCCGCTCACTATGTCCCCGTCCTTCGTCCGCTCGTACTCATACGCCGCGAACTCCTTCCACGTCCGTGGGCACCGTTTCTGGTCAATCACAATGGCATCCAGCGATTGCAGCCACTTCATGGAATACTCCACACTGCCCGGGCCCTTGACTGCCCCGTAGCACGTCAGGCCAAGCTTTTGATAGTCCATGACGCTTTTCGGCTCCGCGCTGTCAGCCGTGATCCAATCGCCTTTCTGGATTCCGTGGGCCAGCAGCATTTCAACGGTTTCTTTGTTTCCCTTCTTCACGGTTTCCAATTCGTCAAAGATGTATAAAGTTCTTCTTGCAGCGTCATAATGCATTCGGTTGAATGCCCACGGGTCTGGATAATAGCCCCAGTCAACCCCATTATAAACCCGGTCAAAGGACGCTATCTGGTCATCCGTGATGGTATCGCCGTGCAGATTCTCGAACACGTTCCCGCCTGTTCCTGTCGGCTCGCCAAGGTACTCATGGCGGTATGCACGTTCGTTGCTTTCTTTCAGGTATTCAGCTTCCAGCAGGAATTGCTCTCCCAGCCATTCGGGCGGAGCTTGCAGGTACGTGGACTTGTGGCACATTCTGTCGGAGCGTTCCTCTAGGCTATCAAGGTTCGCCCAGTTGTCCCGGCTGATCGGCGGGTTGTAGCTTTCAAAATTCCAGTACACAGAACCGCCGCGCATGGTGGATTGCAAAATGGTGCGGATTTCTCTGCGCCCGGCAAACTGGTCTTTTTCCTCGAAATGGGTCACAGCGATATAGCCGAACGGTACTTTGATGGACTTGATTTTCATGGGGTCGTCAGCGCCCCGAAACATGATCTTCTGTCCTGTCGGCCTGTAAATCAGCTCAAGCGGTGCTATCTTCGCGTCCCAGTATGCCGCCATACCTAGCTTTTCAATGGCCCACATGTATTGCGCATACACGCTATCACGCAGGGTATTGCCTACCTTCCGAAGTACCAGCGCATGGGTTCCGGGGTTCGCCACCAGCAGCAGGGGAACCATCAGAGACACGGCAGAGGATTTGAGGGAGCCGCGCCCGCCCGATAGGTCGTAGTGG
>ERZ1090864.1064-NODE-1067-length-13538-cov-10.868204_pt1 | contig 13538 bp, 8 predicted proteins | sample MGYA00478479_ERZ1090864 | MGnify/ENA primary metagenome ERZ1090864 (study PRJEB33644, sample SAMEA5815743) | chicken gut metagenome | biome: Chicken; feature: Gastrointestinal Tract; material: Caecum | place: Ireland | collected 2019-01-01 | study: A study of... | reverse complement strand
CCTTATCGTCGGCAGCGTCAGATGTGTATAAGAGACAGCCCCGGGGAGGACCCCCTGCCCGCCCGGCAGGCCCGCAGCGGCATTGCGGCGGCCCTGTCGGCGGCGCTGGGCGGCAGCTGCCTGCTGGCGCAGTACGGACCGGACCAGATCCTGGCGCTGTTCCCCCAGCAGGCTTCCAGGGAGGACCTGCACCGCCGCTTTGAGGAGGCCTTTGCCTTTGTGCGGCTGGTGGTCAACGAGGGCACCCCGCTGGGCCGGCTGCGCTTTGTGGCGGGCATCGCCCTGCGCACCGAGGACAAAACCGACTGCGACGGCCTGATCAGCCGGGCCCTCTACGCCTGCAGCCTGTGCTGGAACGCGCCGGTGGACATGGCCGTCTTTGCACAGGAGAAGGAGGACCACAGCTGGACCCAGCTGCAGGAGGCCGGCCGGTCGGACGACCAGGTCTCGGTGGGGCCCGGAGAGCCGGGCCGTCCCCTCTCGGAGGGGGAAAAGGATGTGGCGTTCAGCTGTATGTCCGCCATGCTGAACGCAGGCTCCCTGGAGGCTTCCATCCACGGGGTGCTGCAGAATCTGGGCACCTATTACCAGGCCGACCGGGTCTACATCCTCACCCTGGCCCAGGACAGCCGGGTGGTGGCCATGCCCTATGAGTGGATCAGCCCCAGCAAATACAGCATCCAGCAGACGGTGTCGGGGATGCAGCTGAGCCGCTTCCCGCTGCTGGAGCGCTGCGTCCGGGAGCAGGCCCCCGTCTTTCTCACCCGGCGGCTGGCCGCCTCGGTGCAGGGCGCGGGCCAGCCCGACCCGCCCGGCCAGTGGCACTTTGCCGCCTTTCCCCTCATCCGGGGCCAGCAGGTGGACGGTTTCCTGTGCATCGAGAACGCCCGCCAGTACCCCGCCGACGCCGCCCTGTCCAGCATCCTGATCCCCTATGTGCTGCGGGAACCCGACCGCTTCAAGCGCAGCGGAGGCATCTCGGGGGACGTGGGCCAGCTGATGGGGATGCCCGACCTGCGCGCCTACATGGGCGCCATCTACTCCGTCCATTCCGGCCATTATGTCTCGCTGGGGGCGGTCTGCCTGGATATCCCGGGCCTGGCGGCCATCAACGGCACCATGGGGTTTGAATACGGCAGCAAGATGCTGTGGTATGCCTCCAAGTCTCTCACTGATGTGTTCGGGCCCTCGATGCTGTTCCGCACCGGAGAGGCGGAATTTGTGGCCCTGCTGCCCAACACCACCCGCCAGGTCTTTCTGGGCCGGTGCGGGCGGCTGCGCTCCATCCTGCAGCGGCGTTATCCCCGGGACATCCGGATGGGCTGCGCCTGGGCCGACAAGGACTTCACCGGCAAAAAGCTGGTGGAGGTGGCACGGCAGAACATGGCCCTGGAGCCGGCCCACGCCCTCGAGCCCCCCGCCCTGCAGCTCCAGCAGACGGGTCCGACCCTTTTGACCCTGGCCGGCAGCTACCAGGCGACGGTCTACTACCAGCCCAAGGTGGACCTGTACACAGGCCGGCTGGTGGGGGCCGAGGCCCTGGTGCGCGGCATCGACCGCAGCGGCAAGGTGGCCTCCCCTTCCTCTCTCCTCCCCGAGCTAGAGGAAAACGGCGGCATCCGGGAGCTGGACCTGTTCGTGCTCAACGAGGCGCTGCGCCAGGTCGATCGGTGGCGGCAGGCCGGTTTCGGCGTCCTGCCGGTGTCGGTCAACTTTTCCCGGGTGACGCTGCGCTCGGGTTCCATCCTGGCCTCCATCCTGGCCCTTCAGAGCCGCTATCCCCAGCTGCCTGCCGCCGCCCTGGAGCTGGAGCTGACCGAACAGGCGGACGTTTTGCAGACCGCCCAGATCCGGGAGCTCATCGAGCGGTTCCGCTCCTACGGGCTGCGGGTCAGTCTGGATGACTTCGGGGCCCGGTATGCCAACCTCTCCCTGTTCACCAGCGTGTCCTTTGACACCATCAAGCTGGACCGCAGCCTGACCATCCAGCTGCCCGAAAACCCCATCAGCCGGATGCTGGTGCGGGACATCGTCCAGATGTGCCAGGCCCGCCGGATGACCTGTCTGGCCGAGGGTGTGGAGACCCCCGAACAGATCGCCGCCCTGCTGGACGCCGGGTGCAGCTACGCCCAGGGCTATTATTACGACCCGCCCCTGCCCGCGGCGGAATTTGAAGAAAAATACCTGCGGCCCCATGGCGGCCCGTCCCCGTCCGACCGCACCCAGGACTTTACAAGGCAAGAAGGAGAAAAAAATGAGCAATCCTGACGACACCCGCATCCCCGCCACCATCATCGGCATCGGCGCGTCCGCCGGTGGGCTGGAGGCCCTGCAGCAGTTCTTCGACTATATGCCGGCCGACAGCGGGCTGGGCTTTGTGGTGATCCAGCACCTCTCCCCCGATTACAAGAGCCTGATGGCGGACATCCTTGCCAAGCACACCGAAATGCCGGTGCGGCAGGCCGAGGACGGCATGCCCGTCCGGCCCGACCATGTCTATCTGATCCCGCCCAAAAAGAATCTGACCATCCAGAGCGGCCGGCTGGTTCTGTCCGACTACGACCCCAGCGCCCTCAACCACCCCATCGACCTGTTTTTCAGTTCCCTGGCGGAGGAGAAGAAGGAGCACGCCATCGTGGTGGTGCTGTCGGGCACCGGCACCGACGGCACCAACGGGGTCAAGGCGGTGAAGGAGCGCGGGGGCCTGGTCATTGCGCAGGCGCCCGAGAGCGCCAAATTCGACGGGATGCCCCGCAGCGCCATCAGCACCGGCCTGGCCGATTTCATCCTGTCCCCCCAGGAGATCGCGGAGGAGATCCTCAATTTTTCCCTGACGCCGGCTCTGCTGCGCCGCCCGGGGGACGCGGCCCTGTCGGAGGAGGATGAGCTGTTCTCGGAGGAGGAGACCCTCTCCCACATCTACGCCATCCTCAAAAACGCCAGCGGCATCGACTTCACCTACTACAAGCGCTCCACCATCCTGCGGCGGATCGAGCGGCGGATGCTGGTGACCCACACCGCCACCCTGGCCGATTTTGCGCGGCTGCTGGGGGACTCGGCCGACGAGGTGCACACTTTGGTGAAGGAGATCCTCATCGGCGTGACCAACTTTTTCCGGGACCCCGCCTTTTTTGAAAAGCTCAAGTACAACGCCATCTACAAGATCGTGGAGCGGGCCGCCGAGGATGAACCCATCCGTGTATGGAGCGCAGGCTGCTCCACCGGCGAGGAGGCCTATTCCATCGCCATCCTGTTCCGGGAAGTGATGGAGGAGATGCAGGTCAGCCGGGATATCAAGATCTTTGCCACCGACGTGGACAGCCGGGCCATCGAACAGGCGGGCCGCGGGCTGTTTTCGGAGAACATCATCGACGACGTCACCCCGGACCGGCTGGCCAAATTCTTCATCAAGCAGAATGACCAGTACCAGATCTGCAAGGAAGTGCGCCGGATGATCGTTTTTGCCACCCACAACATCTTTTCCGACCCGCCCTTCGGCAAGCTGGACCTGATCAGCTGCCGCAACGTGATGATCTATTTCCAGCCGGTGCTGCGGCGGGGCCTGTTCGCCATCTTCCATCAGGCGCTCAAGAACAACGGCTATCTGTTTTTGGGCAAGAGCGAGACGGCGGGCGAGTACATCAACCTGTTCAAACCGGTGTGCAGCACCGAGAAGATCTACATCCACAAGAGCGAGGGCAAGGTGGAGGACCTGACCCCGCCCGCCTTCAACATCCCCAACATCCAGGCCATCTCCCCGCTGGGCAGCCGCCAGAGCGGCGCCCATCCGGAGCCTGCCGGGGCCGAGGCGCTCTACACCCATTTCCTGGAGCAGTTCATGCCCGCCTCTGTCATCCTGAACCAGGACGACAGTGTCCTGCACTTCTTCGGCAATTACGGCGATTACCTCACCCTGGCCCCCGGCAAGGCCACCCTCAATTTCTTCTCGATGCTCCACAAGGACCTTAACCTGGCGGCCGCTACCGCCGTCAGCCGCTGCCGCACCGAGCGCAAGGCCGTCACCTACACCGGCATCGCGGTGGACTGCCCCTCGGGCCGCAAGGTGGTGGACCTGAGCGTCCAGCCCATCCCCTCCGAGGACGAGGACAGCGCCCCGCTGCTGGCCGTCCTGTTTTTGGAGAACCGGCCCGCCGCCATGAACGGCACGGTGGAAAAATACGATCTGGACGCCACCGCCGCCCGCCGCATCGCCGAGCTGGAGCACGAGTTCTCGGTCTCCCAGAGCGACCTGCGCGCCACCATCCAGCGGCTGGAGACGGTGAACGGTGAGCTGCAGGCCGCCAATGAGGAACTGCTGACCGCCAACGAGGAATTGCAGAGCTCCACCGAGGAATTGCAGTCGGTGAACGAGGAGCTGTACACCGTCAACACCGAGCATCAGCTCAAGCTGGACGAGCTGACCATGATGACCAACGACCTGTCCAACTTCCTGTCCTCCACCATGATCGGCATTCTGTTTGTGGACAGCAACCTGAACATCCGCAAGTTCACCGAGTATGTGGGGCGGGAGTTCCAGCTGATGGATCACGACATCGGCCGTTCGATCCAGATCTTTGCCCACAGCTTCCCGAGCGAGGCCATTGAGGCCGACTGCCGCGCGGTGCTGAAAGACCTGATCTCGATCGACCGGGAGGTCACCGCCATGAACGGCCGGTTCTACACCCTGCGCATCGCCCCCTACCGCACCACCGAGAACAGCATCCGGGGGCTGGTCATCACCATCATCGACAGCCTGGGCGCCTCCCCTGCCCAGAGCCAGCCCAAACAGCCCGCCACCGTCTGACCCGGCAGGCAAAAAGAAAGACCGCTGCACGGCTGTGCGGCGGTTTTTGCCTGTTTGGGAAGGTATACTTTTTTGTACACAGGAGGCAAATCATGCGTTTGAGACGGCCTATTGCGTTCATCCTGTCGGCGGCGGTGGCGGCAAGCGCCCTCACCGGCTGCGACAGTTTTTCGGGCCACGCGGCGGCTGCGGCCAACAGCGCCCAGGTGCAGCAGCTGATCGAATTCATCGCGGACCTCGGTCTGGAGCGGGACCTGCGGCAGGCTTTGCAGAAGGGCGGCGATCTGCGCCAGGCCCTGCTCACCCTGCTGGGTCTGGAAAACGCGGTCAACTTCAATGTGGACGGTCTGACCAGCGCCCGGCCCGGCCAGCACGCGGTGCAGGTGTGGGAGGTGACCGCCCAGAGCGCCGAGGACGCCGCAGCGCTGGCGGCCTCCCAGATCCGCGCGGTGCTGGAGCAGCTGAAATCCAGCGGCGTAACGGAAGGCCGCATCGGCATGGTGGAGGTAGACGGCAAATACTACGTCGTGGTGGACGTGGAAGTGACCGAGGAGAATACTTTTGAGCCGGCAAAGCCTGTGAGCGATGACGATGATGACAATGACGATAACGGCGGGGAGGAAGAACAGCAGCCGCAGGGGGCTGAAGCCACACTGGATAAAGATGGTAAACTAACCATAACCGGCGGCAGCGGCACGTTGAATGAAGAAACTATTGAAAAATTGCTCTCAGAAAATCCAAACTGGATAAGTACCGTTACCACTTTGGATTTGTCTCAAAGCGGCTATACCCAGATTGGCAAGTCTGACGATACTGCCATCACTGGTGTATTTGCGAGCTGTACCAGTCTGAAAACAGTCATCCTGCCCACAAGTTTGGAAAGCATTGGCAACAATGCATTTGCAGAAAGCGGTCTGACCGAAATCAACTTGAGCGGCTGCACAAGCTTGCGAAGCATTGGCGACGGGGCATTTTGGAACTGCACCAGCCTGGAAGAAATCAACTTGAGCGACTGCATAAATTTGACCAGCATTGGCGGCAGTGCATTTGAGAGCTGCGAAAAACTGACAACAGTCACCCTGCCCAGCACGGTGACCACCATTGGCAACAGTGCATTTTGGTACTGCACCAGCCTAACCTCAATCACCCTGCCCGCGGGCTTGCAAACCATTGGCAACTCTGCATTTCGGAACTGCACCAGCCTGGAAGAAATCAACTTGAGCGGCTGCAAAAATTTGACCAGCATTGGCGTCGGGGCATTTTATGAATGCTCCAGCCTGACCGAAATCGACCTGAGCAACACCAAGGTGAAAACCATTGACCGCGAGGCATTTTGGAACTGCACCAGTTTGACCAAAGTCATGTTGCCCAAGGGTTTGGTAGACATTAATGGACAAATTCCCTATTACCACGGCGCATTTGAGAACTGCTCCGGCCTGAAAGACATAACCTTTTACAATGCCCCAGAAACGATTGGGACGGGTGCATTTGAGGGCGTCATTTCTGACGCTGATCCATCTGACAAGCTCACCATTCATTGCCCCATCGATATCCGTAATGCGCTCCAGGAAAAATTAACACAAAGTGGAAGTTTTACAGCAGATGATTTTACTGGTGGTAAGATAGAATTTGCAGATATCGCCACCCTCACCTACCTCCTCGGTTTCTGACCCACACAAAAAAGCCCTGCCCTTGCAAAAGGGGCGGGGCCTTTGTGTTTTATCCGTCGATGAGGAGGGCGGAGAGGTCGTTGACGTTGGTGCCGGTGGGGCCGGTGTAGAGCAGGCCGTCCACCGCCTGTAAGGCGTGGTATGCGTCGTTGTCCCGGAGGGCGGCGTCCACCTGCCAGCCCTGTGCGGCCAGCGCCGCCAGGGTGGAGCCGTCCACATACCCGCCGGCGGCGTCGGTGGGGCCGTCGGTGCCGTCCGACCCCACGCTGAATACGGCCGCCCGCAGCCCGGCCAGCCCGGGCGCGGCCGCCAGCGCGATCTCCTGATTGCGGCCTCCCAGGCCATGGCCGGTCAGATGCACCACCGTCTCCCCGCCGGCCAGAAAAGCCAGCCGCTTGCCCTGCCCGGCGTGGGTGCGGGCCATGGCCCCCAGGAACCGTCCCGCCTCCCGGGCCTCGCAGGAGAGGCAGTCGGTGAGCAGGACCGGCTGATACCCCCGGGCCTCACAGGCCGAGGCGGCGGCCCGGCACAGCTGCCGCACGCTGCCGGTGATGCAGGTGGTGACGTTGTCCAGGGACTTGGGGGTCTCCCGGGCCAGCAGGGCCCGGGCCTGGGGCGAAAGGCGCAGCGCATACTTTGCGGCGATGGCCTCGGCCTCGGCGCAGGTGGAGCGGTCGGGACAGGCCGGCCCCGAGGCGATCATGTCCAGAGGGTCGCCCAAAATATCGCTGAGCACCACGCTGAACACCCGGGCCGGGGCGCAGGCCAGCGCGAACCGCCCGCCCTTGACGGCGGACAGACGCTTGCGGATGGTGTTGATCTCCACGATATCCGCCCCGCAGGCCAGAAGCTGCCGGGTGATATCCTGCAGCTGGCCGGCGGGCAGAAGGGGCTGTTCCAGCAGGGCGCTGCCTCCGCCCGAAAGCAAAAACAGCACCCGGTCCCGGGCCGCAAGGCCCTGCACCAGCGCCAGCGCCCGCCGGGTGGCGTCAAAGCCGGCCTGGTCGGGCACGGGGTGCTCCGCCTCGCAGCAGACCACCCCGGGCAGTTCCCCCCTGACATGGCCGTACTTGGTAATGACGATGCCCGCATCCACATGGCCCAGACAGTCCAGGGCGGCGCGGGCCATCTGCCAGGCGGCCTTGCCGGCGGCCACCAGCACCACCCGGCCGCCGCCGGGGTCGAACTGCTCCAATGCCCGGGCCACCGCCGCATCGGGCAGGACCGCCTCGATACCGGCCCGGACGATGGCGTCGGCTGTCTTTCGCAGCGATCGATCCATATCCCAAACCTCCTCCTTCCGATCCGCCTCTATCGTAACACAAACGGGCGGGGTCGTCCGGCCTTTCTTTGTGAATCTTTTGTGAAAAACCGTCCCTCCCGCTTTTTTTGCGCAGTTTATCCAAAACCTCTTGCATTTCGAGCCCTGTTCCTGTACCATAGAGACAGATACGCCCCAAAACCAAGAGGAGGAATCCGTATGACCGTACTGGAGCAGTGCCAGGCGTGGCACGAACAAGACAAACACAACGCCATCGTCAACACCCTGGAAGCCCTGCCGGACAGCCAGCGCACCGCTGAGACCGACATGGAACTGGCCCGGGCCTACAACAACCTGGCCGACCCGGGCAAGGTCAATGCGCGCGACCTGCTGTGGCGGGCCATCCACCGGATGGAGCCCCACCGCAGCCAGCTGCAGGATACGTACAGCTGGAATTTCCGGATGGGCTACGCCTACTACTACCTCGACATGGGGGACGCGGCGCGGCCGTATCTCGAACGGGCTTTGGCCCTGCATCCCGGGGACGACCCCAGCGTCAACACCGTCAGCGAGCTGCGGGAGATGATCGACGGCTGCGTCACCCCGCCTCCCCCGCAGCTGGACCCCGACACCGGCTCCATCCTGACCCGGGAGGACATCGACTTTTTGCGGTCCTGCCATGAAGGAACCTACGGCTATTTCTACAAGATGCTGCACCATCTGTACGAGTTGATCCAGCGCGGGATCGAGGAAGGCCGCTTTACCGAAGTGCAGGCCCGGCAGGATCTCCAGCTGGCCCTTTGGTTCTGCTATGCGTGCAACAACACCGACACCTATGAATATTACTACCAGGCCGCCATGTGGATGCCCGACTCGGAGGCTGCGGCCGACGCCGCCGGCTGCGGGATGTGGTACTACCGCTACGCCTGCGCGCTGGTCTACTGCGGCCGGCTGTCGGAGGCCCGCCGCTATGCCGAGGCAGGCGCCCTGAAAGACCCCGGCTATCCCTGGACCTGGCTGCTTTTGGGCAAGCTGCGGGCGCACGACGGCTGCAAGGCGCAGGCCCTGGAAGCGGTGCAGAAGGGTCTGGCCCTGGTGCCCGGGGACTACGAATTCCTGACCTTGCAGCAGGAGATCCTGGCCGGGGCCAGCCTGGAACAGATGGAGTACCACTGGATCGACCCCACCGCGGACGGCGATCTGCAGGACGGCCAGGGCCCGCAGGAGGACGCGGACGAGAAGATGCGCGTCATCTCCTGCATCGTCACCGACCCCAAGCGGCTGCGGCAATTCTATAAGCTGTTCCGCTGCCAGCCCACCGACTATGAGCGCAACTGCCCTTACTGCACCCTGCACTATAAGGTGCGGCGGAAGTACCCGGTGGACCTGGTGTTCCGGATGAACGAGGCGGCCATTTCCAAGATCGACCCCGACTGGCTGCGCCTCCAGAAGGAGCGCCTGGACGATGGCCGCTGGCTGACCCGCCGCGCCCGGCTGGACGTCACCGGCACGCTGGACACCGTCCTGATCGATCTGGGCCGGACCGTCAGCCTGATCTACAAGGTGGACGGCGCAGAGGACCAGTTCTTCCAGGTGTGGCTGGACAGCGACGGCAACCTGACTTCTCCCCCCGACAGCGGCGAGGAGGACGGCGCAGACGATGAAGCATGACATTGGCCCGCAGCGTTTTGGGAGGCCCCGATGGACTACACAAAAGAACAGCTGACCGAAGCCCGGCGTCAGATCCGGTCCACCCTGCATAAGCTGCGGCAGGTAGACGCCACCCTGCGGGCCAAAGCGGACCCGGGGCGCGTCCGTTCCCAGCTCACCCTGGTACAGCGCCGCATCGAGGCGTTTTCCCTGGCCGACGACCTCATCGGGCAGGCGCTGGCGCGCCCGGCCGCCCCCTGCGTCCCCAAGACCCTGTATCTGGTCGGCGGGGCCATGGGGGTGGGCAAGACCACCGTCTGCAAGCAGCTGAACGCCCTGCTGCCCCAGAGCGTATTCCTGGACGGAGACTGGTGCTGGGACGCCAGCCCCTTTCAGGTCACGCCCGAGACCCAGGCCATGGTACTGGACAACATCTGTCACACCCTGGCCAACTTTTTGGGCTGCTCCGCCTACCGCAATGTGGTATTCTGCTGGGTGATGCACCGGCAGGACATCATCGATGCCATCCTGAGCCGCCTGCCCCTGGCGGGCTGCCGGGTGTGCTGCGTCTCCCTGACCGCCAGCGAGGCCGTGCTCCGCCGGCGCCTGGAGGCGGACGTCCTGGCCGGGCTGCGCAGCCCCGACGTCATTCAGCGCAGCCTGGCGCGCCTGCCCCTCTACGACGGCCTGCACACCGTCAAGGTCCTCTCGGACGGCAAGGCCCCCGCTGACCTCGCCGCCGAGATCGCCCGGCTGGCCGCAGACTGACCAGACAGCACAAAACCCCCGCCTGGAGCGTGCGCTGCGCTCCGAGCGGGGGTCTTTTCTTTTTCCGGCGCCGCACGCCGGAGAGAAAACGCTTTTCTTACGGCCGGCCGGAGCCGTCCAGCAGGCCGTATTGCTGATACCACCCAAAGATCTGGTTGTATACCAGGCGGTTGCCCAGGTACTGGCGGTAGGTGGCCGACTTCTCTTTGCCGGCCGCCTTCAGCTTTTCCATCTGTTCTTTCTCATAGGCGGCCTGTTTCTGCAGGCCGGCCAGCATGGCTTCAAAGGCTTCCAGACGGTCCATGGTTCAGCCCTCCCCGCCGCATTCTTCCCGCAGGCGCCGGCACAGCAGCAGATAGCGCTGGTGCTTTTCCTCTTTGGCAAAATGCACCTGCCGGGACTGCTCCGGGTTGCCCTCGTAGCACAGCTTCTCGCCGCCGAACTGCTCGCTGGTCAGGTCAAAGACATGGCCGTCCACCACATTGTAGCAGTGGTAGTTGCCGTCGGGGCGGCGGATGCCATACACCTGCCCGCCGAAGATATCCTGTGCCAGAAAGGCCGTGATGGAGCACTGGCCCAGGGTGGGATTCGCCGGCGACCAGCCGTCCCGCAGCCGGGGCGCACAGGTCTCGGCGCACCAGATCCCACGCAGCTTGTCGTAGAGGTCCCGCGGGGTGCGGATGCCCGGGTACGCCCCGCCGGCCGCAGGCACATCCGCCTGCTGCCACCCATAAAAGTGATATTCCTGCATCGGTATTGCCTCCTTTTGCACGAAACGGTCCTTGCCCATCAGTATACCACAAATCGCCGCGCCGTGCCATGGCCCATGTTCAGTTCCCGCCGTCGGTATCGGCGGCCGGACCGGACAGCCGGCTGCCGTCACTGCCGCAGTAATACCAGCCCTCCAGGTCCCGGCGCCAGCCCTCCAGGCTGACCCCCTTTTCCTGGTACACTTCCAGGCCCAGCGCGTCCCGGGTGTCGTCGTCCTGGAAATGCCACCACTCGCTGGTCAGGGGCGCAAAGCCCGCCCCCATCATATAATCCGCCAGCAGCTCGGCGTTTTCGTTGTTCCGGGCCAGCACCGCGTAGCAGCTCAGATCGTGCATGGCGGTCTGCATTTGCAGTTCTTCCCCGGTATCCGCATCCACCAGCGTCAGATCCATGGCAATGCCCAGATTGTGGGTGGAGCCGTTCCGCGCCAGGAAGCTGCCCAGATGGTAGCGCCCGCCGGTCATCAGCTGGTAATAGGTCAGGTAGCCTTCCGGCTGCGGGGGCGTCTCGGCGGGGACGTCGGGCTGCGGCGCAGCTTCCTCCGGTACGGGCGGCGGCACGGCCTCGCTGGACGCAGCCGCCTCCGAGGAGGCCGCCTCGCTGCCGGCGGACGTCTCGCCGCCCACGGCCCAGTCCAGCAGCCAGCCGTTGGTCTCATTGGACGCCCCAGGCGCGGCGCTGTCCGCCCCGGCCGGGTCTGCCTCCTGCCCGGCCAGCAGTTCATGCAGCAGCGGGATGCCCTCGGGCAGGTCGTCCACAGGCTGGCCGGTGTAGGTCTGCTCGGGGATGGGGTCCTGCAGGTGCTCGCCGGTGATGCGGTAGAGCTCCAGGGTGGCCTGCCGCGGCCGGTAGGCATCGTAGATCTTGAGCCGGTAGCCGTCCTCCAGCGCCGCCTGGGCGGCCTGGGCCAGCTTCTGCGCCGAAGGGTAGAGCAGAGGCGCCAGGTACTCCCCCTGCGCCAGGCAGACGTTTTCATACCCCACGATCACGGTGCCGGTGATCTCGGGGATGCCGTAGCCGTGGACCATATACCGGGAGTCATAACTATTCGTGATATCGTACAGGCACAATTCCCCGATGTAATCCGGCAGGTTGATGAGGCAGAGATCGGCGTCGATGTAGCCCTCCCCTTCCGGGGTGCGGACCCGGAACAGGCCCTCCGTTTCCTCCAGCACGCAGCAGGCACAGACAGCCGGCAAAGTGCCCATCACCTGCTGGCGGCCGGTATCGGCGTACACCTCCAGGTCCTGGATGGGCCACACGGTGGCGTAGAGGGTGGAAAGGCCGGTGGTCAGCCGGATGGGCTCGGACCGGGACGCTGCCCCCTCCGCCACCACGCGCAGGCTGTAATCGGTGCCGCTGCGCAGCTTGACCTGACAGCTGGGCTGTTCGGCGGGCGGCACCCGGGCCAGGTCGGTCCACTGCCGGGTCTGGCCGGTCTGGTATTGCAGGATGTAGCCGCTGCCCTTGGCCTCGTTCCAGCGGAAGGTGTAGCAGTTGTCCTCCTGCTGGACGGCGTTCAGGTGGATCTCGGTGCCCAGGAAGTCCTCCCGCACAAAGGTGTGCGGCGCAGACACAGGGCAGCAGAACAGGATATCCCCCTGCAGGCGGCCCAGGCTGCCGGCAAACTGGATCTGCTGGCCATAGGCGGGCAGGGGCATCTGCCCCTCCTGTCCCAGATACATGGTATAGGTGGGCATCGGACGTTCCATGACCGTGCCGTCCTCGCCCAGACGGTAGAGCAGATAGCGGTCGGCCCCCTCGCCCTGCCAGGCAAAGTCGATGGCGCAGGCGTCGTCGTTTGCCCTGGCCTCAAAGTCGGTCAGGCTGGGCCAGGGGATGGCGCCGGCGTCCTCCACCTGCCAGGTGCGGGCCGCGCCCCGGCCCCGGGCGCTCAGCGGCCGGATGCGGATGCGCACCCGCCCGTCCTGCACGGCGGGCAGGGTGCAGCCGGGCTGGTCCACCGTCTGTTCCAGCAGGGTCTGGCCCTGGCTTTCCGCCTGGACGTGGTAGCGTTCGGCCCCCTGCACCTGGGGCCAGGCCAGCTGCCAGCCGTCCTCCCGGCGTGTTACGGTCAGCTGGGCGTCCGGGTCAAAGCGGGGCCTGCCCCGGTGCAGCAACAGCGCTCCTGCCGCCGCGATGAGCACCGCCAGCAGCAGGAGCAGCCACCGTTTGCGTTTGCCCCGCATGATCAAAAGACGTCTTCCACCCGCTCGGAGCCGTCGGTGCCCCGATAGGTGTAGACGGTGAAGCCGTCATAATACCAGATGCCGTCCTCCCCGTCTCCGATGCAGCTGGAGGCGTATTCGGTGGAGTTGGGCTGGCCGATGGCAGCCGCCAGTTCGGCGGCGCTGCGGCCCACATAGCTCAGGGCGGTCTGCTTGGGGTCCGCCGCCGGGACAGAAGCCGCCGGGGCGGGGGCCGGAGCGGCCTCGCTCGGAGCGGAAACCGTCGGGGCGGGAGCCGGTTCTGCTGCCGGTTCTGCTTTGGACGAAGGCGCGGCGCTCTCGGCTGCCGGTTCTGCTTCGGACGAAGGCGCGGCGCTCTCGGCCGCCGGTTCTGCTTCGGACGAAGGTGCGGCGTTCTCGGCTGCCGGTTCCGCTTCGGACGAAGG
>ERZ1090864.1061-NODE-1064-length-13552-cov-26.392606_pt1 | contig 13552 bp, 11 predicted proteins | sample MGYA00478479_ERZ1090864 | MGnify/ENA primary metagenome ERZ1090864 (study PRJEB33644, sample SAMEA5815743) | chicken gut metagenome | biome: Chicken; feature: Gastrointestinal Tract; material: Caecum | place: Ireland | collected 2019-01-01 | study: A study of... | reverse complement strand
TAGCACAAGGGATTTTGAGTCCCCCTCGTCTGCCATTCCGACACACCGGCTTATCGTCTACGTTATTATAGCGTATTTGACTGCCAAAATCAAGCGGAAAGTTTGTGCTTTTCTCTATTTTATTTGCAGCGGGGCTTCCAAAGCGGACAGCGGCAGGATATCCGGCTTATTTGTGGGACGTCCCGGGCGGACGGCGGCTTTTGCAAAGGCCGGTGGTTTCTACCCGGACGCCCCCTTTTGGGCCGCATGGCATGGGCGGGAAGGGCCTTTTTGTTTCTGTCCCGGCAAGGCGGCAGGGTGCGGCGGCGGGCCGCCTTTCATTTCCCCGCTCCGGGCGCAGCGGTCCCGACAGAGCTGCCGGAGCGGTCTGCACGCCCGGGCCCCTGCCATTTATCCGGTCATTTCTGGCGGGGACAGGGCATCTTTTTTCAAAAAAGACTTTACAAATGAACCGCAACTTTATATTATATAGATAGCTGGTTTTTATGCGATGCGGCGCCGCGGCGCTGCACCGGTTGCACCATACATCATGAAAGAAAGGTGGATGGATATGTCCGCAAAGAACGCTGCTGCATCCGTTGATGCGTCCCTGCCCGAAGCCCCGGCGCAGGATGCCCCGGCTTCCGAGCCCCGGCACAAGGCCAAAAAATCCTCCAAGCCCACTGCCCGGCGGGGCCGCCCGCCTCTTTCACCTGAGATCTACATCGAGGCCGGCGGCCGCCAGTACAATGTCACCGACATTGTCGAGCGCGCCAAGGCCGACTACCGGCTGACCCATAAGGTGGGCGTCCAGTCCTGCAGGATCTACATCAAGCCTGAAGACGGCGCAGCCTACTATGTGGTCAACAAGGTGGAGGGCAAATTGGATCTGTGAGCCTTCCGGCCACCCGTCTGCCCTGCACCGCACGCCTTCCTTCGGGAAGGCTTTTTCTTTTTCCGTCCCCCGCACAGCAGCAAAAAGTCCTGTCCAGCCGACATGTGCGGATGGACAGGACACATACAGGGAAATTTAGCGCTGAGAGTGTGCGAGGCCATAAGGCCGAGTGCGCGGTTCAGCGCTAAATTTTGTCCCCAGGGGGATATTAGGGGGAAGGAATTTCTGTCCCGCGTATGCGGGCAGAAATGGGTTCCCCCTAAAGCGTGTCGTTTTTCGACACGCTAAAGCCCCGGCGCTTTGCGGCGCCGGGGCTCGTTTGCCCTTTGGTGGATGCTGGATCAGTAATTCTTGACCTTCAGCTCAAAGTAGCTCTGGGGATGTGCGCAGACGGGGCACTTCAGGGGAGCGGACTTGCCGATATAGGTGTAGCCGCAGTTGGAGCACTGCCAGACCTGCTGCTCCTCACGGGCAAAGACCTTGCTGTTGGCCAGGTTCTCGGCCAGGGCCAGATAGCGCTCCTCGTGCTCCTTCTCGATGCCGGCCACCATGTTGAACAGGGCTGCGATCTGGTTGAAGCCCTCCTCCTTGGCCTCGGCGGCCATGCGGGGATACATATCGGTCCACTCGCCGTGCTCGCCCTCGGCTGCCATCTTCAGGCAGGTGGCGGTATCGGGGATCTCGCCGCCGCACAGCAGCTTGAACCAGATCTTGGCGTGCTCCTTCTCGTTGGCCGCGGTCTCCTCAAAGATCTTGGCCATCTGGACATAGCCTTCCTTCTTGGCCTGGCTTGCAAAGTAGGTGTACTTGTTGCGGGCCTGGCTCTCACCAGCAAAGGCTTCCATCAGGTTTTTTTCGGTCTTGCTGCCCTTGAGTTCCATAAATCATTCTCTCCTTTGTATTGAAGATGTTGTGCGTCGCTCGGTTGCGGTTTGCTCATTCCGTATGCCCGCCGGCATACGGGCTGTGTTTGTATTATACTTCAATTCAGCGCTGATTTCAAGAGAGAACACCAAGTTTTTAAGAATTATTCTCAGTTATGCTGTTTCATGGCGGCGGCCACCATGCCCAGGGCGCTCCAGGCCGCCTGGTACATCAGCACCACCAGCAGCGACAAGGTGCCCACGCTGCCCGAATAGCTCAAAAGCAGGCCGATCAAAGCCGAGAAGCCGGTCGATACCATCTGGATGGCCACTCCTGCGCTCTCGGCCGCCTGGGCCCGCTGGGCCGCCCGCAAACCGCCGGTCAGGCTGGTAAAGCCTTTCAGATGGAGCATACAGCAGGGTGCATCCCCCACAGCGCTGACCGCCGGGGCCAAGGCCTTGCACTGGGCCTCGTCCAGCACGGTCACCAGACCGTCGGGCAGGTGGTAGGCGGCGGCGATCTTTTCCGCTGTCAGGGAGGGGTCCTGGCAGGTGACCATCAGCCGGATGTTTTCCTTTTGCAGGATGGACAGGCACCGGGCCGCGTGCTTGCCGCCGATGTACCGCAGCACGAACATGGCGTACATATTGCCCGCCACCGCCAGATAGAGGATCTGCAGCTGGCCGTCCTGGGAATGCCGCGCCTCATAGCTGGCCTCGGGCAGGGCCACGCCCTCCTGCTCCATATAAGCCCGGGTGCCGATCAGGATGCGGTTGTTGTCGCACCAGGCCGAAAAGCCCAGCCCGGTGTGCCGTTCCAGATCCTTGACCGGCGGCAGGATATCGGTGCGGTCCGCGATGATGGTGCGGAACAGCCTGCTGAGGGTATTGCAGCCCTGGTTCAGCACACTGGCGGTATAGAGGATAGCCCGGTCGATCCGGCCGCCCTTGAAGATGCGGATATCCTCCAGCTGGGCGCTCTCCGGTGTAAACAGCTCCCCGGCGTCCACCTGGATGGTGTCGATGCCGTTCAGCTCCTCGATGCCGGCCCACCCGGGGATGACCGCCCCCAGGGCCCCGGCCGTCCGCTCGGTGCGCAGGGCGGTCAGCCCCGCGATCAGGGTGGAGGACAGCGGCGCGCCCAGGCAGAGGATGGAGGCCAGTGCGGCCGCCGCCCCATTGAGGCCCTTGCCGGTGAGCAGCATCCATACCGCGCCCACCGCCGCGCAGCCCAGCAATACCCGGGCCAGGGTCTGTACCTTTTTCTCGCCGGCCCGGGGACCAAAGCTCTGCTCCAAAAAGCCGCCGTCCCCTTCCATCGGCCTGCTCAGCAGGATCCAGGGGTCTTTTTCCTCCAGGGTGGGGGCCAGGGTGCGGATCAGGTCCTTGTCCTGGGCCCGGTAGGCCCCCTCGTGGGCCACTCCGCTGGAGGCCACCTTATAGCCGTCCCGCACCGACACCGCCAGCAGCCGGCTGCCCAGGTTGTTCAGGAACAGGGCCAGGGCCGCCGCGCCGCTCATCAGGGTCAGGGTGGTGCTCTGGTATACGTTGGGGTTGAGCATGGCCACCGCCGCCTGCACCAGGGCTGCCGCGCCGGCCAGCGCGGGCATGGTGTCGTAGGACGGGGCTTTCACCAGCCCCAGCAGGCCGTCCCGCATCGTGTTGCGGGAGACCGCCAGCGCCCCGGCCAACAGCAGCAGCACCGCCCCCATAAAGGCAGCGGGAGCCACTGCCGGGTTCAGGCCCGCCATGGGGGGCAGTATCCCCTCATAGACCAGGCCGGCCCAGATCAGGGCCAGGGCCAGGATGCCGCTGAGGGCGCAGCGCAGGTTCAGGGCTGCCACCGTGTGCTCCAAAGCCCGGGCCGCCTCCTCGGGGGTCTGGGGCAGTTCCTCCGCCGGGGCGGGCTGCTCCGGGGCAGCCGCCGGGGCTTCGGGCGTTTCCTCCTCCTGGCGCTCAGGGGCGGCAGGGGCCGGCTGGGATCTGTTCTTTTTGCGCCGGCCCTTGGCCATGTGCTCCGGGGCGGCCTTCTCTTTGGCGGGAGCCGCCGGGACTTCGGGCTCCTGCCCGTCCTCCTCATGCAGCTCCAGGCTCATGGTATCATCCAGGCCGGGAGGCGGCGTCTGGCCCCGCGGGGCCTCATCCTCCCCCACCCCGAAGAAGTGGAAGCCGCCCACCTGTTGGGTCACTTCCTTGTCCTCCTCGGGGGCGGGACTGGGCGCCGGGGCCGGCCGGGCCGGCTGCACCGGCTGGGGTCCCATGACCTCCAGCATATCCCGCAGCTTGGCCAGCTCTTTGTCCTCCGCATCGGGGACACGCACCGTCTTTGGGTGCGGCCTGGTCCCGCTCTTGGGCGGCGTCACCTTCAGGACCGGCGGGGCAGGCCGCTCCGCTCGGGGTTTCTCCTCCGCCTTGAACGTCATGGCGACGGGCTTTGTGTCCGCCTTGGGTGCGGGCGCGGCGGGCTTGGCCTCCGCTTTGGGCGCAGGCGCGGCGGGCTTGACCTCCGCTTTGGGCGCGGGCGCAGCAGATTTGGCCTCCGCCTTGGGCGCGGGCTCCTCCGGCGGCCCCTCCAGCTGCAAAGTCAGGTCCTCCAGCAGGGGCCGGGGGGTCAGGGCAGGCCCGCCGCCGCTCTCCTCCCGGACCGGGCCGGGGGCGCTGTCCAGCAGGATCTCCCCGGTGGGGGCGATGGGGGTCTCCGCCCAAAGGACTTCCTCCTGCTCGGGGGGGTCCTGGCTGCGGGCCTTCTCCTTTTTGGCAAAGAAGCGGGACAGCAGCCCGTGCTTGCGGTCCGGCTGCGCGGCGTGGGGGATCATCTCCTCCGGCACCTGGGCCACGCTGGTGGTGAAAAACGTCTTGAATTTTTCTTTTTGTTCCTGTTCAAGTTCCTCCCGGGTCAGTTCCCGGCGGTCGGAATCCTTAGGCATCCTTGTCCCTCCCATCCGGGGCGGCGGGGGCCCCGGTCATTGCTTTCCGGCGGCGCGCTGGGACTGGATCTCATAGAGAATGATCCCCGCCGCCACCGAGACGTTGTAGCTGTCCACGCCGGTGCCGGGGGCGGCCATATCCAGCCGCAGCACCCCGTCGCACCGCTTTTTCACCAGCTGGGACACCCCTTTGCCCTCGCTGCCCAGCACCAGGGCGATGGGCCCGGTCAGGTTGTTCCGGCGCAGGGACACCCCGTCCATGTCGGCACAGTAGACAAAAATGCCCTGCTCCTTCAGCCGGCGGATGGTCTCGCTGATGTTCACCACACGGGCCACCGGCAGCCGCTCGGCGGCGCCGGCGCTGGCCTTGATGACGGTCGGCGTCACCGATACGCCTCCCCGCTTGGGGATGATGACCCCATGGGCCCCGCACAGCAGGGCCGAGCGGATCACCGCGCCCAGGTTGTGGGGGTCTTCGATGCCGTCGCTGATCACCAGGAAGGGGGGCTGGCCCTTCCTGCGGGCGGCTTCCAGCAGGTCCTCCACCTCTGCATAGGCGATCTCGCTGGCAAAGGCGGCCACTCCCTGGTGGCTCTCGGTGCCGGTCAGCTGCCGGAGTTTGGCGGGGTGCACCCGCTTGACGGCGGCGCCGGCCTCTTTGGCCAGCGCAATATAGTAGGACGCCACAGCCGGGGCCATCCCTTCAGCCAGCAGGACGCTGTCCACCCCGGCGCCGCTTTTCAGCAGCTCGGCCACCGGGTTTTTGCCGTAGACCAGACGTCCGCCGGGCTGGGTGTCCTGGTCCTGCCCGTTTTTGTCGGCCCGGGGCGCCGGGCGGAGGCTGCGCGGTCGGTTTTCTTCCATCGGTTCTGTTCCTCCCTGTGTAACGCCGCACACCGGCGGCAGAATAAGAATCCACGATAAATTATAACATAAGCCGCCCTGCATTGCCAGTAAATTGCCATTTTTTCACCCATGACCCGGCGCCCTTGTAGTATAGGCCGGGTCGCGGCGCCTCATGCAGGGAGGCAAGTTTTCAACAAATACCAGGTGTAAACGGGGATTTTGATTTTCAACAAGTGGAAAACTCGGTGGAGAAAGTGCAAAACTCCAGTTTCAGCGCCTCTTTGTGGTGTGGAATTCAACGGTTTCCACCGGGTTTTCCACTTTTGCGCTGCGGGGCGCGGACTGCGTCCGGCTACGATTTGTATTTTTCAAGATGGAAAGCTGCCCATTTTCGCGCCCGAAATCTGGTCCTCTTTGCAAAAAATGCCCACATCCTCAGGACGGATGTGCTATACTGTTGAAAAGCCTGTGTAAAATCCAGGCAAAAAGACAAAGGAGGTCGATCTTTTTGTTGACCCTGGACGCAAACGGCCTGTGCCTGGCCCAGACGCTGGACTGCGGCCAATGTTTCCGCTGGCAGCCCCAGCCCGACGGCAGCTGGGTGGGGGTGGTGGAGGGCCGGGCGGTGCAGGCATGGCAGGAGGACGGCAGGCTCTGCCTGGCCGGCCTGGCCGGTCCCGACCCCGCCGCCGAGCCCGGGTTCTGGCGCGGGTATTTCGCGCTGGACCTGGATTACCCCGCCCTGCTGGCTCAAATGCGGGCGGCCCACAAGGGGCTGGCGGCCTGCATCGACGGCGCGCCCGGCATCCGTGTGCTGCGGCAGCCCTTTTTCGAGACCCTGATCACCTTTCTCATCAGTCAGAACAACAACATCCCCCGGATCAAAGGGATCGTGGACCGGCTGTGCCGGGGGCTGGGCCAGCCCCTGGACGGGGCGGGCCGGTTTTACGCCTTCCCCACGGCCGGGCGCCTGGCGGAGCTGGCCGAGGAGGACCTCGCGTTCCTGCGGGCGGGATGGCGCAGCGGCTACATCCTGGATGCCGCACGCCGGGCCGCCGCCGGCCGGCTGGACGAAGCCGCCCTCCGCGCCGCCCCGCTGGACCGGGCCAGGGCCTGTCTGATGGAGGTGCGGGGGGTGGGCCCCAAGGTGGCCGACTGCACCCTTTTGTATGGGCTGGGGCGCTGGGAGGCCTATCCGGTGGACGTGTGGATGCGCCGGGCGGGACAGGCTTTGTTCACGCGGCGGGTCAAGGACCCGGCCGCTTACCTGAACCGCAAGACCGGCGGCCACGCCGGCATCGCCCAGCAATACATTTTCGCCTGGGCCCGCAGCGCCGGTTTGACAGAAAAAACGCACAAAAACCCCGCTTGTGATTGATTTTACATCTTATTTCGAGTATACTGGAGAAGCAGGGGCCTGCCGTGCAGCGGCAGGCGAGCTGATTCTTTGTTTTACTCGTGTAAAATAAATGCTGGAGGTAAGAACAATGCTGGTAAATGCAACTGAAATGCTGATCAAGGCCCGGGACGGCCATTATGGCGTGCCCCAGTTCAACATCAACAACCTGGAGTGGACCAAGGCGGTCCTGACGGCCTGCCAGGAGACCAAGAGCCCCGTCATCCTGGGCGTGTCCGAGGGCGCCGGCAAATATATGACCGGCTTCAAGACAGTGGCCGCCATGGTCAGCGCCATGGTGGATTCGATGGGCATCACCGTGCCCGTGGCCCTGCACCTGGACCATGGCACCTATGAGGGCTGCAAGGCCTGCATCGAGGCTGGCTTCTCCTCCATCATGTTCGACGGCAGCCACTACCCCATCGAGGAGAACGTCGCCAAGACCAAGGAGCTGGTGGCTCTGGCCCATGAGCACGGCATGTCCATCGAGGCCGAGGTCGGCTCCATCGGCGGCGTCGAGGACGGCGTCGTGGGCACCGGCGAGATCGCCGACCCCGCCGAGTGCGCCCGCATCACCGAGCTGGGCATCGACTTCCTGGCAGCCGGCATCGGCAACATCCACGGCGTCTATCCCGCCAACTGGAAGGGCCTGGACTTTGAGGCTCTGGACCGCATCCACAAGGCCACCAACAACATCCCCCTGGTGCTGCACGGCGGCACCGGCATCCCCGACGAGATGATCGCCAAGGCCATCAGCCTGGGCGTGTGCAAGATCAACATCAACACCGAGTGCCAGCTGGTGTTCGCCGAGGCCACCCGCAAGTACATCGAGGCCGGCAAGGATCAGCAGGGCAAGGGCTTCGACCCCCGCAAGCTGCTGGCCCCCGGCGCACAGGCCATCATCGACAAGTGCAAGGAGAAGATCGAGCTGTTCGGCTGCGCCGGCAAAGGCTAAAGGGATAAATTTCCCTGGCTGTGTCTCATCCAACGCACCTGTCGTTGGATGAGACGGATCTGAAACAGGCACATTAAAACCCCGCCCCCTCCGGCGTATGTCAGAGGGGGCGGGGCTTTTTTGCGTTTTGCGGGGCGCTCAGTTCAGCAGGGCCGGCGCGCCGATGGTAAAGGTGCGGCTGATGTTGGCGGCCTTGTAGTTGCCGCCCACCACAGCCGTCTGGGTGTAGCGGCCCGGCTCGGTGGGCACCTCGGTGGTGCTGGACTCAAACAGTCCGCCGAACAGGCTGTCCACCCGCTTGTAGGTGTAGGTGACGACGGGGTCGGCCAGGACGCTGCCATCCACTTCCACCTTGGCCGAGAAGTCAAAGTTTTTGGCGGCCTCCGCCGTCATGGAGGCGGGCGTCTCCTGGCTCCAGTACTGGCGGACGCCGGTGCTCCGGGGCGCGATCTTGAAGAACGCGAAGCCGCCGGTGTTCACATCCTCCCGGCTGAGGGTGACGGCGCCGGCCACATAATTGCCGGCATCCTCCGGCTGCTCGTCCACATAGATGTGGGTGACCAGGTCCTCGGGCAGGTAGCGGCGGATCAGCGTCAGGGCGCTGCGCATCCCGGTGACGATGTCCTGCAAAGCCGGCACATAGTACTGCAAAATCTCCATCAGGGAGGTCAGTTCCTCGGCCACCCGGATCAGGACGCTGACGTCGTTGCCGTCGATCAGCTGTTTTAAGTAGCGGTAGAGGTTGAAGTCCCGGGTGTTGGCCGGGTCCGCCGACATGGAAGCCGGCAGGGGGATCAGTTCCAGCAAAATGCGCACCTTCTCGGGCAGCAGCAGGGTGACAAAGCCTTTGGCCTGCCCGCTGATGCCCAGCACCACGGCGATGTACTGGGTGTCCTCGGGGGTGGCGCGGATGCTCACCTCAAAGGGCTGCCCATAGACGGCGTTGTCGGTGGCCTCGATGCGGATGGCGACCAATGCGTTGTCCTCTGCAAGGGCCTGCGCGGCAGGCGCAGAGGTGCCCGCCGCCAGGGCCGGCGCGGCCGAGGTGCAGGCCATAACGGCCGCCAGGGCCAGCGCCGCGATCCGTTTTCTCAGCATAGTTTGCCTCCTTACAAAAGCAGATGCGGTGTGGGGGCGCACGCCCCCGCTTCTATTCTACAGGAATCGGCTTTCCGGGTCAACGACGGGATTACAGCGCCAGAAATTCCCTCCGGCGGCTCACAGCCGGCTCAGCTGGGGGCCCTGGGCGGTGTCCTTGACGGCCCAGCCCTTGGCGGCGATCTCCGCCCGCAGCGCGTCGGCGGCGGCCCAGTCCCTGGCCTTTTTGGCGGCGGCCCGCTTTTCCACCAGCGCCTGCACGTCGGCGGGCACTTCGTCCTTTTTGCGGTTGTACAGCAGGCCCAGCACGCCGGCCAGCTCGTCAAAGACGGCGGCGGCCTGCTCCAGGGCCGCCTTGGAGGATGCAGCCGACAGGGTGTTGATCTCCTTGACCAGGTCGAACAGGGCGGCCAGGGCGTCGGGGGTGTTCAGGTCGTCGTCCATGGCGGCGCAGAACTTGCGGCGGGCCTCGGCGGCCTTTTCCTTCAGGGTCTCGCTGTCACCGAAGCTGGCCTGGCCCAGCATGAAGTCCAGGTTTTCCCGGCAGGTGTACAGCCGCTCGAGGCTGTTCTTGCAGCTCTCGATCAGCTCGACGGTGTAGTTCAGGGGCATCCGGTAGCCCGCCGTCAGCATGAAGTAGCGGATGGGCTCGTAGCCGTAGGCGTCCGCCACGTCCCGCACCGTGAAGAAGTTGTGCAGGCTCTTGGACATCTTCTGGTTGTCCACGTTGATAAAGCCGTTGTGCATCCAGTAGCGGGCAAAGGTGCAGCCGTTGGCGCACTCGCTCTGGGCGATCTCGTTCTCGTGGTGGGGGAAGATCAGGTCCTGGCCGCCGCAGTGCAGGTCGATGGTCTTGCCCAGATGGGTGCGGCTCATGGCGCTGCACTCGATGTGCCAGCCGGGGCGGCCGGGGCCGTAGGGGCTGTCCCAGGCGGGCTCGCCGGGCTTGGCGGCCTTCCAGACGGCAAAGTCGGCGGGGTCCTCTTTCAGGTCGTCGTCCATCTGGCTGCGCAGGGCGCGGTTGCCGCTCTCGAGGTCGTCCAGGTTCAGGTGGCTCAGCTTGCCGTATTCGGGGTCGCTGCGCACCCGGAAATAGACGTCGCCGTTGCGGGCCACATAGGCGTGGCCGCTGGCCACCAGGTCGGCCACGATGTCCAAAATCTGCTGGATGTGCTCGGTGGCGCGGGGCTGGACGGTGGGGGGCAGGCAGTTGAGCCCGGCGGCGTCCTTTTTGTACTCGGCCTCGAAGCGCTCGGCCACCTCCTTCATGGTGGTGCCCTCCTCGTTGGCGCGGGTGATGAGCTTGTCGTCGATGTCGGTGATGTTGGAGACATAGATCACCTTGTTGCCCCGGTATTCCAGATAGCGGCGCAGGGTGTCAAAGACGATCAGAGGCCGGGCGTTGCCGATGTGGATGTAATTGTAGACGGTGGGGCCGCAGACATAGATGCGGTACACCCCCGGCTCCTGGGGGATGAATTCTTCCTTTTGGCGTGTGAGTGTATTGAAAATCTGCATGGCAGCTCTCTCCTTTTCTCGTTGCCCATGGTTGGATGCTCCCATTATACCGCCTCGGGGCCGCCGTTGCAAGCCTGCCCCTTTACAATCCGGCTTTCTTGTGCGATAATTTGTAATATCCATTGCGTGCCGGCGCGCGGCGCGCAGCTTGTGAACAAAGGGGAAAGTATTATGAGCAAGATCATCCTGCCGGCGGGCTATACCCCCGCCCTGAACCTGTACGACACCCAGCGGGCCATCGGCACGGTCAAGCGCCTGTTTGCCGACACCCTGTGCGCGACGCTGAACCTGCGCCGCGTCTCGGCCCCCCTGTTCGTGGAGGCCGCCTCCGGCCTGAACGACGACCTGAACGGCGTGGAGCGCAAGGTCTCCTTCGACATCAGGGACACCGGCGTCACCGCCGAGGTGGTGCAGTCCCTGGCCAAGTGGAAGCGCAAGGCTTTGAAGGACTACGACTTCCATGTGGGCAAGGGCCTGTACTGCGACATGAACGCCATCCGCCGGGACGAGGAGCTGGACAACCTCCACTCGGTCTATGTGGACCAGTGGGACTGGGAAAAGGTCATCCGGGAGGAGGACCGCAACCTCGACTACCTGAAAGGCGTGGTGCGGGGCATCGTGTCGGCGGTGTGCGCCACCGAGATGAACCTGCACGCCATGTTCCCCCAGCTGGAAAAGCTGCCCCTCCACAGCCCCAGCGTCACCTTCATCACCAGCCAGGAGCTGGAAGACCTCTACCCCGCCCTGACCCCCAAGGAGCGCGAGAACGCCTTTGTCAAGGAGCACGGCACCACCTTCCTGATGCAGATCGGCCGGGCGCTGCGCAGCGGCAAGCCCCACGACGGCCGCGCCCCCGACTACGACGACTGGGACCTGAACGGCGACCTGCTGTTCTGGAACGATCCGCTGGCGTGCAGCTACGAGCTGAGCAGCATGGGCATCCGGGTCAGCCCCGAGAGCCTGGACCGCCAGCTGACCGAGGCCGGCTGCGACGGCCGCCGCGCCCTGCCCTTCCACAAGGCTTTGCTGGCCGGCGAGCTGCCCTGCACCATCGGCGGCGGCATCGGCCAGAGCCGGCTGTGCATGCTGCTTTTGGGCAGCGCTCACATCGGCGAGGTGCAGGCCTCCGTCTGGGACGCCGCCACCCGCGAAGCCTGCGAGAAAGCCGGCATCCACCTGCTGTAACAGGCCCTATAAGTATCCCGCCCGGCTGCACACGTCCGGGCGGGATTTTTCATACGCTTATTCTTCGGCCGGGCCGTCCGGGCCGCCGGCAAAAAGGCCGGGGATGCCGCACAGGGCCGCCGCGCCCACCGCCGTGAACACGATGCGGGACCACAGGGAGCTGCTGCCCCCCAGAAGCCAGCCCACAAAATCGAACTGGAACAGGCCCACCAGCCCCCAGTTGATGCCCCCGACGATCATCAGGCACAGGCATATCTTGTAAAAGGTCTGCACAAAAAGACCCCCTTCCTGTCAGGCAGTATGCCCAAATGGAAGGGGGTCTATGCGTCTTAGTTTTTGAGGGACTGCATGGGGGCGGGCAGGCGGCCGCCGCGGTTGATGAACACCGAGGGGTCGCCCTGGTTGACGGGCATGATGGGCCCGTAGCCCAGCAGGCCGCCGAAGTCCAGCTTTTCGCCGGCCTTGCGGCCGATGGCCGGGATCACGCGCACCGCGGTGGTCTTGGAGTTGACCATGCCGATGGCGGCTTCGTCGGCGATCAGGCCGCTGATGATCGAGGCCGGGGTGTCGCCGGGGATGATGACCATATCAATGCCCACGCTGCACACGGCGGTCATGGCCTCCAGCTTTTCGATGGTCAGGCAGCCGGTCTCGGCGGCGTGGATCATGCCGGCGTCCTCGCTGACCGGGATGAACGCGCCCGACAAGCCGCCCACATGGTTGGAGGCCATGACGCCGCCCTTTTTGACGGCGTCGTTGAGCAGGGCCAGGCAGGCGGTGGTGCCGCAGCAGCCGCAGGTCTCCAGGCCCATCTCCTCCAGGATGTTGGCCACGCTGTCCCCGATGGCCGGAGTGGGCGCCAGGGAAAGGTCGATGATGCCGGCAGGCACGCCCAGCTCCCGGGAGACGAGGTTGGCCACCAGCTGGCCCACCCGCGTGATCTTGAAGGCGGTGCGCTTGACCAGGCTGGCCACCTCGTCGATGGGGGCATCCTTGGGCAGGCGGGCCAGGGCGGCGCGGACCGCGCCGGGACCCGAGACGCCCACATGGATCTCACAGTCGGGCTCGCCCGCGCCGTGGAAGGCGCCCGCCATAAAGGGGTTGTCCTCGGGGGCGTTGCAGAACACCACCAGCTTGGCCGCGCCGATGCACTGACGGTCTGCGGTCATCTCGGCCGTCTTGCGGATGGCCTGGCCCATCAGCTTGATGGCGTCCATGTTCAGGCCCGCCTTGGTGGCGCCTATGTTCACCGAACTGCATACGATGTCGGTCTGGGCCAGGGCACGGGGGATGGACTGGATCAGCCGCTTGTCCCCTGCCGAAAAGCCCTTGTGCACCAGGGCGGTATAGCCGCCCACAAAGTTGACCCCCACCGCCTTGCCGGCGGCGTCCAGGGTCTTGGCGAAATCCACCGGGTCGGCGTCGGGGCAGGCGCCCAGCAGCATGGCGATGGGCGTGACGCTGATCCGCTTGTTGATGATGGGGATGCCATACTCCGTGGCGATGGACTCCACGGTGGGCACCAGCTTGGCAGCCCGGGTGGTGATCTTGCGGTAGATCTTCTCGCAGGCCCGGGCGGGGTCCGGGTCGATGCAGTCCAGCAGGCTGATGCCCATGGTCACGGTGCGGACATCCAGGTTTTCCTGGGTGAACATCTCGATGGTCTCAAGGATGTCCCCGGTATTGAACATACTCATGGCAGTCCCCTCCGTCAGATGGTGTGCATGGCGTCAAAGACTTCCTGCCGGGTCAGGGTGATCTGCATCCCCATCTCCTGGGCCAGGGCGTCGATAGACTCCCGCAGCTCCTCATGGCTGACCGTGCAGGCCGACAGATCCACCAGCATGATCATGGCGAACATCCCCTGCAGGATGCTCTGGGAGATGTCCT
>ERZ1090864.1059-NODE-1062-length-13578-cov-8.898247_pt1 | contig 13578 bp, 17 predicted proteins | sample MGYA00478479_ERZ1090864 | MGnify/ENA primary metagenome ERZ1090864 (study PRJEB33644, sample SAMEA5815743) | chicken gut metagenome | biome: Chicken; feature: Gastrointestinal Tract; material: Caecum | place: Ireland | collected 2019-01-01 | study: A study of... | reverse complement strand
ATTTTAACAACTATTTTAACAACTATTTTAACAACTATTTTAACAACTATTTTAACAACTATTTTAAAAAACTATTCTAACAAAACCGTGACACACCAGATACAGAAAGGGGATTGCCTGATGGAAATGCGTAAATTTATCGTGGAGCTGCACACCGACGGCACGGTCACGTGGAACGAGTATGAGGAACCTGCAAAGAGTAGGAGGGAGGTTTTCAGAGAGGCGAAATCTTTTCTTGATCGGGTGTTGCTCACCATGCCCTGGAATGGGCGCAAAAAACATCCGGGAATGAGTGATGAGTGGCATGCTGGATATACTGCCGCTTGCGAAGATCTTTGGATGGATATACTGCCGCTTGCGAAGATCTTTGGATGGAAAAACGGGTATTAAGTCGAAACGGCCTTAGGGCCGTCTGCCGGGAACGGCCGCCCGGTACTGATGAGACAGGCCAACGGCAACTTATAGAAATGGAGAGTGATTTTAATGCCGTATGCAAAGAAGACCAACAAGAACACCACCCGCAAACAGCGCGAGTACGTGAAGTTCAAAGACCTGGACCGGGTCGTCGAAGTGGAAGATGGCGTCATGTGGCTGCAAAATGGGAAGTACGCGCAGCCGGGCGTCACCATCGCGATCGACGATGAGCACGCCCTCAGCGACTGGACCCGCAAAATCAAGCTGCGGAATGTAAGCCTTGACGTTGTGGAGAACGACAGGGGCTATCCGGAACTGGTTATCAGTGGCGCGGCCTCCGACGATCCGTTCTGACAAACGCCGGCCGGCGTTGCCGGCCGGCTTATTTTTTACAAGGTGGTGAAACCATGGAAAATCCAGGCTGGCGCGCACTCGCAGCCGCCATAATCAAGCAGGCGTACCGTGACCATGCGTGGTATTTTTTCCAGAGCGCCTGGTGCGACGAGCTGCTTGACTATGTCGGCATCAGTATGAACGGTCGCGATGTATTACGGATGGTAGAGGGAGGTAGAGACGATGGCGAGAGGTAACGCAATGGCCAGGGCGAGCTTGACGCACCCGGAAAACTGGTACACCCCGGTTGCTCTGCATGACTGGCCGGAACGAGAATTGCGGCAGGAGTATACGCGGTTGCGCGACATTATGCACAAGCGCCTGGTCCGTATGGGCCAGGATCAGGAGCTGCGCGAGACTGAGGAATACCGTTACTTGAGTTCACATCTACCCCGTTTGCGCGACATACCAGACCGGCAGGCGCTAGAAAGGGCGCTTGCTGATGTTGCTTGGTTTCTGCGGAACCCCGAGATCAGCACTGTTTCAGGCGTACGCCAGCGTATGGCGCGCGTACGGTCCATGGCGCAACAGACCATGGGCGATGTTGACGAGCAGTATGTCGGGAAGCTGGGCGACTGGTTTGCCTATTGCCACGCCCAGGGCCTTGACGAGATCTATAACTCGGACGAGATCGTGGAGTACTTTTACACCGTCCCTGACCGGCGATACCTGAACAAGCGAGATTTTATCGCCTGGACAGAGGGGCAATACGCCTGGGAGCGGGAAGCCGCCAGAGGCCCGGAACCTGGCAGCAGTTCGGAGGATTTTTAAATGGTTTGCGCGGACAAGGTTGTGGATGTACATAGCGCCGACGTGTCGGAGTGGTTGCAAAGCCTGTCCGTGCTGCCGAAAAAGACGGGCGGAAAGCGGCAGAAATACCGCGCGTCTTATATAGATTGCATCTGCGCATTTGATATAGAAACGAGCGTGCTTCCCTACGTGCGAGACCGCGCCGGCAATGCTGGCCCGCAAGCAATTATGTATATCTGGATGTTCCAGGCCGGGGCGCGTTTTACGATAATCGGCCGGACGTGGGAAGAGTACGCCGAGCTGTGCACTATGATCGACGCTCGTGCGGACGAACTCGACGCAATGCTTGTTGTATGGGACCACAACCTATCATATGAGTTCCAATTCCTGTCTGGAGTGCAGACTCCAGGCCAGGTGTTTGCCACAAAGGCGCGCAAGGTCCTGCGCGCCGAATTTGGACGGCTGGAATACCGGTGCAGCTATCTGCAAACCAACATGAGCTTGGACGCTTTTACCCACAAAATGGGCGTTTCCCACGGCAAATTGTCCGGACAGTTGGACTACTCCAAAATCCGCTATCCCTGGACAGCGTTGACAGATCAGGAGCTTGCCTACTGCGTCAATGATGTCCGCGGTCTGGTTGAAGCAATCAGCGCAGAGATGGACGGCGATGGCGATACGCTGTACACCATCCCCATGACATCAACCGGATATGTGCGCCGAGATTGCAAGCGGCCCATGTATCCGCTCAAAAAGTGGACAGACACGCTACAGCCCGACGCCAAACTATACAAGTTGCTGCGAGACGCATTTTGGGGCGGCGACACACACGCCAACCGGTACTATGCCGGCATGGTGCTTGAGGACGTGCACAGTGTAGACATGGTAAGCGCGTATCCGGCTGTACAGTTGACCGAGCAATTCCCCACAACCAGCTTTTTCCACGAGCGCGCGAGCCTGGACCGCCTGAAACTCAACTTGCGTATGCGTCGGGCGGTTGTATGCCGAATTGTGCTGTACGACCTGTCGCTCGCAGATCAGCACTGGGGCTTCCCGTATCTGCCGCGCAGCAAGTGCGCATATATTTCCGGCGGTGTCTATGACAACGGTCGCGTGTTGCAATGCCGGGAGTGCGTTGTGGCAATGACCGACATAGACCTTAATATCATGCGCCGGGAATACAAATGGACAGGTGTGCGAGTGCTTGACCTATGGAGCGCGCACTACGGGAAGCTGCCGAAAAAGCTGACCGAAGTAATCTACAAATACTATGAGGCCAAGACGTCTTTAAAGGGAGTGTCCGGCCAGGAGCTGTACTATATGAAATCCAAAAACAAGCTGAACAGCGTGTACGGCATGACGGCCCAGAAGCCTGTGCGTGACGATGTGTCTTACACAGAAACCGGCGAATGGAAGACAACGCCTGTGTCTGATGAAGGATTACAACAGGCGCTGGACGAAAACCGGAGATCGTTGTTTTTTCCCTATCAATGGGCTGTTTGGACAACCGCGCACACCAGGAAGCGTCTGAGGTATGCACTCCACGCCGCTGGCGAACATGCTGTGTACTGTGACACTGACAGCGTTAAGTATGTGGGCGACATTGACCTGGACACGCTCAATGGCGAGCTGACGCGTCTTGCAAAAGCTGCCGGTGCCTATGCGACAGACCCCAAAGGCCGGGTGCACTATATGGGCGTGTTTGAGCAAGAACGAGACTACGCAGAGTTTAAGACCTGGGGCGCGAAAAAGTACGCCACAACTTATAGCAAGGGAGGCAAGATCACCACGACCATAGCCGGCGTTAGCAAGCAGAAAGGCGGTCTGGAGCTGATGCTGTGGGGCGGTTTCAAGGCATTCCGGCCAGGTTTCCGGTTTTGCCTGGCCGGCGGAAGCGACCTTGTATATAATGATAACCCAGACTGCCCGCCGCTGGAAATTGACGGGCACGCACTTGAGATCACCAAGAACGTGGCCATTTTGGACGGTGACTACACCCTGGGTCTTACTGCCGAGTATGCGCGGCTGCTGGGATACGAGATGGAGGTTGCAGACTATGAGACTTTTTGACAACGACGGATGGCCGAACTTTTCAGAGACCGACGGAATTTTGTCCAGCCCCGCCAATATCATTATGATATGGGGCGGGCGCGGTACCGGGAAAACCTACACCTGCCTAAAGGACACGCTTGACGCCGGAAAGGATTTTCTGTTCCTGCGCCGCACCCCCGGGCAGGTAGACACGATTGCTGCGGACCCGAGCATGTGGCCTTTTTCCCCTATCAATCGGGACACCGGGCGGTTGATAATGCCGGAGCGTGTCAAGGGCCTGCGCGGCATGTATCGTATCATGGATGAGCAGGACCAAGACAACCCGCGGCAGGTTGGCATGGTTTCCAGCGTCGTGACGCTGGGCCGGACCCGCGGCTTTTCGAGTGACACTACGGAGCGGATCATCCTGGACGAATACCAAAAGGACGAGCTTGACTACTACCGCAAGGGTGAGGGCCTGGGCCTGGCAAACATTTATGAGACAGTCAACCGTAACCGGGAACTCAAGGGCAAGGAACCGTGCAAGCTTATCCTTATGAGCAACGCGGTTGGCATGGCCAACCCGTACTATATGCAATGGGACGTAGTGGATATTATCGACATGATGGTTGGCACGCGAAGGCGTTGGATGTATCTGCCGGACCGCGGTATCATGCTGGTAGACCTGGCTGACAGCCCGGTAGCAGAGCGAAAAAAAGACACCGCGTTATATCGCAGTCTTGCCGGCACTGACTTTTACCGGTCTGCGCTTGAAAACCAATATGCCGGAGAGGAAAAAAGCCGCACCGAAAGCCGGGACCTTATCCAATACAGGCCCGTGGTGTGCGCGGGCCGCCTGTGCATATATCGCCACAAATCCAATGGCAGCTACTATGTGTGTGAGCACATGTCTGGAGCAGCGCCGGTGTACGGAACCGGACACTATGACCTGTTGCGATTCCGCCTGCGATACGCTAGACTGTATGACAGCTACATGGCCCGAAAAATTATTTTTGAGCGGTACAGCGATGAAATTTATTTTCGGCAGCTGTGGGACGCTTGACACGGAAAATGTAAATGATAGAATGAGATCAGCAGGTAGAAGCCCAAGAGCAACGCCGGGAGGCGCGGGCACGCGGCCGCTCACCGCAAGACTCTACCTGCTGATTTTATATATAGGTAGGTGCTGTTTATGAGTTATCTGTCAATTGTAATTGTGCTGGCGTTTATCTTGCTGGATGTCGTCAGTGGGTTGGTTAAGGCCCTCGCCACAACCGGTTTTGACAGCAGCGTGATGCGGCAGGGCTTCTTCCACAAGCTGGGCGAGTTGTTGAGCGTCGCCCTGTGTGTCGTGGCGGATGCGAGCCTGCCGCGGCTGGGTATCCCCGTGGATGTGAATTTTTCCGCGGTGTGCTGCGTATATCTGGTTATTATGGAGATTGGCAGCATCCTGGAAAATATTGGCGCAATCAACCCGGAATTGCGCGACCCGCTGTCCAAAATTTTTGCAAAGCTGAAAGGAAGTGATACTGATGAGACTGAGTAACGGAGAGGTGCTTTTTGCCTGGCCGCTGGCTGAGCATACCATTACCGCCGGCTGGTATTACAGCGACGGCAGTCTGCACCGGGCAATCGACCTGCGCGCGGCAGTCGGCACGCCGGTCTATGCGGCCGAGGACGGCACGGTGGACTGGGTGCAGGCCTGGGACGGCCACAGCACTAGCGGCAATCAGAGTTATGGAAACCTGGTGCGCATCCGCCATGCCGACTATAACGGCGGCAAATTGCAGACGCTGTACGCGCACCTGAACAGCTGTTGCGTGGCCAACGGGCAGACAGTCAAGGAGGGCGAGCTGATCGGATATAGCGGCAACACCGGCAACGTCACCGGCCCGCACCTGCACTTCGAAGTCCGTTTGAGCGGCACCCGCTGCAACCCCTTGAACTGGCTGGACGACGACTTTGCTTGCGCATACAGCACTGTGCGGCTGGGCGACTACACCAGCGTCACGCGTCCTATGGGCGCAGGCGGTGAAAAAATCGGCAGCCAGTTTGTGATCGGCCCCGTTTCCAGCGGCGACGCGGAGATGATCCGCGCCCTGTGCCGGAAACTTGACCTGTATACGCAAAATCTTGTAATGGAGGTGTAAACGTGAAATTGGAGGATATCATGACCCTGGTCCGCGCCGGGTACACAAAAGACGAGATTGCCGCAATGTCTGCGCCGGAACCTGCGCCGCAGCCGGAACCTGCGCCGCAGCCGGAACCTGCACCGCAGCCGGAACCTGCGCCGCAGCCGGAACCTGCGCCGCAGCCGGAACCTGCACCGCAGCCGGAACCTGCGCCGCAGGTCTCGCAGACAGAAGCGCTGCTGCGGGAGATCCTGGGCGCGGTGCGGCAGGGAAACATCAACAAAACCACCATGGAACCGCCTGTTGAAAAGGGCGCGGACGTGGTGACCGCCCGTCTGATTAACCCTAACTATGGAAAGGAGAAATAAGCAATGCCTATTGGTATGACCTTTCAGGACATTTCCGCTGTCCTGACCGAGATCAACAAACTGGCGACCGGCCAGGAACCCACCAGTGAGATCATCGACACCAGCAGTTTCGTGAGCGTCGCGGAGGCGACGCTGCGGACCGGCTACGACCCTGTCATGAACGCTATCTCGCAGCTGGCCACTCGCACCATCTTTGCGGTGCGTCCTTACAACGCCTTGTTTTCCGGCCTTGAAAAGGACGGCACCGCCTGGGGCAACCACGTCCGCAAGATCAACTTTTTCGATGAGGATCCCATCAAGGATACCAGCTGGTCCCTGCCGAACGACGGCACGACCGGCACCGCTAGCGGCGGCGATGACGTCGACCCGTTTATCGTCCAGCGGCCCAAGACCCTGCAAACCAACTTCTACGGCCAGGCCAACTATACCCGGCTGTATTCACAGTTCACCACCCAGCTGATGAACGCGTTCCGCGGCCCCGATGAGCTGGCGGCGTTCTGGACCGCTTTTGTACAGCATCTGTCAAACCAGATCGAAAGCGACCGGGAACACTTGACCCAGAACCTGCTGGCCAACTATATGGGCGGTTTGACCGTGACCAACCCCAATAGCGTTATCTACCTGCTGGATGAGTACAATGCCGAGACCGGTCTGAGCCTGACGGCCACGTCGGTATACGCGCCCGAGAACTTCCCGGATTTCGCGCGATATGCCTATGCACGCATCAAGGATGTTTCCGACATGATGAGGGCGCGCACCAACAACTGGCACCAGAACTGGCAGATCGGCGGGACGGACTACAACTTCATGCGCCATACGCCGTATGACAGACAGCACCTGTACCTGTTCAGCCGTACCCAGCGGCAGATTGACTCCCGCGTCCTGTCCGATACGTTCCATGACGAACTGGCCCGCTACCAGGACTATGTCATGGTGCCGTACTGGCAGAGTGCGGACAATCGCGCGGCCGTCAAGGTCAAGCCCATCTATACCAGTACCGCAGGCGTCGCCACCATCGGCACGGCCAATGTCGGCCTGAACAATATCTTTGCGTTCATCCACGACGATGACGCGATCGGCTACACCCCGATTGACAACGACGTGGAGCCCATCCGCAACCCGCGCAGCCGCTACACCAATTTCTGGTACCATTACGGCTTCCGGTTCTACAACGACTTCACCGAAAACGCGGCCCTGTTCCTGCTCACCTCGGCAGACAAGACCGCCCCGGCCGCAGCCAAAGCCGTGTTGAGCCGCAGCAAGACCGTCAAGGATCCCGAACCGGCAGAATAACAACCCAATGGGCTGGGCACACGCCCAGCCCATTATTTATAAGGAGGCGTCGCATTGTCTATCCAAGTGATACTGTATCAGATGTCCAAGCGGCAAAACTCCACGGCCCGGCCTGCCGGTAACGGCAATCCATACCAGTGCAACATCAAAGATTCAAGCAGCGTGATTAATCCGACGTTGATTTTCGATTTCGGGCAGACCGATTATCCGTCCGGTTTTAATTATGTGACGATCCCGATGTTTGAAAACCGCTGCTACTGGATCACGGACTGGACATACTACCGCGGGACCTGGCAGGCGACCTGTCGTGTAGACCCTCTGGCGAGCTGGCGGGCGGACATTGGCGCGAGCACCCAGTATATTGTGCGTTCGTCGGCGGCGTATAATTCAAACGTCGTGGATAGCTTATATCCTACTATGGCCGGATGTAATTTCTACAAGGCTGCGCCGTTGCAAAACAAGGCATTTTCCGGCCAGTTGGCCGCCGGTCGTTACATCCTGGGCTGTATCTCCAAGGGAAATAACGGGTTCGGCAGCACTTCCTACTACGTTATGTCGACATCCGTGTTTCGCAGTTTTTGCAGTTATTTGCTTTCGAGCACCGACTACCTGGCCTTGAACGCCGAGGAAATCAGCGCAGACCTGGCTAAAACGCTGTTCAACCCGTTTCAGTATGTGGTCAGCTGCATTTGGATGCCTTTTCAGTTTCCAGTATCGGAGGGTTTTATTACGTCCTCTATCCCGTTGGGTTGGTGGGACACCGAGCTTTCCGGCAGCGCATACTTGGTGGAACAAAATTCCGACGTTGGCACGGTGACTAATAGCTTCGTTGTCACAAAACACCCGAGGGCCAGCACAGGCGGCGCGTATCTTAACCTGCGACCATACAGCCGATACACGCTGTACTATCCGCCGTTCGGCGAAATAGAACTGGACGGCAACGCGCTGCTTAACGCCCAGACTGTGTATTGCAAGACTTACGTCGACGCGTATACAGGCATGGGGTATCTATACGTGTCGACCGACGACCCCGGAAGCGGCATGGCTAGCAACATCATCGCTGTACGGCAAGCGCAGGTAGGCGTGCAGGTTCCGCTGGCACAGGTCAGCTTGGACACGATCGACAGCATTGGCGAGCTGGTGTCAGCGCCGCTTCGCTCTATCTACGGAGCCGTAAAAGGCGGCATTGATGGCATCTCTGCCGCGCTGAGCGGCAGCGATCCGAACAGTTTTGACAGTTTTGCGTCGACGCTGTCCAGCGTCGGTTCGGGCGTCGCCGACGCAGTAGCGTCCGGCAATGTCAAGCTGTCCGTAAAAGGCGGGGCAGGCAGCGTGGCGGTGTATGACACCGACCCATACCTAATGCTACAGACGATGTACCAGGTCGAGACCGACAACGCAGACCGCGGCCGGCCGCTATGTGCGCCGCGGCAGATATCCACAATCCCCGGTTTTATTCTATGCGCCGATCCGCATATCGCCTGCCACGCAACGTCGCCCGAGCTGCGCGCGATCGAGCAGGCCATGGCGTCTGGATTTTTCTACGAGTGAGGTGTGTGCATGCCGACATATCCGCAAAGTATCACAGACCAATCGACGATTTTTGAGAGCGCCGGCTACCCGGCCTACTCGGACGGCAGCTATCATGGCGGCATCGATACGGTGCACAACAACCGACTGGCATATGCGCCGGCGTCCGGCACGGTGGTGGTCGCACACGTCTGGCAGGGCGGTACAGAGGGCAACGACAGCTGGGGGAACTACATTGTAGTTGATATGGGCAGCGGCAGCTATTGGTTGGCAGCCCATTTTACCGCGCAGACCCATAGCGTCGGCGAGCAGATCAACAAGGGCGACTTGATCGGCACGCAAGGCGAGACAGGCAACGTGACGGGCATACATACTCACTGGGAATACTGGGTTGGCGGGCAGTCTACGGCTTACAGGCAGGACCCGTCCCCGCTGCTGGGGATTCCGAACGGGCGCGGCACCTATGCTGTGACATGGGACGCCACCGAGCCGCCGGGACCTGGCCCAGGTCCTGGCCCAGGTCCCGGACCGGACCCGGGGCCTGGAAATATCCCGGTCTGGCTGCTATTCAAAATTGCAAATAACAGGAGGTGATATGTATGAGCGTACCTTATTCCGCAAAACAGCTGAACAGGGCGTACTCCGCATACACGCCGAGCACTGTGCATGTGACCAACACGGAGATGGCGTATTTCTACCGGCGTTACCTGTTCCAAAAGGCTATCGCACAGGTCAAGGCGACTGTCCCCAATACATGGGAGCGCGCCAAGAACTGGCTGATGTACCTGATTTTTGGTACCGGCTATGTCGGCGTTTTCAATACCCGCGAGTATGGCATTATGTTTGACCGCGTCGGCCTGGGCGGCCTGAACGTATTCTACCAACCGTCCTATTTTATCGTGGCTAACCCGCTGATTACGCCGAGCCGCCAGGTGCAGATCGGCACCGAAGGCGAGCTGCTCATGCTCCAGCCGACGTATTCCGGCATCGCTGACTTGTGTATCTACTACGGCGACCTGCTGGCGCTGGCGGCAGAGACAGCAGCCGTCAACCTGCAAAACAGCAAGATCAGCACGATTTTTGCGGCGGATAGCAAAAGCGCGGCAGAGAGTTTCAAGAAGCTGTATGATTCTATTTCATCCGGCGAGCCTGCCACCACAGTAGACAAGTCGCTGTTTAAGACGGACGACCGCGGGCAGTTGGTGCCCGGGTGGCTAATGTTCTCGCAGAACGTCAAAAACACCTATGTAGTATCTGATATTCTGTCCGATATGCGCAAGATCGAGGCCATGTTTGACAGCGAGGTGGGCATCCCTAACGCCAACACCGATAAAAAAGAAAGGCTGGTAACCAATGAGGTGGACGCCAACAACGTCTCCACCTACTCGCTGCTCTCCATGTGGCTGGAAAGCTTGCAGGAATCTTGCGAGCGCGTACACAGAATGTTCGGTATCGGCAAATCCGAATTGTGGTTCGACTGGCGGTTTCCGCCCGTCATGATGGGAGGTGACGACGATGCAAGCGACAGTTTCGATGCAGGCGCTGCTGGCGTACGACCCGACCTTGCTTGATGGAATGTCTTTCCCGGATGGGATGGACCCCGACGCGGTCAAGGCAACGATTGTCCAGGTATGTGCACCGTTTGAAATCCTTGTCCCGCAACCGGATCTCTGCAAGCCGATGCTGACCCTGTTTTCTATCCGGCGGAAGTATACCTGGAAAACCATGTGGGATACCACACGGCAGGATTATGACCTGCTGGACGAGATGGGCATGGAGATCACCACGGACGGTAACGACACTGATATTCGCACGCCCGACCTGCTGCATACCCGCACACCGGACCTTACCACGAGCGGTCAGAACGGCGGCAGCGACAGCACTGAGCAGCAAGTTTCCGCCTTTAATAGCAACTCTTTCGAGCCGCGGGAGCGGCAAACCACTACGCTGGGGAGCACCAATACTGTCCATTCTACCGGCAGCGAGGAAACCAGGGAGACAGGTACGGACAGCACGGCCCGGACTATCCAGCGGTCTGTCAAAACGACCGGCAGGCGTCGGCCGGTCGGGGAGCTGTTGGAAGCGGCCCGGAAAGCTGCCGAATTTGACGCCTACACTTACATCGCAGAGGATGTGAAAAACAACTTCTGCATCAGAGTATATTAAGGAGGTGTGCATTATGCCTAACTTCTGGCCATGGACGAACCTGCACGAACTGAACCTGGATTGGATTATCCAGAGTATCAAGGACCAGGAGACGCGGCTTACAAATTTCGTAAGTCTCAACTCCATCAAGTATGCCGATCCGTTCCAGTGGAATATCACGTCACAGTACGCCCAGAACACCCTTGTTATCGATCCGGAAACCGGCACGGCATACCTGTCTTTGCAGCCTGTGCCGCAGGGTGTGCAGATCGACAACACCGACTACTGGACCCCGGTTTTCACACTGCAAAATTTCACCGACGCGCTGAAAAAGGCCATATCTGATTTTCCGCAGCAGGAGGACGGGCAGGCCGCTACGCAGACTATTCCGGCAGGAACCGTGTTTTGGGTGGGCGACCGTCTGGTGCGAAATGACGCGGCAATCCCCGTCACGTCCCTGGTCATCGTCGGCAGCAACTGCACGCAGCTGGACGTGGTTTCCTTGATCGAGGAGGTTTACCACACGCCTATTGCCGTGTATAGCGCAGCCGATACGTCTATCTCAATTGGTTTCCAGTCTGTGCCTGTTACGTCCTCCATCTCGGCAGGAGGGCATGAGTATATCCCGCGCGCCGAGACCATCCGCATTACTGGGAGGTGACAATAATGCCTGATGTATCTATCTTTAACATCAAAGGCACCGCTATCAACGTCAAGGACACGTCCGCGCGTTCGTCTGCGGAAAGTGCTGTGCAGAAAGCATCCACGGCGCTGGAGAAAGTGACCGAGCTGGAAAATGCTAGCCGAGTTAATGTGTCCTATGAATCTGGCACAGAAACCATTACGATTACCACAGGGGAGGGAACCTAAATGGCAGTTTTTGATAAGATCAAGATCAATGGCGTCCCGTATAACGTCAAGGATACGGCGACGGCGCAAGCCGTCGCCCAGGTGAGAAGCGACCTTGCCGAAACCAATGAGACTGTGGAACAGCAGGGGCAGCAAATCACCCAGCAGGGACAGCAGATCACACAGCAGGGGCAGCAGATCACTCAGCAGGGGCAGCAGATCGGCGATATGCATAAAAATTTCTCCACCGAAAACCTGGAAGTGACGGGGACCGTTAAGTATGGCACTTATATGCCGATCAGCGAGTATTTCAAAGGTGTTTCCGTTCTGGACAGCGAAGGCAGCGCCCAGACCCTGCTCGCTCTAACCGATTCCACTACAGATCTGACAGAGTTTCCGGGACAGCAGCAACTATATCTGTGTTTGTTCCACAACCAGCAGAGCAACGGCGATAATACGGCCGAACCAAGATTTTATCTGACTGCCGACGGCGATCATATGATGCGTATCATTCCCCGCACCAATAATGGCATTTGGCCCACATTGCCGACCGCACGCGACGGCAGCATTTTTTACGCCAACGGTATGTTTTACATTGCGTGCACTGACTACGGTTCGGGGTATGACTTTGTTATCTATACGTCTACCGATTTTCTGACCTGGACCCGTCATCAAATTACAGCCGGATTGCCGAGCGGACAGATATGGGCGCCGCACATCGACCCGTTTTCCAGCGACACTACCAAAATCGGAGTGTTTGTATCGGCAAACGAAAATCTGTACTACTGTGCTGTACAACTATCGGGAAGTTACACACCGACCGGCACTGCTTCGTCGAATAGCCTGGGAATCAGCGGATATATCGACCCCTGCCCTGCATCTTTTAAGACCGCATATGGCACGAACATCGGCGGCGCTGTAACTGCATACAACGGACAGTGCCTCCTTGCTAAGAACGAAACAACGAAAAGAATTGAATTCTTCTCCTATTCGACGACTTCGCCAACCGCACAAGGCTGGAAGAATCCTGGAGACGCTTGGCCTGCCGGCGTCGAAGCACCGTTCACCCTGGACTTCGGAAATATTACAAAGCTGTTTGTAGACTACTACTACAGCGATTCGGAATCCCAGCATTTGATCCAGTCTATTTATAATGGCTTCACGTACTCGTTTGACACTAGCGGCTGGAGTATTGTAAACAGAGTGACATTTTCCGACGATCTTGGATTCCCGATCTGCGGGTGTAGGCACGGTAGCGGCGTCGCGGTAACCAACGAAATGCTCCGGAAAATTCACAACGTTTGTGATATCTACATCGGCGCGACCAAATACAAAAACAACTATGGCACAAGAACCATCGACCTGACGTCCCCAGCTAGCGGTTTCACTATCACACCGAACTATGTATATCGCGTCACCGGATCGTCGATTACTATACCACAACCGCTAAATCCGTTCGGGCTTGCCGCGTATCCAATTCTAATCGCCAGCGATAACATCGCTATAACCTTCACCCAAACGCCAGAAGGTAACAGAACGTACAACCTGTCCGGCAAAGCCGGTTCGACCTTGTGGATGGTGCAAAGCAAAGACACTCTGTTCAGCCCGTCGGGTGTCTGACCCGCCTAAGCACATTTCACACGATTTGTCAAGCCCTATCCCCTGCCCCGGCC
>ERZ1090864.1057-NODE-1060-length-13592-cov-12.467090_pt1 | contig 13592 bp, 9 predicted proteins | sample MGYA00478479_ERZ1090864 | MGnify/ENA primary metagenome ERZ1090864 (study PRJEB33644, sample SAMEA5815743) | chicken gut metagenome | biome: Chicken; feature: Gastrointestinal Tract; material: Caecum | place: Ireland | collected 2019-01-01 | study: A study of... | reverse complement strand
TGCAACTGCGCACGCGACACCCGGAGACAACGGCTGACTAAGCTTACTCCCCATCGCCGGGCAATAAGGGCGCGTGCGCTATCCACTTTTTTGCACGCCCATATTCAACGGCTTCTTTAAGGAGTTCATTTTCCATCGTTTTTTTGCCGAGCAGGCGCTGGAGTTCTTTAATCTGCTTCATGGCAGCAGCAAGTTCAGAGGCAGGAACGACCTGCTCTCCTGCGGCCACAGCAGTAAGACTTCCCTCTTGGTATCGCTTGCGCCAGAGAAATAACTGGCTGGCTGCCACACCGTGTTGCCGGGCAACAAGGGAGACCGTCATTCCCGGTTCAAAACTCTGCTGAACAATAGCGATCTTTTCCTGTGTAGTACGCCGTCTGCGTTTCTCCGGTCCTAAGACATCAATCATCTGCTCTCCAATGACTAGTCTAAAAACTAGTATTAAGACTATCACTTATTTAAGTGATATTGGTTGTCTGGAGATTCAGAGGGCCAGTCTACATGAACATTATTCATCAGATAATGCATTACGGGAGTAAACAGACGAATAATCGTAATTAAAATCAGGTAGTGACTCCAACTTACTGATAGTGTTTTATGTTCAGATAATGCCCGATGACCTTGTCATGCAGCTCCACCGATTTTGAGAACGACAGCGACTTCCGTCCCAGCCTTGCCAGATGTTGTCTCAGATTGGCTTTGTTGAATAAATCGAACTTTTGCTGAGTTGAAGGATCAGATCACGCATCCTCCCGACAACACAGACCATTCCGTGGCAAAGCAAAAGTTCAGAATCACCAACTGGTCCACCTACAACAAAGCTCTCATCAACCGTGGCTCCCTCACTTTCTGGCTGGATGATGAGGCGATTCAGGCCTGGTATGAGTCGGCAACGCCTTCATCACGAGGAAGGCCCCAGCGCTATTCTGATCTCGCCATCACCACCGTTCTGGTGATTAAACGCGTATTCCGGCTGACCCTGCGGGCTGCGCAGGGTTTTATTGATTCCATTTTTGCCCTGATGAACGTTCCGTTGCGCTGCCCGGATTACACCAGTGTCAGTAAGCGGGCAAAGTCGGTTAATGTCAGTTTCAAAACGTCCACCCGGGGTGAAATCGCACACCTGGTGATTGATTCCACCGGGCTGAAGGTCTTTGGTGAAGGCGAATGGAAAGTCAGAAAGCACGGCAAAGAGCGCCGTCGTATCTGGCGAAAGTTGCATCTTGCTGTTGACAGCAACACACATGAAGTTGTCTGTGCAGACCTGTCGCTGAATAACGTCACGGACTCAGAAGCCTTCCCGGGCCTTATCCGGCAGACTCACAGAAAAATCAGGGCAGCCGCGGCAGACGGGGCTTACGATACCCGGCTCTGTCACGATGAACTGCGCCGCAAAAAAATCAGCGCGCTTATTCCTCCCCGAAAAGGAGCAGGTTACTGGCCCGGTGAGTACGCAGACCGCAACCGTGCCGTTGCTAATCAGCGGCTGAGCGGAAGCAATGCACGGTGGAAATGGACAACGGAATATAACCGTCGCTCGATAGCGGAAACGGCAATGTACAGAATGAAGCAGTTGTTGGGAGATTCACTGACGCTGCGTGACTACGATGGTCAGGTAGCGGAAGCTATGGCCATGGTGCGTGCGTTGAACAGGATGACAAAGGCTGGGATGCCAGAAAGCGTGCGTATTGCCTGAAAATCCAGCCAGCTACAGGGTCGTTCGCACGAAATCTTATTTATTCAACAAAGCCCATGGTTGTTTATAGTACCGTCGTCTCTCCCCTTTATTTTTACAGAAAAGCAAACAGAAACCATAAATACCGGCGTTGACATGGCGGGGAAGCCGGCAACGGCTATCCCTACCGTAATCATAATATTTCTGTCATTTCTGCTCCCTACAATGACGTTAGTTTTACTTCTGGGCGATAACAACGAAAGGAGAGTATGACATGCACAACTCCAAAATCCGGCTGGCTATACTGGTTGGCTGCATGGCTCTGAGCGCCAACCTGTGGGCCAAAGCGCAGCCGGTGCAGGCAACGCTGGCCGGGCATGCAATTCTGCCGGCAAAATCCGCTGTTTCAACACCGAAGGATGCGCCGGGCGATTTGCAACAGAGCGGCAAATACACCAGCGGCAAACGCGTCACCGAGCTGGGCAGCGTGGCGGGCAAATCCGCAGAACGCCTGACAGGACTCAGCCTGCCGATCAATGGTCAGCCGTTGCAGGGCCACTCAGGTATCAAACACATGCCCGACGGTACCTATTGGGTGCTGACTGACAATGGCTTCGGCAGCAAAGCCAACTCCCCGGACGCCATGCTGTACCTCAACCAATACAAGATAGATTTCAAAGACGGCTCGGTAGTACCGCTGAAGACGCTGTTCCTGCATGATCCGGATAAAAAGGTGCCGTTCCACATCATCAACGAGAGCACCGAACTACGCTATCTGACCGGCAGCGATTTTGATCCGGAAAGCTTCCAGTTTTCCGACGATGCCTTATGGATCGGTGATGAGTTCGGTCCTTACCTGATCAAGACCGACCTGAACGGCAAGGTGCTGGCGGTGTTCGACACAGAAGTGGACGGTAAGGTGGTTAAATCGCCGGACAACCCGACGCTGACTCTACCTAGCGCTCCGGACGGTAAGCTGAACTTCCAGGTGGCGCGTTCCAAAGGCTTTGAAGGCATGGCCATCTCGCCGGACGGCAGTAAGCTGTATCCGCTGCTGGAAGGGGCATTGTGGGACGGTGAGCAGTTCGAGAACGTTGACGGAAAACGCTACCTGCGTGTGCTGGAGTTCGATACCAAACAGCAGGCCTGGACTGGTCGCAGCTGGCAGTACGTGCTGGAAGACAACCAGAACGCCATCGGCGACTTCAATATGATAGATGATACCCACGGACTGGTGATCGAGCGTGATAACGGCGAAGGCACGGCGGATAAAGCCTGCGTCGCCGGCGCGCCGACCAACAACTGCTTCAGTCAAGTAGCCAGGTTCAAACGGGTGTATAAAATTGCTTTCTCGGACACTAACGTCGGAAAACCTGTCGAAAAACTGGGCTATATTGACCTGATGAAGATTCAGGATCCGAACAAGCTGGCACGCAAGCCGCTGAACGACGGTGTGCTGACCTTCCCGTTCTTCACCATCGAGAACGTGGATGTGGTTGACACTAACCACATCATCGTAGGCAACGATAATAACTTCCCGTTTTCCTCCAGCCGCTGGCCTAATATGGCGGATGACAACGAGTTTATTCTACTGGATGTGAAGGATTTTCTGAAGTAGGGGGAAGAGCATCTTACGATACTCCTCGCTAATTTAAAAACGAACGGTGCTGAGCACCGTTTTTAATCACCTCGCCAGAACCTACCAGAATATGATGTTGGTGGTAATGACTCCAACTTATTGATAGTGTTTTATGTTCAGATAATGCCCGATGACTTTGTCATGCAGCTCCACCGATTTTGAGAACGACAGCGACTTCCGTCCCAGCCGTGCCAGGTGCTGCCTCAGATTCAGGTTATGCCGCTCAATTCGCTGCGTATATCGCTTGCTGATTACGTGCAGCTTTCCCTTCAGGCGGGATTCATACAGCGGCCAGCCATCCGTCATCCATATCACCACGTCAAAGGGTGACAGCAGGCTCATAAGACGCCCCAGCGTCGCCATAGTGCGTTCACCGAATACGTGCGCAACAACCGTCTTCCGGAGCCTGTCATACGCGTAAAACAGCCAGCGCTGGCGCGATTTAGCCCCGACATAGCCCCACTGTTCGTCCATTTCCGCGCAGACGATGACGTCACTGCCCGGCTGTATGCGCGAGGTTACCGACTGCGGCCTGAGTTTTTTAAGTGACGTAAAATCGTGTTGAGGCCAACGCCAATAATGCGTGCACTGGCGCGACATCCGACGCCATTCATGGCCATATCAATGATTTTCTGGTGCTTACCGGGCTGAGAGGCGGTGTAAGTGAACTGTAGTTGCCATGTTTTACGGCAAGGAGAGCAGAGATAGCGCTGATGTCCGGCAGTGCTTTTGCCGTTACGCACCACGCCTTCAGTAGCGGAGCAGGAAGGACGTCTGATGGAAATGGAAGCCACGCAAGCACCTTAAAATCACCATCATACACTAAATCAGTAAGTTGGCAGCATTACCCACTCAGTAAAATCAGGGCCACAGCAAGGATGTAGAACCAGCTGGCATTCGTGAAGATTTGTTGCTGAAGTAGTTTAAAATTTTTGTCGGCGACATCCGGGAATACGGCGGCAAAGGCGACAAGAAGGAAAATTAGCAAAGCAGATGTAAAGAATACCGCTTTGTTAATCTGACTTGTAGACTTCTTTGGGATTGTATCATTTTCACTCATAATCATTTATTCCATTAATTAAATTCGCACTGGATAGAAGGTACTACCTCTCACAGAGTAGCAAAGTTCAACTGGCTATGCGGCGTTAATCGGAATGCATGGTGGAATGTGAATCGCCACCGGTTTTTTAGGGGGTTGTAGAGTAGCATCGGAAAGAGGTTTTTAGGGGGTGAGGTTGATAATACCGTGCCCCCATAATATTGCCATCTCTTGCATTGAGATGTTAAAAGCTACAAATGTTCTCCCCATTTTTCAATGTAGACATTTATAGCAATATCAAAATTTATTGTTCAGCTTTTTCAACAACAAAACCATTTTGCCGTACAAACTCAATCAAGATTTCAATATTAGCAATACCCCATTGATTAGAAATGGCGACAATTTCACCAGAAGGAAGTGTAATCAATGCATCTTCATTGATATGATAGCGACTCTTTTGCTTCTCTGGTATCTGATCGACAAGCATAACTGTACGTTTTTTAAAGTCTTCACTTAATCCATTTATTAAATCATTATAACTTGCTGGATTAAATTGTCTTATCCAATCACGTAATAATTCAAGAGCTAATTTACGCTTATTAAGTTCTTTATCTTTATATATATACCACGTATAGTCCTTCTCTTTTTTCTGACTGCTAATTAGCTGCTCATCACGTTTTTCACGAAATTTAACTTGATATTCTTCCAATTCAGGAACCGGTATGATTTGCTCTGCATTGATAAGAACATCATCATTAAATCTATAAGGCGTCAGACGAACGCATCGAATGTCTACCCCCTTATCTCTTAACCAAATCGCAGTGGTAGTCAGTTCCTTGCTAAAATCCGATGAAGCCAAAACAATTCTGATATCTTTTCCGAAATCAACAAGCTCAGTTTCATCCAGCTCAACAAATTCAAGTATTTTTTCTTTCGCATCGGCATCGCAGTTTTGTTTTTTCAAATACGTCTGGAAATATTCACATGCTTTCGCAAAACTCATTGTGGAAATCATCGCCGCATATCGTAGTGCCTGTAACTCCATATGCGCACCCGTTTCATCACGTTTTAATTCGATAACCACTAAATTTGCCTGTTTATCGATTGCCAATAAATCAATTCGCCGACGGCTATCTTCCCAGTCAGAAAACTCTTCGGAAATTACCAGACAATCAGGAGCAATAATATCTATGTTTTTTTTGATTGCTTCCTGTAAATCATAACGTTCCTGTAATCCTTCCAGAGTAAAGGTCGTTTTTTCTAAAGCATGTAGTTCTTTATTTGCGATATTGTACAGCGCCACGTTTATCTTCCTTTTTTAACTGATTTTACAGGGACTTTAACACAGTTAAAATTTTATTTCCTGAGCTGTAATCGATTAAGCTGATGCATTCAATGGGAATGATATAGGGTAATTTCCAGTCTCACTTATAGAAATGGCTAAAGCATGACTCTCGCCAAAACCGTTTATGTGTTGTACATAACGCGATCATCCCTCTCACAAATTGCCTTTTCTCATGGCATCTCGCCCGGCCCCCCATTACAATCACTTTTTGTTTTTTGCGAGCTGCATTCCAGTCTTCAGAGGGTTTTTCGATGATTAAAAATGACAAGGCATGGGTAGGAGACTTGCTGGGCGGGCCGCTCATGAGCAGGGAAAGCCGCGTCATTGCCGAACTGTTGCTAACCGATCCCGATGAACAGACATGGCAAGAGCAAATTGTTGGCCACAACATTTTACAAGCCTCTTCTCCTAACACCGCAAAACGTTACGCGGCAACAATCAGGCTTCGCCTGAACACGCTTGATAAAAGCGCGTGGACATTGATTGCCGAAGGTAGTGAGCGGGAACGCCAACAACTTCTGTTTGTGGCTCTGACGCTACATTCGCCGGTAGTTAAGGATTTTCTGGCTGAAGTGGTGAACGATCTGCGCAGGCAGTTCAAGGAAAAGTTGCCTGGCAATAGTTGGAACGAATTTGTTAATAGCCAGGTTCGCCAACATCCGGTACTCGCCAGCTACTCAGATTCATCTATTGCAAAAATGGGAAACAATCTGGTGAAGGCGCTTGCTGAAGCGGGTTATGTGGATACGCCCCGCAGACGTAACCTGCAGGCAGTTTACCTTTTACCGGAAACTCAGGCAGTGTTACAGCGCCTGGGGCAACAGGACTTGATATCTATTCTGGAGGGAAAACGGTGATAGATCCCGTTCTTGAATATCGCCTGTCTCAAATCCAGAGTCGCATTAACGAAGATCGCTTCCTCAAAAATAACGGCTCCGGAAATGAAATTGGTTTTTGGATCTTTGATTATCCCGCGCAGTGCGAACTGCAGGTACGGGAGCATTTGAAGTATCTGCTCCGGCATCTGGAAAAGGACCATAAATTTGCCTGTCTGAATGTCTTCCAAATCATCATCGATATGCTCAATGAACGCGGCCTTTTCGAGCGCGTCTGCCAGCAGGAAGTCAAAGTGGGTACTGAGACGCTGAAAAAGCAGCTTGCTGGTCCGTTAAATCAGAAAAAAATCGCTGATTTTATAGCGAAAAAAGTCGATCTGGCTGCCCAGGATTTTGTCATTCTTACCGGCATGGGCAACGCCTGGCCATTAGTACGCGGTCATGAACTGATGAGTGCCTTGCAGGATGTCATGGGGTTCACCCCACTGCTGATGTTTTATCCTGGCACCTACAGCGGGTACAACCTTTCCCCGCTCACAGACACCGGTTCACAAAATTATTATCGCGCTTTCAGACTGGTACCAGATACGGGACCCGCAGCAACATTGAATCCTCAATGAAGAGCATAACAATGAATATTGAACAGATTTTTGAAAAACCTCTAAAACGAAATATAAACGGGGTAGTCAAAGCAGAGCAAACCGATGATGCCAGCGCGTACATCGAGTTAGATGAATATGTCATCACCCGCGAACTGGAAAACCATCTTCGCCATTTCTTCGAATCCTATGTTCCTGCCACTGGCCCGGAAAGGATCCGTATGGAAAACAAGATCGGCGTATGGGTTTCAGGCTTCTTCGGTTCAGGTAAATCGCACTTTATTAAGATTCTTTCTTATCTTTTATCTAACCGCAAAGTTACACATAACGGTACGGAACGTAATGCTTACTCCTTCTTTGAAGAGAAAATCAAAGATGCATTATTCCTTGCCGATATTAACAAAGCGGTGCATTACCCGACTGAAGTCATTCTGTTCAATATTGATTCGCGTGCCAACGTAGATGACAAAGAAGATGCCATTCTTAAAGTCTTCCTGAAAGTTTTCAACGAACGCATTGGCTACTGCGCTGATTTTCCGCATATTGCCCATCTTGAGCGCGAGCTGGATAAACGCGGTCAGTATGAAACCTTTAAAGCCGCGTTTGCCGATATCAATGGCTCGCGCTGGGAAGACGAGCGCGACGCTTACTACTTCATCAGCGATGATATGGCACAAGCATTAAGCCAGGCCACGCAGCAGAGTCTTGAAGCCTCCCGCCAATGGGTGGAACAACTCGACAAAAACTTCCCGCTGGATATCAATAATTTTTGCCAGTGGGTAAAAGAGTGGCTGGATGACAACGGTAAGAACATCCTCTTTATGGTGGATGAAGTCGGTCAGTTCATTGGCAAAAATACGCAAATGATGCTGAAGCTGCAGACTATTACCGAAAACCTTGGGGTAATCTGCGGTGGCCGCGCATGGGTTATCGTGACTTCGCAGGCCGATATCAATGCGGCAATCGGTGGTATGAGCAGTCGCGACGGACAGGACTTCTCCAAGATCCAGGGGCGCTTCTCTACACGCCTGCAACTTTCCAGCTCTAACACATCAGAAGTTATCCAGAAACGTTTGTTGGTAAAGACTGACGAAGCAAAAGCGGCGCTGGCAAAAGTGTGGCAAGAGAAAGGCGATATCCTGCGTAACCAGCTGGCTTTTGACCCTACAACAACTACTGCACTACGTCCTTTTACCAGCGAAGAAGAGTTCGTTGACAACTACCCGTTTGTCCCGTGGCACTATCAGATTCTGCAAAAAGTGTTTGAATCTATTCGGACGAAAGGTGCAGCGGGTAAACAGTTGGCTATGGGTGAGCGTTCTCAGCTGGAGGCATTCCAGACTGCGGCGCAGCAAATCTCAGCGCAAGGGCTGGATTCTCTGGTGCCTTTCTGGCGCTTCTATGCCGCCATTGAGAGCTTCCTGGAACCTGCCGTTAGCCGCACCATCACTCAGGCTTGCCAGAATGGCATTCTTGATGAGTTCGATGGCAACCTGCTTAAAACGCTGTTCCTGATCCGCTATGTGGAAACGCTGAAAAGCACCCTGGATAACCTGGTCACATTATCTATCGATAGGATCGATGCCGATAAAGTTGAGTTGCGCCGCCGGGTCGAAAAAAGTCTGAACACGCTTGAACGCCTGATGCTCATTGCGCGCGTTGAAGATAAATATGTGTTCCTGACCAACGAAGAGAAAGAGATCGAAAACGAGATCCGTAACGTTGATGTCGATTTCTCTGCGATCAACAAAAAACTGGCATCGATCATCTTTGATGACATTCTGAAAAGCCGTAAATATCGTTATCCGGCTAACAAGCAAGACTTTGATATCAGCCGCTTCCTGAACGGGCACCCATTAGACGGCGCAGTGCTTAACGATCTGGTGGTGAAGATCCTGACCCCTAAAGATCCGACCTATACGTTCTATAACAGCGATGCGACCTGTCGCCCTTATACGTCAGAAGGCGACGGCTGTATTTTGATTCGTCTGCCCGAAGAGGGCCGTACCTGGAGCGATATTGATTTAGTCGTCCAGACTGAAAAGTTCCTCAAAGATAACGCCGGGCAACGTCCGGAACAGGCAACCCTGCTCTCAGAAAAAGCGCGTGAAAACAGCAACCGGGAAAAATTACTCCGTGTTCAGTTGGAATCACTACTTGCAGAAGCAGACGTCTGGGCGATTGGCGAACGCTTACCGAAAAAATCCTCCACGCCATCGAACATTGTCGATGAAGCCTGCCGTTACGTGATTGAAAACACTTTCGGCAAGCTGAAGATGCTGCGGCCTTTTAACGGTGACATCTCCCGTGAAATTCATGCATTACTGACGGTTGAGAACGACACCGAACTGGATCTCGGTAACCTCGAAGAGTCCAACCCCGACGCCATGCGCGAGGTAGAAACCTGGATCAGCATGAATATCGAATACAATAAACCTGTGTATTTACGCGATATTCTGAACCATTTTGCGCGTCGCCCTTATGGCTGGCCCGAAGACGAAGTGAAACTGCTGGTAGCCCGTCTGGCCTGCAAAGGTAAATTCAGCTTCAGCCAGCAAAACAACAACGTCGAGCGAAAACAGGCGTGGGAGTTATTTAATAACAGCCGCCGCCATAGCGAATTGCGTCTGCATAAAGTTCGCCGTCATGATGAAGCGCAGGTGCGTAAAGCCGCGCAAACCATGGCTGACATCGCTCAGCAGCCGTTTAACGAACGGGAAGAGCCGGCGCTGGTTGAACATATTCGTCAGGTATTTGAAGAGTGGAAGCAAGAGCTGAACGTATTCCGCGCCAAGTCAGAGGGCGGAAACAATCCGGGGAAAAACGAGATTGAATCCGGTCTGCGCCTGCTTAATGCCATTCTTAATGAGAAAGAAGATTTTGCCCTGATCGAAAAAGTCTCATCGCTGAAAGATGAACTTCTGGATTTCAGCGAAGACCGTGAAGATTTGGTCGACTTCTACCGTAAGCAATTCGCCACCTGGCAAAAACTGGGTGCTGCGCTGAATGGCAGCTTTAAATCTAACCGCAGCGCGCTGGAAAAAGACGCCGCAGCGGTTAAAGCGCTGGGCGAGCTGGAAAGCATCTGGCAAATGCCGGAACCTTATAAGCATCTCAATCGCATCACGCCGTTGATTGAACAGGTCCAGAACGTCAACCATCAGTTAGTCGAACAGCATCGCCAGCACGCCCTCGAACGCATTGACGCCCGCATTGAGGAAAGCCGTCAACGCTTGCTGGAAGCGCACGCCACGTCGGAGCTGCAAAACAGCGTTCTGCTGCCGATGCAAAAAGCCAGAAAACGCGCTGAAGTCAGCCAGTCGATTCCGGAAATTTTGGCGGAACAGCAAGAGACAAAAGCGCTGCAAATGGATGCAGATAAAAAGATTAACCTGTGGATCGACGAGCTGCGTAAAAAGCAAGAAGCACAACTCCGGGCAGCAAATGAAGCTAAACGCGCTGCCGACTCAGAACAGACTTATGTTGTGGTGGAAAAAACCGTTATCCAACCGGTACCGAAAAAAACGCATCTGGTGAATGTCGCCAGTGAGATGCGTAATGCCACCGGTGGTGAAGTTCTGGAAACGACCGAACAGGTGGAAAAGGCGCTCGACACGTTACGCACAACGCTGCTGGCCGCCATTAAAGCAGGCGATCGCATTCGCCTTCAGTAACTCCCATTTCAGGGCAGCACTCTGCTGCCCTTTGCAGGATTTTCTATGAATACCAATAACATCAAAAAATATGCCCCACAGGCCCGTAACGACTTCCGCGATGCGGTGATCCAGAAGCTAACGACGCTTGGGATCGCTGCAGATAAAAAAGGCAATTTGCAGATTGCCGAGGCCGAAACCATTGGCGAGACCGTGCGTTACGGTCAGTTTGATTACCCGTTATCGACCCTTCCCCGCCGCGAACGGCTGGTAAAACGCGCCCGTGAGCAGGGTTTTGAGGTGCTGGTTGAGCACTGCGCCTACACCTGGTTTAACCGCTTATGTGCAATTCGCTATATGGAGCTACACGGTTATCTTGAGCACGGCTTCCGTATGTTGTCCCACCCGGAGACGCCGACCGCGTTTGAGGTGCTGGATCATGTACCGGAAGTGGCAGAAGCTCTGCTGCCGGAAAATAAAGCGCAGCTGGTTGAAATGAAGCTTTCCGGTAATCAGGATGAAGTTCTGTACCGTGAACTGCTGCTGGGGCAGTGCCACGCCCTGCACCACGCGATGCCGTTCCTGTTTGAAGCGGTAGATGACGAAGCGGAACTGCTGCTGCCGGATAACCTGACCCGTACCGACTCCATTCTGCGTGGGTTGGTTGATGATATTCCGGAAGAAGACTGGGAGCAGGTAGAGGTTATCGGCTGGCTGTATCAGTTCTATATTTCGGAAAAGAAAGATGCCGTGATTGGCAAAGTGGTGAAGAGCGAAGATATTCCTGCCGCCACCCAGCTGTTTACGCCAAACTGGATTGTGCAGTATCTGGTACAGAACTCCGTTGGCCGCCAGTGGTTGCAGACCTACCCGGACTCGCCGCTGAAAGACAAAATGGAGTACTACATTGAGCCTGCGGAGCAAACGCCGGAAGTGCAGGCGCAGCTGGCGGCGATTACCCCAGCCAGCATTGAACCCGAAAGTATTAAAGTGCTCGACCCGGCCTGCGGTTCCGGTCATATTTTGATTGAAGCCTATAATGTGCTGAAAAATATCTACGAAGAGCGTGGTTATCGCGGGCGTGATATTCCACAACTGATTCTGGAAAATAATATTTTTGGTCTTGATATCGACGATCGAGCGGCACAGCTTTCCGGCTTTGCATTATTAATGATGGCGCGTCAGGATGACCGCAGAATATTTACCCGCGATGTACGTCTGAATATTGTCTCTTTGCAGGAAAGCCTGCATCTGGATATCGCCAAACTCTGGCAGCAGCTCAATTTCCACCAGCAGGTGCAAACCGGCAGTATGGGGGATATGTTTGCTGAAAATACCGCGTTAACCCAAACTGACAGCGCAGAATATCAGCTGCTGATGCGCACGTTGAAACGCTTTGTGAATGCAAAAACGCTGGGCTCACTGATTCAGGTACCTCAGGAAGAAGAAGCGGAACTGAAGGTATTTCTGGACGCGCTGTATCGCCTGGAACAGGAAGGCGACTTCCAACAGAAAGCGGCAGCGAAGGCGTTTATTCCGTTTATTCAGCAAGCGTGGATTCTGGCGCAGCGATATGATGCGGTGGTGGCAAATCCGCCGTATATGGGCGGCAAAGGGATGAATGGCGAGCTGAAAGAGTTTGCCAAAAATAATTTCCCGGATAGTAAAGCTGATTTGTTTGCAATGTTTATGCAGCATGCATTTTCTTTACTTAAAGAAAATGGGTTTAATGCACAAGTCAATATGCAATCATGGATGTTCTTGTCGAGCTACGAAGCGCTTCGCGGTTGGTTATTAAATAATAAAACATTTATCACAATGGCTCATTTAGGAGCTCGAGCTTTTGGGCAAATTTCAGGTGAGGTTGTACAGACAACTGTATGGGTAGTTAATAATAACCATACTGAGTTTTACCGCCCCGTATTTTTCCGCTTAATCAATGGGAGTGAAGAGGAAAAAAAAAGCGCACTAATTTCGCGCAAAAATATGTTTAATCACACCTTACAAAACGACTTCAAAAAAATCCCTGGAGAGCCAATTGCTTATTGGGCTAGTGATGCAACAAGAGCTGCTTTTTCCCATAACAATACATTATCGAACCAAGTCCCTGTAAAAGTTGGGTTACAAACTGGGAGTAATGATAAATTTGTCAGAGAGTGGCATGAGATATCAATTGATAAATTTTCATTTTTTGATCCTTCAACTGAAAGCTCAAGGAAATGGTTTCCATATAATAAAGGTGGTGAATTCAGAAAATGGTATGGTAATAATGAAAATGTAGTTAACTGGGAAAGTGATGGCTACGAAATAAGAAACTATGCAGATGAGAATGGCAAGCTAAGGTCTCGACCACAGAATATGGCTTACTATAGAAAAAAATCAATAACTTGGTCTTTTATTAGTTCATCTTATTTTGGTGCTAGATACTCCGATACCCATGCTATTTTCGATGTAGCTGGATCATCTGCGTTTCCAGGAAAAGATTGCATTTTTAATTATACCGCCTACATGTGTTCGAGTGTTGCTCATTACTTTATGAAATTAATGAATCCTACGTTAAATTTCCAGGTGGGTAATGTTTCTAATCTACCAGTTCCTTCTCAAATGAATGAATCACTTATTAATGACATTGCTAATGAATTGATTAAGTTGCATAAAAATGATTGGAATAGCTTCGAATCCGCATGGGAATTCAAAAGAAATCCGTTATTAAATGAATGTGGAGGAATTTCAGAGGCGTACTCAAAATACGTTGATAAAAATCAATTAATAGTTAAAAGATGCCAAAAACTTGAATGTGATAATA
>ERZ1090864.1043-NODE-1046-length-13692-cov-11.447606_pt1 | contig 13692 bp, 15 predicted proteins | sample MGYA00478479_ERZ1090864 | MGnify/ENA primary metagenome ERZ1090864 (study PRJEB33644, sample SAMEA5815743) | chicken gut metagenome | biome: Chicken; feature: Gastrointestinal Tract; material: Caecum | place: Ireland | collected 2019-01-01 | study: A study of... | reverse complement strand
GCAGGCTTGCTTCTACGTGCATAATCCAATGCCTTGAAAATGGCATTTGTATTAGCCCCCGAATATCTTTACCACACCAATAATCAATAAGCCAAATTGCATTTTTATCATTACTTACAACGTTTAATAATTTTAACTGTTTTTTTCTTGCTTCTGATATTTTCTTTTTCAATTCGTCATAGGATAAACTATTGATTATCTTCTCGGTACTATCCTTTACCTCAAAAATATATGAATAAAGTTCTTTCAAGTTAAGTCGTTTTGAAAAATCTGCGATCTGCTCTTTTACAAGTTCATTTCCTGTTGTAATTATAGGCGAATTGATCCGTTCTTGATAATTGCCCATAAAAAAAACTTGCTCGTTTTCACTTATCAATGTGTGGGCAACTATGTCTTCAATACGAAAAATATGCCAAATTGAATATGCAATCGTTTTACTATGATAACCATCTGCATTTATAAATGGAATTGCGTCAAAATCTTTTCTGTTTAATTCCTCATTAAATGATGTTAAGGTTTCCATTAACTGATTTCGCAAATCAAATAATGTGATAATGCCTGCTTCATAGGTATCTTTCTTTTTGATTTGCGCCTGCATTGTTTTATTCAGTTCTGACCATAGCTTATTCATAATCAATTATCCTCCAACAATTCCGATTTATCATCATATACTTAAATATCAACAGTCATTTAATTTCTGAATTTTTTTGCTATGCAGAGACAAAATACTCATGGCAAAACCACAGACTCCCGTACATAAAAACATAACAGCCATGCCACTGCCTGCACCTTTTCCCACAAGTATTTCTAAAAAAAGAACAATACCTGCGTTAGAACGCATAAAAGGCTCAAATATATAATCGGCTAAGTATCCTCCCAAAAGTATACCTAATGGAATAGTGCTATATTGGATAGCATTTCTTACAGCAAATACTCTTCCTTGAATATTTTCAGGGATTTTTTTGTAGAGTATTAAGTTCTGTTCTGCCATAATAAACGGAATCGGTAAGCTTGCGGCAAAAGCGGCAAATGACCAGAAAAACACATTTCTGCCAATTGCCATTATCAAATCGCCAAGTAAAAAGGATACTGCAGCAGAAATATAAATCATATTTGCTTTTTTCTTGCTTTCTTTTTTTACAGAAACAAGCAGACCACCAATGATGCCACCAATGCCCATGCAGGCGTTTACAATTCCTAACACAACATTGTTTGCTGAACTTCTTGATAAAATCATAGGGGATAATATATTTTCATAGGTCAGCCGAGAAAAAAAATTTAACACTGCCATGGTAAGCATGATATGTAAAATTCCAGTTTCGTTTTTCAAAAAATGAAATCCAACCATTATTCCCGCAAATGGCGATGTGAAATTCTCCATTATGATCTGTTCCGGTATATGGATCAAAAATAGAAGAACACAAAAGGCTACAGCAAAACTCAACAAATCAAATAGCAAAATCAGCGGCAGACCACCTACAGAGAAAAACACAGCTGACAACATTGGACTAAATACAACAATCAAATTGCTGGAAAAAGAGTTCATTCCGCTTACATTAGTCAGTTTATTCTTTGGTACAATTTTGGCTATTGCCACAGAAGATGCCGGCTGTTGAAACGCCGTAGTTGTTCCTACAACAGCATTAAAGATATAAATGTACCCTTCTGAAAGAGTTCCTGTCATTGAAAACACCAGAATAAGCAGTGAAGCCAGTGCAGCAATACTGTCTGCAACAAGCATAACAGCTTTTTTACGGTGACTATCAACAAACGTACCGACAAATATACTTATCAAAATATACGGAACATAGTTACAAAATGACATAATCGAAACCGAAAGAGCCGAACATGTTTGCTCATATGTCCATAAGATGAGAGCAAATGCAGTCATGGAACTTCCTAGCTGCGAAATACTTTGACTTACCCATAAAACTATGTATCTTTTAAAATTTTCCATTGAATTTTCTCCAATCTAATTCTTGATTTTTCAGAATATAATTGTACAAAATCCAATGTTCGGCGAAAATTAACTCTGTACAAATGTCGCCTTATCATCAGATTTTGTACAGAGTTTATTGCTTAAATCGATTATTCTATGACATAAACATAGCATTTTAACACCTCCCTTATGCTGCCTTTTCTATTATACAACTATTTTCCTGCCTGCTCAATTATCTTTTTCGCCAACTACTGGAACAATTCAGCACCTGGCTGTGCGCCAAAATACAACATAGTTTAATATCTGTGTCCATATTCCAACTTTGCTTTTTCGGTGTACAATTCTCCAAAACTCATTTCAGATAACTTCTTCTCCATTTTTTCTCCCGCCAGATTTCAATCCGTCAGCCTGACTTTTCTTCATTATACCATAAGGGTGCCATTCTTCCATTTCCATCAGGTTTCTCTAAAAATGTTAATACGCGTTGCTTGTGGCAATGGGCAATTCCGACTACAATAATGGTAACGAAGGAAAGAAAGGAGACTATCCCTAATGCTCAACGAAAATATTAAAGCACTTAGAAAATCAAAAGGACTTTCGCAACAGGAGCTTGCTGTCAAGCTGAACGTCGTGCGACAAACAGTTTCTAAATGGGAGCAAGGACTGTCGGTTCCCGATTCTGATATGTTAATCTCCATATCGGAAGCGCTTGAAACACCTGTAAGCACGCTGCTTGGAGAAACTGTTATTGTAATGGAGGCTGATAACATAAAAGCCATTTCCGAGAAATTGGAAGTGATAAATTGGCAGTTGGCACAAAGGAAAAACACGAGAAGAAGAATTATCCGTTGGCTGTTCATTTCATTATGTACGATCACAATAATGGTTTTTGCAGCCTTAGTAATATTAAAGAGTCCTTATTTGAGATGGGATTATAGTACCCCTGAAAGCGCTGTTCTTGGAGTGGCATTTCACTCATTTGAATGGTTGTTTGTCAGAGTGGCACCGCTTATCTTTATTATTGCAATCATTGGAATTTTCCTAACACGGAAGAAAGAATAAAATCATGTTCTGATAGCATTATGGTATGGAATAAGGAGGAACTGAACAGTTCCTCCAAGATCGCCCTTACTTGTGATACGGTTCTGCATAACGTATCCAAGTGCGGTTTTAATAAATTAAGCAATTCTTTCTTTACTTCTTTTTAGTTCATAAAGAACAAACGGATCTATGTCAATACAAGTACTTTCATCACGTCCACCTGTAACATCCCAAGCCAGTGTACTATTTAAGACCGTACATTGATCCAGAAAAATATCTTTACTGCAAATTCTTTCAAACAGTTTAGGTGACATATCCATTTTAGCATTATAACAAACAATTTTGCCATCGTCAAAATACACGTCCACCGTATAGTCTTCATATGGTATTACTTGAATGACATTTGGAATATAATCATACATTTATTATCACCTCTCATTTTAAACCAGTGGGTTGATTCTGTTTAACGGCTTACCGTCTTTTGCCAATTCCCAATTTTGCATTAGTTCATCTTGATGAATCACACACCATGCCAAAACTAACTTAAGCTGACGTGAAGGAAGAGAGCCTTTAATGACATATGCCTCGACAATATCTATTAACGCTTTTTTCCCATTGTACTCGACGTGAAAATGAGGTGGATTATGATCATCATAATACATTGTAATTCTTATTCCGTAAAAAAGTGATATTTCTGGCATCCTCTTACCTCCACTTATTATTTCGATTCCCTTTTATCCGCTGTCTTCTTAAGTTCATTATAACTATATTTATCAAATGAGGCAAACAGTATTGATCAGAACCGTTAAATCTATCACAAGGAAGTTTTTCGCATTTCCCACAATGTGCTAACTTCTTGTTATTTACACAACAGTCATATATTCCGCATTTATTTTCTCCTGTATATTCTACCCCATTCAAACTTTCTATAATTATATGCCCAAAATCATCTTATCATCTTAAACATCCCAGGCCCATCACTTTCACATGGTCTTTCATCAAATCCACGCCTCTTATAAAAGGCAACAGCTTCTTTTGTGCTAATCAATTCCAAACTGACCGCCCAATTCGGACTAATACTTTCTTTGATAAATTTCTCCGCCTCATGCAAAAGCAGGGTTCCGATGCCTTTTGCTTGACATGGTGGTATTACAGCAAAATCCTTTATGTAAAAAGACATCCCTCCATCACCGATGACTCTTACCATGCCGACCGCTTTCTCATTTTCATAGGCTATAAAAGTTGCCGCTGAATTATCCAGCGCTTTTTCAATTTGCTCAATACAAGGCGCTTCCCAGCCGACTGAAGTATATAATTCTAAAAATAATTGTGCTGTTAATGTGTTGCGTTCAATCATCATATATTTATTTCACCGCTTTCCTTTAAAATTCCAATCTGTGACCCTGCCTTTTCTTCATTAGATCATTCGTCTATTCCTCTGTCATTTTATTTCTCGCGGGCAACGACCCAATCGGACATGCCTTGCCCATTACTTTACACCATATCATACCCAAATGCGAAAAACCGCCCTTACTTGTGATACGGTTCTCCATAACGTATCCAAATGCGGATATTAATTCAATTAAAAAAAATTTCTTCTCTGATTTTGTATCCCATTAACTTTCCAGCACTATTATCTGTAAAAATATTCGGGATTAAATCCTTTTACATGAATTGTATTCATCATCTCCTTGAAATCTTCTGCATTAAAATCATTATCCATACAAAAGACTTCATAATCCACTCCAAAATATGATAGAAATAATCCCGTCTCTTTATAGCCATTTCGCAAATAGAAATCCCGTCTTTTCTTTCTTTGCTCATTATTGACCGCATTTTCATCTATCATCTCAAAGTCAACGATCTGTTTTTTCCCTGGATACCGGGCTTTTAATGTTTCGATCGCCCGGCTGCCATATCCCTTTGAGCGAAATGAAGGCTCTATTGCCAGGAAGAAAAGATATACAAGATTTTTATAAACTTTAACAACCATAAATCCTACAAATAAACCTTCTTCATTCAGCGCCAGAAAGTCCACATTATCGATTTTCGTCATTTCCACAAGCTTTTCTGGTGCAAGATACTCCTCCGGTGGGAACGCCTCTTTTGCAAGTCTGTTTATGTCTTCCCAATATCGACTTTTTTCTGTAATGTATTCTGTATTTAGCTTCATATTTTCCCCTTCTGCCTTTAACGATATATCTTCGGCTTCTTTTTATTGGACAGCAGTTTGATATTGGAGAGCAAAAACCTATCAGCTCACTCTCTCCCAGACCTCGCTTACTTGTGATACGGTTCTCCATTGATGATACGATATCCCCTGTACACCTGCTCCAGCAGCACCACCCGCATCAGCTGATGCGGAAATGTCATCTTCGAAAAGCTCAGCGCAAAATCCGACCGTCTCAGCACCTCTTTCCCAAGACCAATAGAACCGCCGATCACAAATGCAATACTGCTTTTACCCTGCACGCCCAGCGTCTCGATCTTCTCCGCAAACTCCTCGGACGTGAGCATCTTCCCACCGATCTCCAGGGTGATCACATACATATCATCCCGGATATGTTTCAAGAGGCGCTCCCCCTCTTTTGCCCGGATAGACTCCTCCACCGCCTCACTTGCCTGCTCCGGGGTCTTCTCATCCGCCACCTCGATGACCTCCAGCTTACAGTAACGGCTCAGCCTTTTACTGTATTCTGTGATAGCGTCTTTTAAATATTTTTCTTTTATCTTCCCTACTGCGATCACTGATATCTTCATTTTCTTCCTCTTTTGTCTCATACTCAAACGCCGCTTTGTCCGTCACTGTCCGAAACACGATCCTGTCCCCACACAGCAGCGTATACTCTGCCCGGCAGGATACACTCTCCCGGATTTTGCGCGTCATTTTGCCATTTTGCGGCGCACGCAGCACATTTCCTGTCTGCCTGGGAAAACGGACTCTGAGAGAGTATTTCCCCTGCCGGATGAACAATTCTCCATTTCCTATTTTCTGGACGGAAGTGCCAATATAAGTCGCGAACCGGTATTCCCGCCCCTTATGATACAGGATGCCCACAGTTCCTGTGAAGCACATCCGCCCCAGCGGTACCGTCGCCGCTGCGATCATAAGGGATCCGTCACCGAGAAAGTGCTGTGTCCAGGCATACTGTTCCGGAAAGGAGCTTCCGCTGTCCCCCTCCATATAGCCTTTTCCATTCTGGAAACGAAGCAGTTCTCCATTTACTCTCAGTTCTCCGGTCACGGAATGTCTCATGCTGTACACAGCATGTCTGCACTCCATACCCGGAATATACCGAAAAGGTCCCATGATATCATACTTTGGTTCGGCAAACTGCTCGAACCGCAGGATACCGCTGATCCTCAACTCACCAGTTTCCAGGTTCAGGCGGATTCCCTTCTTTGAGAACACATTCTCTCCGATCTGCATGATCCCCTTGTCCCTGCTGATACGGAACTGCCGGATCGGAAAGACTTTATTCCAGCTTCCCTCCTCTGTAATGACCTGAATGGAACAGGACTGTTTCTTTGCAGAAATATGCACCGCCGGGATCACTGCGATACTCCCCTCTTTCCCCTGGCACCGGAAATACCATCCATAAAAATGATCATTCATAATGAATCCCCTCCTGTGCAGGTCCCTCCAGCAGATTCCCTTTATAGTCAAAGCGGGAGCCATGGCATGGACAGTCCCAAGATTTTTCATCCGGATTCCACGTCAGCTCACATCCCAGATGAGGGCACACGATATCCACCTTATAGATTTTCTGATCCTCCGTCTTGTAGACCCCTGCTTTTCCGTTCTTTGTCTCTACGACCGCGCCTTGTCCCGGTTGCAATTGACTTGCCGTCTCTTCCGGGATGTGAAAGAATCGCTTTGTCAGCCCTTTTACTGCCTTCCCGCCGTCTTTCATGATCTGAGGAAGCTCTTCAGCAGAAAACCTTGACGGTGCGAACACTTCTGCGCAGGGGTTCTCTGTTCCGCATATCATATCCCTGAGGAGCATGGCCGATACCATGGATGAGCTCATGCCCCACTTCTGAAAACCTGTGGCCACAAACCAGTCCGGACGGTCCGACGCATATCTGCCGATGAAGGGGACTCTGTCAGCCGTGACACAGTCCTGGGCTGACCAGCAGGCAGTTTCCCGGCTCTGAGGATAGAGTTCCCTCGCTGCCGAGCGCAGCCTCTCATAGCTTCCGCCTTCGTATTTTCCGCCTTCTTTGTCCTCTCCTGTCCGGTGTCCCTCCCCGCCAAGAAGGAGATAACGGTCAAACTGCCGGAATGAAAGAGCATCCTCCCCATCACCAATATACATGCCGTTGATCGTTCCCGCATTTTCCAGCGCCAGCACATAGGAACGTTCCTGATGCATCCTCGCGAAATACATGCCGGGAAAATTGATGAATGGAAAATGCGTGGCAAAAACGATCTTCCCTGCCCGCACGCTTCCCCCTGGCGTCCTAATTATATTTTCTTCTACTTCCTTTACAGGTGTGTCTTCGTAAACTGTTAATTGCCCGGACAGAGCGTCTATGAATTTCAGCGGGTGAAACTGAGCCTGCCGGGCAAATTTCACTGCTCCGGCACATACGGCCGGTATGTCCACCTGGTGTTCATAGGACGCTTCAATACCAAGCTCCAGAGCTGCTCCGGCTTCAGATTTTAACCGTTCTCCGTCTTGTGAATATACATAAGAATCCGTTTCTTCCAGATCACAGTCGATCTTTTCTTCCCGGATGATCCTCTTATATTCCTCCACTGCCGCCTGATTTGCCCGGACATACTGACGCGCAGCATCTTTCCCCTTCTTTTCAATAAAATCACGGCAAAACATTCCATGCTGGGATGTGATCTTCGCTGTGGTGTTCTTTGTCTGCCCGCCGCCGGCGCGCTCAGCTTCCAGAACGACTGTCCGCACACCGGAGCGTTCCAACTGATACGCGGTCAGTATCCCCGCCATCCCGCCGCCGATCACAGCCACTTCTGTCTCAATTTCTCTGTCCAGAGCCTGCCGTTTCTTCATATCACAGGTTTTACTCCATATGGATTCCATAGATGCCTCCCGGTTTCTTTTTATTATAAGTTATAAGATTTCCCATAAGAGGCAATTTATACTAAAAATCGTATTCAAACGGTCACTGGAGATCAGTATCAGCGGCCAGAAGGATTCCCGACCTGATACACATAAAGCTCATGAAGGGCTCTTGTCGCGCAGATGTATTCCGCCTGGTCTGCCAGAGGATTGTCCGGTTTCCCCCGCACCGCGAAGACCTGGTCAAATTCCAGCCCTTTTGCAAGGTAAAATGTTGTCACTGTCAGTCCTCTGCGAAATGACGAACTGTCCCTGTCTACATAGGAAACATCCACTCCCTTATTCTGCAGCAGTCTGTAAATATCAAATGCTTCTTCCTCTGTCATTGCAATGACCGCGGCTGTCTCAAAGCCCTGTAATCCTATATTCAGATTTTCCCTGATCGCAGAGAGCATCTCGTCTTCTGAAATAAATGTTTTTTCCTCTACTTCCTTTCCGTGGCGTTCCAATAGCTCTATATCCGTGATTCGGCTGATCCTACCCGCATAAGTCGCGATCTCCCAGGTGTTTCGATAGCTCTTATTCATGACCACCGTACGGACGCCCTTCCCGAACATCTTAGGAAGGAATCTCAGCACGTCCTGCTGTTCATTATCAAGGGTCTGCGCCCGGTCTCCCAGGATGGTCATCCGGCAGTCAAACAGTCTTTGGAGGATCACATATTGGAGGTAAGAATAATCCTGCATCTCATCGATCACAAGATGCTTGATATTTTTGTGGGCGCTCTCTCCTGTCAGCCTGTATTTCAGATACAGCATCGGAAATACATCTTCATAAGGAATCTTCCTTCTCTCAAACGGAGTGTCGGAAAGCTGATCCTGTCCGCAGAACTCCATCAGCCGGTTATAAAGACTATAAATATCTTTCGTCACATACATTCTGTCGATTTTTTTCTGAAGGAGCTCCCTGTCCTCTTCTTCAATATCTCTCCCTCTCAGCGTTTCATAAGAATCAACAAAATATTCCATCACCGCGTCCATCCGTTTCAGGATCGGCGTGTCATAAAATTTTTCATAAAAGAGGTGGATGAGTTCTTCCTCTGACAGTTTCATTCCCCGGAATTCAATATCCCGGAAATCTATCAGCCTGTCCTCTTCCACTGCCAGAAATCCTTCCACCTCACCCACAAACTCTGCGGACTGCTTCCAGTGAAAGCACTCATCTGCCTCAGGATCCGGAAACTTCATCATCCGCTCTAAATGGTCATACCGGTCCTCGCAGTCAGCCGCGGTGTCTTTTAATTCCTTATATGCAAACAGATCAAAACTCATCTCTCGGATATTTTCTTCTCCAAGCTCGGGAAGAATATGTGAAATATAGTCCGCAAAAACACTGTTCGGCGACAGGATAAGAATATTTGATGAGCGCAGATTCTGCCTGTCATGGTATAAAAGATAGGCGATCCTGTGGAGCGCGATCGATGTCTTCCCACTTCCCGCCGCTCCCTGTATGACCAGTATCCGGTCTTTGGTATTGCGGATGATCTCATTCTGCTCCTTCTGGATCGTCCGCACAATGCTCTTTAACTGCGCGTCCCCATTGTTGCCAAGCTCCTGCTTTAAGATTTCGTCATCAATCTTTACATCGCTTTCAAACCCATAGACCATCCTTCCGTCCCGGATCTTATACTGCCATTTTGCGTTGATGTCCCCGCTGATCGTCCCGGATGGCGCTTCATAGGATGCCGGTCCCTTATCATAATCATAAAATAATCCGCTCACAGGTGCACGCCAGTCATAGATCAGCGGCTTCATGCCCGCCCGCTCCGCGAAATTCCCAATACCGATATAAAAAGGCTCTGCTTCGCCCTCACCCTCAAACCGGAAATCCACTCTGCCAAAAAACGGCGAATCCAGCATTTTCTCAAACCGGCGCTTTAATTTTGCCTTCTCCTGGTTCGAATTCACTTGATAGAGAAGCGCCTGCTGATTGTCATAATCCTCATACCCATACTGGTCCATCTCCGTATAGTTTTCCCAGTAATACTCGTGCATGTTTTCAATTTCTTTCTGTCCCTCGTCCAACTCCTTGTTAAGCTGATCAAGTCTCTGTTTCAGTTTGCTCTCTATATCTTCAAGAAAAAGAGTTCCGTCAAAACACCTGCTGTTTTCTGTCATATCTCTTCTCTCCAGTCTGCTCTTTAAATTTATTACTGTGGTCGGGTATGATCCCCGCATCGCGGGGCAGACCGCCCCAGCGGTCTGGATTGCACAGCGTGCAATCATTATACCATGTATTTTTTGAAAAGAAATCACAAATTAGTCATATTTTCTTTTTATAATACTATAGCGGCGACATCAAAAGACATCTAAACGAAGTGAGGTAAAACAATGAAAAAAGAAAATCGAAAAATGGCACAGCAGCGCAGAGCTGAAGAACGGCGAAAAAAAGAATTTCAAAGAAAGCTGAGCAAAGGGCTTGCGATCGGCATCCCTAGTCTCGCTGTATTGGTCCTCGTGATCGTACTTATCGTTAATGGAAATTCGAACAATACGGATAGCAGCCAGACGGACAACACGAATACGGAATCTTCCTCTGGAACAGACACCACGTCTGACAGCACAAGCACGACCACTGAAGACACCGGCACCTCCTACTCCACTGACACCTCCCTCACGGTGGAAAACGGCGATACTGTCAACATTGACTATGTAGGGAGCGTTGACGGAGTAGAATTTGAAGGCGGCAACACTCAGGGAAGGGGCGCAGATCTCGAGATCGGATCAGGAAGCTATATTGATGATTTTGAGGACCAGCTCATCGGCGCTCACCCGGGAGACCAGGTAGACGTGTATGTAACCTTCCCGGAAAATTACGGAGTAGAAGATCTGAATGGAAAAGAGGCGCTGTTTCAGGTAACAGTCAACGGAATATATAAGTAAATCTTACGAAAATCGTGCGGTGAGAGTCCTCCCGCACGATTTCAGATTTATTGATAACACACAGATCCTATCTCTTTTCTCCCATACAGAACACTGCCACCACACCCGGACCTGTATGGCTTCCGATCACAGTCCCGATATTATTGATCAGGATATTGTCAACGCCCATTTTCTCGCGGACCAGCTTTGCCACATATTCCGCATCCTCCGGACAGTCTCCGTGAGTGATCATGACAATGTCGTTGTCCCAGCCTTTTGACCGCTCCACAGCCATATCAACAATCTTATTCAATGACTTCTTGCGTCCCCGCTCTTTGCCGATCACCTGCAGCTTCCCATCATTGTCCATGTGGATGATCGGCTTGATCTGCACAAGCGTTCCAATCACAGCGGTGGTCTTTGACACTCTCCCACCTCTGTGGAGATGATTTAAGTCATCCACAGTCACATTATGGCAGACATGGAGTTTATTTTCCTCCACCCACTGAGCTGTTTCTTCAATAGTCTTGCCCTGCTCCTTGATATGGAGCGCTTTGTGGAGCAGAAGCCCTTCTCCCAGGCACGCGCAGAGGGTATCGATCACGATAATCTTTGCCTCCGGGTATTTCTCCTCAAGCATCTGCCCTGCGATCCGCATGCTGTTGAGCGTGCCGCTCAAGCCCGATGAAAACCCAAGATGCAGGATATCCTTTCCCTCTTTCACATAAGGCTCCAGAGCCTCCACCGCTTCTTCCGGGTTCACCTGCGATGTCACGGACATCTTACCTTCCCGCAGCTTTGCGAAAAATTCTTTAGCGGACAGTCCCTCCATATCTGTATAGGTGCTGCCGTCTATGGTGTATCTGAGCGGAACCACAGGGACATGCCTCTCCTCAAGCCACTCCTTAGGCAGATCCACAGTACTGTTCACCGTGATCACATAATCTCTCATCTTTGTACCCTCCTGCTTATATCGCTGTCTGCCATGCAAGGCAGTATTATCATGTCTATCATAACACTTTTTTATCTGTTAAGCAAAATATTTTAACAAATCCCTGAATTTGTATATTTTCTTTACAGGTATCCTCACATTTTCCCAGACAAGATCAGGTCCGGCCAAAGCCGGACCTGCCCTCAAATCTCTATTTCATTTCCACAATAACAGAACCTTCCATGACCCTGCTGTCCTCAAGGTTACTGCTGTATAGACTTTTAGACACATCCACAAATGTGAGCTCTTCCTGATCTGTCAGCACGACATAATGGCTCTCCCGCACCGCATTGGGCATTTTCCCGCTCAGCTCCAATCTGTACTGATATGTGACATCCTCGCACTTCCATGTGCCGTCATCCATCTCATAGTAGGTTTTCGCTACACCTTCCTCTTCAGACTGCTCATATGTTTTCGCGATCTCATTTTTTCCACATCCGACAAACAGCACTGTGCAGAAAACGATTGCCGTCAACAGCTTTTTCATTGTGGCCTCTCCCTTCAGTATGGATTTTCCTCAAACACTCTTTTCTTACAGTTGGGTAATTGGGCAGTTGGGCGCTTAGACAGCCGCTCCACTTCTTTCACCCATTATATCACTTGCGATTTCTAATGTCATTAAACTTTAGAAAAGCATTTGAAGAACTGTTTCACTTCGGTGGACCAAACCGTCAGGTTTCCAAAAGACCATAAAAACACCCCGGCAGTATGACGCATCAGTTTTCTGCGTCACGCTGCTAGGGTATCATTCTTCCTGTTTTTTATTTCTTAAATACTAGGTCACTACCTGAAGGAAGGATGGGATCAGTTCTCCCTCATAGTAGAACAGGCCTTTGCCGACCTCAGATACATCCCAGACACGGACCGGGTTGTCCGGATATGCCGTATAACCGCCGCAATAGGTCTCGATACGGTTGCCGGAGGGCTCCCAGAAGTAGATCGTCTGTCCCCGGGTGATGGCATGGCGGGTTGGACCCACATCACGCTTTAAGCTGTAACGTCCGATAAAGTCTGCCGCATTGCCGATATCATTCCAGTCCTGAAGAAGAAATGCAAGATGATGGATCTTGCCCGGCTTCTCATACTCAACAAAAGCAATATCATGAGCCTTGTTTCCACTGGTAAGCCAGGTTGCGAACCGGTTTCCTTCCGGTGTATTACATACCTCCGGCGCAAACATGCCCAGAACCTCTGTGAAATACTTCTCAGCTTCCGCGATGTTCGGACCGTAGAGCAGGCAGTGGTCAAAACGCTGAGCGCGCATTCCCCGGGGAGCATCCACCCATGGATGGGGGTTGTGTGTCATGGGAACCTGGGCTGCTTTTTCCACATCCGCATAAAGCTCGATACGGTGTCCGGTGCAGATGGTAAAGCCGTAGCGCTTGCCAAATCCGGGCTGATTCGTGTTGGCCGGTACTTCTTCTACCGGGTACCCGAATGCCTCTGTGGCATCCTTAAGGCTCTCCAGAGTCTCGGGACTATCCACCTTAAAGGCAACATAGTCAAGGCCTGCCTCGTCAGCCAGACGAAGGGTTACGGAATGATGATCGAACTCATCATAGCCTTTGAGCATAACGCGACCGTCCTCGGTGCGTCCCACCTCATTAAGACCAAGGATGTTGGTGTAGAAATCCAGGGTCTGGTCCAGATCCAATACCCGCATTTGAATCAGTCCGGGGCGTAGAGTTTTGTTAAGTGCCATTTTTGTTTCCTCCTTCCTATAATGTCAAGCCTAAAAGCATTGATTTTTCAGGCTTTTTCTAA
>ERZ1090864.1042-NODE-1045-length-13699-cov-14.277191_pt1 | contig 13699 bp, 13 predicted proteins | sample MGYA00478479_ERZ1090864 | MGnify/ENA primary metagenome ERZ1090864 (study PRJEB33644, sample SAMEA5815743) | chicken gut metagenome | biome: Chicken; feature: Gastrointestinal Tract; material: Caecum | place: Ireland | collected 2019-01-01 | study: A study of... | reverse complement strand
CTTCATGAGATCCAGCGTCCACTGCCACTCGACGCTGTGCGACGGCAAAAATACCTTACAGGAGATGGCTTCTGCCGCCTGCGCCCAGGGGCTGACGACGCTGGGCTTCACGGGGCACAGCTATACCCCCTGCGACCGGGAATATTGCATGAGCCCCCGGCGCACCGCCCAGTACAAGGCCACCATCGCAAAGCTGAAGGCCGAGTACAAGGGCAAGGTGGACATCCTCTGCGGCATCGAGTGGGATCAGTTCTCGGAGGACAAGCGCGTCGGCTACGACTATTGGATCGGCAGCGTCCACTATCTCCATGGGTCTGTCAGCGGCAAGTACTACGAGATCGATTTCCGCAAGCAGGATCTGCAGACCTGCATCGACACCGACTTTGGAGGGGATGGCCTGGCGGCTGTGGAGGCCTACTACGCCTCGGTGGCCCAGGTGGCGGCCCTCCGGCCCGATATTCTGGGCCATCTGGACCTGATCAAAAAGCTGAACCGGGACGGCGCTTTCTTCGATGAGTCCTCCCCCCGCTACCACGCGGCGGCCATGGGGGCCCTGGAGGCTGCCCGGGATGCCGGCTGCCTGCTGGAGGTGAACACCGGCGCGGTGTTCCGCGGCTACCGGGATGACTTTTATCCCAGCGACTGGCTGCTGCAGGAGTGGCGCCGGATGGACGGCAAGGTCATCATCACCGCCGACGCCCACTCGGTCGATTGCCTGACCTTTGGCTACGAGGAGGCGGCCCGCCAGATCAAGGCCGCCGGCTTTGCCAGCGTCCAGGTGCTGACCGGGGCCGGCTTTGAGACCCAGCAGCTCTGAAATTGAACCGATCATCGGCTTGCACGGCTTCCGTCGAAAGAACGGGGGCCGTGCTTTTGCGCGGCACAGCCGCCGCCACAAACGAAAACACGGAGGTCACATGGAGATGACACAGACCATGGGCCGGGGCAGGGGCCGCCAGGTGGACCTGCTGCATGGGCCCATCTTCCGCAACCTGTTGCTGTTCGCGATCCCTATTTTTATATCCAACCTGTTCCAGCAGCTGTACAACGCGGCGGACGCCATGATCGTGGGCAATGTGCTGGGGGATACATCCCTGGCAGCAGTGGGAGCCTGCGCGTCCATCTATGAGCTGCTGGTGGGCTTTGGCCTGGGCATTGGCAACGGCCTGGCCATTGTCACCGCCCGGGCCTACGGCGCCCAGGACCCCGACAAGGTCAAAAAGACGGTGGCGGGGTCGATGGTCATTGGGCTGGTGGCGTCGGCGCTCATCACCATCTTCGGGCTGCTGTTTCTGCGGCCTCTGCTGCAGGCGCTGGACACCCCGCCCGAGATCCTGGACGAGGCGTACAGCTACATCATCGAGATCGCCCGGTTTGTGGTGGTGATGTTTGCCTACAACCTGTGCGCGGCGCTGCTGCGGGCGGTGGGCAACAGCGTCATGCCGCTGGTGTTTTTGATCTTCTCCTCCTGCCTCAATGTGGGGCTGGACTACTGGTTTGTGGCCGGCCTGGAGATGGGGGTGCGGGGCGCCGCGGTGGCTACCGTGCTGTCCCAGGCGCTGTCGGTGGCGCTGTGCATCGTGTATATCCTCCGGTATGCAAAGCACCTGGTGCCCAGCCGCAGGCATTTCCGGCTGGAGAAGGGCCTCTACCGCGAACTGATCACCCAGGGCCTGTCCATGGGCCTGATGAGCAGCATCGTGTCGGCAGGGTCGGTGATCCTGCAATACGGCATCAACGGTCTGGGCACCCTGGTCATTGCGGGGCATACCGCCGCCCGGAAGCTGTTTACCTTCACCGATATGCCGGTGATCGCTATGGCCACGGCAGGCTCCACCTTTGTGTCCCAGAACCGCGGCGCCGACAAGCCCGACCGCATCCGCAAGGGGATGAAGCAGATCTGGATGTTCGCCTTTGGCACCGCCATCGTGATGACCGTGCTGATGAGCCTGTTCTCCGGGGTGCTGGTGCGGCTGGTATCCGGCTCCAGCGCACCGGTGGTGCTGGAAAACGGCGCCCGGTATCTGGTGTGGAACGCCCCCTTCTATTCGGTGCTGGGGGTGCTGCTGGCCACCCGCTATGCTTTGCAGAGCCTGGGCCAGAAGGTCCTGCCCCTGATCTCCAGCGGCATCGAGCTGGTGGGCAAGATCCTGTTCATGCTGTTCTTCATCCCGCGCTTCGGTTACAATGCCGTCATCCTCTGTGAGCCGGTGATCTGGTGTTTTATGTGCGCCCAGCTGCTCTGGAGTTACTGGAACGACCCCTACATCAAGGCCAGCCGGGACAAGTCCCGCCCGCACTGAACCTTCCGCCCCGCCGCTGCGGCGGGGCTTTTCTGTGCCGGGGGCAGGAAAATTTTTGAAAGAAAAAGTGTGATAAGAATGTTGACAAGTTGTGAAAATTGTGATATGCTTTTCACACAATTCAGGTAAAGCTGCCTGGCGGCTTTCCTATCTTTTGGCTGCGGGCAAAAAAGCTTTTGTCCTGTGCAGCACCAAATCTGCTTATCCACGGACCCTTGCATATATGCCCCCGGCGGCTCACCACCGCCGGGGGAATTTTTTGCCCTGCCGCAGCCCACGCCAGCATTTTATGACAATGAACCGGCGAAGTGTTACAATTTTGTGGAAGAATTGTGAAAAGTGTGCTACAATACCTCCAACCGGCGGGCGAGTTCCCCGCCCTGACCATCCAAACAAAAACTGGAAATGAGGTGTAATAGGTTTATGAAACTGAAAAAACTGTTGGCTCTGGCCCTGTCTTTGATGCTGGCGTTGACCATGCTGACCGCTTGCGGCGGTGGAAGAAGGAATATTGTCAACACCGGTGAAGTGGAAAGCGTTTTGGCAAGCGCCGGTATAAATGTTGATGTGGGTACATCCGGCGAGCTGAACCGGATGGCGAACAGTGTGGCCGATACGCTGGAAAAGCGCAACTACAGCAGCAATTTGGATAATGAAATTACTGCTATGTTAAATAGTATGCTACCTTCTGGTGTGGGGGGAGCCTATATACTACTTAGGGAAAGTACTCTCGCCGAAAATTCCATGACAGTGGATATGGCAGCAGCCAGTCTGATTTATAATTACAGCCTCGGAGATAGCAATGTGTGCGTGCTCAATGTGACCACCGCGGACGGTGTGCCCTGTGTGCTGATCGTGGCGCTTGCGGACTGAGACAACTTTTAACTTTGGGGACTTTTATATAAATCTTTACTTGCGGAACAGAAAGACGAGGTGTCATCTGTGAAGATGAAGAAACTGCTGGCCCTGATGCTGGCGGCTGTGCTGGCCTTGACGATGCTGACTGCTTGCGGCGGCGGCAAAGGCAAGGATGTGGACATCAGCGATGTCAATGCGATCCTGCAAAGCCAGGGACTGGACATTGAGGTGAAAAGCTCGATGGAGCTGAACACCGTGATGAATATCTTTAAAGCAGCCATGAAGCAGAATGATGTTTATCTGGTGGATACAGAGATTTTGGCCTCCGAGCTGGGCCCCCTGATGCCGGGGTTTGCCTGCTGGCAGGTATACAGCAGTTCCCAGCAGTATGATACCTCTCTGGAACACGCCGCGGCAAATGCGGTGCGGGATCTGGTGGCAGGATATGGCGCAAACTACCGCTTTTATGTGAGCGGCATCGAGCTGGTCGAACCCAGCACGCAGATCCGCTACTGGTTTGTCATCGTTGGAGCGAAAAATCCGTGACGTTTCTCCCCCGGCGGGCTTCCCGTCGGGGGATTTTATAGCCAATTTGTAAATTTTGTCTATGGTAAAGTATCGTTGTTGACAATAAATGGGCGATATGGTATGGTTATTCCATCAAGGGGCAAGAGGTATGATCTTGGCCCCATACCGCGAGACGGCGCAATGTTTGCATCTGAAAAGAGAAAGGATGAGTGAGTACCTTATGAAATGGAAGAAATGGATCGCCCTGGCGCTGTCTGCCGTGATGGCAGTCAGTATGCTCACAGCCTGCGGCGGCGGTGGTGGTGTGACCAGCACCCTGAGCGCGAGCCGTGTGGAGAACCAGCTGAAAGAAGTAAATGCTGACATTGAGCTGACCACTGACAGCAATTTGAACCGTGTGGTGCGGGCCGGTGCAGAAAAACTTGCAGAGACTGGTTCGCAGAGTGAAGCTAGAAGCTACATTACAACACAGATGCAGTGGGATGCGGCCAGTCAGATCAAAAACGCATGGAATCAGCTGATCGGCGGTCTGGGCATCATTACCCCGAAAGTTTCTTTTGGCCTGGTGCAGATCATCGGTGCAGACCAGCTGGCAGCTAACCAGGGTTCTGGCGGGTTTGCCGCTGCATTGGGCGCCAACAGAAGCAAAGTGACTGCTATGGCCCCCATCAATACGCCAGAAAAATTTGCGGCAACGGTGGTGCTGGCGGTAGACGGTACCGTGGGCCAGATTTCGAGTGCCACCAATAATATGGTGGGCGTGTCGTACAATGTAGCCGGCCACAAGGTGAGAACGCCGGATGACGCAGAGTATTGGATCGTCGTCGCGCAGATCACGGTTGCTTAAAATGCTTTTGCCCCCGGTGCTGCCGGGGGCTTTATTGTGTCCGGCACACAGGGGCGGGATTGCACTGCATACCGCTGCTTTTGGATTGCGGGGGCGCGGGAGGTATGGTATACTGGTCACAGGACAGGCGCGGGGGCGTCCCTGTGCCGCAGCGGAATCTATATGAGAAAACGAGGTGTTGTGACATGAAGATGAAACGATGGTTTGCTCTGGCCCTGGCTGCCCTGTTGGCAGTGGGATTGCTGGCCGGCTGCGGCGGCTCCGGCGCAGTCTCTTTGAACGATGACAAAGTGGAAGCGTTTTTGCGGGAATCCGGGATCGACGCCACGGTGGAAGAGGACGACAGCCTGACCCGGGCGGCCCAGGATATGGCCCAGACCCTGTCCGGGCAGGACTATGCGCAGATCGATGCATCCATGTCCACCATACGGCAGGAGATCGCCGGACAGGCCGGTGTGGGGCGTCTGGCAGCCTGTGCCGTCTATGGGGATTCTTACCGGCCCTCCACTCCGCTGGGCGCGCTGACCCGCTATGAGGAGACGCTGGCCTCCTGCATCCGGATGGAAGGGAACGGCGACGGCGCTTATAAGGCGGCTGTGGTGCGGTTCACCAGCCGGGACGGCATGAAGCTGGTGCTGTATGTGGCGGCTGAAGCCTGACGCAGTTGGGAAAAGGGAGACTGCAATGGCAAATAGAAGGCAAAGAAAGATACCGGGCACAAGCGGCTGAAAAACAAACAAGCGGCCCTGCCGGGCGTGTCCGGCGGGGCCGTTTTGACATGAAAAGGCTGCGGCCTGTAGAGAGGGGAAAACAGCAAACCGCAGCCTATGGAAAAATGCTTATAAATATTACAAAGAGGAATAACCGAAGCTGTTGACCAGTGCGTCGATGGGCTGGCCTGCCTTGCACATGGGGCAGTCCCGGGATTCGTAGCTGGTGTAGTCGGGCAGGTTGTTGGGGTCGAAGATGGAGTTGACCCGGAAGCCCATGAACTCGTGGGTGGTGGCAAAGATGGCCGACAGGCCCGCTACCTGCCCGCCGTAATACTGTACCGCCTCAACGGCGGCCTTGACGGTATAGCCCGTAGTGATGGAAGCCGCCAGGATCAGCACGTGCTTGCCCCGCACCATCGGCGTGATGTTGTCCCGCAAGATGATCTGACTGCCGGTGGTGAACTCGGGCGTGATGACATAGATGGTCTGGTGGGCGTTCATGTTGCGGAAACCGTCCCGGGTCAGCTCGTTGGCCAGGCAGGTGCCGATCACCTGTGTGCCGTCCAGACAGAGGATGGTATCCACAATGGTGGTGCTCTTATACATATGTACCAGCTCTTTGGCCGCCTCGGCCGCCTCGGACAGGCGGGATTTCTGCATGGTCACATCGATGTAATAATTGATGTGGCTGTGGCTGGTGGCGAAGTGCCCTCGGGCGACACGGAGGAACATCCGCTTGTTTTTGGTGGGCAGCTTTACCATGTTGATCATTGTTCGACCCCTCCTGTCTGTGGCCGGCAGGGGGCACACCCTATACCCCCCGGTTGGTGGATGGAATATACCTTTATTGTAGCGGGAAACGATGGTGTGCACAATACACAAAATTAACAAAATTTAGGGAAAATTTTATAGTGATATACTTGCTGTCACCCTCAGCCTTGACAGCCCGGCCCAAACGTGTTATAGTCTACTCGACAAACCGTTGAAGCGGAAGACGCGGCGAAGGACGTCCCCCTCAGAGAGCCTGCGGCAGCTGGGAAGCAGGTGGGCAGGCGTGCGCCGCTATGGGCCGCCGAGGGCGCGGGGGAAGGGCGCGAGCCTGCGTATCCCGCGACGGCAGGGCGCACGTCAGCGCCGGGGGCGTGCTGGCGCCCCGACAGAGCGTGGCGCTCCTGTGCGGGCGCCAAACCAAGGTGGCACCGCGGATCATTCGATGTTGATTCGTCCTTGACAAGACCGGCAGGGCCCGGCTTTGTCCGGGGCGTTTTTTTATGGGCGCGCCAGCGTGCGCACAGCAAAGGAAGGATTTTTAGGAGGCTTTTTGTTATGAGCGAGCAGAATGAGCGCAAACGGGTGATCTTGTCCGGCATCCAGCCCACCGGCACCTTTACTCTGGGCAATTACATCGGGGCGGTGCGCAACTGGGCCAAGCTGCAGGACCAGTTCGACTGCCTGTATATGGTGGCCGACCTCCATGCCCTGACCGTCCGGCAGGAGCCTGCGGCCCTCCGCCGCCACACCCGCGAGGCCGCGGCCATGCTGCTGGCCGCCGGCATCGACCCGGCCCGGAGCATCCTCTTTGTCCAGAGCCATGTCCCGGCCCACACCCAGCTGAACTGGATCTTGTGCTGCAACGCCCAGTTCGGCGAGCTGAGCCGGATGACCCAGTTCAAGGACAAGAGCGCCAAGCACCCCGACAACGTCAACGGCGGCCTGTTCACCTACCCGGCCCTGATGGCGGCGGATATCCTGATCTACAACGCCGACCTGGTCCCGGTGGGCCAGGACCAGACCCAGCACCTGGAGCTGGCCCGCAACGTGGCCCAGCGGTTCAACAACGCATACAGCCCCACCTTCAACCTGCCCGAGGGCTATGTGACCAAGGAGGGGGCCAAGATCATGTCCCTGGCCGACCCCACCCGCAAGATGAGCAAGAGCGACACCAACGCCAACGCTTTCATCCTGCTGACCGACGACCGGGACGCCATTGCCCGCAAGTTCAAGCGGGCGGTCACCGACTCGGAAGGGGTGGTCCGCTATGACCCCGAGACCAAGCCCGGCGTGTCCAACCTGATGGCCATTTACCACATCTTCACCGGCAAGAGCATGGAGGAGATCCAGAAAGAGTTCGAGGGCCAGGGCTACGGCACCTTCAAGGAGGCGGTCGGCACGGTGGTGGCCGACGGTCTGGCCCCCATCCAGGGCGAGTACAGCCGCATCCTGGCGGACAAGGACTATGTGGACGGCGTGCTGAAAGAGGGCGCCGCCGCCGCCAGCCGTCTGGCAGACCGGACCATCCAGAAGGTCTACCGCAAGGTGGGCCTGCTGCAGCTGTAAAACTGGCAGGATACGAGCTTGTTCGGCCCGTGCCGCCGCCTTTTTGGGCGGGGCGCGGGCCTTTTTGCTACAATGCGCCACGGCCGGACAGGAGACGCGCTCAAAACCACCGCGCTTCGCATTTTTTCGGCCCGGCAGGGTGCAAACAAAAGCCTCTTGGAGTATTTTGTGTCGAACGGGCGCGGAGTTCTTGACGAACGCTGTTCCTTCCTGTATACTGGAAAAAACAGGTAACGAGGTCCGTCCGCCCTGCCCTGGGGCAGGGACCTTGTGCCGGAACACGCCGCGAATTTGCGCGCGAAAAGGAGAGCAAAATGAAAAAGTCTAAGAGCACCGGGATCATCCGCGGGATCGACAATCTGGGACGGGTCGTCCTGCCAAAAGAGCTGCGCACCGCCATGGACCTGACCGCTGACAGCAAGGTGGAGATCTTTGCGGAGGACGGTGCCATCGTGATGAGGAAGTATCTGCCCCGCAATGCCTGTGCCTTCTGCGGGGCCGTGGCGCAGGATGCCATTCCGTTTGAGGGGCGGTGCATCTGCCCGTCCTGCTGGGCGCGGATCGCTGCGCTGCATCCCCAGGGAGAGGAGGAGAAGCCTCAGGTATGAGCAGCCTTCGCTATGTGAAGATCCCTTCCAGCCGGCCGGGGGCCACCCTGAATGTACTGCTGTGCCTGCCCGAAGGCCGGCCCCAGGCGGTGCTGCAGATGACCCACGGGATGGTGGAGTATATCGGCCGGTATGAACAACTGGCCTGCTGGCTGGCGGACCGGGGGGTCGCCGCCGTGGGCCACGACCATCTGGGGCATGGCGGCTCGGTGGTATCCCGGGAGGAATACGGTTACTTTGGCAGGCCGGACGGCAACCGCCTGCTGTTGGACGACATCCACCGTGTGACGCGGTGGGCCAAGGCTCTGCCCGAACTGGAGGGCCTGCCGTGGTTTTTGCTGGGGCACAGCATGGGCTCTTTCTATGCCCGGCAGTACCTGTGTGAATACGGCGGCGAATTGCAGGGCGCCATTTTGATGGGCACCGGCTGGCAGCCCCGGGCGGCGGCCCGGGCCGGCCGGGCGCTGTGCCATCTGCTGGCGGCCTTCCATGGGTGGCGCTACCGCAGCAAGCTGGTGGACAGCATGGCCTTTGGGGGCTATAACCGCAGCTTCCGTCCGGCCCGCACCTCCAAAGACTGGCTGAACCGGGACGAAAAAGAGGTGGACCGCTACCTGTCCGAGGAGCGGTGCAGCTTCCGTTTCACCCTCAATGGCTACGACAGCCTGTTCACCGCCCTGGAGCGCCTGTGCGACAAGGAGCTGCTGGCCCGGGCGCCCAAAGACCTGCCGGTGCTGTTCCTGTCGGGGGACGACGACCCGGTGGGGGACCGGGGCCGCGGCGTGCAGAAGGCGGCCCAGAGCCTGCGGGACGCCGGGATGCGCCGGGTGGAAGTCAAGCTCTACCCGGAGGCCCGGCATGAGCTGCTGGTGGAGCTGAACCGGCAGGAAGTGTTTGCCGACATCGGCGGCTTCATCCAAAACCATATCCAGGCATAAAAGACGCCCGTGCGGCCAAAAGACTGCGCGGGCGTTGGCGTGTCGCAAAAGCGACACGCTTAGGGGGAACCCATTTCTGCCCGCAGTCGCGGGTCAGAAATTCCTTCCCCCTAATATCCCCCTGGGGACAAAATTTGGCACTGAATCATGCACTCGACCTGACGGTCTCGCACACTCTCAGCGCCAAATTTCCCTGTCGGTGTCCCGACCGTACGCACATGTCGTCCGGTCGGGGCGTTTTGTTTATTTTTTGCTTTCCTCCGAGGGCGTCAGGCCGCGGATGTGGGTCTCGCTGGTCTTGACCAGGTTCAGCAGGCTGGATGTATAGAGGGGGAACTCCCGCGTCAGGCTCTCGGTGGTCATGGCCAGGGGGGCCGGGTCGGTCAGGCCCTCGCTGCCCCGCACGCTGTCCCCCGACAGCAGGATGCTGACATTGGTCTCCGCCATCCGCATCACGGCGTCGGCATAGCCCTGCCACTGCCCTTCCCGGATGCTGAACATACTGGCCGCGTTGTGGGGCCCGCTGGTGTACAGCAGCCGGAACATCTTGTACACCGACATCATCAGGTAGGTGCTGATCTCGGTGACCAGGGCTTTGTTGTGGCACTGGCCTACCTTGGCGTACAGGACGTTCAGGCTGTTGGAGATCAGCTTTTTGTTCATGGTGGGCAGCACGCTGCCGTGGTAGACGTTGTCCTTCATCTTGTCGGGGTTGGGGATGTCGTCGGCCGTCAGGACCGCGCCGGTGCGGTCGGCGCTGCGGCCCAGCAGATAGTCGCAGGAGACGCCGTAGTAATCGGCGACCCGGACGACGAAGTCCAGGCCGCACTCCCGGATGCCCTTTTCGTAGTGGGACAGCAGCGCCTGGGAGATGTGCAGGTCCTCGGCGGCCTGCTTTTGGGTGATGCCGCGCTCGGTGCGCAGGAGCTTGATGATACGGTTGAATTCCATGAGTGTCCTCCCGGGCCCCCCGCCGCCCCGCCTGGCCGCCGGAAAAGCCCTTTCTTTCCATTATACAACAACACGTTGATTATACATAATGGAAAACGACTTGTAAAGGAAAAAATTGACGAGATTTTGCCTGATTTTTCGTCGTTTTTGTCAAAAGACTTGCCCTGCCACCAGATATATGATAAACTTGAGCAGAATTCCTGCTATTTTGTGTTTTGCGCCCGAAAAAAGTTTTCGGGCTTTTGATGAAAGAGGTGCGTTTTTGCATGAAGACCTTTAAGCTGCATCTGATCCGCCACGGCCTGACCGCCGGCAACCTGGAGGGCCGCTACGTCGGCGGCGGCACCGACCTGCCCCTGTGCGACGAGGGCCGGGCCCAGCTGGCCGAGCTGCAGGCGCGGTTCGACTATCCGGTGGTGGACACCGTGTTTTCCTCGCCGATGCTGCGGGCCGTTGAGACGGCGAACATCCTTTTCCCCGGGGCGGCCCATCAGTTCACCGTCCACGACCTGCGGGAGGCGCATTTCGGCGCGTTCGAGAACCGTCCGGTCAAGGAGCTGGTCAAGGACCCCGACTTTTCCAAGTGGATCACGCCGGGGTCCGGCTTCACCCCCGAGGGGGCCGAGCCCACCGCCGATTTCCACCGCCGCTGCGGCGAGTCGCTGCTCAAGCTGTTTGAGTATATGATCCGGATGGACGTCACCGAGGCGGCCTGCGTCACCCATGGCGGTGTGATCGTCAGCATGCTGGCCCAGCACGCTCTGCCCAGCCGCCGCCCCGAGCAGTGGATGGCCGACCCCGGCTGCGGCTACACCGTCCAGACCGACGTACAGCTGTGGATGCGGGACCGGATGGTGGAGGCCATCGATATCGTGCCCTACGGCTACGCCGATACCCTGCGGGGCCAGGCAGAGAACGAGGAAAACGAGGCATACCGATAAATAAAACCGCCGCCCGCGGGCCTGTGCCCGGGGCGGCGGTTTTGGTTTGGGTCAGGTCGCGGTCATCTCGGAGCCGGCGCTGTCCCGGAGGATCAGCTCCTGGCCGGCCACGCTGCCCATCAGGGCAACGTAGCTGGTGCCGGGGCGGATGTCCAGGGCGGTGCCGTCCGAGTTGTAGATGGCGAGGGTGGAGTCTACCCCCGGCATCCAGAGGATGCTCCAGACCGAACCGCCGTTCAGATAGACCCCCGCTCCCATGGTCAGGTCATAGCCCCAGGTGTAGCCGTCGTCCCGGCGGGAAGGGGCGCTGTAAAGGATGAGCAGGTTGTCGAACCCGGCCTGGGTGTCGGTGTTGGCATCGGTCTGGGGGGAGCCGTCGGCCCGGGCCATGAGGTATTTGCCGGTGCCGCTGTCATAAGTGAAACGGGTGGAAGCGGACGCCGAGAAGATGACCTCCACCGAGGAGGCGCCCTCCTTGCCCCCGGCGGGTTCACCGAAGGGGAGCAGGGGAGGCAGCTGGGTGGTGGGTTCGGCGTCCTCCTGGTCTGTGTCGGGCTCGATGGGCTGGATCTCCAGTGAGACGCCCGCCTCCTCAGCCAGAGGAAGCAGGTCCGCGCCGCTGGTGGTCCAGCTGGTCTGGTCGGGCTGGCCCCATTCCCCTTCGTAGGAAAAGCCATTCACCCCCAGAGACAAAGCATCCAGAGGGGCGATCTCGTACAGGTCCAGAAGGTTGGCCGCATAGATGCTGGCCCCCCGCTGGATGGGGATGGCCTGCTGGCAGGTCAGCAGCTGCAAATAGAGGTCACGGGCCTGGGACACCGGGCCGACCTTGGGCACGGCCTCCAGGGCGGGGTAGACCAGGCAGAGGCTGGTGGCGCTGTCCCCCTCGGTGAGGGCTTCCAGCACCACCGACGCCTCGCCAATGCCCCACTGGCGTGCGGCGTCGGTCCCGTTGTACAGGAACACTGCGGCAGAGCGCTGGCCGGGCCAGCGGTCGGACAGGCCGGTGAGGGGATCTGTGGCAGCGGTCTTCTGGGCGGCGGCGTCCTGCTGCCGCTCTGTCAGGGAACAGCCCGCCAGGGCCAGAGCCGCCAGGCAGACGGCCGCCAGAGCCAGAGTGAACTTTTTCATGGTGAAGATCCTTCCCAATCAGGCGTTGAAGGCAAAGAAGTCCCGCTCGTCCTCGTCCACCACAGCCAGGTAGGTGCGTCCGCGGTTGAACAGGACGGTCTGGCCGCCGTCGCTCACTTCCAGGGGAAGGTCGGGGGCCAGCTTGGACCACTGGCAGGGCCGCACCCGCCCCTGCGTGAAGAGGTAAGCCTCGCCGCCGGCAATGTACTGCACCTGCTGCACGTCGCCTGAGTCGCCGGGGTAGGCGGCAATGGGGGCAAAGCAGATCAGCAGATTCTCAAAGGCCAGCTGCTGGCCGTTCAGCTCGTCCACCGCCGCTTCGAACCGGCCGGTGCGGGCGCTGTACATCAGCATCCGATAGACTTTGTCGGCCGGGCTGTAATCAAAGGAGGACTGATAGTTGGCCGAGTGGCGCACCGTCACATGGCTGGCGTCCTGGCAGCCGGTCAGCTCCTCCACAGCGCCGGTGCGGTAGTCTGCAAAGGGGAAGAAGGTGGTATCGTAGTGATAGTCCAGGCTGATGCCGGCGTTGCCGGCGGCCTGGCGGATCTCGGGGCCCGAAGTGAACTCGGTGTGCTCATAGGCCACTACGCCGTCCCGGCTGTCCCGGTGGGCTACATGGGGATGGGTGGGGGTGTTGAAATAGCTCTTGCCTCCGATGTTCAGCCCGGAGTAGTCCCATTGATTGACGTACTGGGTGCAGAAAACGCTCTCGCCGTCATGGTAGTAGAGGGCCTGCCAGGGCATCAGCAGCTGCAAAAACTGGTCCCGGCCCGAGCGGAGGGGGCCCACCTCGGGGATGACGTCGGCGCTGGTGTAGACAGCGCACAGCCGGCTGATGTTGCCCTCCACCTTGGATTCGATCAGGATGGAGGCGGCAGACAGGCCCCGCTGCGGCCGCGCGTTCTGCCTGGCGCTGTTGCAGATGTTGTTGACCATCACGCCCACCATCCGGCCGCTGCCGGTCTTGGGCTGCCCGGTGAGGGGATCGGCATCGTAAGGGGGAAGGGCGGGGGCGCTGCTGGCAGCGGGCTGGGAAGAAGCCGCAGAGGACACGGCGGAAGAAGCGCCGGAGGAAGCGGCCCCGGAGGAGCCGAACAAGCGCTGCAGCCAGTCCAGCAGGCTGCCCTGGGTGCTGACGCCCATCAGGGCCAGACTGCCGGTGAGAGCTGCCGAGCAGCGCAGAAGCAGGCGGCGGGTGATCTTCATAGAGGTTCATCTCTCCTTTGCAATGGGATACAAGACAGGGCGCAGGGCCCCGGTTCCGGGCACAGGATGGCGCGGGTAACGGCGCACTGTATATTCTTCATTGTAACTATTTTGTATCCCTTTGTAAAGAGGAAGTTCCTGCCGGCCCCGCCCGCCCCGCAGAGGCAAAAAAGGCGCCGCAGCGCTGCCGCGTGCCCCGGCGGCAGGACTTTTTTGCGCCGGGACTTGCAATTTGCGCCGGGGTGTGGTACAATAATCAGGCGGCATATGCAGCCGTACCTATATGCGCTCGTAGCTCAGTCGGTAGAGCATCTGACTTTTAATCAGAGGGCCTG
>ERZ1090864.1035-NODE-1038-length-13730-cov-6.879707_pt1 | contig 13730 bp, 11 predicted proteins | sample MGYA00478479_ERZ1090864 | MGnify/ENA primary metagenome ERZ1090864 (study PRJEB33644, sample SAMEA5815743) | chicken gut metagenome | biome: Chicken; feature: Gastrointestinal Tract; material: Caecum | place: Ireland | collected 2019-01-01 | study: A study of... | reverse complement strand
GACGGGGTGATGAATTATAAGTTGCAAAAGATTTTGTTAGATTATTTTGCGAGCGGAGAAGCGACGGCAGAGCAAGTGGCAGAACGCATGAGCCGTCTGTGGGTTCAGAACATAGAGCAGGTCAATTATATGGCCCTGAATTTTTTGGACAACCATGATACGGCACGCTTTTACCGCAGCGCAAACGGAAATACAGATCTTCTTTTGGGCGCGATAGCCTGTATGATTGTCTGTCCGGGCATGCCCTGTATATTTTACGGCACGGAACTTCCTCTTGACGGAGCGAGCGATCCCGATTGCCGTCGGACATTCGATTGGTCATTCACATCGCAAGACAAGGGGTATGCGGAAAAACTCAAAGAGTTGTTGTCGCTTCGGGCACGCGAAACGCTGCAAAGCGGAAAATTCCGCGTCCGAGCGGAGAACGGATTGTTGGTCGTAGAAAGAGCAGGCAAGGGTGAAATCGTTACGGCGTATTTTAACCGCAGCGATAGACCTTCCGCCGCTGTTGGCGGGAAAGTCCTCTTTGAAAATCAATGTAAAATGTCAGCCAAAGGCAGCGTACTTTTGCCGAACGGTACACTGGTCGTGACAAAGGAGTAGAAATGAAAAAAAACGAATTCTTGAAAGAACTGAAAGATCTGCAAACGGAAAATAAAGATGTAAAAGAACTGTATATGGAAGTTTCCGCGCTGGCGATGAAATACTTGTCGTCGCAATGGAGGCCATATACAGGGCGCGCGGCATATTACTTTTCCATAGAATACCTAATGGGCAGAATGTTTTATAACAATCTGATGGAATTGGGCGTAGCGGAGCAAGTAAAAGAGATATTCGCAAAAAAGGGCGTGGACATGAATATTTTTGAGGAGGTCGAAGATGCTGCGCTCGGCAACGGCGGCCTCGGACGGCTTGCCGCGTGTTTTCTCGATTCTGCTGCCGGGCTGTCCATTCCTTTGTACGGATACGGAATCCGTTATAAGTACGGTCTTTTCAAACAACAGTTCATTAACGGCTATCAGGTAGAAGAACCGGACGATTGGCTCGCTTGGGGCGATCCGTGGAGTGTGCGGAAGGAGCGGGAAAGCCGCGTCATACATTTTGCCGATTTCGACGTGACCGCCGTACCTTACGATATGCCGATTATCGGTAAGAGGATCAATACGTTGCGGCTGTATCAGGCAGAAGGAAGCGACGAGGCGACAAAAATCAGCGAATACTTATATCCCGCAGACGATACGGAAGAAGGGAAGATTTTGCGTATCAGGCAGGAGTACTTTTTCTCGGCGGCTGCGATCGGCGAGCTTGTAGACAAGTTCGTGCAGGCACATGGTACATATTTCAAACGCTTTCCGAACTACCATTCGATACAGCTCAACGACACGCATCCCGTCATGGCGATAGCAGAACTTATCCGTATTTTAACGAAAGAATATGCCGTCGGATTTTCAGATGCCGTGCGCATTGCCAAACGCACATTTAATTATACGAATCACACGATTTTACCCGAAGCTCTCGAATGCTGGGATTATCAACTGCTTGAACGCATTCTGCCCGATATAGCGGCGGTTTTCAAACGCCTGCAATCGTGTGCGGGAAGGGAATGGAAAAAACTCGGCTGTACGGAAAGTGAATCAGAAAAAATGGCGATTGTACAGGACGGCCGCATCCGAATGGCAAACGCGGCGGTATATGTCGCAAGTTCGGTCAATGGCGTAGCGGAGATACATTCGGATATTCTTAAAAAAGAAGTATTTGCCGCGGCATATCATTATTATCCCGATAAGTTTCAAAACAAGACGAACGGCGTCACCCAGCGGCGGTGGCTGATGCTGTGTAACGGCGAACTTTCTTCCATGTTTGACAGGTATGCAGCCGGCTGGCGCAGCGATATGAAAAAGATCGAGAAGATCGACACGTCCGATCAGGTTGTATTGCATGAGTTCATTGCAGTGAAGGAGACAAAGAAAAAAGAACTTTTACAATATATCCGCGATCGTGAAGGGATCGAACTGCCAAAGGATTGCATGGTATATTCGCAGATCAAGCGGCTGCATGAGTACAAGCGACAGCTCATGACGGCGTTTGCGATACTGCGTATCTACTTTGATTTGAAAGACGGGAAACTGCCTGATTTTTACCCGTCGGTATTTCTGTTTGGGGCAAAAGCTGCCTCGTGCTATTATCGCGCAAAGGGAATAATCAAGTATATCAATGAAATTGCAAACCTCGTCAATCACGATCCGCAGACGCGCGACAAACTGCGTGTGGTTTTTGTGCAGAACTATAATGTTTCGTATGCGGAAAAAATCGTGGCGGGGAGCAATTTATCGTTGCAGGTTTCCACGGCGGGATTGGAAGCAAGCGGCACCGGAAACATGAAGTTTATGATGAACGGCGCGGTCACGGTCGGCACGATGGACGGCGCGAACATCGAGATCGTGGAAAAGGCGGGCAGAGAGAACAATTACATCTTCGGCGCAACGGTAGAGGAACTTGCGAAGATCAGGGAAACCTACGATCCGAACGGTATTCTGAAAGACAACGCCGCCGTGCGCCGCGCGGTGCAGACGCTTACGGACGGCACGTTCGACGACGGGGAACACGGATATTTCGCGGAGCTGTACCGCTCGCTGACGGAGGGCGCGGCGTGGCACAGGCCCGACAATTATTTCGTGCTGTACGACCTCGAAGCGTATGTGGGCGCGTTGCTGCGTGCGAACGCCGACTATGCGGACAGGGAGAGGTTCGCGCAGAAGGCGCTCTTCAACGCGACGCATTCGGCATATTTTTCTTCGGACAGGACGATCGCGGAATACGCGCGGGAGATATGGAAGGTAGAAGGATGAAGCGCAGCGGGATCCTGCTGCCCGTGTTTTCGCTGCCCGGGAAGTACGGCATCGGCAGTTTCGGCGAGGAAGCGTACCGTTTCGTCGATTTTCTCGCGGATACGGGGCAGGACTATTGGCAGATCCTGCCGCTCAATCCCACCGCGTACGGCGATTCGCCCTACCAATCGCCCTCCGCGTTCGCGGGGAATCCGTATTTCGTCGATTTGGATATTCTGTGCGGCGACGGGCTGCTGACTGCGGAGGAATGCGCGCGGGAATACGCGCGGGGCGGCATCGATTACGGAAGGCTCTATCGTACGCGCTTCGCGCTTTTGCGCAGAGCGTATGCCCGCTTTGCGGGGCGCGTGCCCGATTCCTTTTACGCTTTCGAGGCGAAAAACCGCGGCTGGCTGATGCCGTATTGCCTGTTCATGTCGCGCAAGGCGGAAAACGGCGGGCGCGCGTGGACGGAATGGGAGCGGAAAGCGTATTCGGAGGAAGGGTATCGGCCGCTGAATTTTCATGCGTTCGTGCAATTCACCTTCTTTACGCAATGGCGCGCGTTGAAGGAGTATGCGAACGCGCACGGCGTAAAGATCGTGGGGGATATGCCCATCTACGTCGCGCCCGACTCGGCGGACGTGTGGTCGCTGCCGCAGAATTTTCTGCTCACGGAAGATTTGAAGCCCGTATGCGTGGCGGGCGTTCCGCCCGACGCGTTTTCCAAAACGGGGCAGCTCTGGGGCAATCCGCTCTACGATTGGCGGAGGATGCAAAAGGACGGGTTTTCGTGGTGGTTGGAACGGTTCCGCCACTGCTTCGGGCTGTACGATACCGTGCGCATTGACCATTTCCGCGGGTTCGCGGCGTATTACGGCGTTCCTTACGGGGAGAGCACGGCAGAGAACGGCGCGTGGTCGCCCGCGCCCGGCGAAGAACTGTTCGCCGCCGTCAACGCGGCGTTCCCCGACGCGGAGATCGTGGCGGAGGATCTGGGGTTTCTGGACGAGCGTTCGCGCGCGTTGCTGGATAAGACGGGATACCCCGGCATCAAGGTCGCGCAGTTCGGGTTCGACGAGCCGGAAAGCGAATATCTGCCCGCGCGCTATCCCGAAAACTGCGCGGCGTATACGGGAACGCACGACAACACTACGGCGAAGGCATGGGCGAAACGCCTGCCGCGCGACAGGAAAAAGTATTTTCGGAAAATGACGGGGAAGGGCGCGTTTGAAACGGCCGCGCACGCGCTCGTGCGCAGTGTGTTGGAGAGCGACGCCGCGCTCGCCGTCGTGCCCATGCAGGACTATCTGGAAACGGGCGAAGAGAGCCGCATCAATACGCCCGCCACGCTCGGCGGGAATTGGGCGTGGCGCCTGCCCGAACGCTACGCAAGATTCGCAAAACGGATCGCCGCGTTCCGCGCGGCGAGAGAATAAAGGGAGGAAAAGTATGAAACCGAAGGAAGACTATCTCGGCGCGCATCCGCTGAAAAGGGCGCTGGTCAACGTCGCATATTTCTTTATCGGGATATGGAACGGGATCGTCGGCTTTTTCACTGCGCTGCCGGGAAAATGCAGGAGGGCTGCCGCAGGGTTCGGCAGGGCTGTGAAAAATTATTTTCTCGGCTTTGTCCGCGGCGGTTGGAGCGTGAAGCTGTCCTATCTCGTGATGGGCGCGGGGAATTTATTTGCGGGGCAGCGGATCAAAGGGCTGCTGTTTCTTGCGATCGAGGCGGCGTTTATCGCGTTTATGGCGCTGTCGGGCGGGAACGCGCTCGTCGGGCTCGTCACGTTGGGCACGCAGGCGCAGGCGAACGGCTACGACGAATTCGGGAACCCGATCGTGGACGAATGGGGGAATCCGCTCGTCATCCACGGCGACAATTCGCTGCTGATGCTGCTCTACGGCGTTTGCACGCTGCTCATCGTCATCGCGTTCCTCGCGATCTATTTTTCCTCCGTAAAGTCGGGCAGAGCCGCGCGCGCGTGCGCGGACGCGGGGCAAAAGCCCGCGTCCTTCCGTGAGGACGTCGCCGCGCTCTTCGATAAGAAGATGTACCGCACCATGCTGTTCGTGCCCGTTCTGTGCGTGCTTGCCTTTACGGTGATCCCGCTCGTCTATATGATCCTGATGGCGTTCACGAGCTACGATCACGAGCATCTGCCGCCCGCTTCGCTGTTCGATTGGATCGGGTTTGATATGTTCGGAAAGGTCTTTTCGAGCGAGCAGATCTCGGGCACGTTCTTTCCCGTGCTGGGCTGGACGCTCGTCTGGGCGTTCTGCGCCACGATCAGCTGTTATTTCGCGGGGATCCTGCTTGCGCTGCTCATCAATAAAAAGGGCGTCGTCGGCAGGCCGGTCTTCCGCACGATATTCGTTTTGACCATCGCCATTCCGCAGTTCATCACGCTGCTGACGATGAACAACTTCCTGCACATAGACGGCCCGCTCAATACGCTGCTTTTGAACTGGGGGATCATAGACGAGAGGATCGGTTTCCTTACGGACGTATCGAACAACGCGCTGCTGCCGCGCGTCAGCGTTCTCGTCGTCAACCTCTGGATCGGCGTGCCGTATACCATGCTCATCACGACGGGCATTCTCATGAACATTCCCAAAGACCTGTTCGAGGCGGCGAAGATCGACGGCGCAAGCCCCGTGCGGCTGTTTGCGAGCATCACGCTGCCGTACGTCCTGTTCGTGACGGGGCCGTATCTCATCCAACAGTTCATCGGGAACATCAATAACTTCAATATCATCTACCTGCTTTCGAGCGGCGGACCGTCCGTGCCCGATTATCACATCGCGGGCAAGACAGACCTGCTCATCACTTGGCTGTATAAGCTCACGGTCGAGCAGAACGATTACAACCTCGGTTCGGTCATAGGCATCTATACCTTTATCTGCTGCGCGGTGTTTTCGCTGTTGGCGTACTCGCGCTCGAGCGCCGTGAAAAACGAGGAGGACTTCCAATGAAAAAGAGTATGAAAAGGCGGCGCATCGCAGGGAACGTCGCTGCCGAAACCGTACTGATCGTCTTGTCCTTTATCTGGCTGATCCCGATCTTGTGGATCGTGTTGCAGGCGTTCCGCAAAGAGCCGGGCGCGATGACCTATACCTTTTTCCCTCAGGGGCTGACGCTGGATAATTTCACGCGGCTGTTCAACGAAACGATGTTCAAACGCTGGTTCGGCAATACGCTGCTCGTGGCGGTGCTTTCCTGCGTGCTGTCCACGCTGCTCGTCCTCATGGTCGCGTATTCGATGAGCCGCTTCCGTTTCAAAGCGAGAAAGCCGTTCATGCGCGTCGCGCTCATTCTCAATATGTTCCCCGGCTTTATGTCGATGATCGCCGTCTATTATATCCTCAAAGCGTTCGGGCTGGACGGGCAGCTTGTATCGCTCGTGCTTGTATACGCGGGTGGGGCGGGGCTCGGCTTCTACGTAGCAAAGGGGTTTTTCGACACCGTTTCCAAAACGCTGGACGAGGCGGCGCGGCTGGACGGCGCAACAAATTGGCAGGTGTTCTGGAAGATCATCTTACCGCTGTCAAAGCCGATCATCGTGTATACCGCGCTTATGGCGTTTATCTCACCGTGGTCCGATTTCATCTTCGCAAAGGTCATCATGGGCACGAACCGCGAGAATTACACCGTTGCGATCGGGCTTTTCGAACTGCTCGAACCGAGCAGAAAGAGTACTTACTTCACTTCGTTCGCCGCAGGCTCGATCATCGTCGCCGTACCCATCGTGCTGCTCTTTATGTTCATGCAGAAATACTATGTCGAGGGCGTGACGGGCGGCGCCGTAAAAGGCTGAAACGAAAACAGAAGATACCGCTGTGACCGACGCAGAGCCGAAACGTTTCCGCATGGCTCTGCGTCATTTTTTATAAAAAAAGCAGCCCGCTACGGCGGACTACTTTTCATGCTTGTTCGATTGGATGAGAGCGGCAGCGGTGGCTTTGATGACTTCGAGGGAGCGCGCATCGCAGTTATAAAGCTGGCGGATCAGGTCTTCCATTTCAGAATTTTCCGTTTGCTTTTCAGGATAGAAAATGAGATCGGGAGAAATGGAAAGCTCGCGTATCAAAGCAAACAGTATCTCGTAACTTGGCTTTTTGCCCTCGTTTTCTATGCGATATAAATAACGCGGCGTGACTTGTACTCGCTCCGCGAGTTCTTCCATTGTCAGATTGGATCGTTGGCGTGCGTCTTTTATGACGTTGCCGAGCGTGTCATGCTTATTATGTACCATCGGTTCACCTCTGGTATATATTTTACATCCAATTGTTCATGTTGAAAATGGCATATCATGCCAATTAAATTGAACTGATAGTTCTTCAAAAATTGAACTAAAGAGAAAATCCCGCCAAAATAAAAAAAGCGGTTTGTCGGGATATCTTGCCGTACAATAAATTTTCACACCCCGCTTCCGTGATCAGGAGGTGGGGATTTTTTTATGCCGTGGCAAGAATCAAATGCTTTCCGCTCGATGAGAGCGGTGACCATGATTCAAAATGGACTATCCGAATAAAAAGTTCGTTCGGAAAGATGTCCATAAAAATATTGTGGTCTTTTTTCATTCATTTTATGAACTGAAAGACCACGTTTTATATGAAATATCAAAAATAAGCACATCGGGCAAACGGAGCACAGGACCGTTTCATCGATGTGCTTTTCTGTTTGCGTCGATCCGCGCGCCTCCTGCTCGGTTTTTGATTTCCAAAAATTCAAAAATCGAAACAGGAGGATAAAACGGTGAAACAGACACCAAAGAAAGTTTACATTTTGAAAGAAGGCAAATATGAGGCGATACCTTATGAGAAGTTCTGCTCGGCGATTCGGGCGGATAGTGCATACAGGGATAAGCGATTCCTGTTTTTGCACGGGATACTGTTGGAGGTAACGGAAGAGGACTATGCAGCCTATTACAAGGACAAGCGCCGTCAGAAGTACATAGACGAACGCGCCCGTAAGTACGGGGCATTTTCTTATGATGCGCTGACAACGGATGAATTCAACGGCGAAGATATTCTTGTCGATCCGAAGCATGATACCGCAGAAGAGGCGGAACTTCGCATCATGACGGACAAGCTCCGTAAAGCGATCCTAAAACTGTCTGAAGAAGAACGCTCATTGATCAAAGAACATTTCTTTGAAGAGAAATCGCAAGTGGAACTGAGCCGTCGGTACGGCGTGAATCAATCCAATATCAGCAGGCGGATCGCACGTATCCTTCTGAAGTTAAAAAAACTTTTAGAAAATTGATTTTATAAGCGCATAGGCCCTCTCATTTTTCGGCATGGAAAGTGAGGGGGCTTTTCTATGGTCTCCGGAACTGAATAAGCTTCGCATTTTTTACGTTCCTTCTGTCGCCTTGAAAGGGGCAAGCCGAAACGGATCGGGCGCGGGGAAAACCGTGCCCGCAGGGATCCGTGCGTTGCGGCGCAATCCGCGGCGCTGGCGATGACAGGCAGAAGCATCAAAGATACTTGCGTCCGGTCGATCGGTCGAGCGTTGAAGCGGGGAAGTACCCCGTGATCCGTCGCAACCAAAGAGGGCGCCTCGGTGAGAACCACGGAGAGGTGAAAAACCTATGAGGTCAAAGGCATGACCGGAAAATGCGCAACCCGTTGTTCGGGGAAGTCAGGGACAAATTCGGACTTGAAAACGATTGATACAGGGCGGTCGTTTACAGAACTGTGACGGCCGCTTTTTACTTATTGAAGGAGACCGAAGATGAAAGAGATCAAAAGAAACGATATCTATTATGCGGAACTCAATCCCGTCGTCGGGAGCGAACAGGGCGGACTGCGTCCCGTTCTGATCCTGCAGAACGATACAGGGAATAAATACAGCCCTACAACGATCGTAGCAGCGATCACGAGCCGCCAAAGCAAATCAAGACTGCCGACGCATGTCAATATAACCCCAGACGGACTGGCAAAAGATTCCGTGGTTTTGCTTGAACAGATCCGCACGATCGACAAGAGCCGTCTTACGGAATATGTCGGAAGACTGGATAAGCAGACCATGGAAACCGTCGACAGAGCCATTGTCATCAGTTTCGGAATTCAGTATCTGGAGTCATTGGTAAAATGACAGCGGAACAGGATAAGAGGAATGCGGCGTATGCGTACAGTATATATCTGCTGAAAATGCTGCACGATATGGAACTCATAACGGACAGGGAATACGAAAAGATTAGGGAGATCAGCGCGCGGCATTATGGTATAAAAAAATAAAAATTTTTTATGGCGTTTTGCGGATTTATGCTGGTCAGTTGGCGATTTATGTGGTATCGTTTGTTCCGCGAGATCCAACGGAATACACGATGTAAAGGAGGGATAGCGTGAAGGTGACAGATATAACGCCGAATCGGGGGCAGACAGAACAAAGAGTCCGTTTCGCGGGATACGGCAGGGTATCGACCAAATCGGACGAACAGGAACATTCGCTTGCGGCACAGATACTGCATTTCACCGATTACGCAAAGGAACATCCGGGATATGAATTAGTGGACGTATATGCAGATGAAGGCATTACGGGAACGGATATGGAGAAACGGGACGAATTGAACCGCATGCTCCGCGATTGCAGGATGGGTAAGATCGACAGAGTCATCTGCAAATCCCTCTCCCGATTCGCCAGAAATACAGAAGAATTGTTGGTCATGATCCGTATGCTGAAAGAATTCGGCGTAAGTATCTATTTTGAGGACAAGGATATTGACTCGGATAAACTGAACATGGAATTGTTTGTGACACTCCCCGGTATGGCAGTGCAGCAGGAAAGCGAAGCCATATCGGGGAATGTTCGTTGGAGTATCAGAGAGCGGATGGCGACGGGCGAGTATAACTGCACGTTTCCCGCGTACGGATTTGAAAACAGTAACGGCGAGCTTGCCGTAAAAGAAGACGAGGCGGAAAACGTCCGTAAGATATTTGCATGGTATCTGCAAGGGGACGGTATGCAGAAGATCGCCAATCGGCTGAACGACAGCGGTGTTCCGAGAAGATACGGCTATACGGTTTGGAATCAGCAGGCGGTACGGTATGTGCTGACGAATGAACGGTACAAGGGCGACGCATTGCTTCAAAAACAGTACAGGACGGAGACGCTTCCGCGCAGGCAGAAGAGAAACAAACGGGAAAAGAAACAATATTATGTCGAGAACGCCAATCCTGCGATCGTGGACAGAGAGGTGTACGACAGGGCGCAGGAATTGCTCAAATCGCGGAAGAAAGACGCATGCCAAACGGAAAAATCAGCATTGTCAGGCAAACTGCGATGCCCCGATTGCGGCGGCACGTTCCGCAGGCAAAGGTTGAGAGATAAGATATATTGGCAATGCGAAAAGCGCTCATCACTTGTTACGCAATGCCGCAGCCGTCGCGTGCGGGAGGATGCTGTATGCGAAGCCTTTACCGATATGCTGTATAAACTGAAAGCGTATCGGAAAGAGATCGTGTGCGATTTGATCGGGAAATTGGAACGGCTGCAGAGCGATCAGATCCAAAATCAAGGAGTGATCGGGAAGATCGACAAAGAGATAGCCGACCTGTCAGCAAAAAATCTTGTGATGACGCGGCTGCATACGAGTGGAGCATTGAATGAAGCGGACTACGCGCAGCGCTTCACGGAAATCAACAACAGGCTGACGGAACTGCGCAGGGAACGGCGCAAACAGCTATCGTATGAAGGAGATGAGCGGCTCACGGCGCTGAAAGAACTCAACGACATTCTTTCGGAATATGTGCCGAGCAGCCGATTCGACGAAGAACTGTTCGGGCAAATCGTAGAGAAGGTGATCGTAGATGACAATGCAAAAATAACATTTTGTCTGTACGGCGATCTGTGTCTGACGGAAACGATCCCCGAAAAAAGGCGGTGCATGCATTATGAAGAACAGGAGTCTTCCATACGGCTATGTTTATAAGGCAGGGGAGATCGGGATAGAGCCAAAGGAGAGCGAGGTGGTGGCAGAGGTATATCGCACCTATCTTGCGGGAGAGCCGCTGTCCGTTATAGCGGGAAAATTGAACGGGCGCGGGATCGAATATATGCCTGGGATCATCGGATGGAACAAACCGAAAGTAAAGAGGATCTTGGAAGAGAACCGATACCTCGGAGCAAAGGGCTTTCCGCAGATCATAGAAAAAAGTATTTATGACAGAGTACAGGAATTGAAAAGCGGAAAAGGACCTTTGAAAAATAAGAACAAGAACGAAGAAAGTTTTCGGCTCATGCTCCCCGTACTTTGCCCGCACTGCCATGAGCCGATGCAGAGAAAGCGCAACAACCGATTGAAAAACAAAGTCAAATGGAAATGCGCCAACGGTCATGCCGTATTCGTTGACGATGAAAAGCTGCTGTCAATGATATCCGAAACCCTGCGGACGGTAACGGAGAATCCTGCCGCGATCAGTGCGGCAGATAAGGAAAATCCCGAAACCGCAGCACCGATGACCGTGCAGGCTCAAAGCAACAATGATGGACTAAACGATCCGGAATCGGAAAGGGAGCGGCTGTTCACCGTTGCCTCGCGCAAGTATACTCAGTTGGACGACGGTCCGTGCAGAACGCAGCGTCTGAAAGATATATTTTCGGATGCGGAGGTATCGGATGAATTTCCGAGCGAGCTGTTTGAAAAAACAGCCGATGCGGTCATTCTCGAAAACGATGAATCGGTCGTACTCTTGCTTATGAACGGACAACAGATCCGTTGAGGTGAATCGTATGATGAAAGAAGAACAGGTGCAGCGAATAAAGAGAGTGGTCGAATTGCCCGAGGTCGCAGACCTGCAAAAAGAAATTAATAAAGAGTTCCGACAAAAGAGGGTGCTTGCATATTGCCGCGTATCGACCAAGCAGGAGGAACAGCTCAACAGTTACGAAACGCAGCGCGCCGCTTATATCGATAAAATAAATAAAAATCCCGATTGGAAGCTCGTCAGGATCTTTGCGGATAAAGGGATCACGGGAACGAGCGTTAAAAACAGAAAAGAATTCAATAAGATGATCCAGTTTTGCAAACAGGGCAAAGCGGATATGATCATTACAAAATCCATCTCCCGCTTCGCAAGAAATACGGTGGATTGCCTGCATTATACGCGGCTGCTCAAAGAGATCGGCGTGGACGTGTACTTTGAAGAGCAGAAGATCCATAGCACACAGCCCGGGGCGGAATTTTATATCACGCTTTACGGCAGCCTCGCGCAGAGCGAATCGGAGAATATCAGCGCAAACGTGCGCTGGGGCAAGGAACAGAGCGCAAAAAAAGGAAAAGTCACCTTTCATTATAAAAATTTTCTCGGTTATGAAAGAGGCGAAGACGGAAAACCCGTCATCAACGTAAGGCAAGCGGACGTCATCCGATTTATCTATGACCGATATCTTGCTGGCGATAGTATGATGGAGATCACGAAGAAACTGGGCGATCTGAAAATCCCTTCACCTGCGGGAAATGAAAAGTGGCAATGCACGACGGTCCGATCTATTCTCACCAATGAAAGATACAAAGGGGACGCGATCATCAATAAGACGTTCGTCGTTGATTGCATCAGCAAGAAGATCAAAGTCAATAACGGGGAGCGGAAAAAGTATTACGTCGAGAACAATCATCCCGCGATCATAGACGCGGAGACATTCGCGCGAGTACAGGAAGAGATCGCGCGGCGGGCAGGGAAACAAAAGGTAAAACAGGTCGGCACGAAAACGGAACTCGGGAAGTATTCCGGGAAATATGCGTTGACGGAGCGGCTCATATGCGGGGAATGTAAGACGCCGTACCGCAGATGCACGTGGACGGTGAAGGGCAAAAAGAAAATCGTCTGGCGTTGCATCAACCGGTTGGACTACGGAAAAAAGTATTGCCATCACTCACCGACGATCGAAGAGGGCGTGCTACATGAAGCGATCATGGAGGCGATCCAACGGACGGCGCAGGAAAATATGGAAGTGCTGCAGAACTTAAAAGAACATATCGCTATGGGGCTGGTTGCGGAAAACAAAAATGAGAACACAATCGATATTGAACTCCGCATCGCGGAGATCGATGCGGAGTTCAGGGAAATGATCGACGCCGCGTCAGCCGAAACGGTGGACGGTTTCGATGAAGTAAAGTTGCAGCAGCTCATCAGCGAAAAAAACGAATTGCAGGCGCAGCTCGGACGAATTGCCGAGGTACGTGGGCAACAGGAAACGGCGCAGGCACGGCTCGAAAAAATCTGCGCCCTTCTCGACGGACTCAAAAATCATCCGATGTGCTATGACGATCAGACGGTACGGCAACTGATCGAGTGCGTGGTCGTCGAGTCAGGCGAACAAATCAAAGTCGTTTTTCGCGGAGGTCTGCAAGTGGAACAACCGCTCAAGAAGGAGTGTACTGATATTATTTCGGAAATGAGTTTGATGAGTATGAAAATATAAACACATAGACATAATTCCTTATAAATTTCTGTTAAACGCATTGAAAAAGCTGGTTAAAAATGGTATAATAAAGTCAAAAATGAAAATGCTTTTCCATGCGATGTGTGTTATAATTTTTTGGTTCCGGAATGCACCGCATCTTACAGGCATATGATCGCAATATTTTCAAAATTTCCGAAAACTTTGTCATAACCGAATTTTAATACGATGAAGAAGTGATGAAACAGGTGCGCGTATCCGTTGGTGGCGATAAAAATGAGCCTGTAAATGAGCCTGTAAAACTTACGAAAGCAACGCAGCAGGTATTGGAATGTTTGAAAAGAACCCCTGATACAACGATCGATACGATAGTTGAAGAGATAGGGGTAGCGAGAGAAACGGTTAAACGTGCCTTAAAGACTTTGAGGGAAAAGGGAATTATACGGAGAATCGGATCTGACAAAACAGGATATTATGAAATAATCAAG
>ERZ1090864.1031-NODE-1034-length-13778-cov-6.037164_pt1 | contig 13778 bp, 20 predicted proteins | sample MGYA00478479_ERZ1090864 | MGnify/ENA primary metagenome ERZ1090864 (study PRJEB33644, sample SAMEA5815743) | chicken gut metagenome | biome: Chicken; feature: Gastrointestinal Tract; material: Caecum | place: Ireland | collected 2019-01-01 | study: A study of... | reverse complement strand
TAATGGCACCGATCACAACCAATGCTATGCCAGCAATTAGTAATCCCGCGGTGACCCAAGCGACTACGCCGGATAGTTGAAGAGCGTCCCACCAACTTTGCAAAACGCCACTTTTCATTCCAACATAAACACCTGCTGCGATTAGCCCCAATCCGGAGATGATCATTAAATAATTTTTCATAATGGCACCGATCACAACCAATGCTATGCCAGCAATTAGTAATCCCGCGGTGACGTACTGTGCCGCTTTGGACAATCCCAAGGTTTCGGCCCAGTCTTGCAGCATACCGCTTTGTGCGACATAAGCAACAGTGATTCCAATCAAAACTAATCCAGCAACAACCATCAAGATATTTCCCATGGCGGCGCCAATAGCTACAATTGCAATTCCACCCAGCAGCACTGTTAAAACCACAAATTCTTGTACATTGTTTAAGCCCAATGTTTCCGCCCACGACTGCAACTGCTTATTTTCGACAGCAGACAGTATGCCAAATCCCAAAATACCCAATCCGGCCGTAACCAGCAGAAGGCTACCCATAGCTGCTCCGATTGCGATAAGCGCAATTCCGCCGAGCATCAACGCAACAGGAACCCACCCCGCAACCTTGCTCATCATATCGGCGATCCAGCTGTTGCTCTCTTCCAGTCCCGCAAAGTCAGGCGGTATACTTTCTTCAGGTTCCTGCTTGGATGCTTTTTTCGTTCCATCTGAAAGTTTATTGATCTCATCGAATGCGGCCAGCGATTTGCTCGCTTCCTCTGCCGCCTTTCCGGTTTCTTCAAGCGCGCTGGTTTCCTCGTACAATCCTTCTGCTGCTTCTTTGGAGTTTTCCACCGTGGATCCAAAAAGCGTAGATACAAGAGCCGCAGCGCCCATTACCATGTCGGTCAGGATATTCGCCAATGCGGTAAACGCTGGAATGATAATGTTAAGAAGCGGTTGCGCCAATGTGAGAAACGCCGCCCTTAATCGTGCGACCGCGGCAGAGGCCTCGTCATTTACCTGAATTACCTTCCCCATCCATTCCGTGAAAGAGGACATGGCCTGAAATGCGAAACTGAAAAGAAAACTCATTCCCACGGCACTTCGGATGTTTTGTGTAAATTTCTTTGCCTGTGCATTGGCTCTTTTAAAAGCGCTGGTCATTCGCTCGCTGCTTGTGCTGCCAGCTGCAAGGCGCTGCTGCATCTCTCCCGCATTGGTTTTTGCGATCTCGAGTTCAGTGGTCGCCTTTCGGATCGCATCTTCGTAACGGTCGACCTTTCCCTGTACTTTATTCCATTCAGCCTGCAAAAGCCGCACACGTTCCCTTTGGTCGCTTATCTGATCCGCATTGAAAGAAACGCCTCCTGTCCCCTGCATGTTTTGCAATGATACTTTAGCGGCATCCAGCTGTGCGGCAAGCTGTTTCGACTGCTCGACAAGCGGCATTTGCAATTTCTGCTTGCTGTATATCTGGTCGGTAAGGGTTTGGATCCTCTTATTCAACCGGTTCAATTCTTTTTGTGCCTGCTGGTCGTCAATTTGCACATCAAATACAATAGACCCATCGGCCGCCATAGACCGTCACCACCTTTTTATCGACTTCTGAAATGAAATGTGTTATATTGTAATTATTTGGAGGGGATGAGATGAAGACAAAAATTTGTAAAGTTTGTGGAGAAGAAATTGCAAAGAGCGCCAAAACTTGTCCCTATTGCGGAGCGAAATCAGGAGGTTTTGGCGACAAACTTATCGAGTGTAAAACCTGTGGCGGAGAAATCGCCCAATCCGCAAGCGTGTGCCCCCACTGCGGAACAAAGCAGCATCGGGTTGCATATGCAATTTGCGGAGTTCTTCTGGCCATATCATTTTTCTTTTTGGTACTCGCTGTATTGGCGATTTTTAATGGAGAAAACGGCAATACAGGAACCTCACAAAACATATCAGATACAGAATATATATCCATTTCTGCGGTTGATCTGTGGGATGCATATTCTGAGAACGCAGTGAACGCAGATAGCATATACAAAAACGAATACTTGGCAGTTACAGGTACGATAATAGATATTGGACAAGATCTTGTAACCAAAGCTCCGTGTATTTCTCTGGATACCGCAAACGGTGGAATATGCCTTTATCCGATCCAATGCTTCTTCCCCAAGAATGGAGATCAGGAAGAACAAATCGCTTCTTTGTCAGATGGAGACGTTATCACTATTTACGGGAAATGCAGCGGTGTTCCCCTTGCCCAAGTGCAGCTAACAGGTTGCAGACTATGATTGAGATTCTCCCGTCCACTGCTTCAAAACGTCTTTTTCCGTTTCGGTATAGTGAATTTTAATATCGACCATGTCACGGTTTTTGCGGTAGAATTCCTTGTCCGTCTTGTTCAGCGGCTTTCCTTTCGCTTTTTTCTCCCTGATGTTGATCACCTGCGCAAATAAGCAGTCCCCAATTTCCATGTACGCACTCAAAAATGTGTACCAGTGCACACCGCCGGAATTGTTCTCCACATCGTATTCCACTGCACGAATTTCATATCCCAAAACCCTGTTTACAGGAGCTGCAATCAGTGAAAAGTCGGATTCCCAATTCACCAGTTGCGGCTCCTTTTTGGTGTTTTGATTTTCCTTCCCGCCGTTTATGAACCGGAAGCACTCCTTCAGCGCGGCGTCATAATCCTCCAAGTCATCAAAATCCACATAAAACATCTGGAGCACAGCAAGGGCGCGCTCCTGATCGTTCAGGTCAATGTCGTTGAGCGCTTCAAAAATATCAAGAATCACCCTGAAATCATATCTGATTGCGTATTCCTGACCATTGATTTCTACGCTTTTTGGCAAACTGTAACCCATGCTGTGCTCCTTTTATCATTCCCTGCGGTATTTCTGATACTTGGCTGTGTACTTAGCAATTCTCGGATTGGTGGCCTTCTGCTCCTTCGTGAATGTGGTGTCAACCTCATCCATGACCGCAAGCAGGAAATTGCACCATACCGGCAGCCCGTTTGCGATGGCATAAACATTCATGTTACCAAACAGCGCATCGCATACCGGCGTTGCAAAAAGCCCGTCGATCATGCCGCGCATTTCTGCATCGCGTTCATGCACATAGTCAAAGATTTCGCGCTTGTCAGAAAGCTTTTCGACCTGTGCTTTATACTCGTCCTGTTTTCTGTCCAGTTCCTCAAACGTGGTATACAGCCGTTCCACGAAGTTGCTGTCCGTCGGATTGAACGACACCTCGCACGCCCCGTTGATCGAGTAGGTCACAAGGCCGGATTCAAAATTCAGTTCTTTCATTTACGTTACTCCTTGTCCGCAGTGAATGTAACCGTGCCGCCGGAAACGGATGCCGTACCGGTCGTTCTGGTGCCGCCATAGGTCACATCAATCGGCATGCCGATTGCGCCGCCGCCTTCACCGCCCAGACTGGTGGGCAGTACAGAACACGCGGAGTATCGCTCGGCAAAGACCGCCGTATTAGCCGTACCTGCGTACAGGTGGACGATCAGCATATCCTGATTGAGCAGCGCGTTTACATTGTCGTCCTTGATCGCAAGGTTCCAGATCTTCTGCTGCGCCTCGTCAGCGCCGTCCAGTTCACAGGGATCAAAGGTCTGGGTGCGGGTGGCCTTCTTGCCGGTGGTGTAGGTATCGCCAAAAATGTCCACCTTGGTTTCGGTCTGCCAGTCGAACTCAATGGAACTGTCCTCGACGCGCTTGCCAATGGGCGCCCAATCTGGTTCTGCATCTTCTCCAACATTCAAATACAGGATAAGCAATGCCCTGTCTACAGTTTGACCTGGCGTAGTATTAAAAGTAAGGTCTGCCATAATTTGCTCCTTTCAAACGCCGACCTCATAAGTCAAGCGCATCAAAATTTGATAATCCTCATATCCATCCTCGTATTGGGCAAACTTAGAGGACTGTGTTGCGGGTTCTACTTTTAAGGCATTTATGCCTTTTCCAAGTTCTGGCTTTTGAGTTCTAGCCCAATCCCCGAATCGGTTTAACATTTCATCCGCCTGGAGACGTTTGTCGTTACTGCTTCCGGGTTTTATGCGGTAAATTAGTTTGAATTGATATTCGGCCTGATAGCCGCCGATGATGTACTGTCGCGTGATGTGTGTCCCTTGAATCGTAGACAAAGCCATCGCAGTTTCATCGCCGACAATTTCATCGATGTCTAAAAACTCATACTTAATAACCGTAACCGGCTTGTCAGGAAAAGTATTTGCCCACACCAACATAGAGCGAGAAATACGGTCAACTTCTTCGGAAGAGGCAAGGATTTTTGGTTTTTCTTCCCTAGATATCATGTTTCACCGCCTTATCTGCTACTCTTAACCATTTTCCAATGTTTTCTGCCTTGCTGGCCTCAAGCCAATGGTCTTGCGCCTGGGAGTGCATGGACTTATTAAACACAAGGTTTTTATCTGTTAGGACTTTTGTCCCGCCTTTGGGTGCATAACTGCTTCCAGTGGAAGGATCAACCATTAGCTTGCCGTTATATAACATCCTTGATTGTGGACCAGGATATATAATCAACGATCCATCAACTTTTGTCCTTCGGTCTAAATCACCAGTCAATGCGGGTACATACGGCGATGTGTCCTTTTGCACCTGGATAGCAACTGTGTGCTCTGCCTTTTCTGACGCAGCTTTCAGCCTTTCCGGAATAACACCAAGACCGCCGGTATGGACAGAAACCTTTAACATCTCAGTTCCCCCCGACTTCCCAGTGGCTCATGTCTCCGCCGAAATCCTTGAAATCCACTGTGTTCACGTTGTAGACATCATCGTAAGCGGCGTCGATTTTCTGTGCGGACCAATCGGGATGAACAGCCTCGCCTTTTACAAAAAAGGTGTTTTCTCCTGTGGATAGCGTCCACAATCCGGTTTTGTCTTCTGTTCTCCAGAACTCAATAGGGCCTGCATACTGTTTTGGCTCGCCGGTCACCCCGTCCACCGCTTCAACATCAATCGGAATATAGAGGTTGACCGCATCTGCCCCAACCAAGCCGCTTTCGTTGACGTTCTTGGCCTTGACAGCATCCAGCAATACACCACGCAGAATCGTTATGTGGTTGATGGTCGTCTCCTCGAACGTAGATGGGTCTTCTTCCGTAATTACGTTATAAAGCGTCACAACGTGGGGGAACACAGCCACACCCCCTTCCACGATACAGGAGGCCCGTACTGGACAAATACTGCGCTGCAACAGATGCAAGAGAGGCTTGTGCTGCCTGTGCCGCTGTCGTGGCCTGCTGTGCGCTCTCGCCTCCGCTCCGGTAGGTCTTGGACCAGCTGCCCACACTCTGGCTTTGCAGCTCTCCGCCCTCTCCGACGTTTGCGGAGTTTTGGAGAGCGTTCAGGGCTGCTTTGCTGGCAAGGTCGATGCTCTGGTACTGTTCCGCGATCGCGCAGCAAGCCATTTTCAGCGCGTCCAAATCGGAGTTTTGAGCCGCCCGGCCCTGTGTGTAGTAGCCCAGGAAGGAACTTGCACGCAGGGACAGGCGCGGAAAGTCGTCCTTCTTAATGGCTGTCCCCAGGTATGTAGTTGTGTAATACTCATAATCTGCGTAAGCCATCAAAGGACCTCCTATGCGTCAGTTGCGGTAACTGTAATAGCGATTGTGGAGTCGTCACTGAGCGTGCAGGTCCCGCCTGTGACTGCCCCCGCCGTCGTGGTCAGCGCAATGGCCTTAACGGACTTTCCATCCGCTCCGGCGGGGCCTTGCGCACCGTCTCTCCCGTCAGCCCCGGCAGGCCCCTGGGCTCCGGTTTCCCCAGTATCTCCTTTATCACCTTTCGGACCTTGCGCCCCGGTATCTCCTTTAGGTCCCTGCGGTCCAACTTGCTCGTTCTGCACACCAGCCTCAAGCTTGTTCAGCTTTTCAGCGGTAATCAGATCACCGTCTGTCCATGTAGTTGGTGTATACGCCATTATGTGCCTCTCTTTCTGCCAACCTTGGCTTTACCTACTACCCCCGAGCCGACGAGGCCCGTTTCTTCGACCGGGGGCGTTATTCCCCCGCCGGTGCGTAGACAGCAAAGGGGAAAGCCTTCGTGTTCCCGACGTTGTAAGCATTGATAGGATTGGGAATCTCCCATCCCAGGCGCATGACGGCACGCAGGGCCACCATGTCGTTCTGCATCAGGTTATACAGGATATTCCCGGTAGTGGGGTCCTGCACCACGCCGCTGTCGAAAATCTTGAAGGTCATGTCCTGCCGAATGGCGTAGACCAGCTGGCTCCAGTCGCCCACGATGGCAAGAGATTCCTCCGGGTCGTAAGCACCGTTCACGGGGAAGTACATGCTCATGCCATCCAGCGCATAGCGGGTATCTCCCTGCATGTCAGTCTTGAAGATGGGCTGGCCATTCTTGTCTACGAGGCCGCGCAGCTTTGCGCGCATCTGAATTGCAGCCATCACACCGTTTGGGATGTATCCGCTCTCCTCGACTTTGGCGATTACGCCACCCTCTCCCATGATGTCCTTAAAGATGTCGCTGGTGGCCGTCACAACAGCCTGAGCCGTCTCAGCAGACGGAACCAACCCTTCTCGCCAGGATGTGGGCTTGTCCGTACCATACAGGATGGCGGCATCGATGACCTTGCCGAACGCCTCAGTCAGTCGGGGGCGGACCTCACCCCAGATGTCGTAGTCAGAATCATCCAGAACAGCCTCGGGGATGGGCACGATGACGGCGATTTCTTCTGCGTAGATCTTCTTCTTGTCCCACGCCATGTTGGTGGTCTTCTTCAAAGATGCTTTGGAATCAGCCGCACCGGAAGTAGCCTCGCCGTTTACAAAGTAGGCGGTGGGCAGCGCGTCCAGGACGTTAAGGGTCTGGGTCTTGCTGGTCATATTGGGCAGCCGCCGGGCCATCCGCAGGACGGCGGACTCAGCGACAGCACCCTGGATAATCTCTCTGGTTACAGGCTCCGGGATAAGCCCAGATAATTTGCTTCTGTCGATAATATCAGCCATTTACGTTCTCCTTTCATTTCAGTGCGCCCCGAATAAGGGCGTTCATCACGTCGTTTTCTCCTGTCTTTTTGCTTCCGCCGCCGACAGGAGCAGCCCAATCAAAGGTGGTCTTTTTGCGGTCGGCGGTCAGCGCGTCCACGGCCTGCTCAAAGGTGGTCTTGTCATCCACCATTTTGGCGGCCTTGAAAGCGATAAACTCTGCCTCCTCGCCTGTAATTCCTTTCTTCAAGACATACAGCTCACGCTTCAACTGGTCTCGTTCGTTCTCTGTAGAGGTCAGCTTTCCGGCCAGGGTGTCCCGCTCTCCGGTCAGCTTGTCCCAGCGTTCTTTTTCTCCGGCCTGTCCAGCCTGCCAGGTTCGGTAGGCAGTCAGCTCTTCTTCACTGGGCATTCCCTTCATGGCCTTTGCAAGCCGTTTGCCAATCATGGCATCCACTTCCGCCTGGGTGAAGGTCTTCTCAGGCGTGGGCTCCGGCGCAGAGGCCGGGGTAGGAGTAGGATTGTTGATAGGTTCGCTCATGGTATTACCTCCGTTTATTGTCAGGGCCGTCGCCCCGCGGTTTTACGCCTCTCGGCAAATGAAAAAGGGGCCAACCTGTAAGAAATCCTTACAAGTTGACCCCAATGGTCCTTCCCGCTCACCAATTAGAGCGGGGTTTAGTGTTTACTTTTCTTCAATATACGGTTTCAGCGCCGTCATTATCAGTTCTGTCACGCTAATTCCGCGCTGTTCTGCCGCACTTCGTATTTTTGCGCCAGTCTCTTTATCTGGCCGAATCGTTATGCTGTCTCTGTTCTTGCTTGTATTTCTTCTCATTGATATTGGAGCGGATCTTTTTTCTATGTGCTCCAAAAAAATGGCTATCGCATTATCTCGACTTTGTGATGGGGCGTCATTACACCATGCTCGCAGTCCAGAAAAATCATCTTTTCTGTAATTTGGGACATCTTTTGTATTATAAGTCTCTTGGCGCCCACCCGCTAATAGTAAAAATTTTCTTTCTGCATCCCACAAATCGTATTGTGTACCCCCATCAGGCAATTCCCACAAAACGGATGCCTTGAATGTTATACCATCTTGAACTGCGAGTTGCATTTTATAAGAGGAAAGGGTTTTCTGAACGTATCCATTTTTCGCATCGATAAGGCTTCTATCATGTTGCCTGATCCTTTGACTAACATTCAAGGATGAACCAATATATTGTTTCCCGTTTTCATCGGTCAAAGAATAGACACCAGCTCCACTGAATTCTGGGATTTCAATTATTATTTGCCCATTCATCATATCACTGCCCCGCCTGGAAAGATAAATTCCGCTTTCCATCTCCCGCCAAGCGCCTCCGCTATCTTTTCCATATCTTCCATCGTCAAAGTGTTGCGTTTAATTTTCTGATTCAGGTTTGATGGAGTTGTCCCAATCCTACGAGCCAATTCTGCCTGACTAATACCAGAATATGCGAGAGCCATCTTAATTTTCTGTTCTATGGTCATTCTCTTCACCTCTTGACTGTATTATACAGCATTTGCTTTATACAGTCAAGCGTATAGAGTAAATTATTTAGATAAATATTAATTTTAATATTGACAACGTTAAGCGGTTGCTGTATAATATACTTGTAAGGCAGATAAATCAAGGCCGCAGGCCGGGAGGGAAAGAAAATGATTGCAACAAAAGAAAACGTAATTGTCTATACTATCCAACTTGACACCGAGGAAGTGCGGGAGTGCAGCGCAAACGACCTTCGGGACCTTTTCAAAAAAGAGTTTGAGCGCGAAGGGATGAGCAAAGAGGCCGAGCAGATGGACAAGGGCGGTTTTTCTTTCTGGGAAACTGAAAGGAACAGTTACTATACCGAGTACAAAATCAGCATCGTAACCCGCCGAAAGGTTATGTAACTACCAACCGCCCGCCCCGGAGGTCACGAGGGCAGAAAGGAAAAGAAAATGAACCCGAGAAGTTATACCGTTATCTATAATCGGTCAACTTTTGTTTGGCAAGTTTGGCACAATAACGCCGTTGTTTTTGAGGCAACAACGCTCTGTGATGCAGAGAGTTGGGCAAGCGCACAAGGATAACCCACCTGATGAGAGCCGTCCAGCATCCCGCCCCCTAGCCGGGGCGGGTTTCTTTTGCTTGAAACTTGATTTCCCGCTTGTCCTCCAGAACAATATACCCATTGCCCTTTTTTCGGACAACAGCGTCGTTTCCTTTCGAGATGATGGCCTTGATAATGGCCCAGGCTTTTTCATCCATCAATACTCCACCCTCATCCTCTCTCTCTGCATCGGAAGCCCTGCCGCCTCGCTGAACGCCTTGTACTCCGCGTTTAACCGGCGGATACGGGCCGTTACGGCCTGTTCTTCCTCTGTCAGACCAGCGGCCTTATATGCGGTCTGCTCGCGTTTTAGCTTGCGGACAGTGCGTTCTATCTGCCGCTGTTTCTGTGTGGCCTCATAAGCGGTGTAGTGCTTATCCTCGAAGTCTATGTTGTGGCCATCATCAATGTGCGCAAGCTGCTCATCGGTGTATGTGCGCTCGGACACGCCCTCTATCCAAGGGTATTTTTTGTGACGGCAGTTTGCCCCAGAAAGACCATCCACATATCCATATCCAGTGTTTTCTACTAAGTCTGGATATTTACCGAGCGGGTCTCGTTCTCCGTGATCGCTTAGGTAAAAAACTTTTCCTTGCCACAGGATGTGCGCGCTCCAAGGATTAGGCCCTGGTTTATCTCGTGCGCCAATATGGGCAGATATTTCAAAGTATCTTGTGTCAAGATATTCTGCTGACTGGTCGGAATACTTGTCACACAACTGCGATACGCCGGACATAACAGCGCGTCGCACTGCCACGTCTATCTGGTCTCGGTGCCCGCTCTCATAATCTGCGGCCCGAATCCCGCTGTCCGCTAGCCGCTTCACAGCGTATCGTATTGCTTGATTGTAGCTGATAGCGCCACTCTGCACTTGCAATACCGCATTGTCCAACGCCCATTGATACGCACGAGCCGGGGGGAGAAGTGTTCGACCATTGTCAACCAAGAACGCCATAGATGCTGTCAGGTTTCTAAATTCCTCTTGTGTCTGTCTCCTGATAGCGTCTATGTCAGCGGCGCCCAAAAGGTTCTCAGGTTCGGTCACATCTGCGATCTCTATCAGATTTGTGTAGTATTTCTGGTTCCGATCCACCACATCATCAAACAGTTGGTTCAGTTTCTGCTCGCTGATACCAGTAGTCCGCCGTATCGCTCGTTCGACTTCCTGTTGGCTGATACCATGGGAGCGCAGCGCACGGATGGACTGGACGGTGACCTCGTTCAGCTGGTCTGCAAGGTTGAGGCGGGAGCATATTTCTTCCAGAAGTTGAGCCTCTAGGCTTCGGTATAGTTCTGCCAGCTCTTCGGGTAATTCGTCCAGCACCTCCGGGGTAAATGGATAGCGAGGCATTACTCCACCTCATCCTGCGGCTCCGTTGTCATGTCCTCCATCTTCGGCAAGGACGCCTTTGCGGTCTCTTCGTCCTCATTCATCCAGCGCATGCGGAACTCCCAGTCGTTCATAATCCCAGCGTTAAGGAGCTGCATGTCTCTGGAGAAATCGACATCTTTGTTCTCTATAATGCTGTCATCGAAGTCAATGGAGATTTCCACATCCTCATTCAGCCCGGCGCTCATGGCCGTGTTGCCAAGGCGAAGAATGATCCTGCACAGTTCTACCAACACTTGCTCCAGAATGATCTCATGCTTCTTGATGGTACGGAACATTGTGGAATTCTCGCTGATAACCTGCGTCGCCGTTGCAAGGCTTCCGTTATCAAACCTGTAATGATTCTCACCAAATCCGCACTTGCTGGACAATAGATTGAGCTGGTCCTGGATGCCTGTGTTATGTTCCTGCGTTCGAAGAGCCATGTCAATCGGTGTAATAACCGCCCCGTCCTGCACGTCCTCTGGGAGAACATAGAACACAAGGTCGTCGCTATCGAAAATCGGCTCCCCGTCCAGATATTCCGTAGCAGCGGGCTTTACCATGATCCTCTTCTTGCCTAGAACAAATTCATTGACATAGCTGTCATAGGCGATATCCACGCCTTTCATTACATCAATAGCGTTCGCAAACACGGAAATTCCAAGCGGGATGGAGTAATCAAAGTTGTTCGCGATATTTGGCCGGTCAATTACAAATTGCCGCTTGTCGGATCCAGTATGTACAACAGGCGGCACTCTTTCAAATCCCTGCACATCGGTCAACGGCAACTCTGCGTCCAGATTGTTATTCCTAAAATAGTAAATTCGGTTCTCGATATCATACAGGCCGTTTACTTTGTGATGAATTTGCAAGTAACAGTAATCCTCTCCGTTGACCGTGACCACGCTGGAGAATGCGCACTCGGTAATGATGCCGTTCTGCCATGCGATAGGCCAGATGTTTTCAACGGTCACATAGTCCAGCACAATCCCGCTTGCACTGCCGGGGATAGGCCCTTCCTCAGTCGCTTCCATGCCCACTACACGGGGGATAAATGCCACGGTTCCAAGGGCAAAGGCCATTTCCTGCATCTCATTGGACTTGACTAGGAAGTTGTTTTCCTCGAATACCCGGTCAACAAATTCCTGCTCTTTGGCCCCCTCCAGGGTGATTTTTACTTTCTCGTTCATTAGGAGGTTCGCCCAGTCTTCCGGGATCTTCTTTCCCATTCCCAGCGAATACCGCTTGCAGCGGACCGTGTCATGGCCATTTCTGACCTTGTAGCGGTGAAAGCCTTTTACGTCACCCGTATACCAGCTTTTCCACTCGCTGATTTTACGGTAAAAATCCTCATCAACGGTGGAATAGCCTATCTGTTTCAGTTTTTCGATAACGTTCATTCAGACACCTCACCCGGAAGCAGGCTGTTTAGAAAAGCTATTGCTTTTTCTTTTTCTTCAACCCATCCAAACCTTGGAGATGTCCCATAATCTCCGAACATGCAGACAAGGAGAAACCATAGGATAGCCTCAACAGTTTCGCCTTCGTCTCCATATTTAAGTCCTTTAGGAGAAAGAATGGTTTCGTTTTCATGAAACGAAGATATATGTTTCAACAATGACCGCACGATATCATCATAACAATTGTAATAGACAAGATAGTTCAATGTTTGTTCGATTTTCAAGCGGTCACCCCCATACGTCTAAATACTCTCTCTAATGCATAGCGTGTGGCGTCTATCAGGTGGTTATTCTCGTCCGGATAACCGCTGATGATGTCGCCATCCTTGTTTCGCTCATATTCGTAGTTTACAAACTCCTCATAAGCATGCGGAGTCCTGCGGCGGTCAATAACGATTTTTCTGCGCTGGAGCCACTTCATGCCATATTCCACACTGCCAGGCCCTTTTATGGCTTCCTTGGCTGGGAGCCCCATCGCCCGGTAATCCGCTGTGGACTTTGGTTCCGCACTGTCACATGTAATATATGCGTCCTTATACCCTCGTTCAAGGATCATGCGCCCGCTGGCATCATTGGTCAGCTTATTAGCGTAGATTTCGTCGATAAAATAGATTTTCTCGCGCGCCCTATCATAGTAAAGCCGAATAAAGGCAAACGGGTTAGGGAAATATCCCCAGTCAACACCCTGGTATATCTTGTCGAAGGAATCGATTTCTTTGTCTGTGATCTCTCGCAACTCCAGGTTATCGAAGACGTTCCCGCCAGTCCCAACCGGGATCCCAAGATATTCATGCTGATAGGCTCGCTCGTCCGTTTCTTTGAGGTATTCCGCTTCTCGCAGGAACTGTTCCCCCAACCACTCCGGCGGGGCTTCCAGGTATGTACTCTTGTGGCAAAGCCTGTCCGCCCTCTCCTCAAGGCTATCTTTGTTTGCCCAGTTGTCCCTGCTGATGGGCGGGTTGTAGCTCTCAAAGTTCCAAAACTTGGAGCCGCCGCGCATGGTAGATTGCAAGATGGTTCGGATTTCCGCCCGCCCAGCAAACTGGTCTTTCTCCTCAAAGTGAGTGACGGCGATATATCCGAACGGCACCTTGATGGACTTGATCTTCATGGGATCGTCAGCCCCACGGAACATTATTTTCTGGCCTGTTGGTCGATAAATCAATTCCATGGGCTGGACTTTCGCATCCCAATATCCAGCCATCCCCAATTCCCCGATTGCCCACAAATATTGCGCATATACACTATCCCGTATGGTGTTTGCCACCTTACGCAAAACTATGGCATGTGTATTGGGATTGGTCAGTAACAACAGCGGGACTAAAAGAGACACGCAGGACGACTTTAAGGAGCCTCTTCCGCCAGACAAGTCATAGTGTGTATGCTCATGCTGGAATACATCACGAGCCATCATGTGGAACGCAGGGCCAAGAACAGTTGATAAACGCACCTCAGACATCGATAGTCACCTGAACCCCGTCCTTTGCTCCATCATCTTTGATTTCTGCCCATTTGTCAATCAGCGTTCCAAGCGCTGTAGTGATCTGTGCCGGTGTTGCCTCGGCCAGCTTGTCCTCGCTGTTCAGGACCGTAAGCCCTTTATCAATGATTTCACACACAACGCTCTTCTTCCCCTCCATGTAAGCGAGGATGTCGGCGGTGTTCTCGTCTTTTTTTTGCTGGATTTTATCGGCTATTTCTGGAGCTTCCAGCACGACCCGCTTGACAGTATGATTGGACACGCCGTTGAGTTTTGCGGTGGCATTATAGCTACCCAGCTCCAGATAATCAGCCACTATTTTCTTTTTCTGCCTATCAGTCAGTCTTGCAGCCATAGCACCACCTTCTTTCTATCGCCCCGCCCGGC
>ERZ1090864.1026-NODE-1029-length-13832-cov-8.664876_pt1 | contig 13832 bp, 18 predicted proteins | sample MGYA00478479_ERZ1090864 | MGnify/ENA primary metagenome ERZ1090864 (study PRJEB33644, sample SAMEA5815743) | chicken gut metagenome | biome: Chicken; feature: Gastrointestinal Tract; material: Caecum | place: Ireland | collected 2019-01-01 | study: A study of... | reverse complement strand
GGCCCCCGCCGCCGGGATCACCGCCCCGCCCCAGGCTGCCGGCAGCGACTACGCCGCCCGGCTGGCCGATGCCCGCAAAGCCGGCAACGCCCCTCTGGTTGTCTCCATCAAGCGGGAGGCGGCAGAGCAGGGCATCCAGCTTTTTTAACACCCCACCACAGAAAGGATGAAAACCATGGCAAATGTCACCGGTACCGGCACCAGCTCGAACCTGCCCAACTTCGCAGGGGACCTGTTCACCGCCTCCCCCACCCAGACCCCCTTCCTGACCATGATCGGGGGCCTGTCCGGCGGCCGCAAAACCGAGAGCGACGAGTTCTCCACCGGCCAGCTCTATGAGTTCCCCGAGGCCGCCCAGCCCGAGATCTCGGAGCAGGCCTCCGAGACCGCCCCCGCCGCCTCCGCCCTGGTGCGGAGCCAGACCACCAACGTCACCCAGATCTTCCAGGAGACCATCACCCTCACCTACGCCAAGATGGCCAACCGGGGCAAGCTGTCGGGGCTGAACGCCGCCGGCCAGCAGGCCAACCCGCCCTCCGAGCTGGACTGGCAGGTGGCCCGCCGGCTGGAAAAGATCGCCCGGGACGTGGAGCACACCTTCCTGAACGGCAGCTACAACAAGGCCGCCGACGCCTCCCAGGCCAACAAGACCCGGGGTATGTTTGAGCTGTGCGCTTCCGGCACCACCATCGCCGCCGGCAACCAGCCCCTGTCGGTAGACCTGCTGAAGCAGCTGTTCCGGGCCATGTCCGAGGCGGGGGCCGCCTTCGGCAACATGGTGCTGTTCTGCGGCGCCGACCAGAAGCAGCGGATCACCTCCCTCTACGAAAAGCAGCTGGGCTACAACACCCCCGCCCCCCGGAACGTGGCCGGCATGAACATCACCCGGATCGAGACCGACTTCTTCGAGCTGGGCATCGCCTACGACCCCCATGTGCCCAGCGACCGGCTGCTGGTGGCGGACGTATCGGTCTGCGCCCCGGTGTTCCAGGATGTGCCCGGCAAGGGCACCCTGTTCCTGGAGGACCTGGCCAAGACCGGCGCCGCCGAGAAAAAGCAGATTTACGGCCAGATCGGCCTGGACCATGGCCCCGCCTTCCTCCACGGTTCCATCACCGGCCTGGACTACACCGGCCGGGTGTAAAGGAGGCAGACCATGTACAAGATCACCGGCAAACAGCAATTCGGCGCCGTCTGGGGAGAGGGCCAGTGCCTGGCCGTCTTTCGCAAGGGCGCAGCCCACACCAACGACCCCGCCAAAGCCGAGGTCCTGCGGGCGCTGGGCTACACCGTGGAGGGCGAGGCGGACAAGCCCAACGCCCCCGAAGCGCCCCCCGCGCAGCCCGGCGCTGCCTCTGCGGAGCCCCCCGACGAGGCCGCCGAACCTGCAAAAACCATCAAAAAGAAAGGCGGGTAACACAGGATGTCCCTGGAAAAAATCGCCACCTTTCTTTCGGCCCTGGGCCTGACCGGCGCAGAGGATGACCCTCTGCTCCCCCTCACCGTGGAGAACGTCCGGTACCGGGTCCAAAACGAAACCGGGGTGCAGCCCCCCTTCCCTGAGGGTCTGGAAAACATCGCTGTCTCCATGGCCGCCGGGTTCTATCTGGCGGCCAAAAAGGCGGCGGGCCAGCTGAACCTGGAAGGGGTGGACCTGGACGCCGCCGTCAAGCAGGTCCAGGAGGGGGACACCAGCGTCACCTTCGCCGCCGGGGAGGGCAGCCAGACCCCCGAACAGCGGCTGGACAGCCTGATCGACCGCCTCACCGCCGGCCGGGAAAAAGAGCTGATCCGCTACCGGAGGCTGATCTGGTGACGGCCCCGGCCAAGGCCCTGGCCCGGCTCTGGACCGACCGGTGCAGCCTCTACATCCAAGTGAAAACCACCGACCCGGGCACCAATATCACCCGCTTTTCGGAGCAGCCCCTGGCAGAGGACCTTCCCTGCCGCCTCTCCTTCAAGAGCCTGTCGGCGGCCAGGGCCGGGCCGGCGGCGGCTGTCGCCCAGCAGACGGTTTTGTTCCTGGCCCCTCAGCCGGCAATTCCGGCGGGGTGCCGGATTGTGGTCCGCCGGGGCGGCGACCCGGCCCGGGAACTGGTCTTTGGCCGCAGCGGCCTGCCGGGGATTTATTCCCACCACCAGGAAGTCCCGCTGGAACCCTTCCGGGGGTACGCCTGATGGCCCGCTGGGGCAAGTGCGATTACATCCAGCTGAAAGCCCTGGACGACACCCTGGCCCGGCTGGGCCAGGGGGATCTGGACAGCTTTTGCCGGGCGGCGGCCCAGGATCTGGCGGCCCGGCTGCTGGCCAAGGCGGTCAAGCGGACCCCGGTGGGCCAGCCCCCCGAACTGGAGGGCCCCCGGACAGTGAAAGTCCAGGGCGGGGACCGGATGGTCCAGACCACCAACCAGAAAGGGGAAAAGGTCTTCCGCCGGCGCAAAGGCAAAACCTACACCCTCCTGACCCGGTCCGGGGCCATCTACAGCAAATACTGGGCGGGCTACCAGGGGGGCGCCCTGCGGCAGGGGTGGACCATCCTCCCCATCCAAAAGCAGGGGGACACCTACCAGATCACGGTGGCCAACAACCTGCTCTACGCCAGCTATGTGGAGTACGGCCACCGGCAGCAGCCGGGGCGGTACGTCCCCGCCCTGGGCAAACGGCTGAAAGCCGCCTGGGTGCCGGGGCGATATATGCTGACCATCTCCACCCAGGAGCTGGAACAGCAGGCCCCCGCCCTGATCGAAAAACAGCTCTACCAATTTCTGAAGGAGTGCTTCGATGGTCGATGACATCATCCAGGGGGCGGCGGCCGCCCTCCGGGCCCTCGGCGGGGCGGACACCGAAATCTACCGGGATGAAATCCGCCAGGGCCTCTCCCCTCCCTGTTACTTTCTGGGGGTGCTGAAGCCCTCCATCACCCCCCTGCTGGGGCGGCGGTTCCTCCAGCGCCCCCCGCTGGACATCCAGTACTTTCCCGCCGCCCCCCCGCCGCGGGGCCCCCTCTACGACCTGGCCGAGGAGCTGGCGGCGGGGCTGAGGTTCATCACCCTGCCCGACGGCAGCCAGCTCCAGGGCACCGGGATGGACTGGGAGGTGGAGGAGGGGGTGCTCCACTTTTTCGTCACCTTCAGCGCCGTCTGCCTCCGCCCGGCAGACCCCGTCCCTCTGATGGAAACCCTCGAAACCCACATCATCCCCCAAAAGGAGTGACTGTATGGCAGACAACAAACAACCTTCGCCCGGCGCACAGGCGCCGGTTTTCACCAAGCAGAACCTGCTGACCTTCCGGCGGTACGCCAACCGCCGGGATCTTTTGTCGGTCCTGCTGGAGGAGGGCCAGACCTACACCACCGCCCAGGTGGACAGCCTGCTGGCCGCCTTCCTCACAACCCATCCCAAGAAAGGCAGGGTGAACTGATATGGCATACGGCGGCGGCAGCTGGGTGACCCAGAACATGGTCCTCCCCGGCACCTACATCAACTTTATTTCGGCGGCCAAAGTCAGCGCCGCCCTGTCCAGCCGGGGGATCGCCACCCTCCCCCTGGAAATGGACTGGGGCCCCGAGCAGCAGATGATGACGGTGGAACGGGGAGACTTTGAGACCGGCTCCCTCTCCCTGTTCGGCTACCCCTACACCGCAGACCAGCTGCGGCCCATGCGGGAGATTTTCCTCCACGCCCGGACGGTGCATTTCTTCCGGCTCAACGCCGGGGGCGAAAAGGCCTCCTGCACCTATGCATCGGCCCGCTACCCCGGCACCCGGGGCAACGACCTGAAGGTGGTCATCGAGGAAAACGAGGACAGCCAGCCCGAGGCCCGGCGCTACAATGTGGCCACCTACCTGGGCACCACCCGGGTGGACTTCCAGCAGGGGGTGGCCGGGATGGCAGACCTGGCCGACAACCCCTACCTGGTGTTTGACCGGGAGGCGGAGCTCTCGGCCACCGCCTCCACCCCCCTCACCGGGGGCACCACCGGCACCGCCGAGGACGCCGCCTACCAGACCTATCTGGACCAGGCCGAGTCCTACACCTTCAACGCCATGGGCTGCCCCTCCACCAACCCGGTCATCCAGAAGCTGTTCGCAGCCTACTGCAAGCGGATGCGGGAGGAAGTGGGCAAAAAGTTCCAGGTGGTCTGCTTCCGCAGCCTGGCCGACCACGAGAGCGTCATCAGCCTGAAAAACGGCCTGGCGGGGGACACCGAGAACCCCGCCCTGATCCCCTGGGTCACCGGGGTGGAGGCGGGCACCGCCGCCAACGCCTCGGCCACCGCCCTGGCCTACGACGGGGAGTACACCCCCGACACCAGCTACACCCAGACCCAGCTGGCCGAGGGCATCCGGGAGGGCAGCTTCCTGCTCCACCGGGAGGACGACGCGGTGCTGGTGCTGCGGGACATCAACAGCTTTGTCAGCTTCACCGAGGACAAGGGGGAGGACTTCTCCTCCAACCAGGTGATCCGCTCCCTGGACCAGATCGCCATCGACACCGCCCTGGCCTTCAACGGCCGGTACATCGGCAAGATGCCCAACGACGGCTCGGGCCGGATCTCCTTCTGGAATGAGCTGGTGAAGCTTCACAAGGAATACGAGCGGATTCGGATGCTGGAGAACTTCGACAGCGAGCAGATGGTCATCGCCCCCGGCGAGACCAAGAAGGCCGTCCTGCTGACCGAACACGTCAACATTGTCAGCGCCATGGAACAGCTGTACATGGCGGTGTACGTCCACTGAGGGAGGTGAATTGCTATGGCAACTGTGATGAAGGCGGGCGACACCGTCTCGGCGGCCCTGGCCGAATGCTTTGTGACCCTGGAGGGCCAGCGCTACAACCTGATGCAGGCCATCAAGCTGGAGGCCACCGTCAAGAAAAACAAGACCAAGGTCCCCATCCTGGGCAAAACCGGCAAGGGCAACAAGTCCACCGGCTGGGAGGGTACGGGCAGCTGTACCCTGCACTACAACACCTCCATCTTCCGCAAGCTGCTCAAGCGGTACAAGGACACCGGCGAGGACGTCTATTTTGATGTCCAGCTCACCAACGAGGACCCCACCTCCTCGGTGGGGCGGCAGACAGTGATCCTGCGGGACTGCAACCTGGACGGCGGGGTGCTGGCCAAGTTCGACGCCGACGGCGAATACCTGGACGAGGACATGGACTTCACCTTTGATGATTTCGAGCTGCCCGAGGAGTTCGCTCTGCTGGACGGCATGGTATAAAAGGAGGCTTATCATGAATCTTTCGGCATTTCTGGCCCAGAACGCCCTGCCGGTGGAGAGCGTGAAGTATCTGCTCTCGCCCCGGTTCCTCTCCGACACCCCCGAGCTGGACGGCCAGGGCAAGCCCATTGTGACGGGCAAAGACAAGGACGGCCAGCCGGTCTACAAGATGAAGCCGATGGAATGGGAGATCAAGGCCATTTCCGGCACCGAGGACGAGGCCATCCGCAAGGAATGCGCCAAGCGGGTGCCCATCCCCGGCCGGAAAGGCCAGTACCAGAAGGAGACCGACCTGGACCTCTACCTGGGGAAGCTGGCGGTGGCCTGCACCGTCTTCCCCAATCTGAACGACGCCGCCCTCCAGGACTCCTACCATGTGATGGGGGCGGACGCCCTCCTGAAGGCCATGCTCACCAACGGCGAATACTCGGCCTACCTGGCCAAAGTCCAGGAGATCTGCGGCTTTGACATCCCCTTCCAGCAGGAGGTGGACCAGGCAAAAAACTGATCCGGGAGGGCGACCCGGAGTCCAACATCGCCCACTACTGCCTTCACAAGCTCCACAAGTGGCCCCACGAATTTCTCCAGCTGCCCCGCACCGAGCGGGCTTTTGTGATCGGGTCCATCGAGGTCAAGCTGGAAGACGACCAGAAAGCCCGGAAGGAAGCCCAGCGGAACGCCCGCCCCTGACCCCGGGCAGAAAGGAGAGACCACACCGTGGCCACCATCAAAACCGCCATCGCCCTCTACGACGGGGTCACCAGCCCCCTGCAGCGGATGCACCGGGCCATGGGCCTGGTGCTGAACAGCTTCGAGGCCATGGAACAGGCCTCGGGCCGGGCCATCGACACCTCCGCCATCCAGGAGGCCCGGGAGGAGCTGGCCCGGGCCGGGGCGGCCTTTGACGCCATCGAACAGAACATCCGGCAGGCGGACAACCAGCAAAAACAGTTCAACAGCCGGATTCAGAGCGGCACCCTGGCCGCCGACGGCCTGTGGAGCAAAATGAAAGGGATCGCCGCCGCCCTGGGCGGGCTGGCCGCCGTCAAAAAAGCGGTGGGCCTGTCCGACAACCTCACCAGCACCAATGCCCGCCTGTCCCTGATTGTGGACGACGGCGGCAGCGTCGGGGCCCTGGAACAGAAGATCATGGCCTCGGCCCAGCGGTCCCGGGCCTATTACTTCGACACCGCCTCGGCCATTGCCAGCATGGGCGCCAACGCCAAAGCCGCCTTTTCGGGCAGCGACGAGCTGATCGCCTTCCTGGAGCAGGTGAACAAGCAGTTTGTCATCGGCGGGGCCTCGGCCCAGGGCCAGGCCGCCGCCATGCTCCAGCTGACCCAGGCCATGGCCGCCGGGGCCCTCCGGGGGGAGGAACTGAACTCCCTCCTGGAAAACGCCCCCGGCATCGCCCGGGCCATCGAGCAGTACATGGGGGCGGCGGAAGGCTCCATCAAGTCCTACGCCGAGCAGGGCCTTGTCACCGCCAGCGTGGTGAAAAACGCCCTCTTTGCCGCAGCCGACGACACCAACGCCAAATTTGAGACCATGCCCAAAACCTGGGGCCAGATCTGGACTTCGATGGGCAACAAAGCCCTGTCGGTGTTCGCCCCCATCCTGGCCAAGATCAACCAGGTGGGCAACAGCGACCGCTTCGCCCGGGCAGCCGACGGGCTGATCGACGCCCTGGCGGCGGTGGGGGCCGCAGCGGCCTGGGCCTTTGACCTGCTCACCGCCGGGGCTGCCCTGGCCGCCGACCACTGGAGCTGGCTGTCTCCCCTGCTGCTGGGGGCTGCGGGGGCCTATCTGATCCTTCACGGGGCGGTTCTGGCCTACAACACGGTGCAGGCGGTGGGCAACGGGCTTTCGGCTCTGGCAGCCGCCCAGGCCGCCCTCCATGCCGGGGCCACCCTGGGAGAGGCGGCAGCCGCCACCACCGCAGCCGGCGCCCAGGCAGGGCTCAACGCTGCCCTGCTGGCCTGCCCCATCACCTGGATTGTGCTGGCGGTGGTGGCCCTGATCGCCCTGTTTTACGGGGCGGTGGCCGCCGTCAACCAGTTTGCAGGCACCAGCCTCTCGGCCACCGGCCTGATCGCCGGGGTCTTCCTCACCATGGCTGCCCTCATCGGCAACGCCGGCATCGGCCTGTTCAACGGCCTGGCCCAGCTGTTCTGGACCGTCTTCGCCTACCCCATCCTGGGCGGCATCGAGTGGCTGCTGAACGCTGCCAACGGCGGGTTTGACAGCTTCGGCGGGGCGGTGGCCAACCTGATCGGCAACATCATCGGCTGGTTTTTGAGCCTGGGCCAGGTGGTCACCACCATCATCGACGCCATCTTCGGCACCAACTGGACCGCCGGGCTGGAAGGGCTGAAAAGCAGCGTCACCGCCTGGGGCAAAAACGACCAGGCCATCACCCTCCAGCGGGACGAGGGCCCCGCCATCGACTACCGCTTTTCCTACGGCGACGCCTTCCGCACCGGCAATGACTTCGGCCGGGGCATCGAGGACAAGGTCAAGGGCCTGTTTGACTTCCAGGGGATGGACAGCCTGGGGGCCGGCGCCGCCCTGGACCCCTTCAACTTCCAGACCGCCCTGGACGTCATCCAGGACAGCACCGCCGACACCGCCGTCAACACGGCCGCCGCGGCGGACGCCCTGAGCTTTGCCGAGGAGGACCTGGCCTACCTGCGGGACATGGCCGAGCGGGAGGCCATCAACCGCTACACCACCGCCGAGATCAAGGTGACCCAGCAGAACACCAACTATCTCAGCCCCAACACCGACCTGGACGGCATCATGGATGTCTGGGCCAGGGATTTTGCCCAGAAACTGGACAGCTCCAGCGAGGGGGTGCACGCCTGATGGCCTATCGCATGTATCTGGACGGGCTGCTGGTGCCCATCACCCCCGCCAAAGTCACCACCCGGATCAACAACCAGAACGAAACCCTCACCCTCATCACCGGGGAGGAGATCAACCAGCTGAAAGCCCCCGGCCTGTCCGACGTCTCCTTCGATCTGCTGCTGCCCCAGGTGTCCTACCCCTTCGCGGTGGGGGTCACCCTGCCCCCTGCCACCTACCTGGACCGGCTGGAGCGGCTGAAAACCAGCAAAGCCCCTTTTCAGTGGATTCTCAGCCGCTGCCTGCCCCGGTCGATTCTGCCCCTGTTTTACAGCAACATGACCGTCTCCCTGGAGGACTACCAGATTGTGGACGACGCCGAGGAGGGCTTTGACCTGAAGGTGAAAGTCCAGCTCAAACAGTACCGGCCCTACGGCACCAGGCGGCTGACCGTCACCACGGCGGCGGACGGCACCACCGCCGCCTCGGTGAGCGCGGCCCCCCGTTCCACAGCCAGCGCCCCCCGGCAGGACACCTACACCACCCAGGGCGGGGACAGCCTGTGGAACATCGCCAAAAAGCTGCTGGGAGACGGCGCCCGGTACGCCGAGCTCTACCGCCTCAACCGGGAGCTGATCCAGAACCCCACCGCCCTGGCGGCGGGCCTGGTGCTCTCCCTGCCCAAAGGAGGGTGATGCAATGGAAATCACCTGCCTGATCCAGCACGGGGACGCCATCCAGGTGCCGGTGCTGGTGAAAGCCTCTCTGACCCTCAAGCGGAAAAACACCCCCGGCCAGCTGACCTTCTCGGTGGTGAAGGACCAGGATTTAACGGTGGAGGAGGGAGACGCCGTCAAGCGGAAAAACACCCCCGGCCAGCTGACCTTCTCGGTGGTGAAGGACCAGGATTTAACGGTGGAGGAGGGAGACGCCGTCAAGCTGACGGTGGACGGGGTGACGGTGTTCTATGGGTTTGTGTTCATCCGGGACCAGGACGCCGGCCCCCTGCTGGAGGCCACCGCCTATGACCAGCTCCGGTACCTGAAGAACAAGGACACCTTCATCGGCGAGGGGCTGAAAGCCTCCGACCTGGTGCGGCGGTTGGCGGAGGATTTCCGGCTCAACCTGGGGACGGTGGAGGACACCGGCCACACCCTGGAAACCATCGTGGAGGAAAACCAGACCCTCTTTGACATGATCCAGAACGCCCTGGACGAAACCCTGAAGGCCACCGGCAAGCTCTACGTCCTCTACGACGACGCCGGCCGGCTGACCTTGCAGAACATCGAGGCCCTGAAACTGGACCTTTTGGTGGACGCCGGGAGCGGCAGCACCTTCCGGTACCGCAGCAGCATCGACAGCGAGACCTACAACAAGATCAAGCTGTCCTACAACAACCCCGACACCGGCAAGCGGGAGATTTATCTCTCCCAGGACGGCGAGGCCCTCAACCGCTGGGGGGTGCTGCAGCACAGCGAGTCTTTGCAGAACCCCGCCGGCGCAGCCGCCCGGGCCGACGCCCTGCTCCAGCTCTACAACCGCAAGACCCAGAGCCTGACGGTGCAGAAAGTCTTTGGGGACCCCCGGGTCCGGGGCGGGTCGGCGGTGGGGGTGGTGCTCCAGCTGGAACAGGGGCTGACCCTCAGCCGGTACATGGTGGTGGAGCAGGTCACCCACACCTTCGCCCAGGGGCTCCACCAGATGGATCTGGATTTGATGGGAGGTGATTTCATTGCCTGATCCTGTGGAACTGATCAAGCGGGCCGCCCTGGAGGCCATCCTGGCCTCCAAGCCGGTCCATCTGCTGTACGGCGAGGTGATTTCCGCCTCGCCCCTGAAAATCCAGGTGGACCAGAAGTCCATCTACACCGAAAAGATGCTGATCCTCACCCGGGCCGTCACCGACTATGAGGTGGACGTGTCGGTGTCCTGGGAGACGGTGCCGGTGACCCACGGCCACGCCGTGGTGGACACCTTCACCGGCGGCGGCACCGCCGCACCGGTGGAGCACAAACATCCGGTCAAGGGCACCAAAAAGCTGAAGGTCCACAACGCCCTGGTCCAGGGGGACCAGGTGGTGCTGGCACGGATTCAGCAGGGCAAGCGGTTTTTGGTGCTGGACCGGATCAAGCCCCACCCCGCTTTGAAAGGAGAATGGCTGTGATCCCCCAGGTTTCCCCCGCTTTGCAGCAGGACTTCACGGTGGCGGTCCAGCCCACCGGCACCTTCCGCCTGAATCCCGAGGCCCAGACCCTGGCGGGCCGCACCGACGGCATCCAGGCTTTGGAACAGGCCATCTTCCTGATCCTCTCCACCGAGCGGTACCGCTGGCTGATCCACTCCTGGAACTATGGGGTGGAGCTTCACAGCCTGATGGGCAAGGACATCGAGTACTGCATCCCTGAGGTGGAGCGGCGGATCCGGGAGGCCCTGCTCCAGGACGACCGGATTCAAGGGGTGGAGAACTTTTCCTTTGACCTGCCCGCCAAAGGCAAGCTCCACGCCGCCTTCACGGTGGAGACCATCTACGGCAGCATCCAGGCAGAAAAGGAGGTGGACTACTGATGTATGAGGATCTGACCTATGAATCCATCCTGGAGCGGATGCTCCAGTTCATCCGGCAGCAGGACCGCAGCCTGGACACCCGGGAAGGCTCGGTCTCCTGGTACGGCAGCGCCCCGTCGGCGGTAGAGTTCCAGAACCTGTACCTGGCCCTGGACAACGTCTTGAACCAGACCTATCCCGACACCGCCAGCCGGCCCTACCTGATCCGCCGGGCCAAAGACCGGCTGCTGTCCCCTTACCCCGCCAGCCCGGCGGTGCTGGAGCTGACCATCACCCCCGCCGGCCTCACCCTGCCGGAGGGGGCCCGGTTTTCCATCGGGGAGCTGAACTACGCCGCCACCCAAAACATAGGGGAAGGCCGGTACCAGATCACCTGCGAAACCCCCGGCGCCGCCGGCAGCAGCCCCGTCGGGGAGGTGATCCCCATCGAGTACAGCTCGGGGCTGGCCAGCTGCACCGTCCCCGCCCTGCTGATCCCCGGAGAGGACGAGGAGGACACCGAGGCATTCCGGCAGCGGTACTTTGACAGCCTGGAAGCCCAGGCCTTCGGCGGCAACCGGGCCGACTACCTGGAAAAGGTCAACGCCATTCCGGGGGTGGGCGGGGTGCGGATTCACCGGGCCTGGAACAGCGGCATCCGCCCGGCGGAACTGCTGCCCCCGGAAGGAGCCGCCGACTGGCTGGCAGAGCTTTCCGCCCCGGCGGAGATTCTTTCCTGGCTCCACAGCCTTTACGCCGCAGCCGTCAGCCGGAAGCTGACGGTGGGCGGCACCGTCCGGCTCACCCTCATCGACAGCACCTTCTCTCCCCCTTCCGCCGCCCTGCTGGAACGGGTGCAGACCGCCATCGACCCCACCCAAAACGCCGGGGAGGGCTACGGCCTGGCCCCGGTGGGCCATGTGGTGTGGGTGACGGGGGTCCGGTCGGCCCAGGTGGACCTGACCTTCCAGATGGCCTATTCCGGTGGCTGGCGCTGGGAGGACGTCCAGCCCGCCGCCCGCCAGGCGGTCCAGGCCTATTTCCTGGAGCTGGCCCAAAGCTGGGCCCGGGACGACGGCCAGAACCAGCCCCTGGTGGTGCGGGTCAGCCAGATTGAAAGCCGGCTGCTGAACCTGGAAGGGGTGCTGGACGTGGCCGGCACCCGGATCAACGGCCAGGCCGCCAACCTCACCCTGGAGGCCGACCAGATCCCGGCCCTGGGCAGCCTTGCTCCCGACGGCGTCCCGCCGTCCAGCCAGGAGGGATGAGGGATGGAACGAAAGCTCATCGACTACCTGCCCCCGGTGCTCCGGGACTATGCGGAATTCCAGGGGATCACCGCCGCCCAGCAGGCCGAATTCCAGCGGGCCTGGGCTGAGGCGGACGCCCTGATGGACCGCCAGTTCTTCGACACCATGGACGAGGTTGGCCTTCGCCGCTGGGAGCGGATGCTCCAGATCACCCCTCGCGGCACCGACACCCTGGCGGTCCGCCGGGCCCGACTCCAGGCCAGGTTCAACCTGCAGCGGCCCTACACCCTCCCCTGGCTGCGGCTCTGGCTGGCGGGGCTGCTGGGGCCTGAGGCCTTCTGCCTGGAAGTCACCGACTACACCGCCGCCCTGGAGCTGGACTACGACCAGATCCCTGAGGCAGCCCGGCTGGCGGAGGAAGCCAAAACCACCCTGCTGGCCGTCCTGCCCGAAAACCTGCTGCTGGAAACCACCACCCAGCGGCAGGCCGCCGGTACCATCACCATCGGCTGCGCAGCGGAACAGGCCATTCTGACAGAAGTCTGGCCCTGGGTGGTGTCCTGCCGGGAGACCGACGCCCGGCTGGCGGTCTCGGCCGCCGTGGAGCTCCACCAGATCATCGACCTTTCCACCCAGGAATCATAAAAGGAGGTTTTCCCGTGGAAAACCAATACGGAACCATCCTCACTGCCCAGGGCAAGGCCCTGATGGCCGCCTGCATCCTGAACGGCTCCCGGCTGGACCTGACCCAGGCGGCCGTCGGGGACGGCGGCGGCAGCTCCTACCAGCCCGATCCCGGCCAGACCGCCCTGAAACAGGAAACCTGGCGGGGCGCTATCGCCGCCGCCCAGATCCATCCCGCCCAGTCCAACATGATTGACGTCAAGGTGGTCATCGGCTCGGAGGTGGGGGGCTTCATCATCCGGGAAGCCGCCCTCTACACCTCCGACGGGGTCATGCTGGCCCTGTGCAACCTGCCCGACACCGAGAAGGTCGCCCTTTCCTCCGGCGTTTCGGGCAAGTTCACCCTGCTGCTCCACTTCCTGGTGGAGGACGCCTCGGTTCTCCGCTTTGTGGTCTCCCCCTCCCTGGACACCGTCAGCCGGGAGGAGATGGACGCGGCCCTGGCGGCCCACGACGCTTCCGACACCGCCCACCCTCATCTGCAGGCCTCGGCAGCCGCCCTGGCCGCCCGGATGGACCAGCTGGACACCACCCTCCAGAACCTGGGCGGCGGGTTTGTCCAGATGCGCAGCAATATCCCTGTGGAGCAGCGGAAAAAGGACACCATGTACAGCCTGGTCGAAGTGGACTTTGGGTGAGAAAGGAGGGATAAACAATGGCACAAACTTTAGGGGATATGCAAACCGGTTCAATCCTGTATCTTAAAGAAGCAGGAAAAGACTCTGCCTATTATGTATATGCTCATAATTACGAACAGACCAGAAATGGGCAAGGTTTTACCCTTCTGTTGAGAAAAAACAAAAGTGATAAAGCCTATGGAGCTAGAAGTGAAAAGGGATTTTGGTTCGGAGAAGAAAAAAATAACGTACAGTTAGAGTTGGATAAACTCTATGAAACCTGGTTTGATGAAGATACAAAGGCTGCGATTGAAACCACAAAATATCCGGTTACCGTAGCTGGAAAAAAAGATGATGTAAGAACAATAGAATCAAAATTATTTGTCTTTTCAAGCGTAGAACTAAACATTATTGAACAATCTGGACTGTATGAAAATGCACTAGTTGGTGAAAATTTAAATGGCCCCGCACAATATGTTCAATCAAATACTTGGGTTAGAGATAATCCCGAAGGAAGCTTTGTTGTAAACTTTGTTTTTATTAAAAGCACTAGATCTTACGTTACACATGTTGACCAAGATTCAACCCAGTTTATTCAACCAATTCTTTGTATTTGTGTTTGTCAATAAAAAAGTCTTGCAAAAGGGCTCCAAAAAAGTGAGCACCTT
>ERZ1090864.1025-NODE-1028-length-13835-cov-53.827068_pt1 | contig 13835 bp, 13 predicted proteins | sample MGYA00478479_ERZ1090864 | MGnify/ENA primary metagenome ERZ1090864 (study PRJEB33644, sample SAMEA5815743) | chicken gut metagenome | biome: Chicken; feature: Gastrointestinal Tract; material: Caecum | place: Ireland | collected 2019-01-01 | study: A study of... | reverse complement strand
CTTTTATACACCATAAGGAGGAAAAATTCACTATGAAACTCAAGAAGATTGCTTCCCTGGCTCTGGCTGGTGTCATGGCTGTTTCCATGCTGACCGCTTGCGATACCACCAGTGTTAATCCCGATCCCACTCCCAATCCGGATCCCACTCCCTCTACTGGTTATTCCTCTATGCTGGAGGACAAGATGTCTGTCCAGGTTACCGACAAGACCGTTTTCCAGGATGATGCTGACCTGAATGCTGCTCTGGATTATGCGGTTGGCAACGTTGGTCATGATGACATTACCGCTGATTTTGTGTACGGCGCAGTCCATGGTGGCGCTGTTCGGTTTATTGACAATAACAATGATGCTAATGATCCTCTGCGCATGGTTGTCAGCACCATGCGTGACAAGCTCGACGTGAAGGCCGATTGGAACGGTGAAGACGATAAGGGCACCTTGGACAACATCCGTCCTAATGAGAAAAATCCTGTAGACTACGCTAACTACAAGAAGAACAATGTGAACACTCTGCTGGTTTACGTTGTAGATGACGGTGTTGAAATCACCAATGCTCTGGACCAGATCAAGAACCGCATTCAGGGCACTATGGAAGATAAACTGTTTGATGACTTCCAGCCCGCTGCACAGGAGCAGGCCGGTCGCGATTATCACTACGTTTGCTCCGTGGCTGTGAGCAACCGCAACTTTGAGTCTGGCCATGGTATCGGCGTGAACTTCATCGCTGTTGAAGTCACCCGTGTGGATGGCAACAAGTGATTTTCTCGTTTGACATTACTTATAGCAAATACAGGGCACCATACTGTGTTTGATGTAAGGGGCTTGCAAAGCAACCAGAGACCGCTTTGCAAACTCGGGTAAATACCCATCCGATGTGACAGCAAAAAGGAAATACCTAACCAGTAATTCCTTCTGTTGTTGATCGCACCAAAACAAAAGAACTTTTGCGTCACGAAAGATAGGGTCCCTCTGCGGGGCTGGCCGAGAGGTCAGCCCCGCATTGTTTATATACGGACGAGATGATTTAATATGGGAGAAGTTGACTGATGAAGAAGGAGAAGTTGACTGATGAAGAAAAAGTTGAATCCAGAACAGGAAAAGTATGCGTATGACTTAAACAAGAAGGATGAACTGAAAAGTAATCAAAAAAACATTGGAAATTTATGGGGCGTTTCTCAATCAACTGTTTCAAACGCTGTTCAGCGGGAGGAAAATAGACGGCATGACGAAGCGAATAAACAGCTTATAGAGGAACAAGGTAACAGAATCAACGAATTGGAACGGGAACTTGCCGCTTACAAAGCCCGTGAAGCGTTGCCGGAATCAAGAAAAGATTTGGGTTATATAGACTTTAAAGAAGTCGATGAAGATAGCGATTGAAGTGTGAAACTGCTCCATCATCCGCAAATGTGCGGGTGGGGGAGCAGTTTTTGATTTTGCTCCCCTCTAGCATACCACCTCTCCACACATTCCCTTAACTTTGTGCAGTCTGTCTATGGCCGGGATGGCAGAAAATTCAAGAATCTATGTTATACTAAATATAAAACCAATGGGCGGTGTATCGCCGGTAAGGGAGGGTTGCAGATGGATACAGCGGCAAAAGGCTGTCGGGGGCTGGTGCTGGCCGGCGGCGGCGCGCGGGGCAGCTATCAGGTGGGCGTCTGGCGGGCGCTGGACGAACTGGGCTGGACGGCCGGGGCCGTCACTGGCACCAGCGTCGGCTGCCTGAACGGCGCCATGTACGTGCTGGGCCAGTATGAGACGGCCCGGGATATGTGGCTGACCATCCGCAGCAAGGACGTGCTGGACCTGCCCGACCCCGCCGCCGGCCCCCGCGCCCTGGGCGAGGCGGTGCGGCAGATCGTGGCCGAGGGCGGGCTGGACATCTCCCCGCTGGAAGGGATCGTGGCCCGGGTGCTGGACGAGGACGCGCTGCGGGCCTCGCCCATCAAGTTTGGCCTGGTGACGGTGGAAAAGCGCGGCCTGCGCCCCCATGAGCTGACGCTGGACGAGATACCCCGCGGGCAGCTGGCCGACTATCTGCTGGCGTCCGCCGCCTTTTACCCCGCCATGCCGGCCCGCAGCATCGACGGGGTCGAGTATCTGGACGGGGGCTACTCCAACAATATGCCCACCGGGCTGGCCGCGCGGCTGGGCGCGGAGGAACTGGTCTGCGTCGATCTGGAAGGGCTGGGCTTCACCAAGCCCAATCGGACCGGCCTGCCCACCACCACCATCCGCAGCCACTGGGAGCTGGGGGAGATCTTGAAGTTCGACCCCGCCGTGGCCCGCCGGAACATCGAGCTGGGGTATTACGACACCCTGCGGGCCTTCGGGCGGCTGCGGGGGGACGCCTATCCGGTGGCCCTGCCCGGCAGCGCCGAGGCCGCGGCCGAGTTCCGGGCCCGCTTCGACCCCCTGCAGGAGGCGGTCAAAGCCCGCTGGCCCGCGGCCCATCTGCCGGCGGCGCTGGCGCTTGCCCTGGCGGACTGGAAGGACGAACCCCTGGCCCCGCTGGAAGCCGCCGCCGAGGCCGCCGGTGTGGACCCGGCCCGGCTGTATACGGTCGCGCAGCTGGAAGATGCCTTCCTCGCCGCCTGCGACGAGGAGCGCCTGGCCGGCTTTGACCCTTTGTTTGAGCAAAATGAGAAAAACGCCGGCAGCGCCGCGCTGGCCGCCCGGGCCGCGCTGCTGCCGCATCTGTTCTTGCAGGCCCTTGTCCGCCGGGCGCTGACGGGGCCGCTGGTGCCGGAGGTGATCGCATGAAACAGTATCAGGGGATTTCTGTCTCGCCGGGCCTGGTGCTTGGCCAGGTCAGCCTGCTCAAACGGGAGACTTACCTTTTCAACCGCAGCCAGTACAGCCCCGAAAAGGAACAGCTGGTGCTGGAAGAAGCGGTGCGCATCGCCCAGAACGAGCTGGACTCGATGGCCGGCCGCTCGGCCGCCAGCGAGCAGGCTATTTTCACCTTCCAGAGTATGCTTTTGGAGGACGACGCCTTCATGGGGGAGGTGCGTTCCTACATACAGGCCGGCACCGGCGCGGCCGAGGCCATGAACCGGGTGGGCCAGCGCTATGCCGACAAGCTGCTGGCCATGACCGACAACGCCTATCTGCAGCTGCGCAACGTGGATATCCTGGACGTCACCCAGCGGGTGGTGAACATCCTGGCCGGGCGGCCCCGGGTCCTGCTGACGCTGGACCACCCTGTCATCCTGGCGGCGGATAAGCTGATGCCCAGCGACCTGTTCAGCATCCCCTCGGGGATGATTTTGGGCATCATCACGTCGGAGGGCAGCAGCCTCAGCCACGCGGCCATTATTGCCCGGGCAAGGCGCATCCCCAGCATCATCCAGGTGGGGCGGGACTTTCTGGACGACTGCGACGGCCGCATCGTGGTGCTGGACGCCGACGAGGGGTCCTGCATCCTGGACCCCGACGCCAACACCCGCCAGCAGACCGTCTCCCGCATCTGCGCCCGCCAGCAGGTAGAGGAGGACGAGCTGGAAACGCCCGTCCGCACCATGCCCTGCCTCACCCGGGACGGCGCCGGGTTCGAGCTGCTGGCCAACTGCTTTGGCCCCGAGGATATCGAGAGCGCCCTCAGCCTGGGGGCGGCCGGGGTGGGCCTGCTGCGCAGCGACTACCAGATCTTGGCTGGCAACACCTTCGACGAGCAGGAGCAGTACTATTACTATGCGGCCTGCATCGCGGCGGCCAAGGGCAAGCCCATCACTGTCCGCACCTTCGATTTCGGGTCCGACCGCACCCTTTCCAACGTGTACAAAGGGGATCAGTCGGCCCATCTGGGGATGCGGGGCATCCGTTCCAGCCTGCGCAACCCCCGCCGCTTTGAAAACCAGATCCGCGCCCTGCTGCGGGCGGGCACCATCGGCCCGCTGCGAATCGTGTTTCCCATGGTGACCAACGTCTCGGACTGGGACGAGGCCATGCGGCTGGTCCAGCACTGCCGCAGCAACCTGGAGGAGCGCGGGGTGCCCTACAAGACCGACGTGCCCTTTGGCATCATGCTCAGCATCCCGGCGGCCTGCCTCACCGCCGAGGACTTTGTCAAGCACGGGTGCGAGTTCTTCGTCATCGGCACCAACGACCTGACCCAGTACACCCACGCCGCCGGCCGGGAGGTCACCAGCGCCGAGCGGTATTTCCAGCCCACCAGCAAAGCCATGTACAAGCTGATCCAGATGGCGGTGAACGCCGCCGGGGCCAAAGGCATCCCGGTCAGCATCTGCGGCCTGGCGGTGGGCGACCCCGACAACGCGGTGCAGTACCTGCACATGGGGCTGCGCAGCTTCTCGATGGGCCCCCAGAACCTGCTCAGCGTCAAAAAGGCCCTGCTGGAATCGGACGCCCTCCCCGACCGCGAAGGCCCCCCGGCCAGCTGAGCCAAAATAAAAAGGTCCCAGCCGGACGATATGCGCGTACGGCTGGGACACATACAGGGAAATTTGCCGCTGAGAGTGTGCGAGGCCACAAGGCCGAGTGCGCGGTTCAGCGGCAAATTTTGTCCCCAGGGGAATATTAGGGGGAAGGAATTTCTGACGCGCGGCTGCGCGCAGAAATGGGTTCCCCCTAAAGTGTGGCGCTTTTGCGCCACACTGGACAACCCCCGCCCCATCGTGTATAATCGGGGAAAACGGCGCATGGCGGCGCCGCAAGAGGGGGATATGATGCAGCATCAATATTGGATCTTTGATATGGACGGCACCCTGACCGACAGTATGCCCATCTGGGCCGAGGTGCCCTATGAGCTGGTGCGGGGCTTCGGCCGCACGCCCGCGCCCGATCTGGGCCGGGTGCTTTTGCCCATGAGCGCGCTGGAAACGGCGCAATACCTCATCACCACCTACGACCTGCCCTTGACCATCGACAGCTACACCCAGGCCGCCATGGCGGCGGTGGACCGGCTGTACCGTTCGGTCAGCTTAAAGCCGGGGGTGGAGCAGATGCTGGCCCGGCTGGAACGCCAGGGGGCCAGGATGTGCGTGTGTTCGGCCACCTGGCAGTTCATGTGCGAGCGGGTGCTGGGCCGGCTGGGGGTGCTGGACAAGTTCCAGTTCGTCCTGACGGCGGGCAACGACAACTCCAAGCACCGGCCCGATGTGTTTTACCAGGCCCTGGGCCGGCTGGGCGGCAGCGACCCCGCCCAGTGCGTCGTCTGTGAGGACGCGCTCTACGCGGCCCGGACCGCCCACGATGCAGGCTTTACCGTCATCGGGGTGGCCGACGCAGCCAGCGCCCCCGACGAGGCCGCCATCCGTGCGGTCAGCAGCCAGTTCTTGACCGGCTGGGACCAGCTGGACTGGACAAGGATCTAGGGTGTATCTGAAAACTCCCCAACACCGTCCAATTCTACCAAAAAGCGCATCTGCCGCGTTGCAGTCGCTTGCATTCCACAAAGGAGTGCGGCGCTCCTGCGCCTTGCAGCTGCATCTTTTTGGCGAAATGTCCGGCATTTTGGAATTCTCAGATACACCCTTAACCCCCGAACACGCCGCCGTGCCAGTCGGTCAGGGCCTGCCGGACGGCGGCCTCCCGCCCGTGGGGCAGGGGCAGCCGGGCCCCCGTGGCCATCTGCACTTCGCCCGGGGCTAGAAACCGCACCTCCGCCAGATTGACCAGGTAGGACCGGTGGGTCTGGACGAACCGCCCGTCGGCCAGCAGAGGGGCGGCCAGCTGCAAAAAAGGCGCCCGCTGGGACAGGGAGGCCACTGCCTCCCCGGTGGTCAGGTGGAAGTGGACCACGTGCTGGGTGCACTCCACATATTCGATCAGGGCGAAGGGCAGCACCCGCAGCCCCGCCGCCGTGGGCAGGGCCAGCGCGGGGGCGTATTCGGGCTGGACCGCGCGGTCCAGCAGGGCGGCCATGGCCTCGTAGCGCACCGGGCACAGCAAATACTGCATGGCGTCGGCCCGGTAGGCGTAGTAGGCCCAGGCCGCGCTGCGGGCCGCAAAGGCCAAAGGCTCCCGGCGGCCGCGCTGCCGCAGCTCCATGGCGGCGGCAAGCCCGGCCGGCAGCCCGGTCTGTCCGGTCAGTTCCAGCAGATACAGCTCGTACCGCCCGCCGGCGGCGTCCCGGGCCAGCAGGGCCTCTGGGCTTTCAAAGCAGACCACGGAACAGCCGGTGGCGCGCCGGGCAAAATAGTCTTCGCAGTGGCGCCGCAGCACCGCCCGCAGGGCCGGGTCTCCGGCGCAGACTGCGATGTGAAAGATCATAATCAAAGGACCTCCTGCCCCGCGGGGCGGACCAATCAAGAGAAAGGAGCCAGCCGGTATGCAAAGCGCAAACCAGCCCCTTGTCAGCATCATCCTGCCGGTGTACAACGCCCAGAACCACATTGCCCGCTGCATCGAGAGCATCCGGGCCCAGACCTACCGCAACTTTCAGCTCATCATTTTGAACGACGGCTCCCGGGACGTCAGCCTGCCGGTCTGCGAGATGTTCCGCAAGGTGGACAGGCGCATCCTGCTGGTGGATAAAGACAACTCCGGCGTATCGGACACCCGCAACCTGGGGCTCAAACTGGCCGAGGGGGAGTATGTCCAGTTCGTGGACAGCGACGACTACCTGGACCCCGGCTACACCGAGAGCCTGGTCCGTGCGGCGGAAGAAAACCGCGCCGACCTGGTCATCGCGCCCTATCAAATGGTGATCCCCCGGTCGGAAGCCCCGGCCCGCCGCCTGCGGGAAAAGCTGTCCGGGCTGCTGCCCGGCGAGCTGCCGGGGGCCGTCCAGCCGGACGCCGGCGAACAGCCCCCCGAGGTGCGCACCTACAGCTTTCTGGCCCCCGGCCTTTACGACACCGACAGCTTTGCCCTCCATCTGATGGACAAGCCCGCCTCCTACTATTACAGCGTGCTGTGGAACAAACTCTACCGGCGCAAGATCCTGACCGGGCACGAGATCTTCTTTGTCAGTACCCTCCACTGGGCCGAGGACCTGGTGTTCAATTTGCAGTATATCCAGTACGCATCCCGGTTCTTTTCCATCGACACCCCCGGCTACTACTACGTCCAGAACCCCCAGAGCCTGGTGCACACCCAGATCAGCCCGGCGGCCATCGTCAAGATGAAGACCGCCGTGTTCCCCTACTACAAGGCCCTGTATGAAAAGCTGGGCCTCTATGAGCAGAACAAGGCCGCCATCCGGCGGTATCTGGTGGATATTTCGGAGAGCAGCCTGCCCTCGGGGCCGCTGGGCAGCGCCGTCTCCGGGGCGATGGAAAAGTGGGACGACCTGACCGCCGGGGCGGCCAGCGCCGCCGACAGGCTCTGACCTTATCCGCACGGAAAAGCCTCCCGCCCGGCCGCTGCGCCGGGAAGGAGGCTTTTTGCTTTTGTGTCAGATGGGCAGGCGGATCAGGCGCCGATGGCGGCGCACTTGCGGGCCAGCCAGTCCCGCTCCTCGTCGGTCAGGCGGGGGGCCAGCTGCTCAAACACGCGGCGGTGGTAGGCGTTCAGCCAGTCCAGCTGGTCCCGGGTCAAAACGCCGGGCACGATGGGGGAGGTGGCGATGGGCACCCAGGTCAGCGGCTCGAAGCAGAGGAACCGGCCGTACTGGTTGACGGTCTTTTCGCGGCATTCCAGCTCGTTCTCGATGCGGATGCCCAGCCGGCCGCCCTCGTAGACGCCGGGCTCGTCGGTGATGACCATGCCCGGCTCAAACACCACCTGGTTGCGGGGGTTGAGGCTGTGGGGGCCTTCGTGGACGTTGCCCACAAAGCTGACGCTGTGGCCGGTGCCGCAGCGGTAGTTGATCAGGTGCTGCCACAAAGGTTCGCGGGCGATGCTGTCCAGCATCTGGCCGGTGCAGTAGTCCAGCCAGACCGCCTTGGCGATGTCGATGTGGCTCTGGAGGGTCCAGGTGTAGCACAGCCGCTCCTCCTCGGTCAGGGGGCCCAGGGGATAGGTGCGGGTGATGTCGGTGGTGCCGTCCATATAGGTGCCGCCGCAGTCCACCAGCAAAAAGCCCTTGCGCTCGAGGGCGGCGTGGTCGGCCTCGGTGGCGTGGTAGTGCATCATGGCCGCGTTGGGGCCGTAGGCCGCGATGGTGCCAAAGCTCTCCACCAGGAACTTGTCCTGGGCGCTGCGGTACTTGTGCAAAATCTCGTCCACCGTCAGCTCGGTGAGGGTCTCGCCGGCCTCCAGCCGCTCTTCCAGCTCCTTCTGGAAGCGGACCATGGCCACGGCGTCCCGGATGTGGCACTCCCGGGCGTGGGCCAGTTCGGTCTCGTTCTTGACGCCCTTCATGGGCAGCAGGGGGTCGGGCAGGCTCTTGACGGTGAAGGCGGGGTTGGCTTCCAGGGCGCTGAACACCGCGTAGTTGACCGAGGCGGGCTCGGCCAGGACGGTCTGGGGCTCGGTGCAGCCGGCCAGGAAGGAGAGCACTTCGTCATAGCCCGCCAGCCGGACGCCGCAGGCGGCCAGCTCGGCTGCGGCCTCGGGGGCCAGCCGCTCGCTGTTGATAAAGAGGACGGCGTCCTTTTCGGTCACAAAGCAGTAGGCCATGGCGTAGGGGGTGCACTCGATGTCCATGGCGCGCAGGTTGAGCAGCCAGGCCAGGTTGTCCAGCTTGCCCACCATCTGGGCGGTGCAGCCCAGCTCGGCCAGCTTGGCGCGCAGGCGGGCCAGCTTTTCGGCGGGGGTGGCCCCGGCGTATTCGGCGGGCAGCAGCCAGGCCGGGGTGGCGGGCAGCGGGGGCCGGTTTTCGGTCCACAGCTCGTCCTCCAGGTTGAGGGTGCAGACGGCGACCCCCTTGGGGTCCAGCACCTTCTGCAGGCCGCGCACCAGCTGGCAGGAAGCGGTCAGGCCGCACAGGCCCAGCTTTTCCCCTTCCTGCAGAGCGTCGGCGCAATACTGCTCGACGGTGGGCACGCCCGGCTCGCCCATCCGCATCAGCTCGATCTCGGTGCCGGCCAGCTGCTTTTCGGCCTGGACGAAGAACCGGCCGTCCGCCCACAGGGCGCTCTTGGTCAGGGTGACCACCAGGGTGGAATTTTCGCCCGTGAAGCCGGAAAAGTATTCCCGGCTGTTGTAGTGGGCGGGCAGGTACTCGCTGGAATGGGGGTCTCCGGTGGGGATCAGATAGGCGGCGACCCCGGCGGCGCGCATGGCGCTGCGCAGGGCGGCCAGCCGTTCGCTGACAGTAGACATAGCAAAAAGCCTTCTTTCCTGAAAAATCGTGCCGGGGAAAACGCCCGGCGGCGTCGGTTTGCTTTCCCTATTGTAGCATTCCGGGGCAAAGAATGCAAATGCGGCCTGTATGGTCGCAAAAAATTTACAAAATATTCCGCAAAACGCTGTTTCGGGCATTGACAGGTTTGTTATAATAAAGATGTATGAAGTTTGCGGGGGCATGCCCCCCGTTATCACACGGATAGAGTGAGAGGAAAACGAGGCAATTACTGATATGGCAACCAAGATCGATATTTTTTCCGGCTTTTTGGGCGCAGGCAAAACGACCCTGATCAAAAAGCTGATCCGTGAATCCTTCCAGGGGCAGCAGGTGGTGCTGATCGAGAACGAGTTCGGCGAGATCGGCATCGACGGCGGCTTTTTGGAGGAGTCGGGCATCAAGATCAACGAGCTGAACGCCGGGTGCATCTGCTGCTCTCTGGTGGGCGACTTCCGGGAGGCTTTGCGCAAGGTGGTGGACCAGTACCACCCCGACCGCATCCTGATCGAGCCGTCCGGCGTGGGCAAGCTGTCCGACGTGACCCGCGCCGTGGAGGCCGTGGCCGAGCACCTGGACGTGGAACTGTCCAGCTTTGTGACGGTGGCCGACGTGAACAAGGTCAAGCTGTATATGAAGAACTTCGGTGAGTTCTACAACGACCAGGTGTCCCACGCCAGCTGCATCCTGCTGAGCCGGACCCGCGGCGCTGACGCCGGCAAGGTGGCCGCCGCCGTGGCCCTGCTGCGGGAGAAAAACCCCACCGCCACCATCGTCACCACCCCGTGGGACGATCTGACCGGCGACCAGATCCTGGAAGCGATGTCCCAGAAGAACGACTTTGTGGCTCAGCTGCTGGCCATGGCCGCCGAGGCCAACGCCGCCCACGCCGATGAGGACGAGGAGCACGAGCACCACCATCACCACCACTACGACGAGAACGGCGTGTGCAGCTGCGGCCATCATCACCACGACGGCGACGAGGACGAGGATGAGGAGGAGCACGAGCACCACCACCATCATGACCACGAGCATGAGGAGGACGGCGCGTGCTGCCACCATCATGACCACGAGCATGAGGAGGACGGCGAGTGCTGCCACCACCACGACCATGACCACGAGGAAGGCCACGACGAGCACGGCCACTGCTGCCATCACCACCATCACGGCCACGACGCCGACGAGGTGTTCACCAGCTGGGGCGTCGAGACGGCCCGCACCATCAGCCGCGCGGCCATCGAGCACGCGCTGGACGAGCTGGAGAGCGGCAAGTACGGCACCATCCTCCGCTCCAAGGGCATCGTGGACGGCGGCGCCGACGGCTGGCTGGAGTTCGACTACGTGCCCGGCGAGCGGGAGATCCGCACCCGCCGGGCCGACGTGGGCGGCAAGCTGGTGGTCATCGGCTCCAAGCTGGATGAAAAGGGCATCGCCGCGCTGTTCGGCTGCTGAGAGAATAAGGAGACATCCCTTTTATGGCAAAAGAAGTACCGGTCTACCTGTTTGTGGGCTTCCTCGAGAGCGGCAAGACCACCTTTATCCAGGAGACCTTTGAGGACCCCAATTTTGATTCGGGGGACAAGACCCTGCTGCTGGTCTGCGAGGAAGGCGAAGTGGAGTACAAGCCCGAGAAGTTCGCCTTCCCCGGCACCAGCATCCGGGTGCTGGAAGACAAATCCGAACTGAACGCCCAGAACCTGGCCAACCTGGAAAAGGAGACGGGCGCAGGCCGCGTCATCATCGAATACAACGGCATGTGGCTGCTGCAGGACCTGGCCGACGCGCTGCCGCCCCACTGGCTGATCTACCAGGTGATCGCCACCGCCGACGGCACCACCGCTTTGACCTACGCCCGGGACAACGCCATGCGCAGCCTGATGCTGGACAAGATCGCCCGCAGCGAGCTGATCGTGTTCAACCGGGCCGAAAAGGTGAACAACGACGAGGCCCGGCAGGAGCTGCACCGCCTGGTGCGGCAGGTGTCCCGCCGGTGCGACATCGCCTATGAGTTCGCCGACGGCAGCGTGGCTTACGACGACATCCCCGACCCGCTGCCCTTCGACGTGGACGCCCCCGTCATCAAGATCGGGGACGACGATTTCGGCATCTGGTATCTGGACTGTCAGGAGGACCCCCAGAAGTATGTGGGCAAGACCGTCCGTTTCCTGGCGCAGGTGTGCCAGACCAGCCGCGCGGGCAAGAACAGCTTTGTCCCCGGCCGCTTTGCCATGACCTGCTGCGTGCAGGACATCCAGTTCGTGGGCTTCCCCTGCGTTTACGACGGCTACAAGGCCCTGGAGCAGCGCAGCTGGGTGACGGTCACTGCACGGGTGGGCTACAAGTTCCACAACATTTACCGGGGCAAAGGCCCCGTCCTGAGCGCCACCACCGTGGAGCCGGCCCACAAGCCCCTCAACGACGTGGTCACCTTCTCGTAAACCTGGCAGGACCCCTGTTTTGTTCCGTCCCCGGCCGCCGGCCGGTGCACCATAACCGTTTCAAAGACATAGGAGGTTGCAGATGAGAGCTTTATTCCAACTGTTGGGCGCAGTGACCGCTGTCGCTGCCGCGGGCCTGGGCGTCGCCGTCCTGGCCAAGAAACTGGGCAAGGAGTTCCCTGTCAAGGTCACCGTGAACGTGGCGGAGGACGCCGAGCAGGACAAGGAGACCGCCGACAAGACCGCCGCCGCCTATGAGGCGGGCGTGGCCGCCGGCAAGGCCCACGCCGAGGCCATGGAGAAGGCCGCCGAAGCAGAGGCCGCTGACGCCGCAGAGGCAGAGGCCGAAGCGGAGGAAGCCCCGGCCGCCGGTGAGGCCGGAGAGGAAGAGGATAAGTAATCTTCTTTTCCGCAAGAAACAGACGATCCTTCCACGGATCGCAGGAGCGTTTCGGAGCGCCCGCGCAAGCGGGCGCTCTTCTTTTTTGCTCCCCTCTCAGGCGCTTCGCCGCCTAATAGCCCTCTCAGTCTCGCTTCGCTCGACAGCCCCTCTTGCGCTTAGCCGATTTTTGCGGCGCGCCTCGGCGGGCGCTTGCAAAAACCGGAGCGCAGCGCCACTCACAGCTCCCTGCTTCGTCCGCTGGACGCGGTCGCTGTTCGTGCCCCCGCACGCGGGGGAGCCTCCCCTCTCAGGCGCTTCGCGCCAGCTCTCCCACAGGGAGAGCCAAGTTTACGCCCGTGGACAGAGGGAAACTTTGTGGTAAGATGAACTTTTTTGCGGCTTTGCCTTACCACAAACTTTGCCGCGATTGACGCAGGTACACTTGGCTCCCCCCCGCGGAGGAGCTGCCATGCCGCAAAGCGGCATGACTGAGAGGGGAGCAAAAAACTGCATAAATATACAAAATTTACCACTCCCACGCTCAAAATTCCTTCCCGCGCCTGTGGCGCGAAACGGACTGAAAAGACAGGAAGTAAAGAAAAGAAAGCAAAAACCAAAAATTTGTAAATCGGGCCTTGACACCGGGGGGGGTATGCTATAATGCTTTTGAAAGGAAAAGGACCTTCCTTTCAGCCTGTTTTGGGTCTCTATCTTTTATACACCATAAGGAGGAAAAATTCATTATGAAACTCAAGAAGATTGCCTCTCTGGCTCTGGCCGGTGTCATGGCTGTTTCCATGCTGACCGCCTGCGGCAGCAACGCTATCGACGAGCAGCCCCCTGTTGACAACAGCGGAGATAATGCTGTTGCTGGTTATTCGACCGAAGTGTACGAGAATCTGTCTGCTGCAGCACAGTCCAAGATCAGCTTTTCGAATAGCTCTGAACTGAATAGCGCATTGACTAAGGCGATGGCTTATGTTGCGAGCAATGATATTGCTGACAAGTATGATGAAAACATGTATAATAAAGTTATGCATGTAAAACAGGATACTGTGGATGCTTCCATGCTGAATGCAGCTAAGAGCCTGATTGATACCCGTAAGGCAGAAAATGATACTTATATGAATGTTGAGACTGCCATTGAGAAGCTGGCTCCTACCACTGCAAATCAGGGTGAAAAGACTTTGAATGTGGATCTGCTGTTCGTGATTGATGGCGGTGTGAAGATGAGTGCTGTTATGGATCAGATCGCAGACCAGATTGATACCCAGATTGTCAAGCTGGAACTGGACAATGATAACATCACCACAAATAATGAGTCTACCCTGCGTTACACCTATACTGGCTCTGTGAGTGCGGATACGATTACTCTGGCTGGTGATCATAACAAGAGTGCTACTTTTGTTGCCGTTGAAATTACTCGTACTCTGGGCTGATTTTTGTAAATTCTACTTATAACAAATACAGGGCACCATACTGTATTTGATGTAAGGGGCTTATAAGCAACTGAGACCGTTTATAAGCTCGGGTAAATACCCATCCGATGTGACGACAAAAAGGGATAACCTAACCAGTCATTCCTTCTGTTGTTGATCGCACCAAAACAAAAGAACTTTTGCGTCACGAAAGATAGGGTCCCTCTGCGGGGGCTGGTTCTTAGGAACCAGCCTCCGCATTGTTTGTTGTTGCCCTCTCCGGCCCTGCGGGCCACCTCCCCCGCACGCGTGGGAGGCTGAGCCTAAAGGTTACGTTTTGGCTCCCCCGCGTGCGGGGGAGCTGTCGAGCGGAGCGAGACTGAGAGGGGATAAAAACGGCTC
>ERZ1090864.1023-NODE-1026-length-13856-cov-20.648214_pt1 | contig 13856 bp, 19 predicted proteins | sample MGYA00478479_ERZ1090864 | MGnify/ENA primary metagenome ERZ1090864 (study PRJEB33644, sample SAMEA5815743) | chicken gut metagenome | biome: Chicken; feature: Gastrointestinal Tract; material: Caecum | place: Ireland | collected 2019-01-01 | study: A study of... | reverse complement strand
TATAAGGAATTTCAAGTGTTTTTGCAGAAGGGGAGAGGTGCCAGGTGGATTACAAGCAACTACTGCTCGATTTAATCGAACGGGCAACCGATATGGAAATGCTGGATTTAATCTATCGGTTTGCCAAAAAGTTACTGGACTAGGCTGCGGCCTAGTCCTTTTTTCGTAAGCTTGTTTACCAGGCGTTCTATATCCTCCCAATCTTTTTTGTCTAATTTACTCATAGCTTCAATCAGGCGCTTTTTAAATGTTCCATCTTCTTCCTTTATCAAATCACCCAGAAAATCGGTAATCTGCTGATTACGGGTTTTCGGGACAAACATTTCACCCTCACCGGTACGAAGCCAGGTTTCGTTGACATCAAATTCCCTGCAAATAGAAACGGCCATTTGGTCAGTGAGGTTTCGGTTATTGTTTTCTATGTTAGAAATGGCGGTTCTTCCCACCCCTAACCGTCCACCAAATTTTTCCATCGTTAAATTGAGGTATTTTCTTATTTCTTTAATCCGTTCGCCTTGCGTCATTTTATCACCTCCTCCTATATCTAGGATAACACCGAGATAGTCAAAAGTCAACTAAAAAACGTCACAAAGAAAACAAATAATACTTGACATAGGACACAAAGTGACGTATAATAGACACATGGAAAACAAAAAGGAGGTGATGAACACATGGACGAGCGCGAAAAAGAAATTGCCCAGAAAATCGCAGAGGCAGTCCCTAAGATGGACGATTTTACCAAAGGTTACCTGCTGGGGCAGGTAGAGGCGATGGCGCATAAAAAGGAAACTGATGGGCCGGAAGAAAAGGCAGGATAAAAAAGCACGGTATGATCTGGGCAAGATGCCGCAGACAGGAGAAAAAGGAGCGTGAGAACATGACAAATGCCGAAAAAGCAACAGCAGAAAAAAACGCAAAGAAAGAGCAGGCGGAAATGCAGCCGTATGACGGCTAATTTCCAGCGCGGGGGCGAGAATCGATAAGGCCGAGTGGGAAATGCAGGAGCAGCGGAACATGCTCCTATCGGTACGGATCTTAATCGTAGGACTGGCCGCCGCATTGCTATTAAGCAACCTTATGCACATAGCATGGCATAGGGAGATGGAGGCGAAAATCCAAGCGGCGCAAGAAATCGGTACAACCAGTACCGCATACAATCAACCAGGAGGTGGAGGCGATGCGCTACGAGATAGTCAACTACATAGAGCTGGCGGACGGGCGGACAATCTGCCTGGATAATGAGCCGCTGGAGGCACGACGCAGGTACGGGGTCATGATCCAAGACCGGATGATGGGGGCCCTAGGATACCGCCGAAGGGATACAAAGGAGAAAACCGCCTAACGGCGGGAAAGGAGGACAAGCTGTGAGAAGAAAAATAATAACCCTAGAGGTCCGGCTCAAGTATCCAGGGTACCGCCTGGACTGGGTAAGCAGCAAAAAGGCCATTATCACCAGCCCGAACGGAAGAAGGTACTTAATACCGTATAACCCGGAACCCTGGAGCTGGCAGCGCCTGGTTACCTGGCTGGTGCCGGCGGTGATCTGGCTTTGGGGGATGTGGATGGTATGCGTCGGCTTATTAATGTTGTGGAAGGGGTGAAAAAATGCGGACAAGAGTAAGGGACTGGCAGAGGGACTGGATCCGGGAAAATGGGCGGACAGATGAATTGGAAGTTGTAATCGCCGAAAGTGATGGTGCAGAAATCTATTCCGGCAGTTTCGTATGTATCCCGGAGTATGAACTGGACAAAAAGGTAATGGTTTCAGGCCGGATTCTGGATTCCACTGTCCCGGAAAGGATTGGGGCCATTCGACTGGTTGTATAAAAAAGGATCCCTCTGGCGGCAACCGGACGGGATCCAGCAAATAAAAATATTGTACATCCCTATTATAGGGAAATCGAGGAGGAAAATCAAGTGTCAATCAAAATCAACAAGCTCGAGATTGAAAATGTCAAGCGGGTAAAAGCCGTAAAAATAGAGCCGACAGAAAACGGCCTCACCATCATCGGCGGGAACAACAACCAGGGAAAGACATCCGTCCTGGATGCCATCGCCTGGGCCCTGGGCGGGGACAAATACCGGCCCTCCAAACCCCAGAGGGAAGGCTCCATTATCCCTCCGAACCTGCACATTGTCATGAACAACGGACTTATTGTGGAGCGCAAAGGGAAAAACAGTACCCTGAAAGTTACGGATCCCAGCGGCCAGAAGGGCGGACAGCAGCTCCTGAATGAGTTTGTGGAGCAGCTGGCCCTGGACCTGCCCCGGTTTATGGAAGCCTCCGGAAAAGAAAAGGCGGCAGTCCTGCTCAACATTATCGGTGTGGGGGACCGGCTGGCCCTTCTGGAAAAACAGGAAAAGGAGCAATACAGCGATAGGCAGGCCATTGGCCGGATTGCGGACCAGAAAGAAAAGTTTGCAAAAGAACAGCCTTATTATCCGGACGCCCCCAGCGAGCCTGTGTCTCCTTCCGAGCTGATAAAAAAGCAGCAGAACATCCTGGCGAAAAACGGGGAGAACCAGAGAAAGCGGGCACGGCTCCACGAGCTGGAGCAGGAAAGCCAGCGGGTAAATGAGGAGCTGGCAGCCCTGCTGCGGAAACAGGACCAGGTACAGGCAGACCTGGAAACGGCCAGGAAGTCCGCAGCGGATCTGCGTGACGAATCCACCGCGGAGCTGGAGGCCAGCATTGCAAATATTGAGGAAATCAACCGGAAAGTGCGGGCAAACCTTGACAAGGACAAGGCGGAGGAGGATGCCTGGGAATACCGGCGTCAGTATGAACAGCTGACAAAGGACATTGAGGCCACCCGGAAGGAAAAGATAGATCTTTTAACGAATGCCCGCCTCCCTCTCCCGGAGCTGGCCGTGGAGGATGGGGAACTCACCTACAAGGGCCAGAAATGGGACAACATGTCCGGTTCCGATCGGCTGAAGGTTGCTACGGCGATTGTGCGGGAACTGAACCCGAAATGTGGCTTTGTCCTCCTGGACAAGCTGGAACAGATGGATCGCACGACCCTGCAGGAGTTTGGACAATGGCTGGAGGCGGAAGGGCTCCAGGCCATCGCCACCCGGGTGAGCACGGGGGAGGAATGCTCCATCCTGATTGAGGATGGGTATGTCTTGGGACAGGAGCACCCCGAGGCACAGGAAGTAAAGAAATGGAAGGCAGGTGCGTTTTAATGAAGATTATCAGGGGGAAGATCCCCGGGGCAAAGAAGACTGTAATCTACGGGCCGGAAGGGATCGGCAAGTCCACGTTTGCGTCCCAGTTCCCGGATCCGCTGTTCATTGACACGGAGGGAAGCACAAAGGACATGGATGTGGCCCGTACGGAGACACCCAGCAGCTTTATGATGTTGATGGAGCTGGTCATGGAGGTAAAGCGGGATCCGTCCCTGTGCCGTACCCTGGTTATTGACACGGCGGACTGGGCCGAGATGCTGTGCATCTCCCAGATCTGCGACAAGAACCACAAGAGCAGCATTGAAGAGTTTGGATATGGAAAAGGCTATGTCTATGTGCAGGAGGAATTCGGGCGGCTGTTAAACCTCCTGGAGGAGGTAGTGAAGGCCGGCGTCAACGTGGTGCTGACGGCCCATGCAAAGATGCGTAAATTCGAACAGCCGGATGAACTGGGGGCTTATGACCGCTGGGAGATGAAGCTCACCAAACAGACAGCGCCTATGGTTAAGGAATGGGCGGATATGGTCCTTTTTGCCAACTACAAGACCCTGGTGGTAAACGTGGACGGACAGGGCGCACAGAAGGGGAAGAACAAGGCCCAGGGCGGCCGCCGGGTCATGTACACCACCCATCACAGCTGCTGGGACGCCAAGAACCGTTACGGCCTGCCGGAAGAGCTGCCCTTTGAGTATGCGGCCATCCGGCACGTGATAGAGGATGCCGGGGCAAGCACAGAAGCTGCCCCGGCATACCAGGCACCGCCGCAGGATAAAAAGCCGCTGGCTGCTGTAAATACCGGGGCCCAGTACCAGGAGCCTTCTGGGGACAAAAGCCGCCAGGAGCCTGCAAAGGAAACGCAAACAGCTGCGCCGGTGGATTCTAAGCCAGGGGAAATAGTGGACGTGGATCCCCGGGTGCCCAAAAAGCTGCGGGACCTGATGCTTGCCAACGGTGTATGTGAGTGGGATGTCCAGAATGTCTGCGAGGCCCGGGGGTATGTCCCCACAGACACACCCATTTGGGAATATGACAAGGTAAACCCAGGAATTGTTGACGGCCTGCTGGTTCCGCAATGGGATCAGATGTATGCGGCCATCCGGGAAATGAAGGAAAAAGACGCATTAGTATTTAACTAGGAGGTAAGCAGTTATGAGCAACTATGAGGAATTAGGCTGGGAAGCCAGCTTCAGCAATGATTTTAATGACAGCGATTTTATTCTCCTTCCCGAAGGGGATTATGATTTTACCGTGGACAGCTTCGAGAGGGCACGGCATGAAGGGAGCGAATGGATCCCGCCCTGCCATAAAGCCATCTTAAAGCTCCGGATTGACGCACCGGAGGGGCCGGCCATTATCACCCAGAACCTGTACCTGTGCACAAAAAACTCATGCCGGCGCGATATTTACCGCTTTTTTGAGAGCATCGGGCAGGTGAAAGACGGGGAAGACCTACGCCCCAATTGGTCCGCCGGGAACCTGGTCGGACAGACAGGGCGGGCCCATGTCATCCAGCGGCCTGACAAAAAGGATCCGAGCAAGATTTACAACAATATCAAGAACTTCTACCCCAAGCAGCCCAAGAAGTTCACCCCGGGAAAATTTTAAATGGAACTTCGGCCATATCAGGAGGAGGCACGGCAGGCCATTGAAGGGGAATGGGGCAAGGGAACCCGGCGGACACTTCTGGTCCTTCCCACGGGCTGCGGGAAGACCATTGTGTTTGCCAAAGTAACGGAAGACCGGATCCGCCAGGGCAGCCGGGTGCTGATCCTGGCCCACCGGGGAGAGCTCTTGGAGCAGGCGGCCGATAAGATCGGCAGGGCCACACGGCTGGGATGTGCGGTGGAGAAGGCGGAGCAGTCCTGCCTGGGGAGCTGGTTCCGGGTGGTGGTGGGGTCCGTACAGACGCTGATGCGGGAAAAACGGTTAAACCGGTTCCCGGAGGACTATTTCGGGACCATCATCATTGACGAAGCCCACCACTGCATTTCCGACAGCTACCGGAAGGTTTTAAACCATTTCCCGGAGGCACGCGTGCTGGGGGTAACGGCCACGCCGGACCGGGGGGACATGCGCAACCTCGGCGAAGTATTTGACAGCCTGGCCTATGAATACACCCTTCCCCGGGCCATCCGGGAGGGGTACCTGTCCCCGATCAAGGCTATGACCATCCCGTTAACGCTTAGCCTGGCGGGCGTATCGATCCAGGCCGGGGACTTTAAGGCCGGGGATATCGCCACGGCATTGGACCCATACCTTTACCAGATTGCGGATGAGATGGCTAAATACTGCATGGATCGGAAGACGGTAGTATTTCTTCCCCTGGTCAAAACAAGCCAGAAGTTCCGGGACATCCTGCTGGAAAAGGGATTTAAGGCCACAGAGGTCAACGGGGAGAGCCGGAACCGGAAAGAGATTCTGGAAGCTTTTGACCGGGGGGATTACAACGTGCTGTGCAACTCCATGCTGCTGACGGAAGGGTGGGACTGCCCGTCCGTAGACTGCATCGTGGTACTGCGTCCTACAAAGGTGCGGAGCCTGTACAGCCAGATGGTGGGCCGGGGGACCCGGCTGCACCCGGGGAAGGAGCACCTGCTGTTACTGGACTTTTTGTGGCATACAGAGCGGCATGAGCTGTGCCATCCGGCATCCCTGATCTGCGAAAACGAAGACGTTGCCCGGAAGATGACCGCTGACCTGGAGGCAACCGCGGGCTGCCCGGTCGATTTGGAAGAAGCGGAAAAGAAGGCATCGGAAGAGGTTGTGGCAGAAAGGGAGGAAGCCCTGGCAGCCAAGCTGGCGGAAATGAAGCACCGCAAAAAGAGGCTGGTGGATCCCCTGCAGTTTGAAATGAGCATCAAGGCGGAGGACCTGGCGGGCTACGTGCCGAGCTTCGGCTGGGAAATGTCCCCGCCTTCCGACAAACAGAAGGCAGCCCTGGAAAAGCTAGGGATCTGCCCAGATGAAATTGATAATTCCGGGAAAGCGGAAAAGCTTCTGGACCGCCTGGCCGTACGCAGAAATGAAGGCCTTACCACCCCGAAGCAGATCCGTTTTCTGGAAAGCAGAGGGTTCCAGCATGTGGGAACCTGGCAGTTTGATACAGCCAAGAAACTGATTGACCGTATTGCCGCAAATGGATGGAGGATTCCAAGCGGTATTAACCCGTCAGAATATAGGGAAGGAGCATAAGCAGGAATGGAAAACAGCCAGTATGACCTTTTAGAGGTGCTCGCACATATCAATCCAGCGGAACTGGATTATCAGGACTGGCTGAATGTAGGCATGGCCCTGGAGTACGAAGGATACAGCGCAGGCGTATGGGACAGCTGGAGTCAGAGGGATGCCGGGCGTTACCATGCGGGGGAATGTGAAAAAAAATGGAGGGGGTTCCGGGGGACTGCCCATGAACCGGTGACCGGAGGAACTATTGTGCAGCTGGCCAGGGAGCAGGGATGGAACCCGCCCTATGATCCGGGCCGGGTTTTTGGCTGGGATGACTCAATCTCTAGGGATGGGATTGTTGTGGACCAGAACTGGATTGAAGAAAAAGAGATTGAAGCGCCTGCAGACAACTGGGATCCGGTGCGGGACCTGACCCGGTACCTGGAAACCCTGTTTGATTCCACAGAAAACGTGGGGTATGTGACCCGGAGCTTTGAGAAAGACGGGAAATATATGCCCACAAAGGGGAGCTGGACCCGGACCGCCGGGCAGCTCATTGAGCAGCTGGCCCACTGCGGCGGGGACATCGGGAAGGTGCTGGGGGACTACAATCCCAAGGTAGGCGCCTGGATCCGGTTTAATCCCCTGGACGGGAAGGACTGTAAAAACAACAACGTAACGGACTTCCGGTATGCCCTGGTGGAATCAGACAGCATGGAAATAGAGAAGCAGAACGCCCTCATCCGGGAACTGGAGCTCCCTGTGGCCTGCCTGGTGCATTCCGGGAAAAAGAGCCTGCACGCCATTGTACATATCGATGCCGGCAGCTATGAGGAATACCGGAAACGGGTGGATTACCTCTATGATGTGTGCCGGAAGAACGGCCTGGACATTGACAAGCAGAACCGCAATCCTTCCCGGCTGTCACGGATGCCGGGTGTAATGCGGGACGGCAATAAACAGTTTTTAGTGGATACCAACATCGGGAAGGAAAGCTTCGCGGAATGGAAGGATTGGATTGAAAGCATAAGTGACGACCTGCCGGAGCCGGAAAGCCTGTCCGATGTATGGAACTGCCTGCCGGAGCTGTCCCCGCCTTTAATTGACGGCGTGCTGCGCCAGGGGCACAAGATGCTCCTGGCAGGGCCGTCCAAGGCAGGAAAATCCTTTGCCCTGATAGAGCTGGCCATCGCCATTGCAGAAGGGTGGAAATGGCTGTCCTGGATGTGCACGATGGGCCGTGTGCTCTACGTGAATCTGGAGCTGGACCGGGCCAGCTGCCTGCACCGTTTTAAGGATGTATATCAGGCAATGGGCCGGCGTCCGGGGCACTTAAAGAATATTGATATCTGGAACCTGCGGGGGAAATCCCGGCCGATGGACAAGCTGGCCCCAATGTTAATCCGCAGGGCATCCAAAAAAAGCTATATTGCCATTATTATCGACCCCATCTACAAGGTGATTACCGGCGATGAAAACAGTGCGGATCAGATGGCAAATTTCTGCAACCAGTTTGACCTGGTATGCAATGAGTTAAAGGCAGCGGTGATTTACTGCCACCACCACAGCAAAGGCGCCCAGGGCGGTAAAAAGAGCATGGACCGGGCCAGCGGCTCCGGTGTGTTTGCCCGGGATCCGGACGCGATGCTGGATATGATTGAACTGGAGCTGTCCGGGGATGTATTGAAGCAGGAGGAAAACAAAGCCATATGCGCGGCCTGCAGGCAGTATCTGGATGCCCATTATAAGTGGGAGGATGACCTGTCTCAGGACGATTTATGCAGCAGCTATCAAATGCTTAATTACTGCGAAAACAAGCTGTCCCCGGCACAGTGGGCGGAATTAAAAGCCATTACGGACACAGCAAAGGCCAGGGCCAGGAGCATGACAGCCTGGCGGATTGAGGGGACGCTGCGGGAATATCCCAAGTTCCCCGCCGTAAATTTATGGTTTGATTACCCCTGCCACCGGGCGGACGATGCGGGCATCCTGGGAGACATCCAGCCGGAGGCAGAGCGGGCACCCTGGCAGAAAAAGAAAAAAACGCCGGAGCAGAGAAAAAAGGAAAAGGAGCAGAGCCTCCTCATAGCGTTTGATGCCGCCGAAAAAAATGAGGACGGGGCGGCTAAAATTTCTGACCTGGCAGACATCATGGGCATCTCATTGAACACAGCTAAAAAATATGTGGATGCCTCGAAAGAGCTGAAACGGGATAAAGACGGGATGGTGTCAGAATGTCAGAAGCATTGATTTGACACCTGACAGCAAAGGGTGTCAGCTGTCAAAAACCGCTGATTTGACACCTTGACAGCGGGGTGTCAAAAAGGGTGTCAAGTGTCAAAAATACGATATTTGACAGGCGCAGTGGAGGTGTCAAAAAATGGGGTGTCAAAAAGGTATATATAATATACCTTTTTGACACACACCCAATTTTGACACCCCACCTCCAAGGGAAAGTTGACAGGGCATTTTGACAGCAGAAAAAAAAAGAGGTGAATTCAGATGGCAGTTGAATTTTTCATGCCGATGGTTCCTCCCACCTGCACCCACCAGGAAAAGCAGGTGCGGGTGGTGAAAGGCAGGCCGGTGTTTTATGAGCCGGCGGAACTAAAAGCAGCCCGTCAGAAACTGACGGATCATCTGGCAGGGCACAGGCCGGAGGAACCATACCGGTGCGGGGTGCGGCTTCTGGTTAAATGGTGCTTCCCAAAAGGCCGGCATAAAGCCGGCAGCTACCGGACTACAAAACCGGATACGGACAACCTGCAGAAGCTTTTAAAAGACTGTATGACTGCATGCGGTTTCTGGCTGGATGATGCACTGGTAGCCTCCGAGATTGTGGAGAAGTTCTGGGCGGAGGTGCCGGGGATTTACGTTAAGGTGGAGAGCTTATGACGCTTGAGGATGTGGGCATTTTAAGCGATGGGCAGGTACGGGGGATTTATTATGATGTGTACAATGGCTTCTGGCGCAGGTACCGGGATCATGTGCCCGCCTGGAAATCCCCGGAATGGGAAAATATCGTGGAATATGAAAAGCGGCTGCGTGCCAAATATGGGAACTGCCCAATGGTGCTGCATATGGTTCAGGATGTAATGGACCAGCTGGAAGCCAGGAGCCGGAAGGAGAGACAATGTGAATAAAACAAATCTTCCGGTGGATAACCAGGTTTATATTTGCAGCATATGTGGGAAAGCCATTGCGGGCGAGCATGTGGAAATCAGAACTAGACGAAACACAAAACTGCATATCCATTACGGATGCATACCAAGAGGGAGTGGGAGCGGTAATGAGAAAAAGCAATAAAGCGAAGCGGGCGGACAAGCTTAGAACCCAGCACGCAAAGGACGCGGCGTACAGCCAGGAGATAAAGGAGCGGCCGGCTACCTGGTCGGCCCGGATGCCGGCGTACTGCTACACGGAGCTGTGCCCGGATCCGGCGCTGCGGATGCGGCGAACAGAGAGATGTATGTGAACAGCCGGGGAGAACCGAATTTGAGCGGACAAGTGAAGATGTGGCCCACGCCGAAAGCCAGCCTGCGAGGAGATTGCCCATCGGAGAGGAATCGGAAAAGCCCGGATTTGTCAGCGGCTGTGAAAATGTGGGCCACACCTACGGCGCAGGATTACAAACGGAGAGGACCAAACAGCAACCAACAAGGGCTTCCAGAACAGGTAAGAATGTACAATACTCCGACAGCGCAGGACGCAAAAAAACAGTACACTGCCGCACAGCCAAATAAAACGAGATTCACTGGTTGGAGATATTCTGAGAGAAAAAACGAATCGAGAGAGTGGGCAACTGAATCCATCATGGACAGAATGGCTAATGGGCTTCCCGATTGGATGGACGGAGATTTAGATTTGAGGTACACGATATGTATGGATTTATAAGTGGGATAACAGATACGAATGACATTAACTATTGCCCGAAATGTGGAGCTGTCATAGCGGCGCATCGTGCAGACGGGACAGCAAGGTGCCTGGATTGTGGGTTCCATTTTGGAGTAGTCGAGTGTGAAGAAGATAAGGAAGATTAAGATTTTGGAGGTGAAAAATGTATATTGTCAAAGAAAATATGGATGGAACTGTAACGATAGATAGAAAAGTTTATGACGTGCTACGCAAAAAGGCGTGTGAAAATAAGACGGAGTATATTCCGCTTACGCCAGCAATAAGAGAAACCGTAAACAATATAATTGATGGCAGGCTGTCGGAGCTTGATAAATGCGACCAGACGGCATGGGTAAGTATGGCTCGAATCGCAAATGAGGCGTGTAAAAATCTTATCAATGCGCTTCCGGATGGGTACCTTTTGCCGGTTACTAGAAATTAAGAATTAGGTGAAAAGATGGGAAATGAATTATCAACAGAAGAATGGAAGGCAGAGAAGAAACGTAAAAAGGCCCAGATGACGGCCATGCAAGCGCTGCCTTATGAAATCAAGGTAAAACGCGCAGAATTGCGGGCCAGGGAATTTGTAGAGAAACTGGATGATATGGGCTTGGAGGCGCATGTGAGTGTTGGTGGTTTGGACAGCATTGTGCTGCTTTTGTTCCTCCGGAACATCGGGATTGATGTTCCGGCCATATCAGTATCCAGCCTGGAAGACAAGAGCATCCAAATGGTGCACAGGACGCTGGGAGTGATCTCGCTGGCTCCTGGAAAGCCGAAGGTGCAGATCCTCCAGGAGTATGGGTTCCCGGTGATCTCCAAAAGAATTGCTGGACGGATTGACACTTTGCAGCACCCAACGGAGAAGAACAAGACGGTAAGGCACGCGATTATTACCGGTGAATGCGGCGCACAGGGGCATTTTGCAAAAAACAGCCGCATGAAACTACCCCAGAAGTGGCTGGAATTATTTGCGGGATATGAGAACGAAAATGAGGGCGTGAATTACCAGATTGCCCCATTCCGGGTATCAAATAAGTGCTGTCTGTACATGAAAGAACAGCCCTGCGACCGATGGGCAAAGGAACATAACAGCCGGCCATTTCTTGGACTGATGGCATCAGAGGGAGGCCAACGCGAGGAAGCGTTGACGGAGCATGGATGCAATTACTTCGGGAAAGGCGTAATCCGAAGCGCACCGTTTGCGCCATTTCTGCGGCAAGACTTGTTGAAGCTGGCTCTTGATCTTAATGCTCCAGTACCAGAAATATATGGGACAATCGAGCGAAAATCAGATGGAACCTTGTATACCACGGGCGCCCAGCGTACTGGATGCAGCATGTGTGGGTTCGGAATCCACCTGGAAAGACGTCCACATCGTTTTGACCGGCTGAGGCAGAGGAGCCCAAAGGAATGGGAATTCTGGATGTACCGGTGCTGTACGGATCCCAACACCGGCGAGAAGTACGGATGGGGACGCGTGCTGGATTACATCGGCGTGCCCTGGGAAGATGCATGGGAGCCAGAGCCCGAACAGTTGGAGCTCGAATTATATTAAGATTTGGAGAAGAGGCGAGTAGTAACCATGACAAATAGAGAAGTGTATGAGAATATGTGTGATGAGCTGGAACAATACCATGCTATCGGAACTGTGGAAGAGTGCAGAAAGTCATTAAAGGAAGAAAATGTGCTTAAATTTTATTACTGTGAATCTGAAGATGATTATTATATCGGGAAAAGAGTAGGAAATTTTTATTATGCAAGATATGGAAAAACAGGTTTTACATGGTTCATGTCAAGGTATCTTCCGTGGGGTGAACACGTTATTGCACCGAATACACTATGGAAAGAGCACACATATCCTTCAGAACCGAAAGAGATTCCATTTTTTGAGTGGCTACAAGGTTTTATGAAAAAGTATTGCGGAGGCACAGCGGAAGAATGCCGGGAAGCGGTGGAGAAGCAGAGGCCAAAGAGGCCTATCAAAAGTGATTTAGACATCGAAGAAACTGTTGTTAAATTTTACGAATGCCCTAAATGTAAAGGTGTTTTGTGTGATATACCCGGAAACCGAGATAAGTTTTGCGGGGAGTGCGGGCAGGCTATCCAGTGGGACAGCTAAATTAAAATTTAGGTGATGATGAATGGAAATTACTCATTTGAGTCTTTTCAGCGGTATTGGTGGTCTTGATCTGGCTGCTGAATGGGCCGGAATTAAGACAGTGGGACAATGCGAATGGGCGGAATATCCGATAAAAGTATTGGAAAAGCACTGGCCGAACGTTCCACGCTGGAAAGACATTAGAACATTAACGGGAGACAGTTTTTATGAGCGAACAGGTAGAAGGACAGTTGACATTATTTCCGGAGGATTCCCCTGCCAGCCGTTCTCCGTTGCCGGGAAGCAAAGAGGCAAGGAAGATGACCGCTACCTCTGGCCAGAAATGGTTAGGGTTATCAAAGAACTCCGGCCTACTTGGGTTGTTGGAGAAAATGTTGCTGGAATCGTTAGAATGGCACTCCCCGATATTTTATCTGAGTTGGAAGCCTGTGGATATCGGACAAGGACATTTCTTATTCCAGCTTGCGCTGTCGGAGCCAGACACAGGAGATACAGGGTCGCGATTGTGGGCTACTCCGAATACAATGGATTATCTTCCGCAGCGGTCACCGGAGGCACTCAAAAGACAGGCAGAGGGCAGCAGGAAGGGAAGAAAAAGGCCGGCGAATTTACGGGAGCAAGTAAATCCGGAAACGGTCAAGATGTGGCCAACTCCCACACGGAACGGGAATTACAATCGCCCGGGAGCGAGCAAGACATCAGGAATGGGGTTGGCATCGGCCGTAAAACTTTGGCCGACGCCGAAAGCCAGTTTGAGGGGAGATTGCCCGTCAGAAAGGAACCGAAGAAGCCCGGATCTATCGGCAGCCGTGAAGATGTACAACACGCCGACAGCGCAGGATGCAAAGAACAGTACGTTACCGCAGAGCCAGATAAAGAGGGATTCACTGGTTGGGGATGTGATGCGGAAAATGTTTGCAACGCCACAAGCCAGAGATTATCGAACAGGTCAAGCGAGCCGATGGGAGGACAAAGAACACAGGAGCAGGAATCTGAACGATCAATGCGGCGGACAGTTGAATCCATACTGGGTGGAATGGTTGATGGGTTTCCCGCCGGGATGGACGGAGATTTAGATTTTCTCATCAATCATTACTGGGATGATGAGCCGGACATTCCGAGGATTGCAACGGGAATAGAACATAGGGTAGATAGACTGAAATGCTTAGGAAATGCCGTAGTTCCTCAACAATTTTATCCGATTTTTAAGGCAATAGCAGAAGTGGAGAATTTGTATCATGGCACGAAATAAGCAATACCCAATAATCCTCGGAATGAAACCGCCGAACAAGCAGGGCATAGGCATAAAGAGCAAACTCGGTTCGGGATATGACCTGTACATACTGGAATCCGATATGTCAGCACAGTACGCACAACTTCACTTCTGCAATAAAGAAGCGATTGACAGGATGATTGACCTTTTGCAGAGGATGAAAGAATTGTGGGAGAAGGACTAACCGTTAAGTAATCGAAAACATAGAAA
>ERZ1090864.1020-NODE-1023-length-13872-cov-13.436419_pt1 | contig 13872 bp, 10 predicted proteins | sample MGYA00478479_ERZ1090864 | MGnify/ENA primary metagenome ERZ1090864 (study PRJEB33644, sample SAMEA5815743) | chicken gut metagenome | biome: Chicken; feature: Gastrointestinal Tract; material: Caecum | place: Ireland | collected 2019-01-01 | study: A study of... | reverse complement strand
TTTTACAAAAATGTATTTTCTATATGATAATCTAAAATAAAGAATTTGAAAAGTGCAAAATACTTGCAATTATACCAAAATAAAATTATAATATTAACACAAACCCATAACATTACGGAAACAGAAGGAATGAAGAAGAATCATGCATAACTTATCAGTAAAAAAAGCAGGTATTTTCGCTTTAAGTATATTTATAGCCGTCTCTCTGGCAGGCTGCACTCCGGGGAAAGACGGAGATACAGAGATCAAAGCCGTAGACGCGGGGCTGACTGCGGCGCCAGAGAAAGAGGCCGACGACAGCAGAGAGACGGAAACAACGTCTTCAGACGGAATGATAGGTCCGATGCCGCAGCCGTCTTCAGCGGAAGCCGATCCGTCCGGAAGTGCGGCGCCGGAAGGGGACGGGCAGAACGGAGAGGATTCCATATCAGCGCAGGCGGATGCGAATGCCGGCGACGGCGCTCTTTCACCGCCCTCAGAAGGATCCGGGGGAAGCGTATTCGGACAGGAACAGACGTCGGAGCCCGTTACCGATGAAAGAATGCAGAGTCTCCTTTCCGGTCTGGCATTTCCATCGGCAAACGGGAGCTGGTCAGCTTATGTGTGCAATATCTCCGGAAATACGGAAGGAAGCATTAATTCCCACCGGATGCAGGCGGCAAGTCTCATTAAGCTTTATATCATGGGAGCCGTATATGAGAATTATGATCTCCTGACCGCTCAGTACGGGCAGGACAGCGTGGATTCCAACCTGTATTCCATGATCACGGTCAGCGATAACGACGCCGCCAATACGCTTACATCCTATCTGGGCAGCGGAGACGGGAACGCCGGAATGAGCGTGGTCAATGAATACTGTATGGCTAACGGATACAATGACACCCACATGGGAAGGCTTCTTCTGCACAGCAATGAATTTGACGATAATTACACTTCTGTTATGGACTGCGGAAACTTCCTGAAACGTGTCTACCAGGGGCACAGGGAGGGAGACTCCGTCGCATCGGCACAATTCCAGCTTCTGGCGGCACAGACCAGGCGGAACAAGATTCCCGCGCAGATGCCGGCGGGCGTCAGCGTGGCGAATAAGACGGGAGAACTTGGAGATGTGGAGAACGACGGGGGGATCATCTATAATGTGCCCAATGAACTGATCATTGTATTTATGTCGGAGAATCTGACAGAAGTGGGATCAGCTCAGAGTACCATCGCATCTCTCAGCCGCCAGATCTATGATTTTTATAACAGTTAAATAATTACAGGGGTTAAGCACAGCCGCAGGGGGGAAGGCGGATGTGCAGCAAATATTTTAAAGTAAAGGAGGTTTTCACTATGAAAAAGAGAATGGAAGGACAGAACGGATTTTTTCTTCTGAAGTGGGCGGCGCTTTTTGTTTTTGTATTTATTCTTTCCCTGCCGGTTACGGCGAAGGACAGCTATGCGGCCAGTACCTATACCGTAGTCGTGGATGAGGGATATCTGGCGCTGCGTACGGCGAAGGCTTACGATTCCCGCAACGAGATCGGCGAACTGTATACCGGAGATACGGTAGACGTAACGGATACCAGCGATTCCACTTACTGGTACGTATACTCACCGAAGTACGGGAAATCCGGCTATGTAAACAGGAATTATCTTGTGGGCGCGTCCAATACCTGGACGGTGAGCGTGAGCAAAGGTTATCTGGCGCTGCGTACGGCGAAAGCCTATGATTCCCGCAACGAGATCGGCGAACTGTATACCGGGGATACCGTTCAGGTGACGGATACCAGCGACGGTACTTACTGGTATGTATATTCCCCGAAGCATGGGAGATGCGGCTATGTGAACAGAGACTATCTTATTGCACCCAGTCTTTCCGGAGATGTCAGGACAGTCAGCGTAAGCAGCGGATATCTGGCGCTGCGTACAGCGAAGGCCTATGATTCCGCCAATGAGATCGGGGAACTGTATACCGGAGACGTCGTACAGCTTGTTGATACCAGCGACAGTACCTACTGGTATGTATATTCTCCCAAGCATAACAGAAACGGCTATGTAAACAGGAATTATCTCACAGGTGGGACGGTTTCCTATCCCACCTATACCGTAAGCGTGAGCAAGGGATATCTGGCGCTGCGTACGGCGAAGGCCTATGATGCTTCCAATGAGATCGGGGAACTTTATACCGGAGACACGGTACAGGTGATCGATTCCAGCGATAACGGTTACTGGTATGTATACTCTCCGAAACTGAATAAGAACGGCTATGTAAACAGGAATTATCTTTACTGATGATCCTTGAAGATGTGAAAAGCACCGGATTTTATTTCCGGTGCTTTTTCTCTTTGTCATCCGCGGGGGCCGGGCGGAGTTCGTCGATCAGATGCTCTATGAGCATTTTTTTCATGTATACGTCGAAACTGAGAAGGCAGATAAAGGAAAACAGTTTCAGGAATTCCTGGTCTTCCTCCGGGGCGTCCTGAAAGGTTGCCTGGGCTGTTTTGTACCGGGAGAGAAGATCCTTCGTCAGATATTCGATCTGTCCCTTCTCCATGCTGAATACCTCATTGTAGATAGAGGTAAGATCCATCTCAGAGTCGGACTTGAAATATTTCTCCGTAATGGGGCTGAGAAGGGTCTGGATATCGTTGATGGAAAGTATGCTCTTGAAATAATAAATAAAAATCAGCAGAAGCAGATGCTCTCTGGAATATTTCTTTTTTTCCGGGGAGGGGAGCAGGTTGTTCTTGGCGTAATTGTTGATCATGGTCTTGGTCAGGATCTTGTCGTCCGGATACCGCTTGGACGAAGCAAGCTGGGATTCCATGAAAGTGGTCACCTGATCCATATAGAGATCGATTCCCGGAATATCCTCCGGTTTGATATAGTCGATCCGGGAAACGCTCCGGATGATGCTGTTCATCATGTCGTGTATGTCAATTGTCATTTCTTTTATCACCTCTGCTCTATTATATAGTTTTCAAAACTACTTGTAAACATTTTTTTGTCCTGCCCTGCGGTTTTGTGTCGTTTTGTTTTCAGGATTTTATGATCCTGTTATTCTGGCGGTAACTGCGGGGAGACTGATCGTACACATTCTTAAAAGCTCTGGAAAAATGGAGCTGGTTGGGATAGCCCACTTTGATGCTGATGTCTTTGATCGAAATGTCGGTTGTTTTGAGAAGTTCGGCGGCTTTTGACATCCGGTAGCGGATCAGGAATTCCTGGGGGGACTGTCCCATGGTCTCTCTGAAAATCTTGCCGAAATAACTTCTGTCCAGATTCAGCCATTTCGCTATATCCTCCACGGATATGGGAAGCGCGTAATTCGCGTAGATAAACGAGATTGCCTCGTTGGTGTAGAACTGTGTCCTTTTTCCGTTCTGTGTTTTCCTGCGGGTGGCGGCTCCGGTAAGGATCGCGTCCATGACCAGAAACAGGTGCCCGATCAGATGATAGGAGGAGGACACGCTGCAGGAAGAAAGATACACCATTTCCTTACGGAGGATTTCCCCGGCCTGCTCTGTCTGGGGAGTGAAGACCGGAGAGTCGGAAGACAGTCCCGCCCCCTCAAGGATCTCCCTTGCCTTCAGACCGTCGAACTCAATCCAGCAGTATTCCCATGGATCGTGAAGGTCCGCGGTGTAGGTAGTGATCCTTCCGGGCTCGATGAGAAAGCCGGCGCCGCCCTGGAGCGGATATTCCCGGGATACATTATTGTGGTCCACAGACAGGGTGCCCTTCCCCGAGACGATATAGTGAAAGAGATAATGGTTCCTTACAGCCGGACCGAAAGAATGGAGAGGCTGGCATTTCTCGTAGCCGTACTGGTACAGAGTGAGATCCATAAAGCGGTCGTCCGAAAAAATGTGAAAAGCGAATTTATCCATATTTATTTCTCCCTGTAAAAGCCTAAATTATGAGTTTTGTACAAAAAAATCGACAAAAAAATGTAAAAAATAAACGAAATTTGCCGCTTTTTTATTATTATATATCATTATAAGTAGTGACTTCAACTATTTTCTTGAAAAACAGCATTTGGGTATAAAACGCAACCCGTAGGAATATTTACAGCAAAACAGGCCAATGCTACAATCAGTTTACCGAATATTGATAGAGGGAAAGGAGAAGAGCAATGAAAAAACAAGCATTAGTTGCCGTGGGACTTGGCGCCGTGGTTCTGGGTGCGGGAGTCGCGCTGACAGGATGCGGGGATTCTTCCTCAGACAGCGGAAAAGTCCAGATCGAGATGGTCCAGTACAAGCCGGAAGCCGTCAAGGCTTTTGAGCAGATGGAAGAGAAGTTCAATGCCACCCACGACGACATTGAGCTGACCATCGAGTCGCCCAACGAAGCCATGACGATCCTGAAGACACGTTTTATCAAGGAAGACCAGCCGGACATCATCGGTATCGGAGGAGACATCAACTACTCCAACTTCCTGGATTCCGACATGCTCATGGATATCTCTGATTTTGACGGCCTCGCGGATGTGAAGCAGTCCTATCTGGATATTCTTGAGAATCTGGAATTCGTTCCCACAGAGGGTACATACGCGGTTCCCTATGTGGCCAACGCCGCCGGCATTCTTTACAACAAAGATATGTTTGAGGAGAACGGATGGGAGATTCCCACCACATGGGATGAATTCCTGACGCTTCTCGATACCATCCAGGCTTCCGGCCAGCAGCCGCTGTACTTTGGGTTCAAGGATACCTGGACCTGTCTGGCGCCGTGGAACGCCATGGCCTGCGATCTTGCGCCGGCGGATGTATGCCAGCAGGTGAACAGGGGCGAGACCACCTTCGCGGAAGAATACAGGGAGACTGCGGAGAAGATCCTTCAGCTTCTGCCCTACGCGCAGCCGGATCCCACAGCCTACAGCTATAACGACGCGTGTACCGCATTCGCCAGAGGCGAGTCAGCGATGTACTGCATCGGAAGCTACGCGGTTCCGCAGATCCTGTCCGTAAACCCGGATATGAACATCGATTCCTTTGTTTTCCCGGCAAACGACGAGGCGGAGGGACAGGTTCTCAACTCCGGCGTCGACCTTCTGTTTTCTGTGATGGAAGACTGCGAGAACAAAGAAGCAGCCTACGAGGTGCTCCGTTTCATGATGGAGGACGAGAATATCCAGATCTATCTGGACGATCAGAACGCGATCCCCTGTAAAGAGGGCGAGTTCAATCTTCCGGAGCAGCTGGAAGGCATGACAGAGTATATCGAAGAAGGTAAGATGGTTGACTATCAGGATCATCATTATCCCACAGAGATGGCGGTGGACGCCATGATCCAGACTTATATTATGGACGGGGATACAGACGCATTCCTTGAGAAGTTTGACACTGACTGGGTGCGCTACAACCGTGACCTGATCCGCAAGGTTCAGGAGTATGAAGCAGAACACGGGGAAGGAGGAGAAGAATCATGATGGATAAGGCAAAGGGCAATGAAAGAAAACGCACGTTTCTTCTGATCACAATCCCGATCCTGGTGCTGTTTTTCGCATTTAACACACTGCCTCTGATCAAAGGTTTTATTTACAGTTTTACCAACTTCAAAGGATATGGAAGCTATGAATGGGTAGGACTCCGGAACTATATCGATCTGTTCCAGGACGCCCGTGTGGGAAAATCCTATCTGTTTACTTTCAAGTTTGCCATTGTTTCAACGATCATTGTTAACGTGGTCAGCCTGATCCTGGCGCTGGGACTGAACAGCAAGATCCGCGCGAAGAGCGCGCTGCGGGGTATTTACTTTATCCCCAACGTTCTGGGCGGACTGGTTGTAGGTTATATCTTCAGTTTTATTTTTACCTACATCATCCCCGCTGTGGGACAGGCTCTGGGCATCGAAGCCCTCAGCGGAAGTATGCTGGCGAGCACCAAAACCGCATGGTTCGCTATTGTGATCGTTGCCGCATGGCAGTCCATAGCGATGAACACCATTATTTATATTTCCGGTCTGCAGACAGTGCCGGAGGATGTTTATGAGGCCGGTTCCATTGATGGGGCTACAGGCTGGACGAAGTTCAAAAGCCTGACCTTCCCTCTGATCATCCCGTTTTTCACCATTAACATGGTACTCTGCATGAAGAACTTCCTGATGGCTTTCGACCAGATCATGGCGTTGACCAAAGGCGGTCCCGCACAGAGTACGGAATCTATCTCCTACCTGATCTACAGAAACGGTATGGACGGCGGACAGTTCGGCTTCCAGAGCGCCAACGCAGTACTGTTCTTCGTAGTGATCGTGGCGATCTCTGTGTTCCAGCTTTCGTTTATGAATAAGAAGGAGGAGCAGTTATGATGAAAAAGAAAAGTCATGGGGTCGGCGGAACCAACTGGCCGGTTACCATTCTGCTGATCATCGGATGTATCACAATTTTCTTCCCGCTGTACATGGCAGTGATCATTGCCTTTAAACAGCCGACGGAAATGACAAACGATATTGCGGGAGCGCTTTCCTTCCCGTCCAAATGGAGCCTCAGCAACTTTACCCAGGCGATGGAAGTCACAGACTTCTGGAACTCCCTTGGAAACTCTCTTCTGATCACGATCCTGACCGTGGTGATCGCTATCCTCCTTCATTCGCTGGCCGGATATGCCATCGGAAGAAACATGGGGCACAGCAAATTTTATAAATTTTCGTACCTTTATATCGTAAGCGGTATGTTCGTACCCTTCGCGATCCTGATGATGCCTCTGGTAAAACAGACGTCACAGATGGGAATCGGAAACAGGGCTGGTGTAATCGTTCTTTATGTGGTATTCTATATGCCGATGAACCTGCTTCTGTACTCCGGTTATCTGAAAAACATACCGCTGGCACTGGAAGAGGCCGCCAAAGTGGACGGCGCAAGCACATGGAAAACATACTGGAGCATTATCTTCCCCATTATGAAACCCATGCATGCCACGGTAGCCGTACTCACAGCGCTGGGAACCTGGAACGACGTTATGACACCCCTTGTTATCATGTCCGGCACAGGAAAAAACACCCTGCCTCTGGCACAGCTGAATTTCCAGACCCAGTTTGGTACAAACTATAACCTGGCGTTCGCGTCCTACCTGCTGGCGCTGATCCCGATCCTGATCTTCTATCTGGTATGCCAGAAACAGATCCTGAACGGTGTGGTAAACGGCGCTGTAAAATAAGTATGCCGGAGTTGCGTATGCAGGCTGGAGTGGATTGATCATAAAAATTCCAGTATAAAGGAGAAGACGATGTCAATAGTACTCAACGAACAGAAATCCTTATTTACACTGTGTACGAAAACCAGTATGTATCAGATGAAGACAGACCAGTACGGAGTTCTGCTTCATACCTATTACGGAAAAAAAACAGAGATTTTTGACTATTCCTATCTGATCCAGAGAAGGGATCACGGTTTTTCCGGAAATCCCTATCAGGCGGGCAACGACAGAACCTATTCTCTGGATACGCTTCCCCAGGAGTATTCCTGCTTTGGAAGCGGTGATTACCGGCAGAGCGCCCTGTCTGTGAGATACCAGACAGGAGCCAGAGCGCTGGAACTGCGCTATGAAGGCTTCGAGATCCTGGAAGGAAAGTACAGGATCCCGGGGCTTCCCTCCATCTACGCGGAGGACGGGAACCGGGCGGATACCCTGGTGATCACCATGAAAGACGATGTAGAAGATGTGTGTGTAAAACTTTATTACGGTGTTCTGGAGGATCTGGATCTGATCACCAGGGCAGTGTGCGTGGAAAACAGGGGCGCCGCCCCTGTTTTCCTGGAACGTGTGATGTCCATGTGTCTGGATAAGCCCTATGGAAACTACGACTGGATCACATTTTACGGAAAACACGAGATGGAACGGCAGCTTTCCAGAACTGCCGTTCATCATGGCGTTCAGTCGGTGGGAAGCCTGAGGGGCGCCTCCAGCCATCAGTACAATCCCTTTGTCATGCTTTCTGACAGAAATACAACCGAGACGCAGGGAGATTGTTATGGATTTTCCCTCCTCTACAGCGGGAATTTCCTTGCCGAGGCGGAGAAGGATCAGTTTGATCAGACGAGAGTACTGATGGGGATCCATCCGGAGAACTTCTCCTTTAAACTGGAACCGGGAAAGAGTTTCTGGGCTCCGGAAGCGGCCATGGTGTACAGCGACGGCGGTTTTGAAAAGCTGACCCATATTTATCACAGGGCTTTCCGGAACAATCTCTGCAGGGGAAGATTTAAACACGCAAGGAGACCGGTCCTTATCAATAACTGGGAAGGAACGTACTTTGATTTTACCGGCGAAAAACTCCTCCAGATGGCGGAGAAGGCGGCGGATCTCGGCGTGGAGCTTTTTGTGATGGACGACGGCTGGTTCGGAAACAGAGATACGGACAACAGCGGCCTTGGAGACTGGCATGTAAACGAGGAAAAGCTGGGCTGTACGCTCACCGAGCTTTCCGACAGGATCCATGCCATGGGGCTGAAGTTCGGTATCTGGTATGAACCGGAGGGGATCTCCGAGGACAGCAGCCTCTACCGGGAACATCCCGACTGGGTGCTCCGGGTTCCGGGACGAAATCCCATGAGGGGAAGATACCAGCTGGTCCTTGATTTTTCCAGAGCGGACGTGCGGGATTATATTTTCGATCAGATGTGCAGTGTCCTTGACAGAGCGAAAGTGGATTATCTGAAATGGGATTTCAACCGCAGTATCAGCGACGTTTACTCCGCGCAGCTTCCAGCCGACCGGCAGGGGGAAGTTCCCCACAGATATGTTCTGGGACTCTACGAGTTCCTGGAGCATCTGGGAAAGAGATATCCGGATATCCTTCTGGAAGGGTGCAGCGGCGGCGGCGGAAGATTCGACGCGGGTATGCTGCATTACAGCCCTCAGATTTGGTGCAGCGACGATACGGACGCTGTGGAGCGCCTGGAGATCCAGTACGGAACCTCCTTCTGTTATCCGGTAAGCACCATGGGAGCTCATGTTTCCGCCTGCCCCAATCACCAGACCGGAAGAACCACTCCTCTTAACACAAGGGCGGTGGTGGCTATGGCAGGAACCTTCGGTTATGAACTGGATCCCGGCAAACTCACGGAAGAAGAGAAGGACGAAGTGAGAAAACAGATCGCACTGTTTAAAGAATATTATGACCTGATCCAGGAAGGCAGGTATTACCGTCTGACCGACCCCGCCAGAGATGAGCATTACGCAGCCTGGGAGTTCGCGAAAGAGGACGGAAGCGAAGCGCTTCTCTGTGTGGTGGCGTCCAGAGTAAGGACAAACGATCCGCCCACCAGGATGCTCCTCCGGGGACTTGAGGAGGGCGCGCTCTATGAGGCGGAAGGGAAAGTATATCCCGGAGGCGCGCTTATCCATGGTGGTTTTCCTGTTCCCGAGGCGAAAGAGGAATACCAGAGCTGGATGTTCCATTTCGTGAGAAAATAAAACAAAATCATGTAAGGCAAACAGTGACATGGCTGCTTTTCCGGCGGAGATTTCTCTGCCGGGGAAGCAGCTTTTCTGTTTTGTATATTATTTTGCGGCAGAACTTGTGGGAACTGATGTTTTCCGTTATAATGTAGCATATGCGCGGCGGTGACGCGTAGGGAAATACACTGCCGCCGGCGTCAGTGTACAGAGCCTGCGGTTCCTGGCGCATTGGCGTTACAGAAACAGAGTAAAAAAGAGTTTCAGGATAAACGGGAGAAAACATGAGTATATATGAAACACTGAACGACATGCAGCAGAAAGCTGTTTACCATACGGAAGGTCCCCTTCTCATCCTTGCGGGGGCCGGCTCCGGCAAGACGAGGGTGCTCACCCACAGGATCGCCTATCTCATCGGAGAGAAAGGGGTAAATCCCTGGAATATCCTGGCGATTACCTTTACCAATAAGGCGGCCCAGGAGATGCGGGAGAGAGTGGACCAGATCGTGGGGAACGACGGCGGAAGCGTCTGGGTATCCACCTTCCACTCCACCTGTGTGCGGATCCTGCGCAGGTATATCGACCGGCTGGGATACGATAACAATTTTACCATCTACGATACAGACGACCAGAAAACGCTGATGAAAGACGTGTGCAGAAGACTGGACGTGGACACGAAGCAGTATAAGGAGCGGGCTCTCCTAGCGGCCATATCCCACGCCAAAGACGAGCTGCTCACTCCGGATGATATGGAGCGGAACGCCGGAGGCGACTTCCGGGAGAAAAGGATCGCGGAGATCTACAGGGAATATCAGGCCTCCCTCCGGCGGAACAACGCGCTGGATTTTGACGACCTGATCGTGAAGACGGTGGAACTGTTCCGGAAATGCGGGGAAGTGCTGGAATACTGGCAGGACAGATTCCGCTATATCATGGTGGACGAGTACCAGGACACCAATACCGCCCAGTTTAAATTCGTCAGTCTTCTGGCCTCCAAATATGAGAATCTCTGCGTGGTGGGAGACGACGACCAGTCTATCTACAAGTTCCGGGGAGCCAATATCGGCAATATCCTGGGATTCGAGAGGGTATTTCCCGGCGCCAAAGTGATCCGTCTGGAGCAGAATTACCGTTCCACCCAGAACATACTGAACGCGGCCAACGAAGTGATCGCCAATAACGCGGAGCGAAAACCGAAGAGACTGTGGACGGAGAATCCGGAGGGGGATAAGATCCATTTCCGACAGTTTATGAACGGATTCGAGGAAGCGGAATATGTGGTGGGAGATATTGCGAAAGGACGCCGGGAAGGGAGATTTCAGTACCGCGACTGCGCGGTATTGTACCGAACAAACGCCCAGTCCCGTCTTTTCGAAGAAAAGTGCCTGCTGGCAAACATCCCGTATAAGATCGTGGGCGGAGTGAATTTCTACGCCCGCAAAGAGATCAAGGATCTTCTCAGCTATATGAAGACTGTTGACAACGCCGCGGACGATCTGGCGGTAAAGAGGATCCTGAACGTTCCCAAAAGAGGGATCGGAGCCACTAGCATCACCAGGGTGCAGGATTACGCGGACAGCATGCAGATGAGCTTTTATGAGGCTCTGCAAAACGCAGGGGAGATCCCGTCCATCGGCAGGGCGGCGTCGAAGATAGAAGGCTTCGTATCTTTTATCCAGTCTCTCAAGAGCAAGGCCCAGGCCTATACGGTGGAGGAAATCCTGGAGGAGATCATCGACCTTACCGGATATGTGGATGAACTGAAGGCGGAGGATACGGAAGAATCCAGGGCAAGGATCGAGAATATCGACGAGCTCATCTCCAAGACCGTGTCCTATCAGGACTTAAGATCCGCAGAGGGAGGAGAGGTTTCGCTCTCCGGATTTCTGGAGGAGATCGCGCTGATCGCGGATATCGATACGGTGGATCCGGGGCAGGATTACGTGCTCCTGATGACGCTGCACAGCGCCAAGGGACTGGAATTTCCCAACGTGTACCTCGCCGGTATGGAGGACGGCATTTTTCCCGGAAGCATGAGCGTGTTTTCGGCAGATCCCTCTGACATGGAGGAGGAGCGAAGGCTCTGTTATGTGGGGATCACAAGGGCGATGAAAGAACTTACCCTTACCAGCGCCCGGCAGAGAATGATCCGCGGCGAGACCCAGTACAACCGTGTTTCCAGATTTGTGAGAGAGATTCCCAGAGAACTCGTGGAGCTGGGCGAGACCATTCAGGATAAAAAACCGAAGATCCCGGAGACGTCGTCCGCCAAAAGCGGTTACGCCCAGATGCGGATGGCTTTTCAGGCAAACGCCTTTCAGCCTCAGAATTTCAAAGTGACGAAAGCGGATTCTCTGGATTACGGCGTGGGCGATACGGTCCGCCACGTAAAATTCGGCGTGGGTATTGTGAAGAATATTGTGGAAGGCGGCAGAGATTATGAGGTTACGGTGGACTTCGACAGGGCCGGAACAAAAAAAATGTTCGCCGGGTTCGCAAAATTGAAAAAAATCTAAAATTTCATATAATTTCTGGTAAAATCCCGGGGATAGTGTTATACTACCTGACTTTCGGAGTTAGATGGCAAAAAATGGTGTTAAGCCACAGATTAAAACCTGTGACTTAACATCTTTTTTATTTGTGATTCTGTGAGAAAATATGAGGTGAGGGGAAGATTTGTCTTCTGCGCAAATTCCCGGATAAATATTGAGTTCCTTGTCAGGTTTATGTACTTCCTTTCAGAAACCCGGGCTGCACGGAACTGTTTAAAAAAGTTCAGGATATCTTCAGAACTGTATTGCTCCCCTAAGACTTTGAACTGCAGCAGGCGGGTCAAAAGGACAGCAAGATAGCAGACCAGGAAGTGGCCTGTGATGGTATCTTCTTTCTGGAGATACACGGGCCTTGCGTCCAACTGTGACTTCATGATCCGGAAGGATTCTTCAATTCGCCATAAGTTGTGATAGGTATGGTATACTTCTGAATCTGACATCTGGATCTCTGATGTAACAAAAAGATTATAACCAGCCAGCTCCAGTGCCTTTTCAATCGCTTTTTCATTCATAAGCACTTTTACTTTATCTTCTGACTTTTTCCCTTCTTTATCAACGGCCTGAAAGGTTACAAATTTTGCGCTGTCCCCGTATTCGGATCTTTTTGCCTGGCTTGCCCGGAGGATTTTTGCTTTTTCTATCTGCCTGCAGATTTCATTCTTTTGTTTTTTGGCGAGCTTAGGGTTATAGACGGCTACCCGTTTTTCCTGTAACCGCACAATCCTTTCCCGCCCCTGTTCGTCCGTGTATTTATACGGAAAATCATCGATGCACTCTTTGATCCGATAAAGAAGATCCCCCTTTTCGCTTTTAACGTCCCGGTAATCATTTTCCAATAAAACCCAGACCTGTTCTGTTTCCGGGAGCTGTTTCACAGACTTGGAGAAAAGATATCCGTCTCCTGATTTTACTGCATGGAGGATATTTTCCGAACAGTTTAATCCCTTGTCCGCCACCTGGATGGTTCTACCGGAAATGTTGTTCCGGCTTTTCAGATCATCGATCACCTCACGGATCACAGGCTTTTCACTTTCGTTGCCAGGATAGAGCTTCATTCCGATCGGGATCTGATGGGCATCCAGCAGAAGGCCCATTCCAACAATCGGATCCTTCCTGTTCTCCTTGGAAGGTCCCTTCCGGCGGAAATCATCCTCCCTGTCAATCTCAAAGTAAAAGTTTGTACAGTCGAAATAAGTATGGGAAGTATCCAATGGATATTCCCTGTTGATCTGGTGGTTATAGATCTCAATGATCTTTTCATATTCGGAGCCAAGATACTCCAGCCCTGCATACATCTGGTTCAGGGAAAACCTGGCAGGTTCATACAGCTTTGGCAGTACTTCGTCAAACGTTTTTGCTTTTGAGCAAGGGCAGACCGCCCTGGAATAGACCAGGGAAGACAGGAGGGAAAATACATTAAACTGGAAATCCGTAGCAGTCTGCATAAGATCGATATATTTCTTTACACCCAGGGATTCATTGATGTTTTTCAGGGGGAAGTAGCCCAGGAGTTTTTCGGGGGTTTCCTCGGAGATCTGCAAATCTTTCTCATTTTGCCGTTGCTCTGCCAGCTGTTGGTTTAACCGGGCAACCTCATCTTTGAAGAAAGCGACTGGGTCCTCGATTCCTTTTCCCTGGAGTTCATGGACGTAACCAAGGGCCTTATAAGAACGGTGGGCGGTATTCTTTTTGCGTGGGTCATAAAAACTTTCATAAATCTGAAGATAAGTACCTTTTTTTAGATTGGATTTTTTTAAAAAGTAAGCCATAAAATCACCTCTCCTTATTATAGCACCATAACACCATTTAGTAAAGAGGTCAAAAAATATTTTGTCAAGTTTATAAAAACTAAAAAAAGCCAGCAAATATGCTGACTGTAGGAATCCAAGAAAAGAATTACCCTTAAAGTATTATGGTGTTAAAACTGAAAGACGGGA
>ERZ1090864.1016-NODE-1019-length-13896-cov-38.837584_pt1 | contig 13896 bp, 10 predicted proteins | sample MGYA00478479_ERZ1090864 | MGnify/ENA primary metagenome ERZ1090864 (study PRJEB33644, sample SAMEA5815743) | chicken gut metagenome | biome: Chicken; feature: Gastrointestinal Tract; material: Caecum | place: Ireland | collected 2019-01-01 | study: A study of... | reverse complement strand
AGACCACGTTATCCGAAGCGCTGCTGTACCGCTCCGGACGCATCCGCAAACTCGGGCGCGTGGACCATGGCGACGCGTTCCTCGACACCGAATCATTGGAGAAGCAGCGTGGCATCACCATCCACGCCCACCAGGCATCCGTGCGTTGCGGCGACCTGGACCTCACGCTGCTCGACACCCCAGGCCACGTGGACTTCGCCGCCGAAACCGAACGTGTGCTGCGTGTGCTCGACTACGCGATTCTCGTGGTCTCCGGCACCGATGGCGTGCAGGGCCACACCGAAACCCTGTGGCGACTGCTTGCTCGATACCAGGTGCCCACTTTCATCTTCGTCAACAAGATGGATGCCGCCGGCGCCGACCGGGACGCGGCGCTCGCCGATTTGCGCCGTCGTCTGTCCGACGCCATCTATGAGCTGCCGGCGCCTGCCTCGGCCTTTGGTCCCGACTCCGGCACCGGTATTGGTGCCGATGCCTGTCGTACGGATGCCGACGCGGCTCATTCGGTGCCGCTCATCGAGGCCGCCCAGTGGCGGCACGCGGAAGATGTCGAGAATGTTGCCACGCTCGATGAATCGGCGATGGACGAATATCTGGAGACCGGCGGCATCACGCTGACGCGGCTGCGGACCATGATCGCCGAGCGCAAGCTGTTCCCCGTCTACTTCGGTTCGGCATTGAAGCTCGACGGCGTCGACGAGTTCATGACCGGATTGGAGACCTACGTGCGTGAGCCGCAATGGCCCGCAGCATTTGGCGCGCGCATCTACAAGATCTCCCATGACGCCCAGCACAATCGCCTCACCTGGCTCAAAGTCACCGGCGGCACGCTCAAGGCCAAGGCTCTGCTCACCAACGCTCGCGACTCGTCCGTTCCGTCGGGCGGAGTCCCCTCGCAGCCGGATGGGGGAACGGCCCCGCAATCCGTCTGGCAGGAGAAGGCCGACCAGGTCCGCGTCTATAACGGCGCCAAATTCGACATCGCCACCGACATCCCCGCCGGCAGTGTCTGTGCCGTCACCGGCCTGACCCACACCTTCCCAGGTGAAAGCCTCGGTATGGAACCCGATGCGGAATCGCCCAGCATCCAGCCGGTGCTCACCTACACCGTGCTCCCTCCGGACACCGACCTGGACGCGCTCGCCGAACGCGCCGCCGCTGCGCGCACGGCCGCGGCAATTGCGTCGGAGCCGGAACAGGGAACCGAATCTGATGGCGAGCAATCGAAGAACGCCGAATCCGACGCGGAGGCCGCAGTGCCGCTCGCGCCGGCATTCGACGACCTGACCCTGCACAAGGTCATCACCGCGCTGCGCGAACTGGAGGACGAGGATCCCCTGCTGCATGTGGTCTGGCAGGAGCGGCTGCGTGAGGTGCATATGCAGCTGATGGGCGCCGTGCAGTTGGAGATCATCCAACAGGAATTGCATGATCGATTCGGTCTGGACGTGGTGTTCGGCCCGGGCGGCATCCTGTATCGGGAGACGATCACGGCACCGATTGAGGGGGTCGGCCATTTCGAACCGCTACGGCATTATGCCGAGGCGCATATCCGGCTGGAGCCGGGCGCGCCGGGCAGCGGCGTGCAGATTGCGACCGCGGTGAGCGAGAACGTGCTGGACCGCAACTGGCAGCGGCTGATCATGACGCATCTGGGGGAGCGCGAGCACTTGGGCGTGCTGATCGGCGCACCCCTGACCGATGTCAAGCTGACGCTGGTGGCTGGTCGCGCGCACTTGAAGCATACGGAGGGCGGCGATTTCCGGCAGGCCACATACCGGGCCGTACGGCAGGGGCTGATGGAGCTGCGCGCGGGCGTTTCGGGGCGACCGTCGGCGGCGGAAGGACAGACCGATGCTGAGTTCGTGAAGGAAGCGATGTCGGGCGGTGTACGGTCGGGTGATTGTGGTTCGGATAGCGACGGCGGTGCTGTGACGACTGGACACGCTGGCCGATACGGGTATTGCCGTGTGCTGGAACCGTGGTACCGGTTCCGGCTAGAGGTGCCGCAGGATATGGTCGGCCGGGCGATGTCCGATATTCAGCGCATGGCCGGCACGTTTGAGATGGGTGACGATACGGGCGTTGGATTCGGCTCTGGCGCGGGTGCGTCTACCGGTTCCGCGATGGATGCCGACTACGCCGTGCTGACGGGGGAGTGCCCGGTCTCGGAGATGCGTGATTATGCGATGGATGTGAACGCGTATACGCATGGTCGCGGACGATTGAGCTGTACGTTCGCCGGCTACCGCCCGTGCCATGACGAGGAGCGCGTGGTGCGAGAGGCGCACTATGATCCGGAGTCGGATTTGGACAATACCCCCGATTCGGTGTTCTGCGCCCACGGCGCCGGCTACCCGGTCAAGTGGTACAAGGTGCCCGAGTTTGCGCATGTGGAGTATGTGGAGTAGTAGCAGCGGTGATAAGGGGCTGCGGCTGTTTTTGAGCCCTGTCACATGGCTGCCCATGAATACATCCGCGTTCTTTTCTAGTGCCTCGACCGGCTTCAGAAGCATCGTCACTTGTGTCCGTTGTACGCCCATTGTCGGACGCTATCGATTAAAAACTCATAATGCTTCTAAAGCTTTAACTAGCTTTGCCGTTAGGCCATTCAAACCGTATTCGTCATCAGCATGATAGAAAATAGTCCGGATATGGCTGTTATCAAATGGCAAGTTCTCTCTATCTCTTGAAATTGGAATCACTATCCTTCCTCTAGCGTGAGCCAAGCCCATTTCGTAATAAACGTTGGGATTGGCTCCGCTGAGGTCTGCAATAATAATTTTGGATCCTTCTATGAGCTTGAGAATGTCTTGTGTAATATCTGTTGGACGCTGGATTTCATCCACACGTATGCACTCGTACTCTAGCTGAGTTGCTGCTTCTTTTATCGCTCCGTACACCGGGTCCATATCTGGTGTTGGATAAGCAGGATTAAAAGGCATCATGACGGCAATCTGTTTATTGTTTATAGGTGTGTTGGGAAATTGAAGAACTGCCTCGCTTTGCACGGGATTATAGTTATTTCTCAAATCGCCGAGCATCTTATATGGGTCTCCCTCAAAGACCATCCAACGTGTTCTCAAACCACGCCATCCTTTTGACGCAAGTATCCGGTTTAACTTTACAGCGGGAAAAGAAGCGACCACTGAGTTAAGGCATTGGGATAAATCGGCCCCAAGATACCCGATTTGAGCAATTGCTGAGCTATTGTCAGCGTATTCAGGTGATGTGATGGTAGGAAGCGTTCGCAAAAGTTCGAAATTAGGTGTTCCATCTGGATTCTTGAATCTTGCTGCTACAGTAGGATCGGTATCCTCAAATATTCTTTCATTCTCTACGGGGAAAGATTCACTTGCTCGGATAATCACATTGAAATACATGGAACTATCGTCCTCGTTTTTCTTTGTCTCTGTGGAATGAGATGACATTATCTGCTTGCACTTTTGATACAAAATTTCATATTCAGTTTCACTTGCATCTTTATGAATGTAAAAGCTTTCATAGTACTTTAATAGATCTGCGAACAGCTTCCATACTTGATCGATTGAAGCTTCGGATACGAAACTCTCAAGAGAACGACCTTTTGAAAGCCTATATTTGTCACAGAGCCTTACGCCTATACTTTCCTGAGTGAAATCATCGAAACGTTCGGTGCCAAAATCTAAGACGTAACCATTACGGTTGAACAATCTTAGGAATGGTTCTTTTCCAGGAAAGTCACTCCATTTGACGTCATATTCACATCTCCTCGAATTCCTGACGGGTGAGAACAGTGTCGAAACCACCGATCTTCTCACCTTCGTGTTTATCAATGCCGGCATAGGAAAGACTGTCATCTTCGTAGCGTTTGAACTTGTACACGGCGTCGTTCATGCGGGCGCTGTTGAATACGTTCAGGCTAAGCAGAAGCTCGAAGTCGTCCTTTGTCAGGCCAGTGACTTTCTTGAACAATTCCGGTTCAAGCTTGGTGATGACATCCTTGAGCGTCTGTTCGCGATAATCGGTCAGGTACATGAAGATGGGAATACGAGTGGCGAACTTGATAAGCTTCTCCTGCACCTGCTTACGAAGAGTCTTGTATTCCTTTTCCTCGTCCCTGATCTCTTTCTTCTCCGTGGGCGTGGCCTTGTCTTCGGTCTCCTTCTTCAGGTCCTTGACATGCTCAGACTTATTGATGATTGTTTCAAGATCGTTGTTGAGGTTACGGAAACCTTCGATACTCATTAGCGCGTCCATAGCCTGTTGGTTGTTCATAAGATTCCTAAGCGTGAGATTATCCACGTTCACCAACAGGGCGCTTTCCCACCGTTTGGCGAGCAGCGTGGCAGAAGTGCCCGCGGAAGCGATGTCAAGCACATCTGTAGCGTTAACCTGTTTCATGCTGCTGCCGTCATAGGCAAGCACGGGAAGGAAATGAATGAACTCGCCCACGCTCTCTTCGGGAGATTTGCCTTCTTCGGGATTAAGCGAGCAGCTGTAGTCGGCGATCTGACGCAACGCCCGAGTCGGGGCGAAGTCGAAGATATAGCATTCCTTTTTCAGGATCTCGACTTGATTCGGGTGCTGTCCATCAGGATTCTTGATTGTCCATGGTGACTGAACCCGGAACGCTGCCTGAAAATATGTTTCAGGGCTCTTCAAATTGCGCAGCATGAAGATACCGGTCCATGGCTTGACGGTCACACCGGTGGTGAGCTTGCCACAAGACAAGGTGATGGACTTGGACTCCAATGGATTTGCCATTGATTTGCGCACTGGCTCCAGGGCGTCTAGGCCGATGCCTGCCGCCGCACCAGCTGCCACATTGATGTGGTACTCATGGAAAAAGGCGTTCTGACGATTGTTCAACAGGTTATTCATCGCATGGCATGATGCCACGGACGGGAGGAACCAGAACGTGTGGGTGAGGATGTTCTTCAACCGTGAATCAGAATAAGGCATGGGTGGTTTGCGGGCGCCCATCTTCAGCTCATCAATGGAGGTCTCCGACAGACTGCCACGTATCAGGTCAAGCCACTTTTGCACGTCGTTCTCATGCTTGAACCTCGCGTCGGTTCCGGTGCCTTCTGCTGCGAAGAATTCATTCAGGTCGAATTCGTCGAATTCGCCGCCTGCGGCGATCTCTCGAATCTGATCCGGCATCTGGTAGGTCATCAATACCACGCGAGGCAGTGCGGCATACGGGTTATCGCCGGGACCTCGCCAGTTTTCCTTTGCCCGTTGCTCATCGGCATAGGTCCAGTTGAAAATCTGTTCCTCGATGAATTCGCCGTTGGCGATTGCGCGGAACGGTGTGCCTGATAGAAACAAGTATCCACTCGTGGTGATGGGGCAATATGAATGTCGGTGCGCACTTCATTTGCGTTGATGATGGCATTCATATGGGCGTCGGATTCCTCAGGAGTGGTGCAGACTGTTTCTCCGTCCAGTACCTCGTCCGTTGCATAGCGTGGCAAGGATTCCATTATCGTCATAATTTCGCCTCCTTGTTAAGGCTCTGCGCAAGTATATTCCTTATGTTTTAGAGTACGTTCTGGATGATGCTGTTGAAAGAAAGCGGCGTTTCATAGGTGTATATGTGCCTTGGATATATTCGTGACTCAGACATCCGGCTAAAGATGATTGGGTCGCCGTGCCGTTGAAGTGAGGTATTCCTATGGCGATTGATTATCTGATCAAGGTCATCGAGTGCGAACCTTTACCAGGGTATAGGCTCAAGGTCAGGTGCTCGGATGGTGCTTCGGGTGTGTTCGATATGTCAAAGTATCTGGAACGTGGCGCGTTCAAACAGTTGAAGGCATTGGATGTTTTCAACGCTGTGCATCTGGTTTTTCGGTGTGCCGACATGGTCGGGTGATATTGATATCGCGCCGGAGCATGTGCGTTCCGATATGGTGCCGTGCCGAGAAGAAGATTAAGGCCACGTCGTTGCAGCAAGTGTAGCTATAGATGGTTATGCCGCGAGCGATCGTACTGTTCGCCCGTTCCGGTTCATTCCGTGCACACCTCCTTCACCGCCCACATATCCATTGCCGAATGCTCGCCGCCGGGCAGCGGGCCGTCCAGAAACTCGAATCCCGCCGACCTGTACAATCCGCAGGCCGCCTCCAGCGAGCTATGCGTCTCCAGATAGCATCGCCGATAATGCTCTCCCGCAAACGCCAACGCCGTTTCCAGCAATCGTCGCCCCAATCCGAGCCCGCGCCGATTCGCCGCAACATAGAGTTTCTGCAGCTCGCACGTATCCTCTGAACCCGGCCACGCCGCAATACCGACCCCGCCGACGACAATGCCGTCTGTGCCGGGATCGTATGTGTTGCAATCGTTCATGGCATGGCCAGAGGCAGCGCAACTATCCGCCACGGAATCGCAGTCGCCGCCACCGTCATCATCTCCGGAACTGGGGGCATCCCCGGAGCCAACCCGCTCAACCGCAACCCAATACGCCCCTGGTCGTTCCAATCCCGCGTAATACTCCGCCAACCGGTCCAACTGCGGATCGCAGTACGCGGTGCCGGGCCGGTCCAGCCCCGCATCCTCCAGACTCCAGCGGATCAGCGCGGCCATCGCCGCGTCGTCGGCAGACGTAATCGGGCGAATCGCATACGTCACACTCATACCGCCATTATCCACCGTCGGTGCGGAACGCGTGCCCCACACGGGCCCACATAAATCCGCAAACCGTGGCATCATCCATTCACATCCGCATAGACTGGCGACATTCACAGTGATTTTGGCCGTTCCCGTCTCAACGCAATCGGTGTACCGTGGACATCATGCCAGATGTCTCGCCGCAGGCCGCCCCCGATTACACCCCGTGGGCGCTGCGTACGCTCCAGCGCTTCTACGGATACGACTCGTTCCGTGGTCGGCAGTTGGAGGTCATCACCGCCATCCTCAATCGTCGCGATGTGCTGGCCGTCATGCCGACGGGCGCCGGCAAATCCGTCTGTTACCAGATTCCCGCCTGCGCGGCCGGCAAGGGCGGCCATCCTGCCCTGGTTCTGGTCATCACCCCGCTGCGGGCGCTCATGCACGACCAAGTCAACCAGCTGAACGCCCGCGGCATTCCCGCCGCGCTGATCGACTCCGCCACCGGGCGGGAGGATTACGCCCGCATCCAGCAAGGGGTTCGCAACGGGACGGTCCGTCTGCTGTATGTCTCGCCCGAACGGTTGACCGCGCCCGGATTCGTGCGGTTCTGCCAATCCATTCGCATCCGTCTGATCGCCGTCGATGAGGCGCACTGCGTATTCCAATGGGGACAGGATTTTCGCCCCGACTATCTGGGCATTGCGGATTTCATCGACCAGTTGCCGGAGCGTCCGGTCGTCGCCGCGTTCACCGCCACCGCCACGCCGGAGACCCGGACCGGTATCATACGCAACCTGCGATTGCGGGACCCGCTATCCGCTGCCGCCGGCTTCGACCGACCGAACCTGTTCTTCGACAGGCGTCGGGTGAACGGCAAGACGGAACGCACCGAATACGTCATAGACTATGCCCGTCGGCATCCGGGGGAGGGCGGCATCGTCTACTGCATGTCGCGAGACCGGACCGAGGAACTGGCTGAAGCGTTGAAGGATGCCGGAGTCAACGCCGAATACTTCCACGCCCGAATGGATGAGACGCGCAAGACACGGGTGCAGGACGGGTTCCTCAACGACGACATCGATGTCATCACAGCCACCACCGCGTTCGGCATGGGCGTCGACAAGCCCGATGTGCGCTGGGTGATCAACGACAGCGTTCCATCCAGCATGGAGGAGTACTACCAGGAGGCCGGACGTGCCGGAAGGGACGGGCAGCCGGCCACCTGTACGCTGCTGTGGAGCGAATTCGATTTCGAACTGCACCGGCGGCGTATCAAGGACTCCGTCGGCACCGCGCTCGCGGATGAGAACGACCGCAAGCGGGCCAAGGAGGCGGCATTGGCCCGAAGCCGCGCGATGGAACGGTATTGCGATGCCTCCGCATGTCTGCGCGGACAGATTCTGCGATATTTCGGCGACCGTCCGGAATCGGCGTCGTGCGGTGCCTGCGGGTATTGCACGAGGCGACAAGCCGCAGCGGATGTCAGGTCGCGTACCGATGGCCACGGCGGTCGCGCACCATCCCGCACGGTGGTCGTCGAGTCGATGGTCGTCGACCCGCAGTTGAAGACGCGGATTGCGGCGTATGTGCGCAATATCTATGCCGAACAGGGGCATGGGTATGGCGTCGCGAAAATCGTCAACGCGATCCAGGGGTCGCGGAGCCTGAACGTTACCGGTTGCGGATTGGACCGAATCGACGGCTACGGTTCCGCGCCGCATGCCACGAGCGCTCAGATTCGCGCCGCGGTCAAACAGTTGCTGTCCGATGGGGTTCTCGTCCACGGGGAGCATAAGGCGTTGGAGCCGGTGGATCCAACGGCGCGACCCCGGACGTCGTAGCCGGTGCGGCGTCATACGGCGGTGCGGCGGCGTGAAGAATCGGGTAGGCTTCTGCTGTAGGAAGAGAGGAGCCGACGATGGCGATGTATTTCACGACCGATACGCACTTCGGACATCCGTTGGTGTCGGCGTTGCGCGGGTTCATCGCCGATGCCGACATCAAGGCCGGATTCGACCATGCCGTTGCGGAGCAGGGGATTGCCGCGGCGGCGCAGTACGTCAAGCGGGCCGCCAACAAGCGGCATCTGCGGATGGCGGATATCGCCGACACCGACGCACACGACACCGCCGTCATCGCCTCGATCAACGCCACGCTGACCCCGGCTGACGAGCTGTGGATCATGGGCGATGTCGGCTACCGCACGTCGATGGAGCATATCCGCCACTGCCTGCACGCCATCCACGCGCGCCGGCTGCATCTGGTCGTCGGCAACCATGACGTGAACTTCCATCACCGGGAATTGGACGGCGAATGGCATCACGCCTTCGCCACCATCCAGGATTCGGCGACCGTCACCATCGGCGGTGTCGAGTACCATCTCAGCCACTTCCCGTACCGGGAGGATATGGACGGCTTCCGCGACCCGACCGGCGACGTGTCCGACAACGCCTACGACCCCGGTTACGCGCCCGACGCGTTGCCGCGGGACGGCCACCGTCTGCTGTTCGGGCATACGCATCAGCACACGAAAGCCGGTCGGCAGACGGACTCGCTGCACGTCGGGCTGGATTCGTGGGGATTGAAGCCGGTAAGTGAGGAGCAGGTCGCGGCGTGGTTCGGGGCCGTCCCGCCGTCACCTGTCGCGGCTTAGAATCGCAGCCGCATCTGGTACCAGGTCACATCACCGTGCGTGGAACCGGAGACACCCTCGTTCACGAATCCCAGCCGTTCATAGAATCCGATGAGCCGGTCCTTGCAGGTCAGCACCAGTCCCGCACGCCCGGCGGCACGGGCATCCTCGATAGCCGCGCGCAGCAGCATGCTCGCATACCCATGATGTCGGTATTCGGGCGCGGTGTCCACGCCGAAGATCATCTGCCAGGCGCCGTGCTCGTCATGCATCGAGGCGTCCTCGTACATCTCGTCGGTCAGATCCGCCTCATCGGTCACGAACCCGTTGACGAACGCAACGAGCCGGCCATCCCGGACCGAGGCACTGGCGACCCCGGCGTCGTCCGCCTCGTTGCCATGCTCGGTCGCCGCGGTATCCACCATCAGCCAGAAGTGATTCGGATACACGGCCAGTCGCGCGCGCACCTCGCGCTCACTCGCAGCCTCGGCTGCAGGGAAACAGGCGGCTTCCACCGATGCGATCGCCGCGGCGTCGTCCAATGTGGCATGTCGGATTCTCATGGGCATTACTGTAGTAGACCCATCGTCCTGTGCATGTCCGGATCGTCGGCGAACCGACACAGGAAGTTCATCTAGGCGTCGGTGGCGCATGACGTGCGGAAAGGCCGCGATTGGTAAGATGGTGCCACAGGACGCGGCAAGTGGTGCCGTGTCGATGATAGAAGGAGTCATCATGTTCGACGTCGCAGTGGGGGCATGGATAACGCTGATCGTCGTGCTGGTCATCATTGTCGCCGTGCTTGGCGCAGCGCTGTTCATCGTGCCGCAGCAGCAGGCGTACATCATCGAGCGATTCGGCAAGTTCAACAAGGTGCAGTTCGCGGGCATCCACTTGAAGATCCCGTTCGTGGACCGCATCGCCATGAAGACGAACATGCGCGTCTCGCAGATCAACGTGCAGCTGGAAACCAAGACGCTCGACAACGTGTTCGTGACGGTGGTGGCCTCCACGCAGTTCCGTGTGAACCCGCAGGACGTGGCCACCGCCTACTACGAGCTGCGCGATCCGGCGGGCCAGCTGCGCTCCTATATGGAGGACGCGCTGCGTTCCGCGATCCCGGCCCTGAGCCTGGATGACGCGTTCGCCCGCAAGGACGATGTGGCCTCCGACGTGCAGAAGACCGTCGGCGCCGAGATGGCGCGCTTCGGCTTCACCGTGGTCAAGACGCTGATCACCGCGATCGACCCGAGCCCGCAGGTCAAGAGCGCGATGGACTCCATCAACGCCGCCCAGCGCGAGAAGGAAGCCACCCGTCAGCGCGCCGAGGCCCAGCGCATCCAGATCGAGACCCAGGCCGCCGCCGAGGCCGAGAAGACCCGCCTCCAGGGTGAAGGCCAGGCGAACTACCGCCGTGAGATCGCCAACGGTATCGTCGACCAGATCAAGAGCCTACAGGCCGTGGGCATGGACATCAACAACGTGAACAACGTCGTGCTGTTCAACCAGTATCTGGACGTCATGCGCTCGCTGTCCGAATCGAACAACGCCAAGACCGTGGTGCTGCCCGCCTCGACCCCCGGCGGCTACCAGGATCTCTATGAGCAGGTCACCAAGGCCATGCTCACCGCCGGCGAAGTCGGTAGGTAATGCGCGAAGCCGATAGGTAATGTGCGATCGGGGAGTTGCGTGCTGTGACGGCACACTCCCGAACGACTAGTGCGAAGGTTCCCCTCCGCCGCGTTCCAACCCTGCGATTGGGCGGAACCCGAAAGTGGGGAACCTTTCGCGTATGCGGCCGACTATCGTATGGGTGGTTGATACGCATTCCTTTAGCTATGCCGCCAGATCAGGCGTCCGGCTTTGACGGTGGCCAGAACCTGCAGGTTCCGTAGGGCGGTGGGGGAGTCCGCGGAATCCGGGGAGATGTCGCAATCCAGCGGATTGCGTTCCACAATCGCCAGATCGGCCAGTTTGCCGACCTCCAACGTGCCCTTGCGGTCGAGCTCGCCATATTGGGCGGCCGCGTTCACGGTCACGGCCTTCAATCCGTCGTAGACGCCCACGCGCTGAGCCGGGTCGAGCTGTACGCCGGCCCTTGTTATGCGTGTGGCCGCGCACCATACCGATTCGAACAGGTTCGGTTCGATCACCGGGGAATCGGTGTGGAAGGTGAACGGCAGACCCAGTTCAAGCGCATCGTGCACCCGGCTGATTTCCGAGGCACGCCCCATTCCCATATTGGCGATGTGCGCGTCTCCCCAATACCAGGTATGCGCCACAAAAATCGACGGAATCACCCCCAGCGTGCGCATGCGCTCGTATTGGTCGCGTCGCGCGAACTGGCAGTGGACCATCACCGGTTTCAACTCCCGCTTGCGTGGATTCGTCGATTCATGCATCGCCCGCTCCACCAGATCCAGATACGCGTCCGACGCGGCATCGCCGTTGCAGTGGCACAGCAGCTGATGGCCCTCGTCGAACGCCGCCAACGCGAACCGGTAGGCGGCATCGAGATCCACGGTAGCGTGGCCGCGGTAGCCCGCGCCTTCCGCGCCGGGCGTATACGGTTCGGTCAGCCATGCGGTGCGTGCCTGCGGGGAGCCATCCATGAACAGCTTGCGCCCGCCAAACCGGAAACCGCCATGGTAGGTGGCGGAATCGTACCGTGCGAATTCACGGAACACGCCATCCACATCCTCGCCGAACATCGGATAGGAGACCAGATCCACGCGGAAGCCGTCGTGATCGGCGATGCCGGCGAACGCGGCGACGTCATGCGCTGTGGTGGCGCCATCCTGCACGGTGGTGATGCCATGCGAAGCGTAGAGATCCTGCATGTCGCCGACCAGCGCATGCATATCCAACCGCTGATGCGACTGGATATAGGTGAACACCGGCGACATGGCCGGCGGCTCCACGCAACGGCCGTCCGGCCTGCCGTCCGCATCCCGCAGGTAACGGCCTCCGGTCGGGTCGGGGGTGTCGGCGGTGATGCCGGCGAGCTGCAGCATGCGGGTGTTGCAGGCCAGATTATGACCGGAGACATGGTTGACGACCACCGGCAGGGTGGCGCTCACCCGGTCGAGCACCGCGCGGTCCGGCATCCGGTGTTCGACCAGCGTGGCATCGTCCAATCCCACACCGATCAGGATCACGCCGTCGTCAGGTTGCACCGGTGCCGCCGTGTCGGCGGTCTTGAGCCAGCCACGCCGCCGCGCGAAGTCGGCGAGCAGCCGGGCCACATCGTCGAAGTCCCGCGCTCCGCTCAGATCGGCGGCGGTGAAGTACTGCGTGGCGCCACTGAAATGCGAATGGGGGTCGATCAGGCCGGGCATGACGCAATGGCCTTCGCAATCGATCTCACGAGCCAAGGAACCGGATGTGGTGCGCCGCAGCTGTGCGGCGCGGTCGCGGGCCTGCTCCAATGATCCGGTGAAGGCGATGGTGCCGTCATCGCCCACCAGCATGGCCTCAAAGGTATCGTGCTCGCCGGTCATCGGCAGAAACCTGGCATTGACATACAGATCCATGGCGTCCTCGCTTTCGTCGGCTGGAAGCGAGTCTACTCCTGGAAACTGAACGAGGCCGGGACACCCCCGTTGTAGGAGGTGTCCGGCTTCGTTTCAGAGGGTACGGCTGAGTATTCCCGGTGTGGGATGGGTCCGCGGACATGCGGGATCCGCTGAACCTGGCAGCAGTTCCGTCAGCTGTTTAGGAAGTCCCCGATTCGGGCGGCGGCCGCATACCCCTTGCGGTACATGCGCTCCAACCCCTCGTAGGTCTTGGTCAGCGTGCTCAGCCCGCACAGGTCGTCGGGGGCCAGAATCAGCGCGATGCCCTGCTTCTCGTACTCCTTGGCCAATGCCACCTCGTCGTTGTAGGTCTTGTACCGGTTGAGCAGACGCTCGGCGGCCGCCGGATACAGATGCTTGAGCACACGCGCGGGGGCGACGTCCTTCTTCTGCTCGCGCAGCTCGTCCTTCAGCCGGGTCAGCACCACCACAATGCGGTCGCAGCCGTCGTCCACCGCCTTCTGCACCGGCACCGGATCGGCGATGCCCCCGTCGTAGTACGGCACGCCGTCGATCACGTACGGTTCGTTGGCCACCGGCACCGAGCTGGAGGCCTTGATCGGGTCGATCGACTCGTAGCCCATGTCGGAACGGGTGAAGTACTTGGTGGATCCGTCGCGCGCGTCGCAGGCCACCACGGTGAACTTGGCGGGATTGCCGAGGAACGCCTCATAGTCCAACGGGTTCTCGCCGTCGTGGTTGCTCAGCGTGCTGTACACGTAGTCCAGGTCCACGAAGTTGTGCGCCTTGAGGAAGTTCTCGGTGCTCGCGTACTCCTTGCGGAACGCGTACTGGGTGTAGAACGTGTGGTTGCGGCCATGCTGGCCGGCCAGGAACGAGGTCAGGTTCGCGCTGCCGGCCGAAACGCCGTAGCAGCTGTCGAAGGTGATGCCGTCCTCCAGACACCGGTCGAGCACGCCCGCACCGAAGATCGCGCGATAACCGCCACCCACGTCGATGATGGCCGTCTTATGCGCCGTCGGTTGTGTTGCCTGTGCCGTCTGCGTTGCTTGTACCGTTTGTGTTGCCTGTGCCGTCTGTGCTGTCTGCGTCATCGTCAAACCCCTTTCGCGCTATGATTGGCGAGCTTAC